>Ga0207814_100034_pt1:100000-231748 | contig 231748 bp, 211 predicted proteins | sample TtaePargueraPR_7_FD_187755 | JGI IMG/M metagenome (GOLD analysis project Ga0207814, IMG submission 187755) | Aerobic enrichment media microbial communities from Bioluminiscent Bay, La Parguera, Puerto Rico - Tt and P1 (2) (SPAdes) | ecosystem: Environmental > Aquatic > Marine >...
GACCCAGGTTTCCTGATCAACGCTAATCGGATCAGGGTTAGTCGGGTCCTAAGGCGCACCCGAGAGGGGCAGCCGATGGCAAACGGGTTAATATTCCCGTACTAGACATGCAGGTGATGGAGTGACGGAGTGGTGAAAGGCCCGCCCGGTGACGGAATACCGGGTTGAAGGGAGTAGGTATTGGACCCATAGTTAAATGCGTGGGTTTAGCCGAACCTGACAGTACCGAGCGTCCTTGGACAATCGGATAGTGGCCCTAAAAGCTTCCAAGAAAAACTTCTAGCGTTAAGCGCATGTTTACCCGTACCGCAAACCGACACAGGTGGTCGAGGAGAGTATCCTAAGGTGCTCGAGTGAATCATGGCTAAGGAACTCGGCAAAATGGCCCTGTAACTTCGGGAGAAGGGGCGCTCCGAGCGATCGGAGCCGCAGTGAAGAGGCCCAGGCGACTGTTTAACAAAAACACATGGCTTTGCGAAGTTGAAAGACTAGGTATAAGGCCTGACACCTGCCCGGTGCCGGAAGGTTAAGAGGGGATGTTATCGCAAGAGAAGCATTGAATCGAAGCCCCGGTAAACGGCGGCCGTAACTATAACGGTCCTAAGGTAGCGAAATTCCTTGTCGGGTAAGTTCCGACCTGCACGAATGGTGTAACGATCTGGGCACTGTCTCAGCCATGAGCTCGGTGAAATTGTAGTCGCGGTGAAGATGCCGCGTACCCGCAACGGGACGGAAAGACCCCATGAACCTTTACTGCAGCTTAGCATTGGTACTGGGCAAACGATGTGTAGGATAGGTGGGAGACTGTGAAGCGGCGTCGCCAGGCGTTGTGGAGTCACCGTTGAAATACCACCCTTTGTTTGTCTGGTATCTAATCCCGTCTCGGGAGACATTGCTTGGTGGGTAGTTTGACTGGGGTGGTCGCCTCCAAAAGGATAACGGAGGCTTCCAAAGGTTCCCTCAGCACGCTTGGTAACCGTGCGTGGAGTGCAATAGCATAAGGGAGCTTGACTGTAAGGCCGACAAGCCGAGCAGGGTGGAAACACGGGTATAGTGATCCGGCGGTACTGTATGGAAGGGCCGTCGCTCAAAGGATAAAAGGTACTCTGGGGATAACAGGCTGATCTCCCCCAAGAGCTCATATCGACGGGGAGGTTTGGCACCTCGATGTCGGCTCGTCACATCCTGGGGCTGGAGAAGGTCCCAAGGGTTGGGCTGTTCGCCCATTAAAGTGGCACGCGAGCTGGGTTCAGAACGTCGTGAGACAGTTCGGTCCCTATCTGTTGCGGGCGTGGGAAGTTTGCGAGGACCTGACCTTAGTACGAGAGGACCGGGTTGGACTGACCGCTGGTGTACCGGTTGTGGTGCCAACTGCACTGCCGGGTAGCTACGTCGGGAAGAGATAAGCGCTGAAAGCATCTAAGTGCGAAACTCCCCTCAAGATGAGACTTCCGTATAGGGCCCTCAGAGACGATGAGGTTGATAGGCTGCAGGTGTAAAGGCAGTGATGTCATAGCCGAGCAGTACTAATTGCCCGAAAGCTTACCGAAATCCTGTTGCAGTTTCTACAAGATATGTTAAAAAAGTATCGAGTACGAAGTACAATGTACCAAGTACCGAGATAATGATACAGAACAATAAGACATTAGACCAGGGGTCTGGTAGTAGAGAGATTGAATCTTGCTACTTGTTACCGGCTACTTGAGTCTTCCAGTTTAGGCGGCCTGGCGCAGGGGTTCCACCTCTTCCCATCCCGAACAGAGCAGTTAAGCCCTGCAGCGCCGATGGTACTGGGGTTACACCCGGGAGAGTAGGTCGCCGCCTCATTATTCAAAACCTCAATCTAACGATTGGGGTTTTTTGGTTTTAGGACAAGCCACTTTTAGTGATCAATGAAATCTGATAATATTCATTCCTGATTAGGAGATTTATTTTTCATTTTTGGATTATTGTCGCAGTTTTGTAGCAAATCACGATCGAATGGCTGTATTATTTAAAGGGTTGAGATGGATTCACAAGGGAAAGTCCAAAATTGGGGACTTTATCTTTGATAATGATGAGATTATTCCTGCTGGATCTTATGACTCATCGCCCGCTGAGACTATCATAGCTGATAGCTGGATTTGCTCTGAGGGTTGGGTTGATCTGAGAGTAAGCGCGGGAGAACCTGGTCACGAACATAAAGAAACAATTGAGAGCCTTTGCAATAGCCTTAATGTTTCTGGATTTTCAGCAGCTGTTCTTACTCCCAATACTGATCCAGTAATTGAAAATAAGGGATTGGTTGATTTCTTATTGAGTAAGTCCAAAGCCTTTCCAGTTGAAATCATTCCCCAAGCTGCAGTTACTAAAGGTACTCAGGGAGAAGATCTGACAGAAATTCTTGATCTACATTTCCAGTCTGGGGTCACCATATTTGGCGAGGGAAAAGTCTCTCTTTCCAATAGTGATCGCTACCTCAAGATTATCCAATATTTACAACGTGTCAACGGGATTCTTTTTGATCATGCTTATGATCCTTTACTGGCAATATTTGGTCAGATGCACGAAGGGGAAGTTTCTACCCAATTGGGGATGAAAGGAATTCCAAGACTGGCAGAAGAAGTAGCAATCCAAAGAAATCTAGAATTACTTCGATATGCAGGGGGACGTGTACATTTTCAGACTATCAGTACTGCGAAGTCAGTCGACCTGATAAGGCAAGCCAAAAAAGAAGGCCTGAATATTACTGCGGATGTTTCTATCTATCAATTGATTTTTAATGATCAGGATTTATTTGATTTTGATCCGAACCTAAAGGTCAATCCTCCATTCAGAGAAAAAGAAGATAGAGACGCATTAATTGAAGGTTTGAAGGATGGAACCATCGATGCTTTGGTTTCCAATCATCAACCTGAAGATTTCGATTCGAAATTTATGGAGTTTGATCTAGCTGCTTTTGGTATGACAGGATTGCAGACTTTTTTGCCTGCGCTAAATCAATTGCAAGAAGAGCTAGGTTGGGAATTGTTATTAGAAAAAATAACCGATGGACCAGCAAAGGTTCTTGATTCAAAGATTTCTCGGGGTTTTACGATTTTCGATCCAAAGGAAAAATGGATATACAACGAGGACTCCAATCATTCTTTAGCTTCTAATAATCCATGGTTTGGCAAAGAGTTACTGGGAAAGGTCAAATACAGGATATATGAAGGAAATCTTCTGAAAATCAATGAATAAATACCTCAGTTCTGCTTATCAGTTTGGAACCTTGGGAGGAATTCTAAGTTTAATTTCCTTTGGATTTTTAGCTTGGGTTCAGCCAGATCCGACAAATCTGAATTTGATTTTTGGATACATTATCACCCCAGTTTCCATTTTCTTGGCCTTGAAGTTTTTTAAAGATTATTCAAATAATGGCTACCTTTCTTTTGCGGAAGGAATGTCAGTAGGTTTTGTGACGTACATGCTGATCGCTATTATCTCTGCTTTGGGGATTTGGATTATTTTAGTTCTTTATCCCGATCTGTTTGAAGTTATAAAGGCTTCAAAAATTCAGGTTATGGAGCAAAGTAAGGATACTATCATTTCTCAAGTAGGGGAAGAGTCCTTCCAAGCAACCCAAAAAAGTATTCAAGAAATGGCTTCGATTGACATTGCGATCAACGATGGAATTTGGAAAATAGTCCCCGGACTGTTTTTTACCATTATTATTTCTATTATTTTCAGGAAAAACCCCAATTAAACGACTATGGAAGAAAAACAAACTCCTTTTCAAGCTGCCGTAAGACCAGGTCTTACCATTGGCTTAGTTTCTGTTGCGATGACATTCCTAGTATACTTCATAGATTCAAGTCTATTAGTGGCAGGATGGTATGGGTTAGTAGCCTTAGTCTTATTTTTTGTATTGGTTATTTATTTCGGGAGGCAATACCGCACTGAATTAGGAGGTTTTATGACTTTTGGAGTTGCGTTTAATTTCTCATTTATAACTATGATTATTTCAGGGCTGATTTCTATAGGAGGTCAAATGTTACTTTATTATGTGATAGATCCTGCGTTGCCCGAAGTTTTAGCGGAACTTGCATTTGAGAATAATATTAGCATGTTAGAAGGTATGGGAATGAATCCTGAATCCATGCCGGCTGAACAATTGGAAGAAATGAGAATTAATTCAGGAAGAGGATTTACTCTAACTGGGCAATTAATGGCTTTTGGTTTTGCTTTGATATTTTATGCAATTCTTTCCCTTATCACGGGTGCTATTCTGAAGAAAAAAGATAAATCACTGGATTACTGATATGTTGCAAATTTCGGCGGTTGTTCCTGTATTTAACGAGGAGGAATCCCTTTCAGAATTGACTCAATGGATTAGCCGTGTCATGAACGATCACGGCTTTTCTTATGAAATTATTTTGGTCAATGACGGAAGTACAGATGACTCTTGGGCTGAAATAAGCCGCTTGGCTGAGGATAATGGGAATATCAAAGGAATCAACTTTACCCGAAATTATGGAAAGTCAGCAGCTCTCGACGCTGGCTTTAAAAAGGCACAAGGAAAAGTTGTCATCACCCTTGACGCAGACCTTCAGGATAGCCCGGATGAGATTCCTGAACTCTTTCAAATGATTCATGAGGAAGGCTATGATGTCGTCTCAGGCTGGAAAAAAGAGCGTCACGATCCATTCACCAAGACAATACCTTCCCGCTTCTTTAATGCAGTGACACGATGGATTTCTGGGATCAAGCTGCATGATTTTAATTGTGGGCTTAAGGCCTATAAATTAAAAGTCGTCAAAAACATTCAGGTCTACGGAGAAATGCACCGCTATATCCCCCTTCTAGCCAAGTGGAATGGGTTTGGGAAAATAGGTGAAAAGGTAGTCCAACATCAAGCTCGAAAATATGGGGTCTCAAAGTTTGGGATCGAGCGATTTCTCAATGGTTTTCTGGACTTGATTTCAGTTTCATTTGTACATCGATACAAAAAGAAACCCATGCACTTTTTCGGGCTTCTGGGTACGCTTTCTTTTGTTTCTGGTTTCTTGATCACTTGCTGGCTTATTTTTCAGAAGATTTATGGTCTAAAAAAGGGTCTAGAAGTGCGTGAAATCGTGGACCAACCGCTTTTCTTTTTAGCATTGGTGGCATTGATCATTGGTGTTCAATTGTTCGTTACCGGATTTATCGCGGAGTTGATGACTTCAAACCAATCCAAAGAATCAGAGTACAAAATAGACGAAGAAATCAACTTTGACTATTGATGTTTTTTTCGGTTATCATTCCAGTTTACAATCGCCCTGAAGAACTTCGAGAGCTTTTGGATTCACTTTCGGCCCAATCTGTTCAAGATTTTGAGGTGATTGTCATTGAGGATGGTTCTTCGCTGACATCTGAGTCGGTATGTGATTCATTTAGCGAAAAGCTAAATATCCATTACCTCTATCAAGAGAATCAAGGTCAGGGCTTTGCCAGGAATCACGGAATGCAAGAAGCTAAAGGCTCTTTCTATGTCATTTTTGATTCGGATGTAATTGTTCCCAAAGATTATCTCGAAAGACTCAAGATGGCAATTGAGTCTAGAAATTTAGACGCTTTTGGAGGTCCTGATGCGGCCGAATCCAGTTTTTCAACTTTGCAAAAGGCCATGGATTTTGCCATGACCTCTTTTTTGACGACAGGAGGGATTCGTGGAAAAATGAAAAACCCGGCTTCTTACCAAGCAAGAGGGTTTAATATGGGGGTATCGAGACAGGTTTTTGAAGAGACAAAAGGCTTTGTGGATCCGAATCGTGGAGAAGACATCGAATGGAGTATTCGAATAAAGAAGTCCGGATTTAAACTCGAGCTAGTCAAAGAAGCCTTTGTCTTTCATAAGCGAAAGAATACTCTTAAGTCATTTTTCAATCAAGCCTATTCCTTTGGTCAGAATCGGATTAATGTGTCGAGGTATCACGCAGATGCCGTAAAGCTGGTTCATTTATTACCTTCTGCATTTTTGGTATTCTTAGCTTTAACCTTTGTTTCAGGTCTTTTTTCCTGGTCTATTTTTCCAGTATTGATCTTGGTCTTTTTGACTTGGATCACCTTGGTCTTCTTTTTTGCAAGTCTTCAATACATGTCCCTAAAAGTAGGAGGGCTGGCTATAGCAACTTCCATTCTTCAATTAGCTGGTTATGGGTCTGGCTTGCTTGTCGAAGGTTTTAGAAAGCTTTTAAAAGGTTAAATGCCCTTTTTACAAACAAAAATGGTCTCATCAGGAGGTAAAGCGAACTTTTGAACCATTTCAGCAGGAAGGTTTTTGACGAAGTCATTCTCTTCAATTTCTAATCCTGACCTTCTCAACCGCTCTGCATAGTCTTTTCCATACTTTCTTACATGGTCTCGCTGGCCAAAGATGCGCTCCCTTTCAGCCGGGTCAGTGATTGATTTGTCTTCCAAAGTTTCCGGTAGGTCATATACCGGCGATTGCAAGATTCCCCAGCCACCGGGTTTTAAAACTCTGTTGATCTCTGCACAGGACTTGATATCATCGTCGACGTGCTCTAATACATGATTGCAAAACACTACATCAAAGCTGGCATCAGGGAAAGGAATATCATGGATATCCATTTTAACCTTGGCCAAAGGAGACTCAATATCCGCGGTGATATATTCCAAGTTTTTTAGCGAATCGAAGGGCTTCAAAAAGCAGTGTTCTGGAGCCACATGTAATACGCGGAGATTGGCAGTGAAGAAGTTGGTTTTTTCCTGAAGAAAAAGCCACATCAAACGATGACGCTCCAATGAAAGGCAGTTGGGGCAAAGTGCATTTTCGCGTGCCTTTCTTCCATAGGGCAAAAACTTTCCAAATTGAGATTGGCAGACTGGACACTGGACAGCATCACCTTTATTTTTCCAGGCAAAAAATTTCATAGCCAAAGGGCTGACACGCTGTAAAAAGGGTCTGGGAACGTAGCGAATGACGAAGGAAATGATGTTTTTGATCATGGAGCTGCAATTTAGCTATCGAAGCTTTTGCTAGCTAGTCATCCAAAAAATGTTTTAGCATTTTTTAGCATCAGATGAAGATGAGTTGGTTTGGAATTGAGATATCTATCAGTATTTTAGTTAAATTATTTTAACCGCCTAAGTTAACTGCATGAAAAAATTATTTATCCTACTACTCTCAATGGGGATTTTTTCTTTCCCCTTTTTTGAAACCAAAGCCCAAGAGACGGTAACCTACACCCTTCAAGATATGGTGCAGCGTGCCAAGGAACTATCACCAGCTTCCCTTCGTGCCAAAACACAAAAGGAAAACAGATATTGGCAATACAGACTCTTTAGATCAAATTACAATCCTCAACTGCGATTGAACGGTACAATTCCTAGCTATTCTCAGGCATTTAATAGCATTACGCAGCCTGATGGATCTATCGAATTCCTTGAGGTGCAGCAGAACTTCATGGACTTGGAGTTGGGGCTTCAGCAGGTAATTTCACCTACCGGAGGGGTTATTTCAGTAAATACTTCAACCAATCGATTTGATAATTTCCTGGCCAGTCCAAATGATGTGCAGACTCGCTGGTCCGGTGTCCCGGTAAATATTCGCTTGCAGCAGCCAATTTTCGCCTACAATCCTTTCAAGTGGGATAAAAAAATTCAGCCTTTGCTTTTTGAAGAAAGCAAGCGAGCGTATGTGCAGGAAATGGAACAAGTTTCTTTTTTCGTCAGTCAGCTCTTTTTTGATTATTTGCTTGCTCAGGCCAATGTGGATATTGCGACACAAAATCTAAGTAACACGGAGGAGATTTTTGAAATAGAGAAAGCGAGGTATCAATTAGGAACGACTTTCGAGGATAAGCTTCTGCAGGTAGAACTTCAGGTGCTTCAGGCGAGACAGGATTTGGCACAAGCAAAATTGGATCTGGAAAGCTCAGCTCTTGCTGTGAATTCATTTATCGGCTTAGATCCGAATACGCTGATACAGCTTGAATCTCCAGAAAATGTGCCTGATTTTGATGTAAACGTGGATAATGCCATTTCATTAGCATTCCAAAATAGGGCAGAAGCACTCGCTTTTCAACGGAGAAAAATTGAGGCAGAGGCTGCTTTGGCGGAAGCAAAAGGACAACGCTTCGCCGTTCAGCTCAATGCCAGCTATGGTTTTAACAATGCCGCTTTGACTTTCCCTGACATCTATCAAAATCCCAACACTCAGGCTTTGGTCAGCTTAGGCTTTTCAGTACCTGTATTGGATTGGGGGAGAAATAAAGCGCGAATGGCTCAAGCAGAAGCAAACCAGCAGCTTGTGGAATATACCGTGGAGCAGGATCAGATTAATTTCGAACAGGAGATCTTCACAAAAGTCAAAAACTTTCTAATGATCAAAGAGCGTCTTCAAGTGACAAAAGTATCTGACGAAGTGGCTCAGCGACGGTATGAAATCGCCATCAAGCGCTATCAGTCAGGCAATGTATCGATCACTGACCTCTCCATTGCTCAAAATGAAAAAGATACCAATCGAAGGGCTTATTTCAGTGCATTGAGGGATTTTTGGTTGGCTTACTACGAATTGAGAGCGCTTACGCTGTATGATTTTGAGACAAACCAACTTCTGTATACCGCTGAATAAAAGAAAAAGGTCAAAAAAAAGGGCGGGTTAAGACCCGCCTTCTTCTTCATATTCAGCTATTTCTTCTTTTAGTTTTTCGATGTCTTTTTCGAGCTTTTCGATTGATTTTTCCTCTTTCTGAATTTTCTTAGTCAATTTTGCGACATCATTTGGAGAAAGTTTACCCCCCGTATTACTCTTATCAAATTTTGCTCTGCTCTTCTCAAGCTTCTCCTTCATTTTGGCGAGTTTCTCCTCGTTTTTAGCAAGTGATTCTTTAGCCTTTTCATAATTGGCCTTCGCTTTCATTGCTTTTTGCTCTTCTTTGGCAGCAACTTTTTCCTCCTTGGTCATTTCTGATTCCTGAGCATGTACCAATTGGGGTACTGCAAATAATGTCAAAAGAAAAAGGGGCAGTATGAGTTTGATGAATCGTTTCATAATTTCTATTGGTTAGTTTACCTGAAATTACAAATTTCATCAATCAAGTAAAAAAGCAGGTAAAATTCATTCTTCGGATGACTTTTGGTTTTTGGGTAATCTCCCGGCTTTTTTGAGTGCCTCGCGAATAATCCATTCCAGCTGACCGTTGGTGCTGCGGAATTCATCCGAAGCCCATTTCTCAATCGCTTGCATGGTGTCCTCATTAATTCGTAGTGCAAAAGCCTTTTTCTTACTCATTATTTTCCTCCTGCCAGTATCTTAGAAAAGCCTTCAGTTCGGACTCTTTTCGAGTGCCAATCATTATTTTCTTTTTGTCGCCCGTATCTATTAGTAGGCCCATATCACCGATGATGCTAAAGGCCTTTGTTGTTTTATTTCCTTTGATTCCCCAACCTCCATAATCCGTCAACGGCGAGTAATTGATTACTTTCAGGCTTCGTATTTGAGATTTTGGAAGCGTTCTCCATTTATTGATAAAAGGGAAAAAGCGGTAATGGACCCCTTTTTCGTCTATTCTACTTTCTAGGCGAATAGCCATCATCAGAATAAAGACTAAAGCAGACACTCCAACCAATACTGCCATTCCCATAGCTGTTTCATTGGGGTCTGAATCAGTGTTCTGCATAATTACAAGTACCAATACAATGATGGGTAGCTCAGTCATGAGCAATAAATACATAATCCAAGTGCCCCGATAACTCTGGCTTTCCTGAAATATTTGATGTGCCATGACTTATTGGTTCAGCGTACCAACATTTAATACCGGGCTTGCACTCTTGTCAGAGCAAAGAACTACCATCAGGTTAGACACCATAGTGGCTTTTTTCTCCTCATCAAATTCAATAATATCTTTGACTTTCAAGTCCTCGAGTGCCATTTCAACCATTCCAACCGCACCCTCTACAATTTTTTGTCTTGCTGCTACAATTGCGGTTGCTTGCTGTCTTTGTAGCATGGCCGATGCGATTTCAGACGCATAGGCAAGGTGGGAAATTCTGGCTTCGATTACTTTAATGCCAGCGTGGTGTAGTCTTTCGGATATTTCCTCCTCTAGCGATTGATTCACTTCCTCAACTCCAGATCGAAGTGTGATCTCGGCATCTTCATCCTCGAAATTGTCATAAGGATAAAGTCCAGCCATTTTCCTTACAGCTGCATCGGATTGAAGATGGACGAAATTTTCATAGTCTTCTACATCAAAAGTTGCTTTGAATGTATCTTCCACTTGCCAGACGACAATAGTTCCGACCATGACGGGATTACCGATTTTGTCATTAACCTTCAAAGGTTTGTTTTCGAAGTTTCTAACCCTCAAAGAGATCTTCTTTTTGGTCATAAAAGGATTTACCCAGAAAAAGCCATTGGCTTTGACGGTCCCTTTGTATTCACCAAAGAGAAGTAATACCATGGATTTGTTTGGCTCCACGATGAAAAAGCCTGGAATGATCAAAATCAAAAGAAAAATGCAGATTACTCCGAGAATCGGCATTTCATTGAGGAATGAGAAAACTGCAGCCGGGATCATCAAAAGATCAATTAAGATGATCAAATAGCCAGTGATGGGTTTTGTTATTTTTTCCATTTCAGTATGATATTAAATTGATATCACATTGAATTACGCTAAAAAAAAATTAAGGTTCAAATTTTGGCAAAAAAAAATCCCCAAAACGGGGATTTATAATTTATCTGAGGGGCTAAATTACTTCTTCGAGAAAAGAGAATCTACAAACTCCTTTCGGTTAAACAGTTGTAAGTCAGTTACTTTTTCTCCTACGCCGATATATTTTACTGGGATTTTAAATTGATCAGAAATTCCGATGACTACGCCACCTTTTGCTGTGCCGTCAAGTTTGGTGATGGCAAGAGAAGTGACTTCGGTGGCTTTGGTAAACTCCTTTGCTTGGATAAATGCATTTTGACCTGTTGATCCATCGAGCACCAACAGTATCTCATGCGGAGCATCAGGGATGAATTTTTGCATCACCCGCTTGATTTTGGTGAGTTCATTCATCAGGTTGACCTTGGTATGTAATCTTCCTGCGGTGTCAATGATGATTACGTCTGCATTTTCTTCTTTTCCTTTTTTGACCGTATCAAAAGCTACGGAAGCAGGATCCGTATTCATGCCATGAGAAACTACCGGTACACCTACTCGGTTCCCCCATAGAATCAATTGGTCCACTGCAGCAGCACGGAAAGTATCAGCCGCGCCCAAAACCACTGATTTTCCTGCATTTTTGAATAGGCTGGCTAATTTTCCTATTGTGGTAGTTTTTCCAACACCATTGACTCCGACCACCATGATAACGTAGGGCTTTTTATCTTGAGGAATGTCAAAATCTAAAAAGTCTTGGGATTGATTTTCTTCCAAAAGCCCAATGATTTCTTCACGGAGAATGGTGTCGAGTTCCTCCGTATTGACATATTTGTCGCGAGCTACCCGTTCTTCGATCCGCTCAATGATTTTGATGGTCGTATCCACTCCCACATCGGAAGTGATCAATACCTCTTCGAGTTCGTCAAGGATCTCCTCGTCCACCTTAGATTTCCCTACGACTGCCTTACTGAGTTTTGAAAAGATGGATTGACTCGACTTTTGAAGTCCTTGATCTAAGCTTTCTTTTTTTTCTTTTGAGAAAAAACCAAAGATTCCCATGTTGATTCGATTGTATGAATTGAAAAATACTAAAAAAGTCCCTACTGACCGAAGTACAGAGGGACTTTGCTATGAAATATGCCTGATGGCAACTTATTTTTTCAACGTATCCTGCACGAGTGTGCTAGGAACCATTTCTTCTTTAAAGGTATAAGCACCGGTTTTGTCAGACTTGACAGCACGGATTACTTTGGCGTAAGTCACACCACCTTCTTTTTTCAGGGTTGCTACTACTTTCTTTGCCATGATGAATATGGGTTAGGGATTGCTCCTTGTGAATTACTTAATTTCTTTGTGTACGGTCACACGCTTAAGAATAGGATTGAATTTTTTCAATTCCAATCGCTCTGTTGTATTCTTTCTATTCTTGGTCGTGATATACCGAGAAGTACCTGGCATTCCGGATGTCTTGTGCTCTGTGCACTCCAAAATCACCTGAACTCTATTTCCTTTCTTAGCCATCTTTCTAAATGTTTATCGCTGAGATATGATTATTTGATAACGATCATCCCTTTGTTCTGAGCTTCTTTCAATACTGCAGAGATACCTTTTTTGTTGATCGTCTTCAGTGCCTTGGAGCTAACTTTCAATGTGATCCAAGCATCTTCTTCTGGTACGTAGAAGGTCTTCTTGTGTAGATTAGGATAAAATCTACGCTTGGTTTTGTTATTAGCATGGGACACATTGTTACCCACTTGAGGTCTTTTTCCGGTAATGTCGCAAACTTTTGCCATGATTCAGTATCGTAATGGATGTGCGTTTCTGTAATTGGTCTGCAAATATCGGAACTTTTTGCGAATAAGCAATAAAGCCCCTGAAAATATTCTGGTTAAATCCTCAGCTTTTTGGAAAAGGACAGTGCTTACACCCACTTCCGCAACAATAGCCCCGCTTGAGATGGTATTTTTCTGTAAAAACCATTAAGCCCTGCTCATTGAAATAATAATCTCCAGGTTCTAAAGAAGGAGGATTGCTTGCTTTCTTTTCAGGTTTCATTCCGTGGGCAATAGGGCATTTTGTATATTTGAACTTTATTGTTCTAACATAATCCCAAAATTACTAAAAGATATGCAGACCATCACTTCCAGTAAGCAGGCAATCCAACTTGAAGACCAATACGGTGCTCATAATTATCATCCACTGCCCGTAGTATTGACAAAGGGGGAAGGTGTTTTTCTTTGGGATGTAGAAGGAAAGAGATATTATGATTTTCTATCCGCTTATTCGGCGGTCAATCAAGGACACTGTCATCCTAGGATCAAGGATGCTCTAATCGAGCAAGCGGGCACTTTGACGCTTACTTCTAGAGCATTCTATAATGATGTATTAGGTCCGTTTGAAAAGTATATCACCGAGTACTTCGGCTTTGAAAAAGTCCTACCGATGAATACGGGGGCTGAAGGCGTGGAGACCGCTATCAAAATTGCTCGAAAGTGGGGCTACGAGCGAAAAGGAGTTGATGAAAACCGAGCCAAAATTATTGTTGCAGAAAATAACTTCCATGGTAGGACGACTACCATCATTTCATTCTCTAATGATGCCAATGCGCGAAAGAACTTTGGACCTTACACGGCAGGCTTTATAAAAATTCCTTATGATGATGTCGATGCCCTAAAAGCGGCACTTCAGGATCCAGAAGTAGTAGCATTTTTGGTGGAGCCAATTCAAGGGGAAGCTGGAGTATATACTCCTTCGGAAGATTTCATCCGAAAGTCCAAAGCAGCCTGCGAAGAGAAAAACGTATTATTCATAGCTGATGAAATCCAAACGGGTATAGCCCGTACAGGTTCTTTATTGGCGGTCTGTGGGAATTGTAGCTGTGAAGCTCACTGTGAGCGTCAGTCCACCTACACCAAACCAGACATGTTGATTCTAGGGAAAGCTATCTCGGGAGGTTTTTATCCTGTTTCTGCAGTATTGGCAGATCGAGATGTCATGGATGTCATCAAGCCAGGGCAGCATGGCTCTACTTTTGGAGGAAACCCTCTTGGAACTAAAGTAGCTATGGCTGCCTTGGAAGTTGTGAGAGATGAGAAGCTAGCTCAAAATGCTCGAAAACTGGGACAGATTTTCCGAGATCGTATGCAAAAAATGGTTGATAAATTCCCGATCGCCAAGCTTGTGAGAGGCAAAGGGCTACTTAATGCCGTCGTCATCAACGATTCAGAGGATAGCTCTACTGCTTGGGATATTTGTGTAAAGCTAGCAGAGAATGGCTTGCTTGCTAAGCCTACCCATGGAAATATCATCCGATTTGCTCCGCCGCTTGTGATGACTGAAGAGCAGCTTCATGAATGCTGTGATATTATCGAGCGAGTAATCGCCGAGTTTAATTAATTGAATAAAAGATCAAATGCTAAGGCCGCTTTGTTCGATAAGAATGGCGGCCTTTCTTTTAAAATAGTATGAATCAAGCAGTGATTTTCGATATGGATGGGGTTATATGTCATACCAATCCATACCATTCTAAAGCGTTTAGGATTTTTTTCGAGAAAAGAAATGTGTACCCCACCGAGGAGGAATTTGCTCAGCATATGTATGGGAAAAACAACTCCTACATTCTGAGCCATTTTTTGGGTAGGAAAATTGAAGGTCAAGAACTTTTGGAACTGGAAGATGAAAAAGAGGGGCTTTTCAGAGAGATTTATCAGCATCATGTTGACCCAATTCCTGGATTTTTGGAATTCTTGACAATTCTGAAATCCAATAATTTAAAGACCGGTGTAGCAACTTCTGCTCCTTTACTCAACTTGGAATTGATTGCAGGGAAATTGAATTTATACCCTCACTTCGAATCTACTTTTGCCAGTGAGCATGTAAATAAACATAAGCCTGACCCCGAAGTATATTTAAAAAGTGCCTCCAAGTTGGAAGTAGCTCCGGATAGGTGCGTGGTATTTGAAGATTCTTTCTCAGGAGTCATGGCAGCAAAAAATGCAGGAATGAAAGTAGTTGGAGTGCTTTCATCGCATGGTAAAGAGGATTTGCCAACCTGTGATTTATATATCGAAGATTATTCTAAACTTTCATTCGAAGCAATTCATTCGCTATAATTATGCAATACCGTAGACCAAGAAGAAACCGAAAATCAGCCTCAGTTCGTGAATTGGTGGAAGAAACATCTTTGAGCACTAAAGACTTGATCTTTCCTCTTTTTCTGATTGATGGCCAGAAGAAGAAAATCGAGGTGGACTCCATGCCAGGAATTTATCGATTCACGATTGATGAGATGCTTTTGGAGATAGAGTCCTGCCTGAAACTTGGGATTCAGGCCTTTGATGTTTTTCCGGCTTATCCGGAGTCGTTAAAAGATCCATTTGCAAAGGAAAGCTACAATCCTGAGACATTTTATCTTCAAGGGCTTCGTGCGATCAAAAAGGAGTTTCCTGAAATCTGTTTGATGTCGGATGTCGCCATGGATCCGTATAGCTCTGACGGTCATGATGGGATCGTGCAGAATGGAAAAATCCTGAATGACGAGACTTTGGAGATTTTAGCCAAAATGTCCCTGGCTCAGGCTGATGCTGGAGTGGATATTTTGGGGCCTTCTGATATGATGGATGGTCGTGTAGGCTATATCCGGGAAGAGTTGGACAGTCACGGGTTCACGGATGTTTCGATCATGTCTTACACGGCTAAGTATGCCAGTGCTTTTTACGGACCGTTTCGGGATGCATTGGATTCTGCTCCGAAGTTTGGAGACAAGAAGACCTATCAAATGAATCCTGCAAATAGTCAGGAAGCCTTAATTGAGGCGGATTTGGATATGGAGGAAGGTGCTGATTTTTTGATGGTGAAGCCTGCCTTGAGTTATTTGGATATTATTAAACTGCTTCAAGACAATTTTCCGCTGCCAATAGCTGCCTATAATGTCTCCGGTGAATATAGCATGATTAAGGCCTCAGCAGAAAAAGGCTGGATAGATGGAGAACGAGCTATGCTAGAAGTCCTGACATCTATCAAGCGTGCAGGGGCAAAAATTATATTGACCTACTTTGCCAAAGAATTTGCTTCTCTTAAATAAAAACAAAAAAGAGGCTTTTTAAGCCTCTTTTTTTATAAATCCTGCTCTCGCTCTAGCATCAAAATAGCTCCTTGCGAAACGATATAGTATTTCTCTCCCTCGTACATCACCTCATGTGCTCCTGAGAGTAGAAAGATGGCTAAATCACCTTCTTTTGCTTGAAGGGGTACATATTTCACCTTTTCTTCACTGTCCATCCAAGGCTCGTGATCGTCTACAGGCATCGGAATCGGATATCCGGGACCAGCTTTGATGATATAGCCTTGCTGAACCTTTTCTTTCTCATGCACTCCTGGAGGAAGGTAGAGTCCGGAGGAAGTTTTTTCATTGGGCTTTTTGAGGCGGATCAGAACCCGGTCTCCAACCACTATTATTTTTTTCAATTTATTGTCGGCTGTCAGTTGCATAGAAGATCGGTGTTTGAATCAAAAAAAGAGGCACCTGTACTGTATACAGATGCCATCTTTTATTGGTTTAGCTTTGATTATTTTTTGTCTTCGCTTACCTCTTCGTAATCTACGTCAGAAACTCCATCTCCACTTTCGGCAGAGGCTCCGGCACCTGCGTCAGCTCCTGGCTGTGCACCTGCACCTTGAGTTGCGTTATAGATTTCCTGAGAAGCTGCTTCCCATGCTTTGTTTAGAGCTTCCATTCCAGAGTCGATCGCTCCCAAATCCTGAGCTTGATGTGCTGCTTTCAACTGATCCAAAGCTCCGGAGATAGCTGTTTTGTTACCTTCGGAAAGCTTGTCTCCGTATTCCTTCAACTGCTTTTCTGTCTGGAACACCAAGCTGTCAGCTTGATTGAGTTTTTCGATTTTCTCTTTTTCAGCTTTATCTGTTGCAGCATTTGCTTCTGCTTCTTTCTTCATTCGGTCGATATCTTCCTGAGAAAGTCCAGAAGATGCCTCGATCTTGATTTTTTGCTCTTTGCCGGTTCCTTTGTCCTTGGCAGATACATTCAGGATACCGTTGGCATCGATATCAAAGGTCACTTCGATCTGAGGTACACCACGTGGTGCTGGTGGAATATCTGCTAGTTGGAATCTACCGATTGTACGGTTGTCCTTCGCTAGCGGTCTTTCACCTTGTAGCACGTGTATATCTACAGCAGGCTGATTATCAGCAGCTGTCGAGAATACTTCAGATTTTTTGGTAGGGATAGTCGTATTAGCTTCGATAAGCTTGGTCATCACACCACCCATGGTTTCAATACCAAGTGATAGTGGTGTGACATCCAATAGAAGTACGTCTTTCACTTCACCTGTCAAGACACCACCTTGGATAGCTGCTCCGATAGCTACTACTTCGTCAGGGTTTACACCTTTAGATGGCTTCTTGCCGAAGAATTTTTCTACTTCTTCCTGGATTTTAGGGATTCGAGTAGAACCACCCACTAGGATTACTTCATCAATATCAGAAGCACTCAATCCAGCATCCTGAAGCGCCTTCTTACAAGGCTCCATACTTCTTCTTACCAAGTCCTCGGATAGCTGCTCAAACTTTGCTCTAGAAAGATTGCGTACTAGGTGTTTTGGACCAGTCTGAGTTGCAGTGATGTAAGGCAAGTTGATCTCAGTGGAAGAGGAGCTCGAAAGTTCGATTTTAGCTTTCTCTGCAGCCTCTTTCAGTCTTTGAAGAGCCATTGGATCTTGTCTCAAGTCAATTTGCTCCTCTGCTTTGAATTCGTCAGCTAGCCAGTTGATAATAACTTGATCAAAGTCATCACCACCAAGGTGTACATCACCATTGGTAGACTTCACTTCAAATACTCCATCACCCAGCTCAAGGATAGAAATATCAAACGTACCACCACCGAGGTCATACACAGCGATTTTCATATCCTGATTTTTCTTGTCCATTCCATATGCCAATGCTGCTGCAGTTGGCTCGTTGATGATACGCTTCACTTCCAATCCGGCAATTTGTCCAGCTTCTTTTGTTGCTTGACGCTCGGAATCGTTAAAGTAAGCCGGTACAGTAATTACCGCCTCAGTCACTTCTTGACCCAAGAAATCTTCCGCAGTGCTCTTCATTTTTTGAAGGATCATAGCAGAAAGTTCCTGTGGAGTATAAGAACGGTCACCGATTTTGATGGCTACCGTGTCATTTGAGCCTTGCTCTACTTTATAAGAAGCATGCTTTTTTTCTTCAGAAACTTCAGAAAACTTTTTACCCATGAATCGCTTCACAGATGAAATCGTATTGGCAGGGTTGGTAATAGCCTGACGCTTGGCAGGATCACCTACTTTTCGTTCTCCATTTCCATTGTCAAGAAAAGCCACAATTGATGGTGTGGTTCTTCTTCCTTCACTGTTTTGGATGACTACAGGTTCATTTCCCTCCATCACGGCTACGCAGGAGTTGGTGGTACCCAAGTCAATGCCTATAATTTTTCCCATGATTATAAATTTTATTTAGTTGCTTTTTTGATTTAATTCCATTGAATCAATGCGTATGCCATCCCGGGTTTTTGAGATTTTTGTGTCACAATGTCAGATTTTATGTGGGTGGATTCCTGACTTTTCCTGCATATTGGCACAGTGGCTGATTTTTCCTGACAGATTTTTCTTCCTTCGATGCAACTTTGATGATCTAGACTGCATCTATTGGTCATGAGAGGTTTTTTTGATAATAAAAATAATCAGGATCGGCTTCGTTGGTTTTTGATTGTCTTTGTACTATTGGGTTTTAGCTTGGTTTACAGGACTGGTCTTGTCTTGTTTCTCTTCCAGTGGTTTTATTGAAGTTTCTCCAAACTTCCCGCTATCTTTCAGGGTAGGAATAAATAGCTAGAGTTCTATGGTAGTGCAAGATATTTTCATCTATCCGATCAAGTCCTTGGGTGGTATCCGCTTGGATCAAGCTGAGGTTGAAGAAAAGGGGTTCAAATATGACCGGAGGTGGATGTTGATCGATTCAGAAGGACTTTTTGTATCCCAAAGAACCTATCCTAAGCTTGCCCTACTTGGAGTTGAACTTACCCCTGAGGGACTTTTGGTTTATCAAAAGAAGCGTCAACATGACTCCATTCTTATTCCCTATACTTTGGTGCCGGGGGAAGAAGTTTCTGTCGTAGTCTGGGATGATACGATGAAAGCAAGGTTGCTTGCCGAGCAATATGATCAATGGTTTTCGGAATTTTTAGATAAAGAAGTTAGGCTGGTAATCATGCCTGAATCTACCAGAAGAGCAGTGAGTCCCAAATATGCTGTCAATGCAGAAGCAGTCAGTTTTGCGGATGGAATGCCTTATTTATTGATCGGTCAAGAGTCATTGGAAGACTTGAATCGACGATTGGAGCAACCCGTGCCCATGGATAGATTTCGGCCAAATATTGTTTTTTCTGGAGGAGAGGCTTTTCAGGAAGATTCTCTTCAAAAAATCCAAATCGGGGAGGTGGCTTTCCAAATAGTAAAACCCTGCGCGCGCTGTGTGATGACAACTGTAAATCAAAATACAGCTGAAACTAGCAAGGAGCCATTAAAAACTTTGGCAAGCTACCGAACAGTAGGTAATAAGGTGCTTTTTGGACAAAATATGGTAGCGCTAGGCGAGGGAGTAGTCCGTATAGGGGACAAAATCGAAGTCTTAAATTAAGAGTCGATCAATTCTGATCGACTCTTTTTTGGTTTTACTTAATGATTCCTAGAAGGAAAATCCGGTTGTCAACTTAAAGAAGGAGTCATTCCCTTCGACAAGGTCTGTTCCGAATGAAAAGCGCGCAAAGGGACCGCCTTTGGGATCAGCGAATTGCACGTATGGGCCTAACCATTGATAGACATCCGTGGAGGTAGCGACATTGGATCCGCCCGAATTGATCAAATGCTCATAGTGAGCACCGATGGAGAAGAAGTCACTGGCTTTGAACCCAAAGTTCACCCAATAGTGAATGTAGGCTAGTGTCGTACCATCAGCGAAGGTCTCATCTCGAAGTGGCGCGTAGTAGCCAAAATAAATTTGGCCTTCTGTTTTGTCTCTATTGAGATTGACGGTCAAATTAGGAACGATCCCGTCTCCAAAGACAGCAGGGCCTGCGGTACCGGAGCTCAACAAGTTACCGCCCAAAATACCAATCTGAGGATTGATGTCTAGGCCATCAGCTGCTTTGAAATTGGCTCCAACTCCAAACTCCGTCCAATTGCCCCAGCCTCCACCAGTACCTCCAGACCAGAGGATTCCATAGAAGGTAAAGCTAGCCTTATCTGAAAATCCATAGGAACCTGCAAAGGTTGGGTAGAACCCAAAGAACTGATCGGAATTTAGCGTAGCGCTGAAATTGAATTCTTTCTCTTCTTGCGCCAAGGCAGAGTTAGAGATGGCGAGAAATGAGTATCCTGTCAAAAGAATACAGAGCATTCTCAGTTTAATTTTAAACTGATTTTTCATGATTTAATAGGTTTTGTTTGAAAATAGGTTTGAATTATACCCTGATAATAAGATTTCAGTGTATTAGGCAGGATATATGGCTCAAAAATATACCATAAAATAAAAAATCAATCTTTTTATTAATATTTTTTCAAATAGACTGAGAGTTTATTGGGGAAAGCGCAATAATTCCACCTTTTAATTGGGAATTAGAGAAAAAGCAAGCAGGCAATATCCGAGATGGAAAAAAGCATAGATATCCAGGCTCTGATTAAAAAATCACAGTTTGATATTAGATATGTGAAAGAAGTTTATTGGAAATCCTTTACGCTTTGGATGAAGACCTTGACCATTTCAGGATCTATATCCGGATAGACGCCATGCCCCAAATTGGCGATGTGTCTGCTTCCTTTGAATTGCTCCATCATATTTTGGGTGGCCTTTCGTACCTGATCGGGATTTCCGTAAAGTGCTGCCGGGTCAAGATTTCCCTGAAGCGTTTTGTCTGCACCGATCATTTTTCTGGATTCAGCTATACCCATATTCCAGTCTAAGCCGATTGTATCACAGTTCAACTTACCCATGGCCTCCCGAGCGAAAAATGCGCCTTTTGCAAAGACGGTTTTGGGAACTTCCTGTATCGCGTCACAGATTTGGGAGATGTATTGGAGAGAAAATTCATCGTATTGCTCTGGTCCCAAGATCCCTGCCCAGCTATCAAAAATCTGTACGAGGTCAGCACCCGCTTTGATTTGAGCTTTCAGGTAATTGATGGTGCTGTCCGTGATCATCTGAAGTAATTGGTGGGAAAGCTTCGGCTCTCGGTACAGCATTGCCCGAGCCTTAGAGAAAGTTTTGCTTCCGCTGCCTTCCACCATGTAGGCAAAAATGGTCCATGGTGCTCCGGCAAATCCGATGAGTGGAACCCGTCCATTTAATTCTTTTTTGGTGATTTCGATGGCCTTGATCACGTAGGAAAGGTCATTGGCACCATCTGCTACCCGAAGATTTTTTAAGTCTGCTGCTGAGCTTACGGTATTTGGGAACCAAGGTCCTCTTTTTTCCACCATCTCGTATGGTAAACCCATGGCCTCGGGAATCACCAAAATGTCTGAAAAAATAATCGCTGCATCCACTCCTAGTAGATCCACAGGTTGAATGGTAACCTCTGCCGCCAACTCAGGCGTCTGAGCCAATTCGATAAAACCTGAAACGGATTCTCGGACTGCTCGATACTCAGGGAGGATTCTTCCTGCCTGTCGCATAAGCCATACGGGTGTTCGTTCTACTTTTTCGCCTTTGGCTGCCCGGAGCAGCAGATCATTTTGAAATTGCATGGGGCAAAGATAGGAAGCAAATGCGTTTTGCCTTTAAAATTTTGGACATAAAAAAACAGGATTAGAGCATGGCTTCAATCCTGTTTGTAGTAGGAGTTGGTTTAGTAAATATTATTGCTTGGGTTTGGGAGAAAGCTTAATAAAGTCACTTTCCTCAATTTCTAATAGCTTGGTCAGCGCTTCGTAATCACTAAAATCAATTCTCGATCCTGCAAAATCAGCTGGTACTACAATGATTCTGAATATTTGATTTTGTGTCCAATCATCAGCGAGAAGGCTGTAATCTATCGGGCCATCCAAGAATACACTGAAGTCGAATTGTGAGAAGTCGTAATTGTAAATCAGCACACCTTCTTGAAAGAATATATTTTGCGGAAGAGGGCGCCAAATAGGAGTCCCATTATCCGTCTCCCATAGAACGTAGGCAAGTACTACATCACTTTCGAAAATTTCGGGATCAAATTCGAAGATTTCTCGGTAATCGTTTGCTTCCGTAAAGTCAACTTCTACTTCGAAAGCTTCGCCGACAATGTTTACACCATCGAGGCCGTCTAATCCGGGAGGTCCTGGAGGGCCCATAGGACCTTCACAGGCTTGGAACGCAAAGATGCTTGCGATGCCAAAGATTGCTAGTAGTCTTTTCATTTTTAGTGTGGTTTTCGTTCTATTATCAAATCTCGTAGCAGCTTGGATTATTGTAATGAAACAGACGTGATCCGTGATTTGATAAAATTTTATTTGGTTTAGTTCTTAGATTTTGTCACGAAAATTTTGAAAATAGGTTTTGTTAATAAATGTAAATGCCTATTTATTCTTAATCGGGGCAATTACATGTACCTCATTTTCAGAGACTATCTTATCGATAAAAAATTCTGATAGTTCAAGATTTGCTGAGTCGGCAAAAGCCCAAAGTTTTTCTTTGACTTTTTCCGGACCAGGCATTACCCATTTATTGGCTTTGATTTTGGCGAGTAAATAGCTCTTTTCAGGGAATATTCGCTCTTGGATATCATCTCCTGAAAGCAGCTGATTCAGTCCCACAAAAACTCGCATCGTATCCAATTTGCCTGCAGGCTCTACTTCATAAATTGTATGGAGAAAACTTCCCGGTCTTAAGGATTTTTCTGCCTCAATTTTTTCGAAAACGCTTTGGAGTTCTGGGTTCTGCGGAGTGCCTACATAATAAATCCCCGAGAGCGGTTCTGGAGATCGATTTACAAGGCTGACCTCGATAGGTGTGTTTCCTCCCAAAGATGTGAATGCAATATATCCTCCTACGATGAGGAGAAATATCACCACAGCCAAGATTGCTAGTCTCTTTTGCATAGATCAGAATAAATAACGGACCCCGATCCCACCTTGGAATTTGATGTGGCCGACACGGTCCAGTAGCTCTACAAAAAGTCCCACCTCACCAAAAACCGAAATTGGTAACTCATCCAAGTAATATTCAGCTCCTCCAAATACCTCAGGACCAAAATCTATGTTGCTTCTATCCTCTGAGAATATGTTGCCGTTTCCATCTCCCACATTGTAGGTATAATTGACCTGAGTGGTACGTATCTGAACTCCCGCTCCGCCATATCCTAGCAAATAGCCTTGGGTAATGTCAAAGGCATCGGTGATATCTTCGTGATAGGCTACCCGACCATGGATAGAGGCTCCTTTTCGGGTCGAATGACCAATATAGAATGCATTTGAGTTGGGTGGGTTGTTTTCGAAATCCCGCTGATAGTAGCTCGGGCCATTTACTCCACCACTTCCAAGCATGACTTCCCAAGACCAATAGTCGTCAAAGAAATCTTTGTAGGTCAGTGAAAAAGGTTCGCCCAGTCTGATACCGGCTCCCCTTTCTTGGGCTAGAGAGGCAAATGGGAGCATGAAAAGAAGCAATAGTAATTTGTTTCTCACGATTAATGAATAGTTGGTTTTGATGATTTAAGCAAATTTCAGGCTAGATTGCCATGCTTTTAAGTTGCATTTGATGCAATTGGGTGTAGTATCCTCCTTTTTCCAGAAGTTCGTCATGTCGACCTTGCTCCATGATCTCTCCTTTGTGCAAAACAATAATTTGATCAGCTTTTTGGATAGTAGAAAGTCGGTGAGCGATTACGATGGAGGTTCGGCCTTTCATCATCTTTTCGATGGATTCTTGGATCAATTCTTCAGTTTCAGTATCAACTGAGCTAGTCGCCTCATCCAGGATAATGATCTCCGGATTGTACACCATGGCTCTCACAAAGGAAATTAATTGGCGCTGACCCACCGAGAGGGTTGCTCCACGTTCCATCACATTGTAATCCAGTCCTCTGGGAAGTCGCTCGATGAATTTTCGTGCGCCAACCATCTCGGCAGCTTCCATTACCTGTTCACGGGTGATTTTTGGATTGCCGAGGGTGATATTGTAGTAAATGGTATTCGAAAAAAGGAAAACATCCTGTAGTACTACCCCAATGTGCTTGCGAAGGGTGCCCAACTCAAAATCCCGAATATCAGTTCCATCGATGGTAATAGCTCCTTTATTGATTTCATAGAAGCGTGAAAGCAAATTGATGACGGAAGACTTTCCAGCGCCAGTGGCACCAACCAAAGCAACAGTTTGTCCGCTTTTTACCTCAAAATTGATGTTTTTCAAAACGTAGTCCTCATCCACATAGGCAAACCAAAGGTCCTGAAATTGGATATTTCCCTTGACTTTTTCTGGCTTGAAATCACCTTCATTTGCAATATACTCGTCACTGTCCAACAGCTTAAAGATCCTAGATGAACTGACCACTCCCATTTGCAGGGTGTTGAATCGATCCGCAATCATCCGAATGGGGCGGAAGAAAAGCTGAAGGTACATGATAAAGGAGATCAATACTCCTACCTGCAATTCCATCCCTAAAACTCCCACTGCTCCGTACCAAACTACCAAGCCGATACCGATTGCTTGGATGATTTCAGCTACCGGGAAATAAATAGAATAATAAAGTACCGAGCGAATATGTGCCGTTCGATGCTCTCGGTTTATTTCTTTGAATTTGTCAAATTCTCGCTCTTCTCGATTGAAAATTTGCACAATATTCATCCCTGTAATGTGCTCCTGAAGGAAGGAATTGAGATTAGACACTGCATTTCGGACATCGTTGAAGGTGACTTTGATTTTCTCCTTGAAGATGTAAGTCGAAATAATCATCAGTGGTAAAGTACACAAGCTGACCAAGGTTAGCTTCCAGTCGATGTAAAACATCACACCCAAAATGGTCACTAGCTGTAATAAGTCACCGATAATCGCTGCAAGGCCTTCGCTGAAAACATCTGCCAATGTTTCGATATCGGAAACGTTTCGGGTAACTAGCCTTCCAATGGGTGTATTGTCAAAAAACTTCAACTTGAGTTTCAGTAAGTGATTGAAGAGTTTGACTCGAAGGTCTCGGATAATGACCTGACCGATCCAGCCTGAATAAAAAGTATGAGCCCATTGTACGATCGCCTGCAAAATCATCAGGCCTACTAGGATATAGATCATCCGAACCAGCCCAGCACTGTCCCCAATGGCCACATAATCATCAATCGCTACCTGGATGAAATAGGGGCGGGTCGGAGCCAGCAAAGCCAAGGAAATTGTCAAAAACACCAGCAGGTAAAACTGAAACTTGTAGGGCTGTACATAGCGGTACAATTGCTTCAGGACTTTGGTGTCTAAAATTTCACCGGAAGAAGTTTTTTCTTTTTCTAAGCTCAAGATTTCTTAATCTAAATAAATGCTCTCGGGATAAATGACTTTGCACAAAAACAAACCTTTTGCGGGTGCAGCTTTACCTGCTTGTGCTCTGTCCTTGGAAGCTATGATTTTTGGCATATCCTCTGGAAGTCGCTTTCCGAGACCAATATCCACCAAAGTTCCGACAATTGCCCGTACCATCCCACGCAAAAATCGATTAGCGGTTATATGGAATAACAATTCCCCGTCTTTTTGTTCCCAATAGGCCTTCTTTATTTGACAGCGGAAGTGATTGACTTCCGTATGAACCTTACTAAATGCCTCGAAGTCTTGCTCCCCCAAAAGAAAATTTGCCCCTTGATTCATTTTTTCTAAATCTGGATTGGCAAAAAGAGTCCAGGCCAACTCATCCTGAAAAGGACTTTTTTGAAATATAATTCGGTAGAAATAGGAACGTTCGATTGCATCAAAGCGGGTATTGGCATCTTTTTCTACTTCCCGAATCCGTTTAATGGCTATTTCTTTTGGTAAGATTCCATTCAGCGCTTTCAGCAATCTTTCAGGCTCAAACGCCACATCGCAGTCAAAATGACAGACTTGATGACTTGCATGTACTCCCGTGTCCGTTCTCCCGCTACCCATGATGGTGGTGGGTTTTTGAAAGAAAGTGGAAAGTGCCGATTCGATTGATTCCTGGACGGAAAAGGCATTTTTCTGTATCTGCCAGCCATGAAAGGGTTTGCCATGGTAGCTTAATTCCAGAAAATAACGCTTTTTTTGACTCATACCCCGCAAAGATACAATTCCGTAAGGATTCCTGATATCAGATTTATTCAATCCTTGTGAAAGCGGGGAATTGGCCTTTTCTTTGCCAAAAAATTGATAAAATGATCCAACGCGTTCAAACCATATTTCTTTTCCTAGTAGTCATCTGTATGGGTATTACCATCGGTTCGACCCTTTGGGTGCAAACAGAGACAGGTTCAGGGACTGATGATTCCTGGCAATTATCTGCATTTATGCTCAGCAATCTAGACACCTCAGGTGAGGTTATTCAGGAATCTTCCAAGTGGTACATTGCGACTTTGGCTGCTTTTGCAGGTCTGATGGCCTTAATTTCTATTTTTCAGTATAAAAATCGCACTCGGCAGATGCTTTTTAATATGATCAATAGCCTAGTGATGGTTGGCTTGGTTGTAGCTGTTTTCTTGACCACCAATGGAATAAATAATGCCATCAATGCTACCTCATCCGGTACCTATCAATTGGGTTTTTGGGTAGTCTTGGCAGCGATGGTCTTTAATATGCTGGCTAATCGTTTTATCCGCAAGGATGAAGCTTTGGTCAGGTCGGTTGATCGGATTAGATAAAAAAATAAAAGAGCCAGAAACGGCTCTTTTTGTTTTTTTAAGGTTCTAAAATCTGATTCGGAATCCCACTACTGGATAAAAAGTGGTTAGATTTTTTGTACCAACTATTCCGGCCTGTACGCTCATGTGTCTACTCAAAGTTTGCTTATAGGTGGCTCTCATCGTAGTCCCTTCGAAAAGCTGACTGTTGGAGTTATTGAGTAAGTACCCAACCTGTATTGTTTGATGTTGGTTGGCATATAGACTTCCCGGTTTCCAATGGTATTCGGCATTGACAAACCAGTTGCTGTTGACCGAAAATTCAGACTCTGATTCCGGGAAATAAACCGTATTGGTGATAGAACCGCCTATTTGAAAGCCAGGTAGGCTTAATGCTGCCTGAAATCCGATCTCGGGCGTAAATTTTCCCGCTGTAAAATCCAGGCCTACCGGAAAGCCTAATTCGATTGATGTGAGGGTTTTCCAGTATTTCTTTTGAATTTTATTTTTTACCTGGCCTAATCTGGTAGGAAAGAAATTTTGACACAGGCGATAGGCATGGGTTTCAAAAGCAGGAAATTGTGTGGCCTGCTCCAATAGGGGTCGAAACTCTTCCTCCAGCATTTCGGGCGTAAATTCTTCTCGATTGAAAAGGAAGAGAAGCTTTCCTTCATTGGGAAAATCAAAAGCCAAGGTATCGGTGATTGGAAAGCTTCTATCCGCCCAAGCCTGATGGTTTTTTGGGAGTTTGTTTTGAAGTTCTTGGGCAAAGCCGATAGAGCCAGAAAGGCATAGGAATAGCGCGATAAGTAGGAATCGTTTCATTTTGATAGTTCGTTTAGTCTAGTTTACTTTTTCCGGGTAAGTCTGATTCGGGCTTGATAATCCCGCTTCTCAGTGTTGGAGGATTCTAGCAATAGTGGATTTTGAGCTCCAAAATTTGTTTTTACCTGAAACTTGATTTTATCAAGACCCCAGGAAATGGCGACCGAATGGTAAGTTTCCTCCTTGGTTTCAGCGATGGGATTATATTTTTCTCTTGCTTCCAGATCCATTCCTTTTACAATCAGTTCATCCCTAATCAAAATCGGTGGTCTAGAAGAAATTTCGGGGATAAATTCTCTTCTCCGCGATGATTGGGTAATTATTTCAGGGACTGATTCTTTATCATTTGAATCAGAAAGGATTTGATTTTGATCTATTGGTTTTGTCTTTTGCGCAGTGTCGCTTTCTGGCATTTGTCTCCCAGGAATTGATTCAGCAATTGGCTGTTGAGGTTCAAACTGAACAGTTTCTTGCTTGACTAGGAAGAAAGCCACAAGGAATAGCGCGGCAAGCGAGGCTGCAATCATGAATATTCTCCAAGGGAAAACGCTCTTTTGTTCGTCCAGCTTTTCTTCAATCTTATCCCAAGCCATATCAGAGGGAGCATAGGAGGGAAGTTCCTTAAGGTTTTTACTCAACTGAGCATCAAAATCTTTCTTTTGCATGATTCTTTCCCAGCTGTTGCTCTGTGGTTCGTGTTCTGGTAGATTTTTCATGCTCGGAGTAAGGTTTGAATTCGAGTTTTCAGCAGCTTCTTTGCATAGTTCAATTGAGATTTTGAAGTGCTATCTGAGATTCCAAGAAGGTTTGCCGCTTCCTTGTGAGAGTAACCTTCCACCGCTGTCAACATAAATACTGCACGAGCCCCTGGAGGTAATGCTCTGATCGCTTGATCTAGTAATTCCCCATCAAACCAAGAATCGAATTGATTGTCTACAGGATCATGATGCTGGTCCAGCTGATCAAATTCGAACTGCCTTTTTCCAGCCTTGATGGACTTTCTTGCTGCGATCGTTTTCATCCAAGAAATCAAAGCTTCCGGATGCTTCAAGTTTCGTATTTGTTGGAAGACTTCGACGTAAGTGTCCTGAAGTACATCATGCGCAAGTTCCTCATCATTCAGCATTCGAAAAGCGAGCGAATAAACCATCCTTTTTGTGAGCTCAAAGAGCTGAAATTGAGCTTTTCTCTCTTGAGAAATCACTCGCTCAATCAATTCAGAATCTAGTTGGATTTGGTTCATTTTTGCTTTTTCTAACTTAAAGAGTGAGCTCGTAGCGGAAAGGTTGGAAAGGCTCTAAGAAAAAATATTAAATAGTGTGTGTCTTTTCTCCTGTTTTGATTCCAAATGGTTTTCTTAAATTTCCAGAAATACCTAGATATGAAATTCGAAACTCGCGCCATCCATAAAGGTAACCATGTGACTGATAATTCTGGCTCCGTGGTACAGCCAATTACCCTTAGTACCACTTTTGAGCATGGAAATGAAGCTGGTTTACTTTACACCAGAGCTGGTAACCCCAATAGAATCTCCCTTGAAGAATTGATTGCCTCCCTAGAGCAGGGTGCAGATGCTGCGGCTTTTTCCTCAGGAAATGCTGCCGGAACTGCCGTTTTTCAGGCACTCGAGCCTGGCTCACATATCATCGCACCGGATGATATGTATCATGGGCTACATAATTCCATGACCAAGCTTTTCAAGGGAATTCACACGGTCAGTTTTGTAGATATGAGCGATCTCGAAGCTATCAAAGCTGCACTGCAACCAAATACGAGACTTATTTGGGTGGAAACTCCTTCTAACCCATTGTTGAAGATCAGTGATATCCGAAAAATTGCAGAAATCGCTCATGAGCACCAAGCGATTTTGGCCTGTGATAATACTTTTGCGACTCCCGTTTTCCAAAATCCACTCTTGCTTGGAGCAGATATTGTCATGCATAGTAGTACCAAGTATTTTGGAGGACATAGTGATATCCTTGGAGGAGCTTTGGTGACCAAAGAGAAAAATGATTTTTGGACAAAAATAAGAACCATTCAACGAGTAGGAGGGGCTGTGCCTTCTGCCAGTGACTGCTACTGGTTGGCTCGGAGTATTCGGTCCTTGGCTTACCGGATGAAAGGACATGCCGAGCATGCAATGGTATTGGCGGATTACTTTCTGGTAAATCCGAAAGTGGAAAAAGTTTTCTATCCAGGTCTCAAAAGTCACCCCGGACATGAGATAGCTGCTTCTCAAATGAGCGGTTTTGGAGGGGTGGTTTCCTTTCAGGTCAAAGGAGGTGCTGAGGCTGCGGATAAATTGATTTCCGAGTTGAAACTCTTTGCAAACGCAACAAGCTTAGGTGGAATAGAGAGTCTTATCGAACGAAGAGCAGCTGTGGAGGGACCTGATACACTCACACCTCCGAATCTGATTCGGGTTTCAGTTGGCTTGGAGCATACAGACGATTTGTTGGAGGATTTAGATCAGGCTTTTTCTAAAATAAATTGAATTGACTTAATCTAATTCATAGAGTTTTTTAATTATAAAATAATTATTTCAAGAATTTTCTTAACTTTTAATTGATTTTGGACAATGTTCTACTGATATGCCAGCACAACCTTTGGAGTTGATTTTGGGTCGACAATTCATTGATACGATTTCCTTACCTGCTTTTCTTGTTGATACAGAGGGGAACTTATTGTTTTACAATGAATCGGCTGAGACTGTTTTTGGGTTGAAATTTGGGGAGACAGGAGGAATGCGGGTAGAAGAATGGGCTACCATTTTTACTCCATACAATGAAAAAGGAGAACTCATCTCTCCTGAAGGTCTTCCGCTTGTGCAAACACTTCAAACCAAAAAACCTACTTCTGGCAGCTTCTTTATTAAGAATATGCAGGGGAGAGATGAACATATTCAAGTCACCGCATTTCCCATTATCGCAAGACCTGACCGCTTTCTAGGAGCAATGGCAATCTTTTGGACCCTTGATGAATGATGAAAGTCAAAATCTGGGGTTGTCGTGGTTCCCTTCCTGCGCCAGGCCCAGAGAATAATTTTTACGGAGGGAATACATCCTGTGTGCAGGTTTCGGATGGAGAGACTTGTTTGGTTTTAGATGCGGGATCAGGTATTCAACGATTAGGGAGGTTTTTAGATCAAGATGTTCGGCAGATTCATATTTTTCTTACCCATTTACATATTGATCACACGATGGGGTTAGGTTTTTTCCTGCCTTTGTACAATCCAAACGTCGAGGTGCATTTGTGGGGACCAAGTACCTCTGATACACCACTTCTCCAAAGACTTCGAAAATACTTTTCACCACCGCTTTTCCCAGTGAGATTGGGGGATTTACCCAATCATCCCATTATTCACGAGCTTTCTGACGACCAAATCCAAATTGGGAGTTTTGCTATTCATTCAGAATTTGTCTGTCATCCAGGGCCTACTTTAGGTTTTAGAATCAGTCATGGGGATACTGTCTTGGCTTACATTCCTGACCATGAGGTTCGCTTGGGGTCAAACGATTTTCCGAATGATCCAGAATGGACCAGTGGGTATGAAATCGCCAAAAAAGCAGACTTGTTGCTTCATGATGGTGCCTACACCATAGCTGAGTATGAGGAGAAAGCTGGTTGGGGGCATAGTGCTGTTCAGGATACCATTGAGTTTGCAAGCATGTGTAAAGTGAAGCATTTGGGGATTTTTCATCATGAACCCAACAATACAGACTCCCGGTTGGATGAGATACTCGCTGAAAGGCTAGCAGGGAAGGAACTCGATTTTTCGGTGGAGATGTGTCGTGAGGGTGCTGAGTATATCTTTGATACTTGAGTTTTTGTACCTTATTGATGGAGTTTTAAGTTGGTTTTTACTCTTGATTTCTTCTTTTTGCAAGAGAAACCTATTACCACAAGAATTTGAAATCGAGCATGACTAAAAAGTCACACACTGGTATAATTATTTACCAAGCGACCTGCCTGCAGCAGGCAGGGATTCCATCCCGTTTCCTTTGTCACGGGACAGGTTGTGACAATTGAAAAGCAAATTATAAACACATGAAATCGAGCATGACGCGAGCGACACACAGAGGGAGGATTATAATCCATGCGAGATTCCATCTGACCAATAAAAGTCAAAATATAAACAGATGAAAAAGGTATTGATTACGACTGGCGGTGGAGACTGTCCGGGACTGAATGCAGTGATCCGAGGAATCACCAAAAGAGCAGCAAAGACTGGTGAATGGCAGGTTTGGGGAAGTTTTGAAGCTTTCAACGGGCTGATGGAAGATCCTCCGAGGTTGATGCAGCTAAATGAATCCAATACCGCTGGAATCCATGTACAAGGTGGCACCCTAATCGGTACTACCAACAAAGGCAACCCAATACGATTTCCGGTCAAAAAAGCAGATGGAACGATTGAAATTGAGAACCGTCTCCCTTTATTGATTCAGAAAATCAAGGATAAAGGGTTTGATGCCGTAATAAATATTGGAGGAGATGGTTCCCAGGAAATTTCCCAAGCGCTATTTGAACAAGGCATTCCAGTAGTAGGCGTGCCAAAGACGATTGATAATGATCTATCTTCCACGGATTTTACTTTTGGTTTTCAGACAGCTGTACAGGTAGCCTCGGATTCTTTGGACCGGTTGGTGACTACGGCTGCAAGTCATCATCGGGTGATGATTATGGAAGTGATGGGTCGAAATGCTGGTTGGATTGCCCTCTACACAGCACTTTCCGGAGGAGCTGAAATTTGCCTCATACCGGAGATTCCTTACGACTTAGAAAAAGTGATTGATCGAATCAAGTCCCGCTATGATGATGGGCGTGGATTTGTCAATATTGTCATCGCTGAAGGCGCATTTGCCAAAGATGGTACGATCACCTCCACGAAAGGCGAGGAGGGGCGTCAGGCAGTTAAATTAGGTGGAGTTGCTTTTACACTCAGTCAGCAGCTCAAAGATGCAGGCTTGGAAGCAGATATCCGTGAGACAATTCTAGGACATATTCAGCGTGGAGGCACTCCAGTCGCTTTTGACAGAGTGATTGCCTCTGTTTTTGGAGTGAAAGCGATGGAATTGGTTTTGGATGGAAAATTCGGTCAATTGGCCGTGCTTCGAAATAATGACTTTTCCTCAGCTCCGATCAAGGAAGCGATTAGTACCTACAACGTGGTAGATCCATCCGGTACTTTGGTTCAGGCAGCCAAAGGAATGGGGATGTGTTTTGGGGATTAGAATATTCTGATTCCTTTTGCCATTAGCCCAGCAAAAAGTGGGATTAATGCCAGCAGAATCAGCTCTGCCCTCAAAGACCAATGAACCAAGGATGGGATTTTTACGATGTCAGTGGCATCTCCTTTTCCATTTTTGATAAAAAAGACTGTCGGATAGATTGAGATTAGGCCGATCAATACAAATAGGCCAAGCTTAAGGTGGAAGGTTGGATTTTCGCTGTAGAATTCAGTTGGTTTTCCATATCCACCAAGCCAAAGCGTCAGGCCTACACCTAGCAGAATCAGGGCAGAAATGCCATAGACTGCATCAATTTGGCCTAGGAGACGAATATCTTTTTTCTCTAAAGAGCTCTTCAAAAGAAAAAACTCAGCAATCAAAGTTCCTGAAAGGGTGATGACGGAGATGAAGTGTAGATAGCGGAGGAGGATTTCCATTTATTTCCTAATTATTGAATGAAAGTAAGTTTTTTGCCTTCAAAAATACTTTACTTGAAAGACTTATTTTTTTGAAAACCTATTGATTATCCAAGTAGCCAAGAAGCATTCGAGCAAGCTGAGCGGGATAGCCGCATAAAGAATCCCAAAGGGTAAAACATCCATGTTTCCGGTGACCAGCCACATGAGTACAAAGCCGGTCACCCAAGACAAAAAGGTTGTTTCCCAAAGGGAAAATCTTCTGGAAATCACAAAAATGCATGCGGCAAACACAAAGGACCAAATTCCCCAAACTGCACCATTTATAGGCTCCGAAGGGAACTCCAATCCCATGGATTGGTAGTGTTCGGTCCATTGGGATTTGAGGAGGAATTCATTTCTGGCAAATTCGGAAATACTAATCCAAATGCCGGACAGCAGAATGGGGAGAAAGTATTTTTTAAACATGATGAATTTACAATGGCTTAGTAGACATCAAGTTAAAAGATTTTTCACTTGGTTAGTCTTCCAGAGCTTTCTTGGTTTCCAGAAAAATCTTCTCATCCACGACTGTTCCTTCCCACTCCTGCAGGAAAATCTGATAATGAAGTTGCTCGGCTTTTTGGGTGATTTGATCTTTGAATTGCTGATAGGCATCGAAATCCGTACCTGCGAGGTGACTGAGACGATGGTGGAAGAAAGAGACCGGGTTGACTGGAAACCAGGCTCTGGAGCGAGATACCTTCTCCAACTGGACAGAATCGAGCTTATGGGTTACCTCGCTTAGGTATTCGCGATAAACCATCATGTATATTCCTTCCAAGGCTCTTTCTGTTCGGAGACTATCTGGGAGACTTTGGTCTAGCTCGGGATGTTTTTGTAAAATTTCCTTTTTGGTCGGTTCAAATTCCTGCTCATAGATTTCGGTTCGGCCTGTCCGTTTGGCATCGATCATTTCCAGAGACAGCGTGTTGGGAAACTGCAATGCCACAGCCTGCTGCACTGCGCCGGGGATAATCAGGGCAAAAAGAATCCAAGCCAAAAAGAAAATCAAGGCTTGTCCGGTTTGATAGAGTTTCAATTCGGAAAGGAAAAACAGCAAAATCAACCAGAAAACCAGATAAAGCAGGGCCCAAAAGCCCAAAACTGCCAACTCTGAGATCGAAGCTTGCATTCCTCCCATGATCCAGCCGATCACAAGCAGCAGACCAAGCAGGATTAAAAAGAAACTTGCCAATGCGGCAAATCGCTGGATTTTCCATTTCCTTTCATTTCCCAAGGTGCCGATCAGCTTGTACAGTTGCACCTCTCGCTCAAAGCTCCCAATTCGCATGGCACAGGCAATGAGTACCAAAGGAAGAAGGTAGATCCACATCAGGCCAAAGTCCAGACTACCCAAGGAAATCCGTTCGGGGTTGCTGATTTCAGGGGCGAGATCATGGTCGTAGGGTGAGCTGAACACTGAAACCTTTTTGAAAAACGGGAAAGACTCAGCCTGTCCCACAGAAAACACCATCAGCGGGCTGGGACTCAAGCCGACCAAGGGTTGTAAATAAATCAAATAGGCATAATAGGGAGTGCGGATATTAAGCCATGGACGATCATCCGGGCTCACTTTTCCGGCTTGATACAACTCCAATGCCTCTGCAATTTGGGTTTCTGACTCGGCATGGAGGCGTTCCAAAACCTCCTTTTGATGGGAGTAAACCTGTTTTCCTTTATACAAGCCATAGACTGAGGCTAAGAAAAATACCAAGATAATGCTCTTTAGAAAAGGGGATGAAAGAATGCTTTTCCATTCCCATCGGATTGCTTGATTCAGCTTCATTGCGCAGAAGTTTTAGGATCTACTTTCGCCAGTCCGATTCCGAGTATTCCTATCCAAGCTAGTAATAGGAGCAAGGAGGGTGTCTGCTGCCTGATCAGGGAAAAGAAAGGGGGCTCAGCATACTGAAAGTCAGCGATGGAATTGAAAAATTCTTGGTCTTCTTTATATCCCCAGTCACCGGTGCGTGAGCCTCCATAGGCATGTCGTTCGTTGAGAGTTCGAATGAAGACCCGTCGGTAATCCTCTGCTTCTTGAAGAAAGTCCACCTGATGAAAATTATCCGTTCCGGAAGCCCCCATGCTCAGGCTTTGGAGATTGCCGAAGGGATTGGGAAGGGAGGCCCACTGTACCAGACTTTTTTGCTTTTGCATTTGCCGGTAGAGTTCGCCAAAATGCTTGTCCCAGACCCGGTTGCCAAACTCCTCATCGGCCTGCATCAGCAGCCCGTCAAAATTGATGGGAAGTTCTTCTTTTGTGGCGACCCCATAGGCTTGAAGGACACTGTCTTCCAGTGTTTTCAGAGCTTCCTCTTCAGGATTATGCCCGTCCAAAAGCGCGCTTCGATCCTCTTTCATTCCCGCAGAAAATTCCACCCGATCTGGCAAAGGATACAGGATGGCAGCGACTGAGTAAGTGACTTTTGGATAGAAAATCACCCAGACGATCCAGATTCCAAGCAGCCAAGAAAGAGCCGTGTAGGATTTTTCCGTCTTGGAACTTAATCAAAGTGCCAGGGCGATCACAATCCAATAAAACAGGCCGTATCCAACAGCCAATAAAGCCGCTCTTCCGAGAAGTGGAGCTGAAAAGCCCAGTAAACCCATTTGAATTCCCAAAGTGAGCAGAACAAACAGTATCCCAGGAATCCACAGACTCCAAAGTTTTCCAAAGAGAATCTTGGAATAGGAGACTCCCTGCACCAGCAAAAGCCTAACCCGGTCTGCATCCCGCTCACCTCGGACGGATTGGAAGGCAAATAGCAAAAGTAAAAGCGGTAGGATGATCTGAAGAATCAGTGCAGGTCGGAGTTTCCCAAATCGGGAAAGCAAGTCCCCCTGGGCTGCATCACTTTGCACCAGTTCATTTTGTCTGTGACCTTCGAGGTATAGTGTCCGTCCCACATATCCGTTTACCCCTTCGTCAAAGGCCGTAAGCGCGTGATTTTTCTTGAAAACATAAGTTCCATAATGAGCAGCAGAGTGAGGGTTGTTTGGCCCCATGGATTCCCATTGCTGACGGAGATGGGCTTTGGCTTCTCCCTCAAGTTTGGAAATGACGCGATATTCTTCAAGGCCCGCCCAAGCAGTGAATCCAAGCGCGCCTAAAAGTACCACAAGTGCTATAAGCATGCCCGGTGTTCGGAGCAGGTTTTTCCATTCGGTAAATAAGATAGATTTCATGTGTTTATAATTTGTTTTTAAATGCCACATGGAATCTCGCTTGGTAAAAAATTATACCATTGTTTTTGGCTTTCAACATGCTCGATTTCATGGCTATTCGACGATTCCTTGATAGATGAGTTCCAGGTCATTGGCAGTGACCTCGCTGGCTTTTACGATTTTTTTCAATTCTCCATTTTTAAAGATTCCCACTCGATCTGCGGTCTCTTTTACGCGGAAAAGATCATGGGACACCATCAAAACAGTAGCTCCCTGCGCAGCCACTTTTCGCACCAATTGGGACAATTCCGCACTGGAAAGCGGGTCCAAGCCACTCGCCGGCTCGTCCAAAAGGAGCAGTTTGGCTTTCTTGGAGTAAGCGATGGCCACTCCCACCTTTTGCCGCATACCTTTGGAGTAAGTGGATACCGGGGAGTCATGGGCTTTTTCCTGTAGGCCAGCTTCTAGGAGCAAGCTGCTCAGTTGCTCGGATGAATAGGAAATCCCCGCCAATTGTGAGAAATAGGCAAGGTTTTCTTTTCCTGTGAGATGGGGGTAGAGCTGCACATTTTCAGGGATAAAAGCCAGCCGCTTTCGTACCTCCGAAAGGTCTTTGGAGACATCAAATCCGTCTACTTTGATAGTTCCACTATCGGCTTTTTCAAAACCCAAAATCATATTCAGGGTCGTTGTTTTCCCTGCACCATTCGGTCCAAGAAGGGCAAATACCTCTCCTTCCGATACAGAAAGTGAAAGCTGATCTACAGCGGTTTGCTGCTTAAATGTTTTGGTTACTCCCTGGATTTCAAGCATAAATGGTTTGTAAGTGAGTGAAATTGCAATAAAGTTGCAAAAAAATCTTAAACAAATGGAATGTATCGAAAGAAAATAGCAACTTTGTTGCAAAAATAGCTATGAGGTTCATATCGGGCATTCTAGTTTTCTTACTTCTATTTAGTGGGAGTCTTGAGACAAATGCACAAAGCAATTCTGAACAAAATCTTTGGTCTCTTTTTCAGCAAGTTCCTTTTAAGGAAAAACTGAACAGGGACTTTGGGATGTATTTTTTCTATCCAGAATTTACCGAGGAGCTAAAGGCCTTGAAGGGGAAAGAAGTGGTATTGAAAGGCTTTTATATTCCACTTGAACTCTACTCAAGTCAAATGCTGGTTTTATCGAAGTACCCTATGGCCGAGTGTTTTTTCTGCGGAGCAGCAGGTCCTGAATCAGTAGCTGTAGTCTATCTGCAATCTAATCCTCCCCGCATGAAAGTGGACCAAATCGTGGAAGTCCGTGGGATTCTGGACTTGAATGAAAGTGATGTGGAGGAAATGACTTTTATAATCCGAGATGCAAAATTAATTAATTGACTATGAAAAAACTTCCTGTAACTGTTTTGAGTGGCTTTTTGGGAGCTGGTAAAACCACACTTCTCAATCATGTGCTTCACAATAAAGAAGGTATGAAAGTCGCCGTAATCGTCAATGATATGGGAGAAATCAATGTGGATGCCCAGGTGATTCAGCAAGGGAATACGCTGTCTCGAACAGAAGAAAAACTCGTGGAGATGAGTAATGGCTGCATCTGCTGTACGCTTCGGGAGGACTTGATGGAAGAGGTCGGTAAACTAGCCCGTGAGGGAAGGTTTGATTACCTATTAATCGAAAGCTCGGGTATTTCCGAGCCACTTCCGGTAGCCCAGACTTTTACTTTCGTGGACGAAAATGGAAAATCAATTTTGGGAGAAGTCAGTCAGTTGGACACCTTGGTGACTGTGGTCGATGCTTATAATTTTCCGAAAGATTTTGGCAGTGGAGATACCGTCTGGACCCGAAAAATGAATGACGATCCGGAGGACACCCGATCCATCGTCAATTTGCTTACCGATCAGATTGAGTTTGCAAATGTGATTTTGCTGAATAAATGTGATCTAGTGCCACCTGCTCAGGCGGAGGAGTTGGAAGCCATTCTTCGAAAGCTCAATCCTCGGGCTCAAGTCATCCGAACGGAGAAGGGAAAGACTCCTTTGAATAAAATCCTAAATACAGGCCTTTACGATGAGGATTTGGAGTCCGCTTCAGACGCATGGATGGAAGAGTTGGAGAAAGAGCATACACCGGAAACACAAGAATATGGAATCAGCAGTTTTGTTTTTCGAGATAAAAGACCATTTCACCCTCAGCGCTTTTGGAATTACATTCAGTCGGATTGGCCGGCTTCAATTATCCGAAGCAAAGGACTGTTTTATATCGGTTCGCGGATGAATGAAGCGATTTCCTGGTCTCAAGCCGGAGGAAGTCTGAAGGCTGAGCCTGCGGGAGTCTGGTGGGCTTCTATGCCTTTTCAGCAGCGGATTCGCTATGCATCCTATTTGGACAATCAGAAATGGATCGAGTCCAGGTGGGATAAGCGATTTGGTGATCGGATGAATGAACTCGTGTTGATCGGTCAGTATCCTGAGGTGGGGAAAATCACCTTTGAATTAACTTCATGCCTAATGACAGAAAGAGAGCTAGACCTTCTAGAAAAAGGAGCCAAAATCCAGGATCCTTGGCCGTTTTAAGCACTCCATTGACCTCTTGGGTACAATTTACTTGAGTTGAGAAGTTGAAAAATTCGGAGTTTACATCACCATTGCTTGTTTTTTAAATGATTGATATTCTTTATTTTGGGTCAGAACGGTGTCTTAAACACAAATCATTGGGTTTTTGATTTTTAACTTAACAATCATTTTATGCTTCAATCAATTTTCAAAAAATGGTGGGTAATCCTAATTCAGGGGCTTCTTTTTGTGATCCTAGGGATTTATGTGATGCGTCATCCAACTGATATGTTGGCAGGTCTTTCCTTTTGGTTGGGGATTTTGACATTAGTAGCAGGAACTACAGGGCTTTTGGGCTACTTTTTTGCACCAAAAGAAGAAAGAGAAAATCAGTCCCTTTTTTGGAGTGTGTTGACAGCTATTCTGGGTGTACTGATGCTGGCAAACCTAGTGGCTACCATGAAACTAATCACCATCTTCTTTGGATTATGGCTGTTTTCTACCGGAGCATTTCTGGCTATTCAAGGTTGGAGCTTGAGAGAAGCAATCAGTTTTGGATGGGTTATTTTTGGACTGGGATTGATAGCAGTCATTGGAGGAGTTATGATGGTTTTTGATATCGGTAAAGGAGCTGTTGGAGTCAGTGTGTTCCTAGGGCTTCAGGCGGTATTGGCTGGTATTGGTTTTATTATCCTTGCTTTTTTGAAGCGTTTTCTTAAAAAAAGATTAGAAAGCAGTCGTTTTATGAGCTAGGATAATTTGGGGGCCTATTATTCATCAGACAAAATAACCTTTCCTCCCTTCATCACGAATTTCACTCTTGTCAATTCATAGATATCATCAAGAGGGTTATGCTTTGTCGCGATAATATCCGCAAACTTCCCGGATTCAATCGTACCGATCTCATGGTCTTTGCCTAATAATTCAGCATTGACACGGGTACCCGCTTGAATTGCTTTCATGGGTGACATACCCAATTTGACCAATTCCCCAAATTCGTTGGCTGCAAAATTGGGAGGGAATCCCACATTGTCTGAGCCAATTCCAATTTTCACTCCCCGTTCAATCGCTTTTTTATACATACGATTGGTGGGTTCCTGATACTTTTTATGGAGAGCGACACTTTTGGCTTGGGCAGGATCACCATCCCAATTGCTCACCGCATATTCTCCGATATAAATCGTAGGAATCAAGTAAGTCCCATGCTCAAGAAATAGATCAATACTTTCATCGGATAGAAATGTACCATGCTCAATAGACCGAACTCCCATCCGGATAGCCATATTGATCCCTTCGGTAGAATGGGCATGAGCCATGACAGGAACTCCACGTCTTTCGGCTTCCTGAATGACTGTTTGAAGTTCTTCTTCACTGAAATGTACGTTTTGTGGATTGTCGCCTGCAGACATAAATGCTCCTGTTACCAGTACTTTGATCCAATCGCTGCCATTTTTTAGTTCCTGGCGAACAGCTTTCCGAACTTCATCCACTCCATCCACCACTAGTCCGTCCGCAATGAGTTTTTGCTCTGGAGAAAAATTATTGATATCTCCACCACCACCTGTAATGGATAGGTAGTGTCCTGCACCGTAAATCCGGGGACCTTCAAACATCCCTTGATTGATAGCATCCCGAATTTCCAAATGCGCATATTGCACATCCGCATCTCCGGCTATACGCAAGGTTGTCCAACCTTCTTTAAGCCAGGTTTGAACTGTTTTGAGTCCACGAAGTGCATTAAATGCTGAAGATCCTTTTAGGAAATTGGTTTGATAGGCACTGCCGTAAATCAAAGGATGTACATGAGCATCAATGAGTCCGGGTAAAACCGTGTATTCCGAAAGGTCAATTAAAGTGTATTCCTCGCTGAGTAGACTTTGATCTCCGACCGCTACGATTCGCTCTCCCTCGATCAAAATAACTTGCTTGTCTAAAACCTGATCATTGCTTGCTGTAATCAGTTTACCACAGAGAATTGCCGTTTTTTCTTGAGCTAGGGAAAGATGGGAAGTTATAGCTACTAGAATTAGAAGGAAAACTGTCTTTTTCATTTTTTAATAATTTGGTTTTTCTTCCAGATAACCTGCCTCAAACTATGCTTGGCTTAATCCCAGCTTCTGGTAGAAAAGCTTGATTTCATGCTTCAATATTACCAATAGATTTAATATCACAAGCAAAGCCGTAATTTGAGAAGGGATTTGGAAACTTAATACTTTGAATATTTCGTAAATCTGGAAAGGAAATCTATTTCTTCTTTTGAATTGAAAAATCTGGAAAATGACCATTTTGATACCAATAATGAGTACTTCTTTAATTCTGGCAGATTGGTTTTTTGTCATTTTTCACTCTGCACTTATCCTTTTTAATCTTTTTGGTTGGGTATGGAGAAAAACCAGGAAAGCCCACCTCATTACGATTAGCCTCACGCTACTTTCTTGGGGTTTTCTGGGGATTTGGTACGGTTGGGGTTATTGTCCGCTGACTGACTGGCATTGGCAAGTATTGGAAAGAATGGGTACTGAAGGACTGCCCAATTCATATATCAGCTACCTTTTGGAACGTCTTCTAAACTGGCAGCCCAAACAAGAGTGGGTGGATATGGGTACACTAGCATTTACCCTTTTGGCATTTGGGATGTCGATTTGGGTGAATTTTTGGAAAAGCAGATCTACAGGAAAGATTTCTGAATAAAAAAATTTTGTTCAGAATGAATCAAGGCTGTTGTATGACTCTTCTACAAATCAAACCTGATTTCGATTTCTGTAGTGATTGATCATGTCTTTTACATAATCTCTATACCACCTGATTGGACATTCCTTCAGGAAATCTTCGAATAATTGCGTTTTTTCCTCTCCTGCAATATCTTTTTTCAGAATGATTTTACCCATGCGCACGTTCCATTCTGAATTCGTTTTGTCTAAAAAGTCAATCATTTCAAGAGGTTTGAGGTCCTTGTCTTCAAATCCCAAACTTTCCACGACAAAATCAATTTTATCCTGAAATCTAGGATCAAATCCCCAATCTGCATCATGGCAAAGCTCTGCATACTCTTTTAATAAGTCTAAAGTATCAAAACCCTCTTCTTGGTTTTTTTCAGGCAGGAGATTTTGCTCCAAGTGAGAGAATGCCGCGTTGAAATTTCCAAGAAGCCGATTTGTCCGGATAAGGAGGAGGATGTAAAGGTGTTTTCCTGCTGTATCCTTTGGGGCATCCTGAGCATTGATTTCTTCTAGGAGGGGTAGAGCCTTTTTATACTCTCCTTGGTCAAAATAGATAGTTGCAAGTTGGGTCTTTGTCATGTACTCGACTAGCTCCAGGGGATAGTCTGCTTTGACAGAATCAATATAATCCAACGTGAACTGGATTTTGGTTTCCGTATCCGCATCCCGAAGCTCTCGGTGAAGTTTTAGGATAAATTCCTTGGAAAAAAATTCGTTGGAGTGGGGCATTTATTAATTCTTCAAATTTTAAATTCATCATTATTTACCCCGCCCAACCTTCACGATCTAAGCTTCGGTATTGAATGGCCTCGGCTAGGTGTTCTACTTTGATGTCCTTGCTGTCGGCAATATCGGCGATGGTTCGGGCAACTTTCAGGATGCGGTCATAGGCACGGGCAGAAAGTCCCAACCGCTCCATGGCAGTTTTTAGCAGGGCTTTTCCGGCTTCGTTGATTTGGCAGACTTCCTTGACCATGTGTGATGGCATCATGGCATTGCAGTAGACCTCGGGATTGTTTTGGAAGCGTTCTTTTTGTCTTTCTCGACCCTGAATCACTCGCTCACGGATAGCTTTGCTGGACTCTGCTTTTCGCGTGGAGGTCATCTCGTCAAATTTCACCGGAGTGACTTCCACATGCAGATCGATTCGGTCGAGTAGGGGACCACTCACTTTATTGAGGTAGCGCTGCACGATCCCGGGGCCACAGACGCATTCCTTTTCTGGATGATTGTAATAGCCACAAGGGCAGGGGTTCATGCTGGCGATCAACATAAAATTGGCTGGATAGTCTACCGAAACTTTAGCTCGAGAGATGGTGACTTTCCGTTCTTCCAAGGGTTGTCGCATCACCTCGAGGACTGTCCGTTTGAATTCCGGGAGTTCGTCCAGAAACAGCACGCCATTATGCGCTAGGGAGATTTCTCCGGGTTGGGGATTACCTCCGCCTCCAACCAAAGCAACGTCTGAAATGGTATGGTGGGGACTCCGGAAGGGTCGATTGGCAAGTAGGGATGCATTTTTTCCAAGCTTTCCTGCTACCGAGTGGATTTTTGTAGCTTCCAAGGCTTCCTGTAGAGAAAGTGGAGGAAGTATGGAAGGAAGCCTTTTGGCAAGCATGGTTTTTCCCGCTCCAGGAGGGCCGATCATGATCACGTTGTGACCACCCGCTGCGGCGATTTCCATGGCTCGCTTGATATTTTCCTGGCCTTGCACATCCGCAAAGTCAAACTCCACATCATCTAAGGAGTGATAGAAAATCTCTCGGGTATCGGTAACCAGGGGTTCTATCTCCAAATCCCCCATCAAAAAATCAGCGGCCTGTTGAAGGGTCTCCACTCCAATGATATCCAAATTATTGACGATTGAAGCTTCCTTGGCATTTTCGAGGGGAAGGATAAAACCCTTAAATCCGCGCTTTCGGGCTTCGATGGCGATAGGTAGTACGCCTTTGATTGGTCTGAGATTACCATCTAGGGACAGCTCACCCATGATGACGTAGCGATCCAGTTCGGGAAATTCCACCTGCTCTGATGCTTGCAAGATTCCCATGGCGATCGGAAGGTCGTAGGCTGAGCCTTCTTTCCGAATATCGGCAGGGGCTAGATTGATGACCACCTTCTGCCTCGGCATTCGAAATCCAAAGTACTTCAGAGCTGATTCCACCCGCTGCTGAGATTCCTTGACCGCCGAGTCGGGTAGTCCCACCATGTAGAAACTGGTACCTTGTCCGACATTGACTTCTATTGTGATGAGATTGGCATCAACTCCCGATACCGCACTGCCAAAAGTTTTTGCTACCATAATAAAAAAGGAAACCGTTTTTGGTTTCCTTAATATACAGGTTTCGGATTGAAACCGTTAATCTTCGGTGAAATTTTGTCTTGGAGGAATGGACCCAGAATCTCCTTCTGCAGGTTTTTGTGGTGTTTCCTTCTTGGGTTTGTCCATTGTCTTGGGATGCTCAAAATCGTAAATTTTGGCTTTTAAGGAATTCATTTCAGACTCCATTTTTTTGATTTTTCCGTTTAGGGAGGATTTTACAGCTTTTCCTATCAGCCACGAAATCAAGAAAAGGACCAAGCCAGTGAGCATGATTTTGACGACCGAATTGGAAGTGACCTCTGCAATACCCACGAGGCTTCCCATGGTGTCAAATGCGATGAAAAAGATCAAAATGCCTACAAAATAGACAAGGAGAATAATCTGAAGAATCCTGTGAAATTTTTGCATGGGTATAAATATTAAATCATTCGAATATACTAAACGGACTGAATACTGGAAAGCTTTTGGTACAAGCCCTGCTCCTGAATCAAGTCTTGGTGGCTTCCCCGCTGAATGATTTTTCCTTGCTCAATGACCAAAATTTCATCGGCATGCTGAATAGTGCTCAGTCTATGCGCAATGACCAAGGTAGTCCGGTTTTTCATTAATTGGGTTAGGGCCTCCTGAACCAGTTTTTCGGATTCCGAATCCAAAGCTGAAGTAGCCTCATCCAGAATCAAAATAGGTGGGTTTTTGAGGACTGCTCGGGCAATACTGAGGCGTTGTCGCTGTCCTCCGGAAAGTTTGCTGCCTCGCTCTCCAATGCTGCTTTGATAGCCATTTTCCATTTTGAGGATAAAATCATGAGCATTGGCAATTTTAGCCGCTTCGATGACGGCTTCCTCTGTCACTCCCTCCAGCCCAAAGGCGATATTGTTGAATACGGTATCGTTGAAAAGTATCGACTCTTGGGTCACAATGCCCATTTGTTTTCGAAGAGATTCTAAGTCGAGGTCTTGGAGATTAACTCCGTCGATCAGGATTTTTCCCTCACTAGGATCATAGAATCTTGGAACCAAATCAGCTAAAGTGGATTTACCCCCTCCCGAAGGACCAACCAATGCAATGGTCTTTCCTTTTTCTAAATCAAAATCTATATCACTTAGCACTCGCTTATCCCCATAGGAAAAGCTGACATGCTGAAAAGAAATTCTGTCCTGAAAGCCCTGAAGTTTCTCGGCTTTTGCTTTGGATTGGATTTTTGGCTGTGTATCCACTACTTCGAATATCCGCTCCGCCGAAGCAATACCTCGCTGTATGCTTGAAACAGCCCGGGAAATTTCCTTTGCCGGATTGAGTACTTGCGTGAAAATGATAATGTACGTGATAAATTCTGCTGCATCCAGGCTGGATTCACCGCTGAGAACCAAGCTTCCTCCATAGACCAGAATGCCTGCCACTACGGTCACTCCCAAAAATTGAGAAATGGGAGAAGCAAGCTCGTTTTTACGAGCCATGTTAATATTGACTGCCGCATATTGATCGGTTTCTTCGTCAAATTTCCCAAACATAAAACGCTCCGCATTGAAGGCCTTGATGACCCGCATGCCGCCCAGTGTTTCATCCAAAATATTGACGATTCGTCCTAAACTCTGTTGACTTTCTACTGCTCGTTTTTTTAGTCTTCGGGTGATGCCTCCAATGATTGCCCCTGAGATAGGAATCAATAAAATGGTGAAAATGGTCAATTTGACTGACATGAAAAATAGAACCGCGAAATAGAGGATGATCGTAGCAGGTTCACGGAAAACCACCCGAAGAGATTGTACAATGGTGTTTTCAACTTCCTGCACGTCGTTGGTCATTTTGGACATCAGATCACCCTTTCGCTCATCAGAAAAATAACCCAAGTGAAGTCCACTCACTCTCTGGAAAATATCGGTGCGCATTCCCTTGATGACTTTTGCCCGAACTTTAGCCAAAACTACCCCTGATAGGTAAGTGAAGAGGTTGGCCAAAAAGACGGAAAATACAATTACTATGCAGACAAAGGCTAGTGTACCCACTTTGCCATAGCTTTCCTGAGCCTGAATAAAATAGTGATTAAACAGCCCAGAGAAATAGGAAAGACTTAATTCAAAGGAAGGGGCTTCCCGAAACTGATCAAGCTTATCTGCCGAAACTTGATCAAAAATCACATCAAAAAGTGGCTTGAGAAGGGTGAAATTGACTAAGCCAAAAATAATGGACAATAAGGTGTAAAGAATATAAGCAGGAACGAACTTGCCATAGGGTCTGGCATAGGACAGGATCCTTAGATAGGTCTTCATGAAGTAAACAAGCCAATTTTGGCCTGCAAGTTACGCAAATTTAGTGAGGAGCTTTCCACTTGGAGGGTCAGAATCGTGATTCCAGGAAAGCTCTTCAAATTCAAAAGTTATATTCCGGACGAATGAAATTCCATCGTAAACCCAACTGAATGACTTGGGAATTATCAGGAGCATCGAGATCTTGTGCTGTTCGTCTTCGGAATATATGTGTGGCATCCACAAAGAGATTATGCTTGAGCATGTAGCTAGCCACCAGATTTGTTTGGATTACCTTATTCTCGATTCCTTGTCCAGTCACATTTCCAAAAAGCCCTGTCGGACTTCCTTCCAGCCTGTTTTTCAGGATATCTCCTCCCCAGTTCGTCTCTGGATCAGGGTCTGTGCCGTACAGTTGGTAGTTACCCAGCAAGGTTAGTTGTAGTTTCGGGATGGGTTGATATCGAAGTATGCCCAAAAACTCCTTGAAATTGGCACCTAGGGGATGAGTCAGTGGAGTCCGCCAGTTGGTGAAAGATTGATAGTCAAATTTTTCCTGAAAGGTATAAGGCCTAGCGGTGTTGAATTCTAGCTGAAGGTCTAAGTTTGATAGACCCAATACATTGATGTATTTATAACCTGCCTGCACGCCGTACTTATTTCTTTTTGAGCCTTTACCATCTATTCCGAAGAATTCATTGAATACAAACTCATCCAGCGCAAACTGACCGTAGAGTTGCATTCCAGGTCGGAAATTCCATTTCGCATCCATCCCTAGCATCACTTTGTCGGGTGTTCCGAGCTGCTGCTCTACCCAGCGAAAGAAGACAATGGGGTTGAAGTAATTGAAATTGACCTTATCCGTCATGACAGACTCAAAAAAACCAAGATTCAGTTTTTTGCCAATATCGACTCCCAATCGATGCATAGAGAAATACTTCTGGGGATAGCGTCCGTCGGTGGGTCTTCCTCTGTCAAAAATCACATCTGCGGTCATCTGGGTCCAGAGATTGGTCAGCTGAAATCTTCCAAACCTTGTATTGATTTTGACAAACATGTAGGGGTTTGAAAAATCGGAAAGCAGAAAGGAGCGATATCCCTCACCAATGAAATTGTGATCATGTCCAACCTGCGCCTGAATACTTTTGGTCAAGTGAAAGTTGACATGTCCTCTAGCTGAGAAAAAGCTGTATCCGCTTGAATTGTATTCTTTCCAAAAACCTTCACCAGGGACGGCTCCTCGGTATTCAGCATAGTCTTTTACCCAACTTGGGAAAAACAATTCAGTAGTCGTGAGGTAGGTGAAAAAGCTCACTTTTTTATCAATCGCTCCACGTACTACAAATCCACGGCTGAGTTGAGCAGGGCGATCCTCGTAGTCATTTTCCATGCCTCCGGCCAAATAAATAACGGGACTGAGATGAATATCAAAGTCCTCCGAGTAGGAATGGGCAAAGTCTCCAGGCCGTCGGTAAAGCTTTTTGAGAAAAGGTTTTTTGGAATCAGGAGTTTCTTGATTTACAAATTCCCAATTATCCTGAGCGAGATAGGAGAGGTTGAATCGATCAGAAGCAGTTTGGATGACTTGATCCTGAGCGAGGCTGTCTAAAAATAGGGCCAGTTTATCCCTACGTATAGGTTTATAGCCTGTCTGGAAAAAGGGATTGTTGTACCCTTGGAGAATTTCGTATCGCTCAAATCGGTGATAGTAGTCCCGCTCAAAAGGGATGTAACTTCCTTGTGCCAAGCTGTCCAAAGCGAAAGCACTAAAGAAAAGGATGATGATTAGAGTTGATATAGATTTATCCCAAGAAAAGAGCTGCTTCATGAAGGGCTGAAATTTAAATAGCAAGCCCTTTATGGGCTGTTTAAATCGAAAAATAGTAGTTTTGTATTCTACTCAGTTGCCGTGAGGGCAATTTCTGCTAAAAAAAGTCTGATGATCAGATTATTTTTAGCAAAGATTTTGTCTCTTTTTACAAAAAGGGTAACTTTGTGCCTCATTTGAGCAAGCGCCGACAAAAACACTGAAAATATGAAAAAAGATATTCATCCAAACTACAGACCAGTAGTCTTTTATGACACTTCTTCTGAGTTTAAATTCTTGACCCAGTCCACTATCGAAACCAGCGAGACAATCGTTTGGGAAGATGGTAATGAATATCCCCTATACAAAATAGAGGTAAGTTCTCAGTCTCACCCTTTCTACACTGGAAAGAAGATGCTTTTGGATACTGCTGGTCGAGTAGAGAAATTCAACAGAAGATACAAGAAGTAAACTTCAATATCCTTCTTCTAAAAAGTCTTCCAGAGCAAAGTTTCTGGGAGACTTTTTTATTTTTGCCTCATGGAAAACATCCTTTTGTTTGATGACCCTTCGATTCGTGGGGCGCTGCTACCTTTCACTTTTACCCGTCCCATCGCTGATATCAGAGTAGGTATTTTGAAAATATCCGAAAAATGGGCGCAGTTCTCAGGTTCTACCCCTTCTTTTTTGACCCAAGACTATCTGCAGGACCTTTTTCCTCGTCAAGCTGGTACTCATTTAGCTGTAAACGGAGCACTTATTCCCACTCCAGAATTATGGGAGGAATTTGGCAAGTTAAGTGATGGACAGGCGCTGTATTTTGGGAAAACCCTCGTAGCTAGCTATATCGGTGAAACTGAAAAAAATCTAGGTCTGGTGTCAAAAAAGCAAGCCGTCCAGCTTGATTTTGAGCCTGTCATGATTCAAAAGAGTTGGGAGATTTTCCAGTTTAATGGCAGAGAAATTCGACGGGATTTTGAGCTTTTGACCAAGAAGAGAAAAAGTCAAGCCATCACAGATCCTCACACCAAAGTCTATTCTCCTGAAAATATTTTCATCGAAGAAGGGGCCGTCATTCGGGCATCTATTTTGAATGCTGAGGGAGGACCGATCTACATCGGAAAGAATACAGAAATCCAAGAAGGTTCTCTGATTCGTGGACCATTTGCCCTTTGTGAAGGCTCTACGGTGAATATGGGTGCAAAACTCCGGGGAGATACCACAATAGGCCCTCACTCCAAAGTAGGAGGTGAGGTTTCCAATTCGGTGATTTTTGGCTATTCCAATAAAGGCCACGAGGGCTTTTTGGGTAATTCGGTCATCGGTGAATGGTGTAACCTAGGAGCGGATACGAATACAAGCAACTTGAAAAACAACTACGCTCCTGTCAAACTTTGGGATTATATCCGAGGAGGATTTACCAATACTGGGTTGCAGTTTTGTGGCTTGATGATGGGGGATCATTCCAAATGTGGGATCAATACCATGTTTAATACAGGAACTGTTGTGGGGGTAGGCGCAAATATCTTTGGAGATGGTTTTCCAAGAAATTTCATCCCTTCATTTGCCTGGGGTGGAGCAGCAGGTTTTTCTACCTTCCAGTTTCCAAAATTTCTCCAAACTGCTCAAGCCGTCATGCAGCGTAGAAAAGTTGAGCTAGGGGAAAAAGACCAAGAAATGCTTCAGAAAGTTTTTGATTTCAGCAAGAACTACAGAATTTGGGAAAAATAATATAATACCTCATTTGCATGCAGTTTGCTCAAATTCCCGGACTAGAAGATACCAAAACCAGGCTTGTACAGGCGGTTAAAAATAACCATCTGGCTCATGCCCTGCTTTTTCATGGGCCGGAAGGCTCGGCATCACTGACTATGCCATTGGCTCTTGCCACTTACCTGTACTGCGAGAATCCAACAGAAACCGATTCCTGTGGCACTTGCTCCAACTGTCAGCGAATGGCTCGATTGGTTCTTCCTGACTTTAATTTCGTTTTTCCTCGAGTAGCACTGACCAAAGAGGAGCAGAAAAGAGCAGATCAGATCAATGCTCAACTCTTAGCCAATTTTCGTGAGTTTGCTTCCAAAACGCCCTATGCCAATATTCACGACTTTATTCAGCTGAATAAAATTGAAAAGAAAAAGCTCAATATCTCAGTAGCCGCTGCAAGAGAAGTCATCCAATCCCTTTCACTCTCTTCCTTCGAGGGAAGCTATAAGATTATGATGATTTGGGCTGTGGAGCATCTCAATACAGAGGCTTCCAATGCTTTATTGAAGATCTTGGAGGAACCGCAACCCGGAACGTTTTTTATGCTAGTTACTTCCCAGCCGGATCAGTTGTTGACGACTATTTTATCTAGAACCCAGAAAATTAACATTCGCTCTTTCACAGATCAGGAGATACAGGATTATTTGATCGCCTCGCAAGGATGTAGCGAAGAAGTGGCACGTCAAGTAGCGATGATAGCTGATGGCAATATTCGTACGGCTGTGCGAATGGTCGATCAGGTGGAAGATAAGCAGGTGATTTGGATCCGGGACTGGTTTAGGCTTTGTATGACACGAAAGTTTGCCGCTTTATTTCAGCGAGCTGATGAATTCAGTAAATCCAACCTTGACTATCAAATGTCCTTGTTACAAACAGGCCTGAATGTCGTACGGGAGATTTTGCTTCAAAATGCCAATGCCGAAAAGCTTTTGCGTACCCAAGGTGAGGACAGGGATTTTATCCAAAAGATCAGTGCGTCTGTAATTGATGCCGACTCAGCCGCTCTTTTGTATGAGAAATTTAATACGGCCATCTATCATCTAAATAGAAATGGAAATGCGAAGTTGATATTTACTGATCTCTCTTTGCAGGTCCTGCTCTTAATGTATCGCAATGTCAAAGCAGCCTAAAACCATCATCGGACGAAAAGAGCGCATCAGCTTGCCTCGCTTGGGACTAGACTCTGTCTGGGCCAAAGTTGATACAGGGGCCTACACCAGCGCGCTACATGCGGAGCATATCCGATTGGAGGAGAAAGAAGGAAAAGAGGTGCTCGTGTTTCAGGTTTTGATGCCGGGGCATAAAAAATTCACGGGAGAGGAAGTCGTTTTTGAAAACTTCAGAGAAAAGAAAGTTAAAAATTCATTCGGGCAGGCAGAAATCCGATATTTGATTGAGACTGAGTTGGAGCTTGGAGGAAAGAAGTTTGAGGCTGAGTTTACCCTGACTGATCGGTCCAAAATGAAAAACGCAATCTTGCTCGGGCGTAAAATTTTAAAAGGGAGATTTTTGGTCGATGTAGATTCCATCAATCTTTCCAAAAACCAAAAATCAATTAATTCATGAAGATCGCCATACTATCCCGAAACAGTAACTTGTATTCTACGCGCAGACTTGTGGAGGCTGTCAAAGCTGCAGGCCATGAGGCGGTCGTAGTCGATCATAGTATTTGTGATCTGATCATCGAGCAGGAAGGCCCTTCGATCATTTTTAAAGGCCAAAGTCTTACTGATATTGATGCTATTATTCCCAGGATTGGCGCGTCTGTTACTTTTTATGGTACGGCAGTGGTTCGTCAGTTTGAGCTGATGGGAGCATTTTCTGCAAATAATTCCCAGGCAATTGTCCGAAGTAGAGATAAGTTGCGTAGCCTTCAGATTCTTTCCAGAGCAGGTTTGGGTATGCCTAAGACGGCATTCACTAATTTTTCCAAAGGTGGAGAAAAGCAAATCATTGAGCATGTGGGAGGAGCTCCTTTGATCATCAAACTATTGGAAGGCACTCAAGGGCTCGGTGTAGTTTTGGCTGAAACCAAAAAGGCCGGGCAGTCTGTCATCGAGGCTTTTCACGGACTTAGGGCTAGAATTATTGTGCAGGAATTTATCAAAGAAGCTAAAGGAGCTGACATCCGGGCTTTCGTAGTTAATGGTAAAGTAGTCGGGGCAATGAAGCGACAAGGAGCTGAGGGTGAGTTTCGCTCCAATTTACATCGTGGAGGGAAAGCTACCGTGATCAAACTTTCCCGCGCTGAGCGAGCAGCGGCTTTGGGAGCAGCTAAAGCGCTAGGACTTGACGTAGCAGGAGTTGACATGCTTCAGTCAGACCGTGGTCCATTGATTTTGGAAGTGAATAGTTCGCCCGGACTAGAGGGTATCGAAAAGGCCACAGGAGTGGATGTCGCCGGGGCAATTATCAAATTTATAGAAGAAGGAGTACAGAAAAATTCTCCAAAACGTAGTGCAGATCAATGACAAAAATAAAAATAGGGACGAGAGGGAGCAAACTGGCGCTTTGGCAGGCATACCATGTTCAGGATTTATTGGAGCAAGGTGGGCTAGAAGCCGAGATTGTCATCATCGATACCAAAGGAGACCAGATATTGGATGTCTCCATTTCAAAAATTGGAAGCAAGGGGGTTTTTACCCAAGAGCTTGAAGATCAACTACAAGATGGACGAATAGATATTGCAGTTCATTCGGCAAAGGATATGCAATCTTCCCTTCCGGAAGGTTTCGAAATCATCGCATTTACCGAGCGAGAGCTTCCCCACGATGTGATTCTTTCTCACAAAAAATCCATTGATCTGGACGATTCGTCCAAGCCTCTCCTTCTGGGTACATCATCTACTCGCCGAGTGGCTACCTTGAAGCATTTTTATCCCCATGTCAAAACAGTAGAAGTTCGAGGCAATCTCCAAACCCGTATCCGAAAGATGGAAGAGGGTTTGTGTGATGCCCTACTTTTAGCCTACGCCGGCGTTCATCGGATGGGGTATGATGAGATGATTGCTGAGAATTTGTCACTGGACAAATTCATCCCGGCTGTGGGGCAGGGCTCCGTCGCGATCGAAGCATCTACTAATCTTGATCCATTTCTAAAGGAAAAAATAATCGCCACTTGTGATCATCCCGAGACATCCCAAAAGTTGAGGGCGGAAAGAGCTTATTTGAGGGTTTTAGAAGGGGGTTGTAGCATTCCTGTTTTTGCTTTGGCTGGACATAAAGATGACGGATTGAAACTCAAAGGAGGGATCGTCAGTTTGGATGGGCAAAAAAGAATTTTCTTCGAGGTAGAAGGGGTAGTTACAGATCCTGAAGGCCTTGGAGAAAAGCTCGCAGCGCAAGTTTTTGCAGCAGGAGGAAAAGAAATTTTAGAAGAGATAAAATCCAATTTAAATCAATGAGTTTAAAATCATTTCTTGGTATTGCGCTGGTTGTATTCGGTATGATTGGCTGCGCAGGTCAGAAGGAACAAGTCATCCGAATAGACACAAGGCATGGTGAAATCGTGGCTGTGCTATTTGATGATACTCCGGTTCACAAGTCGAATTTCCTCGATTTGGCTGAATCGGGACGCTTTGATTCCACCGAGTTTCACAGAGTGATTCCTGATTTTATGGTGCAGGGTGGGGATGTTTTTAGCAAGGAAGAAATGCCAGCAGAGGAGTGGCCAACCTTGCCAGCTGAGATATTGCCTCATCATTTTCACAAAAAAGGAATGATCGCCGCTGCCAGACAAGGGAACAATATCAACCCCGAACGTAGATCTAGTGGTTCACAGTTTTACATTGTTCTTGGCGAGGAATACACGGAATTAGAGCTTACGACTGATATGCCTAAGCTTCAGGCAGCTTTTATGCAGTATGTGCAACTTCAAAGTCAGGATTCCCTACGCATGCTATACAATCAGCTATATGAGCAGGAGGAATTTGATTCGCTTACACAGGTGATTTTATCAAAGCGGGACGAGATTGAACAGTCGCTGAATATGAAATTGACCAAGGATATGTCAGCAGAGCAAATTCAAGCCTATACCACCGTGGGAGGAACTCCGCATTTAGATGGGGAGTATACAGTATTCGGTGAGGTGATTTCAGGAATTGATGTCGCCGAGAAGATTGCTCAAGAGCCGAGAGCTTCTCGAGATAGGCCTGTGAATCCAGTGTATATGACCGTCAAAGTCGAATCCATGTCCCGATCTCAAATCGAGCGGGAATTTGGTTATGTGTATCAAAATGAAAAATAAAAAGCGAATATTTTTAACGGGAGCAAATGGTCTTCTGGGGCAGAAGCTGATAGACTTGCTAAATAATCATCGAGACTATGAACTCATTGCTTCTGGACGAGGAGCATCCCGTCTTGGGGATAGAGCGGTGCGGTATGTTTCCTGTGATCTGGAGGACAAGGAGACTGTCACCAAAACCCTTGAAGAAATTCGGCCTGACATCATTATTCATGGTGCTGCCATGACTCATGTCGATATTTGTGAGCAAAACCAGGAGGCTTGTTACAGCGCTAATGTCTTGGCGACAAAATATCTTCTTGATGCTTCCCAGTCCTTTAGCCCGCATTTTATTTTCGTATCGACAGATTTTATTTTCTCCGGAGAGAAAGAATTATTGACCGAAGAAGAGGAAGCAGTTCCGGTCAATTATTATGGCCAGACCAAGCTGGAGGCAGAGGAGCTCGTAAAAAAATCGGGCCTTAAATGGGCAATAGCCCGAACAGTCTTAGTTTTTGGAATCTCACCCGGTTTGAGTAGAAGTAATATTGTGCTGTGGGTGAAGGAAAGTCTGGAGCAAGGAAAGACCATTCAGGTAGTCAATGACCAGTTTCGTACTCCTACTTTGGCAGAAGATCTAGCGATGGGCTGTTTCTTGATTGCTCAAAAGGGTGCCGAAGGGGTATTTAATATTTCTGGTCCAGATTTATTGACTCCATATCAAATGGCCTTAGAAGTAGCAGACTATTTTGATTTGGATCAAAGCTTGATTCAGGAAACGGATAGCATGAAGTTTACCCAGCCAGCCAAACGCCCCTTAAAAACAGGTTTTGTAATCAAAAAAGCCCAAAAAGAGCTTGGATACGAGCCGAAAACTTTCCGAGCGGCAATTGGTATTTTGGCAAAACAAATTATCTTAGCCCGCTCTTAAAAAGCGTTATTTCCCAAAAATTTAACAATCGCATCATCTATGGCAGTAAGTGCAAACCCCGAATCGAGGGGACAATTTGGTTCTAGCTTAGGGTTTATCATGGCAGCAGCAGGGTCGGCAGTCGGCCTTGGGAATATTTGGAGATTCCCTTATTTGACAGGTGAAAATGGAGGTGGAGCCTTTGTTTTTGTTTATCTCATCTGCGTGCTCTTCATTGGTTTACCTCTTCTATTTAATGAGATCGCACTAGGTAGAAAATCGGGTAAAAACCCCATTGGAGCGATTCGTGATACGGGAGGAAATAAATTCTGGCAATTAGCAGGCGTACTTTGTGTGATGGTCTGCTTTTTTGTTTTTAGCTACTATTCAGTGATTGCAGGCTGGACAGTTGGATATATTGTTACAGAGATTATCAATATTCCGGTGAATTTTGAAGAGTTTGTACAGACTCCTCTTTACGTTATCCCGCTGACATTCTTGTTTATCCTCATTACAATTTTGATTGTATTGGGTGGTATTTCCGGAGGTATTGAGAAGGCAGCTAAGTTTCTAATGCCTATCCTCTTTATCATTATCATTTTCATCGCTGGACGCTCTGTCACTCTTGAAGGTGCAGAAGCAGGTATTCAATACTACTTAAATCCTGATTTCTCTAAAATCAACGGTACTGTAGTATTACAAGCTTTGGGACAAGCTTTCTTTTCCATGTCTGTTGGTTGGGGATTGATGATTACTTTCGGTTCTTACTTACCAAAAGACTCCAACATTATTCAGTCCTCTGGTTGGATTGCAGGAATGGATACCATGGTGGCCCTTTTGGGAGGTTTGATGGTGTTTCCTGCATTGTTTGCCCTTCTTCCAGGAAAAGATCCAGCAGCAGGACCAGCACTTGTATTCGACGTTTTGCCAAGGGTATTTGATGCCATGCCAGGCGGAAGCATCATTGGTGCACTTTTCTTTTTATTGCTAATGGTAGCTGCTTTGACTTCTACAATCTCGATGCTTGAGGTTCCTGTTTCTTACTTGATTGATGACAGAAAGTGGAATCGTACCAAAGCTACTTGGACCGTAGGTATTGCAGCGATGTTGATGTCTGTACCTTCTGCACTTTCCTCAATTAAGGGTAATTTCTTTGCTGAGATTCGATTCAACTTCTTGAGCAATCCGATTGAAGGATTCTTCGGAGCAATGGACTTTATCTTCGGTACATTCGCAGTAATTGTAATTTGTTTGATGCTTTCTCTTTACACTGGATGGGCGCAGAAAATTGGAAAGTTCGCTGACGAATTAGCGTTGGGTTCTCCAGGTTTTAAGGGAATCTATCGTACAGGCTGGGTTTTCTTCATCAAATGGGTTTGTCCAATTGTAATTATTCTATTGATTTTGAACATGGTAGGATTATTTGGAGCACCTCAGGCTGCTTAAAAATCTTATTAAATCATACTCTTGAAAAGCTGTCTTTCACAAGGCAGCTTTTTTTATTTTTTAAAAAATTCGAGCTGGAGTAAAAGTTTGGAACGATTATTTCATAATATTGAATAATCATTTCAAATATAAAAAAATGCGGGTCCTTCTTGTAGATGATGATTTGATGCATCTTTTAATCTTAAAGCGAATTTTTGAAACTTCGCAGGATATCGTCGTGACTGCTCATAACGGTAAAGAGGCCCTTGAAATTTTGAGTGAGAATTCGGATTTCCATGTAATCCTTACAGATATCCAAATGCCGGAGATGGATGGGGTAGAACTTTTGGCAAAAGTAAAGGAAAACGGTCGAACGAATAAGATACCTGTAGTAGGCTTTACCTCAGGAGATGTGGGTTACTACCGAAAAATATCTTCTATACCATTTGATTCTCTAGTGCCAAAACCATTAAACTTTTCAGACCTTCATCATATCGCGAAGGAAAAGGCACTTCATGACTTGAATTGATTTTTTGGCAATGGAATTGTACGGTTGATCAAGTCTTTTCGTTTGATCATTAAACCTCAATACCATTATGAAAAAGCTATTTGTCATTATTTTATTGGCAGGTCTCAGTCTTCCTGCCTTCAGTCAAAACTCAGGATTCGGGATTAAAGCTGGACTCAGTAGTTCAAAGGTGGATTTTGAATCTCAGCAATTCATTCCAGATGGATCTACTACCGGGTATCATTTAGGGATTTTTGCAAGACTTGGAGGAGCTGGTTTTTACGTGCAGCCTGAATTACTCTTTACCCAAACAAGTGGGGAATTTAAGCTCAATCTTCAAGGGAATAATGGCACTGAAAGCTACCGGGCAGATTTTAACCGCATCGATTTACCTGTAATGCTGGGAGTTAAAATGTTTAAATTAATCCGGCTTCAGGCAGGACCGATTGCTTCATTCAATGTGAATTCCAATTTGGAAAATGCGGCCGGAACGGTAAATGATGTCAACTTTAAAGAGGCTAGTATAGGATATCAAGCTGGTGCTGGGGTGGATATAGGCAATCTTTTTATAGACGTAAAATATGAAGGCGGCCTGAGTAGTGTAACCCAACAGGTTGCTGGTTTCGAGACTGACAACCGACTGAATCAGTGGATTCTTTCTGTTGGATTCAAAATCTTCTAAAGCCATTCACTTTCAAAAAAAAATGCCCGGTAAATGTGAAACTTACCGGGCTTACTATTTTTAATCTCTTTTCTATTGCATCACTTTTTGATCAGGTTGGGCTAGTTTTTGGATTTCTTCCAGCTCAACGATGTAAACGCTTCGGCCATGCGTACCGATGACAAGATCATTTTCTCGTTCCTGAATGACCATGTCATAGATGGCTACGTTTGGAAGTTCGCCTTGGAAAAGATTCCAGTTGTTTCCTCCATCCATGCTGACAAACAATCCGTGATCTGTTCCTAAATAAAGGATATTCGGGTTGGTGTGATCTTCCACGATGATATTGGTAGACTCTTCAGGAAGGTTTCCTTTGATGGAAGTCCAGTTCTTGCCATAATCTGTGCTTTTGAAAACATAGGTTTTGAATTCATCATAGCGATAGCCATTCAAAGTGATGTAAACCAAGCCCTCCTGATGCTTTGATGGGGCAATTGAACTTACCCATCGATCCTGAGGCAGGCCATCATTGAGGGATGTCCAGATACCGCCATTATTTCTGGTAATCCATACATTTCCATCATCAGAGCCCGCATACAAGGTCCCAAATTCAAAAGGTGATTCTTCCACTACCGTCAAAGTAGCAAATGGAACGTTTCCGCTTTTTTCATTTTTGGTCAGGTCAGGAGAGATTGTCGTCCAGGTAGTACCCTGATCCAAACTTTGGTACACATACTGGGAACCCATATAAATGATATCCTGGTTGTGATGACTCAACCTAGCAGGTGTTCGCCAATTCCAGCGATTAGGTTCATTGCCGATATCATGACCCGGAGTGATTCGCTTTCTGTCGCCGCTAGATTTGTCGATACGGAAGTAATTACCAAACTGGAACCCAGTATAGACAATGTCATTGTCTCTCGTATCTACTGCCACGACCATTCCATCTCCACCCATTAAGGATTCCCAAGCTTCTGATGGATCATTTTTGGAACTGCCAAACCATACCCCATTGTCCTGCATCCCGCCATAGACATTGTATGGAGTAGCATTGTCTGTCATGATGGAGTAAAACTGGGATATAGGCATCTGAGTATTCAAATGATCCCAAATAGCTCCGCCTCCATAGCTTCTATAGAGTCCACCATCATTCCCAAGAAGAATGTGCTTTCCATCTTGCGGGTTGATCCACATGGATTGGTGGTCTGAGTGTGGGCGACCCACAGAATCAGTTCGGGTGAAGTTTTTGCCTCCATCCCTTGAGACCAACAGAGGTACTCCCAAGACGAATACTTCATCTTCATTTTCGGTACCAACTCGGACTTCCCCAAAGTAGTACCCGTAAGTATTATAAAGTCTGCTTAGATCAGATTCTGATACTTTTTTCCAGGATTTACCTGTATCCTCAGAGCGAAAGACCTCAGCACCAATGATGGGGGCTGAAAATAAAGCTTCATTGGCATCATTGGCATTTCCATTGTAGTTAGCGATTTGCGCTGTTGTGATTTTTCCGGTTCGAAGCTGTCGCTTGATTTCACTGGCTGTGTATTTGGAAGCAAATTGATTTCTTCGAAGGAAAGAGTTTAAACGGGCATCTTCCAAACCCATGGCATCATCCAAAGACATGCTTTGAAAGTCTTCAAATTTCAAGGGATTCTCTTCTTGATTTCTCCGCCTTCTTGGCTCCTCTTGTTCTTTGTCTGAAGGGCCTTGGTTGTCATGCAAAGCATAGACTACATCAGGATTACTCTGTGCAAAATCAAAACCAATTCTGCCTACAAATTCGTTTTGAGGGAATCCATCTACAGCTTTTTCCCAAGTTCTACCGCCATCCTCTGATCTCCAGATCGCAGAACCTTTTCCATTTCCGATAAAGTCATGAGCCTGTCTGAATCGCTCCCAAGAGGCTGCAAGCAGGATATCCGGATTGTTGGGATGTACTTTGATATCAATAATTCCGGTATTATCATCGATATAGAGTACTTTCTTCCAAGATGCTCCCCCATCTGTGGTCATATAGAGTCCTCGTTCCTTGTTTTGGGAGTAAAGTCCTCCCATAGAACCGACCCAAACGATATCAGGATTGGTCGGATGAATCTGGATCTGACCGATATGCTGGGAGTGGGGTAGGCCCATGAATTGCCAGGTTTTTCCCGCATCGATGGATTTGTAGATTCCAGCGCCCGCGTAGGTGGATCGACTGGAGTTGTTTTCTCCGGTTCCTACCCAAAGAATATTATTATCTGAGGGAGACAAAGCCATATCACCTATTCCCAAAGCTCCCTGATGATCAAAGATCGGAGTAAATGATTGACCATTGTCTTCTGTTTTCCAAACTCCTCCTGAAGCTGCGGCGATGTAGAAGGTATTGGGATTTTGCGCAACTTCGATGTCCACGATCCGACCTGACATATTGGTCGGGCCGATGTTCCTTGCTTTATAATTATTTAATGGTGTGGAGGAAAGCAGCTGCTTGTGGCTTTCGACTGCCTGTATCAGTTCCTTTTCAGTTGTTGGTTTGATATCCTGGGCAGTAGCAGTGCCTAAAAACAGAAGTCCTGCTGCAGCCAAAATTAGGTGGCTAGGTGATTTTTTCATGTGTGTATAATTATTTTTAAAGGTCATCCCGATTGATCGGGACAGGCTATGGAATCTCGCACATTTAAGAATCATCCTTTTGTGTGTCGCTTGAGTCGTGCTCGATTTCATAACATTCAATTAATCAGGATGGAATATAAGCATAAGCGGGCAAAACAGAATCAGCTTTGCCCGCAAAAGGAAATGGGGATAGATAAGTGGTGTTTATTGGTTGACCAGCCTGGTTTTATAGATCACTGAATAGTCATTTTCAGCCTCTGAAAAGTCGAGGGAAAACCAGATTTCATCTTTTGAAACATACTTGTTAAGAGTCCCGAGTATCTCCGGTTTTTCGATAATGGGACTGAGTTGAGAACCGTCGAAAAGCACAAAGCCACCGCCATTGTATTTCTCTGCATCTTCAAACATTTTATTAAAGTCAGCCCCTGCTGCTGAAGTGACTTCATTTGCTTCCTCATCTGTGAGGCCTGTCAGATATTGAATTAAAAAATCTCCACTTTCTGTGGGGAATAAAGAGAGGTTTGTTCCAAGAAAAAAGTCTCTCATATTGAAGCCGCCATTTACAGGTTTATCATCCACCTTTCGCTCAATAAATTCCGGATATGGGATGGACTTGACGCTAGCGGGTTTTTCTAGATTGGATAGTTGGTAGGTAAATAGTTTCGGTTCATTGCGAAAAAACAAAAACAAGGAGTCTCCTTCGATTTTGAAGGTGGTGTAAAAATCCAAACTGCCAAATTCCTGGGTCTCGCTACTGTATTTGGATTCTTTTGGAAAAGGCATCACAGATTCAAATACTCCTGAATTTAGATCTAAAACTTCTAGTCTTTTGGAATTTTTCTGAAAATCCAAGCCTTGCTGGCCCAAGTCGCTATATCTGCCTGGTAGATAGATATAAACTTTTTGACCTGAAGCATCATGTACCTGATTGAATGGGATAACTAGACTTGACATCCCAGTGAATTCAGGTTTGAATACCTTCTTAAGCTTTCCCGAGATTTCATAGGTTGCAATCCCTTGGCTTCCCGGAACCAAGATAGTCTGATTATCCAAAAACTTGCCCAAACCGGTACGATTACCAGGAATAGCTTCCGGGTCATCGCCGTTTCGGTAGTATTTGTGCTTGATTTCCCCCTGAGGATCGGTAACAAAAACAGTGTCGGTATTTTGATCGATCATGAGGTAGTTTTGCCCATCTGGACTGATGTCCATCAGCATAAGGTTTCCCAAATAATCCACCACCACAGAGTCGTAAATTTCGAATTTTAATTGTTGTTCGCTTAAAGGGGCTTTTGGTTTTTCGCTTTCCGCTTCACCACAGGCAACCAATAATCCCAAGAGGATTGAAAAAAGGATGATATTAAATCTCATTTGTGCTCTAATTAATATTTTAAAAGTAAGCTTATTCTGTCAATGATTTATACAGTCCAAACAAAAAACTAAATCAATCCAACTTGTATTCATAAATCCTCACGAAATCTTCCTCTACTTCCTCAGAAGGGGCTTTTTGAAACCAGAGGGAATTGCCAGCAGCTAAAAAACCTCCCAAATTCACTCCTTGGGGTAAATCTACCCTATCTAGCAGCTGGAGTGTTTCCAGATCAAAAACCAAAAAGCCCTTGGGTACTTCTGCTTCCAATTTATCAAACAGTAACCCCGCTTCCTCTTCATTTCCGGATTGCCAAAGCTCTCCCGCTTCTTTTACTTTCTCGGGGTCCATGCCCGCATAATAATGAAGGATCAATTTGTTACCTACTCGATGAATATTCCGGATAGAAGCTGTACTAACATCTAAGGCAACGGATCCCTCGGAGAACTCATTTCTTTCACGAACCGGTAGCTCCTTAAATTCTGGAATAGTCAAGTTAATCATAGTGTCCAATTTGGCAGTATTATCTGCCAAGTCATACACTCTCAAGATAGGTTCTCCGCCTAAGCTGATGTATAGTTTGCTATTTATCCATTCAAAAGAGGGTGTATAGTCACTCTCGATGTAGCCTTTCCCGTTTTTAAAAATACTACCTGTTTCAAAAGGGATGATTTCTGTGGATTCTCCGGATGCTACATTGATCCACTCCAAAGCTCTGAAACGATCATAAAAAGCTTGTTCTCCCGGGTAGGTATCTCTGGGTCGAACGGATTTTGATAAGATGAATTCCTGGTTTTGGAGAGTGAAGGTTTCGATGGATTTGCCGACTTGCGGCATGAATGCAGCTCCACCGACTGATTCAGGATGATCAATTTTTTTGATCTGATTGCCTTCCAAATCATAAATAAAAATACCTCGCATCCCGTTCACCACAACTTGGTCGTTTCCTACAAATCCGGGTAATTCCATCATAAACCCATAAGCGTCAGGGGTATCTTCCGTTTTTGAAAATTTCCCTAAGAGATTCCCTTCTTGATCAAAGGTGATGATTTCCTGGCCTGCATAATCATAGATCATGATATGGCTTCCATCTTGACTCACATCAGCCAAAATTGGGTCCCCCAAAAGTTTGTAATCTACTGAGTCTACTTTTTCGATGGAGAGGGGATTCATTTCTTCAAGCCCCTCTTCTGTTTGATTGCTTTCTCCGCAGGAAAAAAGAAAAAAAGCAGCAATCATCACTGCAGGAAGGGAGTATCCATTGTGTTTCATCAAAGGAGTTGGTTAAGTTTAATTTTAAAAATAAAAAAATCCACGAAGTTATCGTGGATTTTATAGTTGATTAACCAATAATATTTCCATCATCATCCCATTCGACGACTTTACCCCGGTCTTCAGGCTTGAGGTAAAATGCCGTGTATTTTTCAGGATTGGAAAGCCCATGTTTATCCAGGACCTGCTGTGGAATTCCGTCCCAGACATTCGGTGTGTTTCCTTTGTAGCCCATGTACTTCCAGCCTGCCTCTGTGGTAAAATAGCCTGTGCAGGTTAGATTTCGAAGCAAATTGAACCAGCGAACTCCTCCTTCATAAGCAGGGTCAGCCTTATCTGGCCAAGCTACCAATTCGACGATTTCAATCACTTGATTTTTGGAAAGCTCATTGAAAGGCTTGCCAAATTTCTCGTCAGCTTCAAAGTCCAGCCACATCAAACCACCCCGCATAGGAGTCTGATAGCCTGGCTGATCCAGCATCATAAAGTCCATGAAATCAGTCACTTTTAATTCAGTAGCTGCCGGAGACTCGGAATCAGCCGGCATAATGATATCTACCAGCGTATCCAGTTTTTTGCGCTCCTCCTCTGTGAAAAAGGAGTCAGCCAAAAGTTTGGCGTCTCTTGCCTTTTCCTCAGCGGTTCGACCACCCGGAGTACCGCCTTCGAAAATCTGTCCGCTTACAGCTTTCTCCTCTGTTTCACAACCGGTCATAAACAAGCCCGCTCCCAGAGAGCCTGTGAAAAGCAATTTGAGGTTTTCTCTTCTGTTCATGGCTTAGATATTTTTTTGTTTCAACTGATCTACAATGTAATCGGAAGTTCTCCAAGACAAGGCAAGAATGGTCCAAGTTGGGTTTTTGTCTGCCTGTGAGACAAAAGGCCCTGCATCGACTACGAATAAATTGTCGCAGTCATGGGCTTGGCAATTGGAGTTGACCACAGACGATTTAGCATCATTACCCATTCGGGTTGTGCCGACCTCGTGGATGATTCGCCCAGGTGCCGCTAGTCCATACTTACTTTCAGGTCCGGGTTTTGAACCCAGCAAGATCGCCCCAGCATTGGTCAGGATTTCCTCAAAGGTATCCTGCATATGTTTCGCCTGCTTGATTTCCTGATCAGACCAAGTATAATTAAATCGAAGGACAGGAATTCCATATTTGTCGACTACATTCGGATCGATCTCACAGTAATTGTCGTAGCGAGGAATACTTTCACCTCTTCCTGACATGCCCAATGTGGAGCCATAAATTCTTCGAATATCCTTTTTTAGACCCTCTCCATAGCCGCCATTTGGACTTGGATTGCCAAATTCATCTTTGATGTATTTTCGCATGCTATCCATGCTCATACCGGTACCGTAGGCAGGTTGCCCCATACCTCCCCAGTATTCAATGTGGTACCCTCTTGCAAAGTCCAGCTTCTTATTATCTAACCACCAAGGGGTGTACATATGCATGCCACCAACACCGTCTTCATTATATCGTTCTCGATCAATCAAGTCAGGCATGATTCCCATTCGGTCAGCACCTGTAGAATCATGTAAATATCTTCCAAGAACGCCTGAGTCCCCACCGATTCCATTCGGGTGAGACTTCGATTTGGAGTTCATCATGATACGTGCTGATTCACAGGCAGAAGCACCAAGGACGACTACCCGAGATCGGAGTTTGTACTCTTTCATATCCACTTTGGATACAAAAGAAACACCAGTTGCTTTACCTTGATCGTCGGTCGTTACTTTGCGTACCATTGAAAAAGTGTAAAGGTCAACCTTTCCTTTTTTAATGGCAGGATGTACGAGGCAAGTTCCTGCAGAGAAGTCTGCATAGGCCTGACAGGCTCTATTACATTGGTTGCAGAAAAAGCAAACTCCCCGCTCATTATTGATAGGGCGGGTCAGCATGGAGAGGCGTGATGGAATCATAGGGATTCCGGCACTATCTGCTCCTTTCTTTATAAATAGTTCATGAAGTCTGGGTTTTGGTGGAGGAAGGAAAAAGCCATCAGGCTCGTTGTAAATACCTTCTTTGGTGCCAAAAACTCCGATCAACTTATCCACACGGTCATAGTAGGGCTTTAACTCATCATAGCCAATAGGCCAGTCATCACCCATGCCGTCAATGCTTGCTCTTTTGAAATCATTCGGACCAAATCGAAGAGAAATTCTTCCCCAGTGATTTGTTCGGCCTCCGACCATACGAGATCTGAACCAGTCGAATTGAGTGCCGTTTTTTCTAGTGTAAGGTTCACCTTCGATATCCCATCCGCCGATAGCTGCATCAAAATCTCCAAAGGGGCGAATTCTTGTTCCTGCTCCTCTTCTTGGTGATTCCCACGGTGGTCTGAGTTGAGTCCGGTCTTCATCCTTTGCCGGATCAAAGTCGCCACCTGCCTCTACAACGGCTACCGAAAGGCCGGCCTCTGAAAGAACCTTGGAAGCCATGCCTCCTCCGGCACCGGAGCCTACAATAATCACATCATAGGTATCCGGAGTCTCTTTGATTTGAAAGCTCATTTTTTAAAAATTTTAATGAAGTCGAAAATATAACACGATTTTTTTAAATTAAGGAATCTTTGTAATTCATCTTAAATTTTTTTGTTTTTGAAAATGTGACTCGCTAGGAACAGGTTTAGACTTTCTTTTAATGATAGCTTTAGGTTGGTTCTGTTTGTAAAGGAGAGAAAACAAATATTAAAAAAGACATATTTGATCTATTGTATAGAGCAATTACTGACTTTTTGTATTTGAAAAGCCACCTTTATATCACAGTTCTATTTCTCGTTGATTTTGAATTAACATTAATTTGAGTGCTTCATCCGCTATCATCAAAGACTTTCCTCTCATAAGCTTACTTTTTATTTGATTTAGGAGATTTTTTATCAATTCCTTTGATCAATTTTAGTTTTTACCAAAGAGAGTCAAATCAATAAACTAACTGTTTTTTACATTATTCACTCCAAAAAACTTTTTGTGTTTCCACTAATTAATAGAATATTTGATTGAGGGTTTTCCTATAAATCAAAAAGAATCAGATGAGTAAAATAATAATTAATTTTTGTCCTACCGGCATGATTCCAACCAAGGAGATGACACCTCATGTGCCTGTATCACCTTCAGAAATCATAGAACAGACACATGAGGCATACGAAATTGGAATTACAATAGCGCATCTTCATGCTAGGGAAAAAGATGGAGTCCCTACCTACAAAGCAAGTATTTATCAGGAGATCTTTGAAGGTGTACGAAAGCACTGTCCAGATTTGGTTATTTGTGGAAGCAGTTCGGGGAGAAATTTTCCAGAGTTCGAAAAGCGTTCTGAGTTGTTGGAACTGCAGCCTGATATGTGCTCACTTACCTTGTCTTCTTTAAACTTTTTGAAGCAAGCTTCAGTAAATGCTCCTGATATCATAATTGGTCTAGCCAATAAAATGAAAGAAAATGGTGTCATTCCAGAACTAGAGTGCTTTGACCTTGGTATGATCAATTTTGGAAAATATTTAATTCAAAAGGGAATTGTGGAAGGACCCTATTATTGGAACTTACTGTTTGGGAATATCGCTGGATTCCAAGCTCAATTAAATCATGTAGCCACAGCTCTACAAGAGATTCCAAGTGATCATTATGTGTCTCTAGCAGGACTGGGCAAATATCAGCTGTCAATCAACTCGATGGCAATATCGCAAGGTCTTGGTGTCAGAGTTGGGTTAGAAGACAACATTTGGTGGGATCGAGCTAAAGATCAGAAAGCTACTAATGCTCAGTTGGTAAAACGAGTTCATGAGCTTATCAAACTCAATCAAAAAACTTTTATGGAGCCAAAAGAATTCGGGAGATTAGGTTTTTACAATACCCTAAAGCAAGTTGAATTGTAATTTTTAATGGAATATCTAGGTGAGTCGAAACCGGTTAATTTTATCGAACCTTTAGTATCGGTTTGTGTACCCACTTTTCAGCATGAAAAATTCATTGAGGAATGTCTAGCTAGTATATTAAACCAGAAAACGGACTTTCCATTTGAAATTTTGATAGGCGAAGACGAAAGCCCGGACCGTACTCGAGAAATATGCAAAAAAATTGCCCTCGGAAATCAAGATAAGATTAGATTATTTTTAAGAAAAGACTCAAAAAAAATCAAACTTTTTGGCAAAACGGCAGGTAGAGGAAATCAATTGGGATTGTATGGGTCCGCAAGAGGGAAGTATCTTGCATTTTGTGATGGAGATGATTTCTGGTTAGATCCACTGAAGCTACAAAAGCAAGTAGATGCATTAGAATCATATCCTGAAGCTTACATGTGCATTACCAATTATAGCATAGGCAATAATGAAGGGGAAGTAAAAATCCCTCAGGGAAATAAGATATTTACAAAAAAAGAGCATAAGAAAATGTCTTATTTTGGACATGTTTCTTGTTGGTTGGTCAGAAATAGAATGAATTTACTCTTAAAGAATAGAATCATTGAAAAACCATTACCCTTGGATGCCATATTGTTTGCTTTTTATAAGCAAATGGGAGATATTTTTTACCTCTCTGATATTACTAGTGTGTATCGTTACAATCCCAACGGGTTATATCTAAGTCAAACCAATAAGAATAAGCATTTAGTGAATATTTCTAATGCTTGGTACAAATTCAGATATATCGATCAGGATTTCACACATTTCTTCCGTTCCTTTTCTTATGAGTTGAAAAGATATTTTGCTCATTTGATAAATTAATCTCCTAATGATGATTTCAAAAGAAGAAAAATTTAAGCTGATACTATTGGGGCATAGTGAAGCAGGTGTTGGTTTAATGACAGATCTTGTAAACGAAAGCTTTGGAATTTCTCAGTTTGATGTGGTGAAAAATGTCGATTTGCCGGATTGCCAATTTGTCCCATCCTTATATGATATCCATTACTTTTCTGATAGAGAGTATGATTTCGAAGCAAATAAGCCTTTTAAGGTCCAGTTTGGCGTTCAGCAATCCCATATACGGTTTATTTTATTTCAACACTTCAATGAATTAGGAGGGATCTCCCAAGAAGATTATCTACCGGTAAGGCACAGATTAAGTTATGTTGCTCCGAGTGCTAGCTATCAGGGAGGTGTTTTGATTGAACCTCAAGCGGTGGTTTCTTCATTTTCTAGGCTGGGTTTCGGTGTTTCTGTAAAGCGTTCTGCGTCAGTAGGGCATCATGCTTCCTTGGGGGATTTTGTAAGTATCAATCCAGCTGCAGTTTTATCGGGATATGTGGAAGTGGGTGAAGGAAGTGAGATTGGATCGGGGGCAGTTATTTCTAATAACGTCAAAATCGGCAAGCGATCCTTGATTGGTGCTGGTAGCGTCGTGACAAAAGACATTCCTGACGGAGTGATTGCTTATGGAAATCCCTGCAAGGTGGTAAAAGAGAATTCCATTTGGAAAGATGTCTAGTCTATTTTCAAAATCTTAGCTATTCGTAACCAAGTCTCTGATATAAGGCCAAACCGTTTCAAAGACGATCTGATGCCCTTCTTCAGTAGGATGAATTCCGTCTGGTAGGTTCAAATCTGGATTTCCTGCGACCCCTTCAAGGAGAAAGGGAATAAGTGTCACGTTCTTTTCAGCAGCCACTTCTGGGTAAATGGATTTGAATTCATCAGTATATTCTTGACCCATATTCGGTGGGATTTGCATTCCTGCCAAAATGATATGAGTCTCAGGATACTTATTTCTAACCTCGTCGATAATTTTCATCAGATTACTGCGTGTTTCGCTAAGTTGGATGCCTCTCAGACCATCATTACCACCGAGCTCCAGGACAAAAATGTAAGGCTCTTCTTCTAAAAACCAATCCAATCGACTAAATCCACCTGCAGTAGTTTCCCCGCTTAGCCCCCCATTGATCACGCGGTAATCTAAACCCAAACTATCCAAACGCTGCTGGGTAAGCCCGGCAAAAGAGTCTTCCTTGTCTATTCCATATCCAGCAGTCAAACTATTTCCAAAGAAAAGGATTGTCTTCTTGGACTCTTTTTCTACAGATTCATTCTCTACGCTGCCAAGTTCTTCAGTTTTCGAAGTTTTATTTTCACTACAGGATGAAAATATGGTAGCAGAAAATAAAATCAACAATAGTAGGTATGAAGAGGAGGTTTGGAGTTTGTTCATTATTTCAAAAGCGCTTTCTGTGGTTAAATGTTCTGATAAGTAGTCAAATAGGAACCAATTTGGACCGTTTGACAGTTTCTTCTACAATTTTCATCAATAATTGGTTTAGATTCACTCAAGAAAAAATTTTCTTTCAAAATATATTGGCAGTTAGAGTTGATCTAGCTATGAGCAAAATCCAAAACGAAATAACATTTCATGAATATTCTTTCAGTAAAAGACCTGAGTAAAACCTATAAAAGTGGTAGTCGTAGTTTGACTGTTCTTGATCAGGTGAATTTTGATATCCAGGCAGGGGAGACTATCTCTATTGTCGGACCTTCAGGTAGTGGTAAAACCACCCTTTTGGGGCTTTGTGCAGGTTTGGACTCTGCTTCTACCGGATCAGTTCAGTTAAATGGTCAAGCACTTGAAAAGCTAAGTGAAGACCAAAGAGCAGCAGTCAGAAATCAAGATGTTGGGTTTATTTTCCAAAATTTCCAATTGCTTCCAACCCTCACCGCTCTCGAAAATGTCATGGTCCCTTTGGAACTTAAAAAGCGAAAAGATGCCAGAACCAAGGCCTTAGAGCTTTTGGAAAAAGTAGGACTCGGCGACCGGGCGACTCACTATCCCACGCAACTTTCAGGAGGAGAGCAGCAGCGGGTTTCAATTGCAAGGGCTTTCGCCAATGAACCCAAAATTCTTTTTGCGGACGAGCCAACAGGGAATCTAGATACTGAGACCGGTGAAATGATTGAAAAGCTGATTTTCGACTTGAATAAGGAAAAAGGGACCACGCTTGTCTTGGTGACACACGATACTGAATTAGCAGGTAAGACTCAGCGAATCATACACATCAAAGGAGGAAAAATACAGGAGGATGCCCATGCCTGATTTTGCTTGGATTCTAAGGATGGCTTTTCGGGATTTCCGAAAAAATATCTCACGTTTACTCCTCTTTGTCAGTTCCATCGTAGTTGGTATAGCCGCTTTGGTAGCTATCAGCAGTTTTGGTGAAAACCTCACTTCGGATATTGATAATCAAGCTAAAGAGCTTTTAGGGGCGGATTTGGTTCTTGAAAACAAGAAACCTGTCGGAGATCAGCCCATTGATTCAATGGCTTTAAATACAGCTTCCGAGGTCAATTTTGCGTCAATGGTTGCCTTTCCAGCCACTGGGGCTAGTCGATTGACTCAGGTTCGTGCCTTGGAAGGGGATTTTCCATTTTACGGTTACCTAGAGACAATTCCAGCTTCGGGGGATGCAGATTTTCGAGCTGGAGGAAAAAAAGCTCTGGTCGAGAAAATTTTGATGGCCCAGTTTGATGCTCAGGTGGGAGACATCATCAAGGTAGGAGAGGTAGAATTTGAAATTGCCGGAGAACTTCAGTCTGTGCCTGGTCAAACCGGAATCACTGCCACTGTGGCTCCTGCTGTCTACATTCCAATGGCTTACCTGGAAGAAACTGGCTTGGTCCAATACGGAAGTCGTGTGGAGTACAACCGCTATTTTGTATTTGCCGAAAATACAGACATTGATTTACTTATCGAGCCTTTCGAGGATGAATGGGAAATCGAGCGGATTGACGCAGATACGGTAGAAGATAGAAAGCGATCAACAGGGAGGTCGTTTGAAAATCTGTCCAACTTCTTGAGCTTGGTTGCTTTTATAGCTCTACTCTTGGGCTGTGTAGGTGTGGCTTCTGCTGTCAATGTATTTGTGAAGGAAAAACTAGCCTCCGTGGCAGTTTTACGCTGCTTGGGAGTTTCGTCACGGGATGTCCTTTTGATCTATCTTTTTGAGATTCTTGTGATGGGGCTTTTTGGGGCGATTTTAGGTTCCATACTCGGGACATTGTTACAATTTATTCTCCCTGCTGTTTTTGCAGATTTTCTGCCTGTGGAAGTGACAGTCGGAATTTCTTGGCTTTCGGTAGGCTTTGGAGTGATTACCGGACTCTTTGTCTCGGTATTATTTGCGCTTTTACCCTTGTTAAAGGTTCGAAATGTGTCCCCAATGGCTACGCTTCGTCCTGAGACGGCAGATTCTAGATTGATGAAGGATCCTTCTCGATGGGCTGTGATTGCCGGGATCTTAATATTCATTTGGGGTTTTAGCTATTACTTACTTGGATCAGCACAGCTAGCTTTTGGCTTTACCGGGTTTGTAGTTTTTGCCTTTGGTATTCTATGGGGAGTTGGCCAATTGATCATGTGGGCAGTACGGAAGTTTTTACCGATTTCACTCCGATATACTGTGCGTCAGGCTTTAGCCAATCTTTATCGACCCAATAATCAAACCATCTCATTGATTGCTACCATCGGCTTGGGTACAGCGATGATTAGTACGCTTTTCTTTCTTCAAAATCAATTGCTTGAAGAAGCAAAATTTGCTGATAAGGAAGATCAGCCCAATTTGCTAATGTTCGATATTCAAACACCCCAATTGGAGGCTGTAAAGGAAAAAGTGACTGGACGTGATCTGAGGATTTTGCAGGAGGTCCCTATTGTGACGATGCAGTTGAATGAGATCAACGGAGTAGATAAGCGGGAAAATGAAGAGCTTCCGGATGATGAAAATTACTCGCGGTGGATGTACAACCGGGAATATCGAGTCACTTACCGGGATACATTGATTGATACCGAGACAATAGCAGAAGGTGAACTGATCCCAGTTGGTGCTCGGGGAGATTCCATTTTTGTGAGTCTTTCAGCCAGTTTTGCAGAGGGAAATAATCTGAAAATCGGTGATGAGATCGAATTCAATGTGCAGGGCCGACCAATCAAAACCTACATTGGAAGCTTTCGGAATGTGAAGTTCAATCAAGTCTCGACCAACTTCATTGTACTGTTTCCAAATGGGGTACTAGAGCAAGCTCCTAAATTCCATGTGATCATTACACGCACCAAAAATGATCGGGAATCTGCGGCTATTCAATCTGAAGTGGTGCGGGAATTTCCCAATATTTCTATAGTCAACCTTGGAGTGATAGTCGAAACGCTGGAAGATATTTTGAACAAAATCAGCTTTGTGATCCAGTTTATGGCATTTTTCAGTATTGCTACGGGGATTTTGGTTTTGATTTCTTCACTCATCATCAGTAAATATCAGCGGATGCGAGAAAGCATTCTTCTCAGAACGCTTGGTGCCGGTTCTGGAACTGTAAGTAAGATCAATACGCTGGAGTATTTCTTCCTAGGTAGTCTGGCCTCACTGTCAGGGATAATCTTATCTTTTGTAGCTACTTGGCTCTTGAGCGCATTTGTGTTCGATATGAATTTTAGACCGGCTTGGGGCGCAGGCCTGGTGCTCTATTTGGCGATAACAGGACTTACGATTGTGCTAGGCTGGTTGAATGGTCGAAAAATCATCAATCAACCTCCGATGGAAATCCTGAGAGGAAATGGATAAAAAATCAAAAAGGGCGTTTCGCCCCTTTTTTATGTCAAATTCCAAACTGGCTGAGATGATGTTTGAAGTGCTTCGCATGAAAGCGCAGCCATTCTTGGTGATTTAAATAGCCAAAGCGAGGATGAATAGCCTTAAAGTCAGGTTCTTGTTTATACTTTTCCTCAAACTCTTCGAGGCTTTGTACCAACTTTTCTTTGGCCGTATCCAAGTTTGGGTGGCGAAGCTCAGGAAGGTTACCGGTATCATTTGGAGCTTTGACCCCTTTGGGGAATTCCATCTCGGTATCGAGTAAAAGGCGCTTCATTTCTAACTGCTTTTCCGAAGGGGTGAATTCAGGGATTTTAATTCTGCCGGTGGAAAGCTTGACTGTGATGGTCAGGTGCTCCAGTACATGTTGGGGAGTCATTCTTCCAAAAATTGGCTTTTGCTCAGCGCTTAGGTTTTGGATTTTTTCGGCTATTTCTACAGAAGTCATGGTTATTGTTTTTTCAAAGCTAAAAAAAGCGCCCAGAACTACTAGGCGCTTTTTCAAATTGACGAACTCTAAAGTTTTTAACTGCCGCACATTTCGCAGTCATCTGGATTGTCCAGAGAACAGGTGATTGCAGCTTGTTTGTCTTGCAAGTCTTGTGCAGTAGGAGTGGATATTTCTTCCTGATCTACCAAGGCGCTCTTATCAAGTGTGAACTTGATCGCTGCAGCTGCAGCTTGAGATCTTAGGTAGTACATGCCTGTCTTGAGACCTTTCTTCCAGGCGTAGAAATGCATGGAAGTAAGTTTTCCAAAGTTTGGATCCTGAAGGAAGACATTCATACTTTGAGACTGGCAGATATAAGCACCTCTGTCAGCTGCCATATCGATGATGACTTTTTGTGAGATTTCCCAAACGGTCTTATACAGATCCTTGATGTTTTGAGGAATGTTTGGAATATCCTGTACAGATCCATTGGTAGAGATCAACCTGTTACGCATTTTATCATCCCACAAGCCTAACTTGATTAGGTCATGCATCAAATGCTTATTCACGACAATGAATTCTCCGGATAGGGTTCTTCTTGTGTAGATATTGGAAGTGTAAGGCTCAAAGCACTCATTATTTCCCAGAATCTGTGAAGTAGAAGCCGTAGGCATTGGAGCTACTAGAAGGGAGTTTCTAAGTCCAAACTTCTTCACTTTTTCTTTCAACTCATTCCAATTCCATCTGCCTGACTTTGGATTTACACCCCACATATCAAACTGAAGGATTCCTTGAGAGGCTGGAGAGCCTTCATAAGTTTCATAAGTACCTTCTACCTTCGCTAGTTCCATGGAAGTTTCCACAGCAGCATAGTAGATGGTTTCGAATATGTCTTCATTTAGCCCTTTAGCTTCCTCTGAATCGAAAGGCATTCTGAGCATGATGAAAGCATCAGCCAAGCCTTGAACTCCTAAGCCGATTGGTCGGTGACGGAAGTTAGATCGTCTAGCTTCTTCTACAGGGTAGTAGTTGACATCGATTACCTTGTTGAGGTTTCGGGTGGCTACTTTGGTGATTTCATAGAGTTTTTGATGGTCGAAATATCGCTTTCCATCAGGACCCGTAGCCACATATTTTGGAAGTGCAATAGAAGCTAGGTTACATACAGCTACCTCATCAGGTGAAGTGTACTCGATGATTTCAGTACACAGGTTGGAAGACTTGATAGTTCCAAGGTTTTTCTGATTGGACTTTCCATTTGCAGCATCTTTATATAGCATGTACGGAGTTCCCGTCTCGATTTGAGACTCAAGAACTTCAAACCATAGCTCTTGGGCTTTGATCGTCTCTCTAGCTCTTCCTTCCCGCTCGTACTTTTCATATAGTCTTTCAAACTCCTCTCCATGACAATCTGAAAGTCCAGGTGCCTCGTTAGGACAGAATAGTGACCAGCTTTCGTTAGCTTCTACTCGCTTCATGAATAAATCTGGAATCCAAAGTGCGTAGAATAGATCCCTTGCACGCATCTCTTCTTTTCCGTGGTTTCGCTTTAGCTCCAAGAAGTCTTTGATATCTGCATGCCATGGCTCTAGATAGATGGCAAATGATCCTTTACGCTTTCCTCCTCCTTGATCTACATATCGGGCAGTCATGTCGAAGTTACGAAGCATTGGAACGATACCGTTTGATACGCCATTGGTTCCTTTGATATAGGATCCCTTTGCCCGCACATGGTGTACAGATAGGCCGATTCCACCGGCTGACTGCGATATTTTAGCACATTGTTTTAGAGTATCATAAATACCGTCAATACTATCTTCCTTCATTGTCAAGAGGAAGCAAGAAGATAGCTGTGGTTTTGGAGTACCAGCATTGAATAGGGTAGGAGTGGCATGAGTAAACCACTTCTCAGAAAGGAGATTATAAGTCTCTATTACTGAATCAATGTCATTCTTATGAATTCCCACAGAAACCCGCATCAGCATGTGCTGAGGACGCTCCACTACTTTCCCATCCAGTTTGATCAAATAACTTCTCTCGAGTGTTTTGAATCCAAAGAAATCATAACCAAAGTCACGCTTATAATCGATTGCCTCGTCTAAGCGAGCAGCATTTTTCTTGATAATTCCATACACTTCGGTATCCAAAAGCTGAGCGTTCTCGCCAGTCTTTGGATTGACATAAGTGTATAGTCTTTTCATCGTATTAGAAAAAGACTGGCTAGTCGTCTTATGGAGATTGGAGATTGCAATACGGGCTGCAAGGATGGCATAATCCGGATGTTTGACCGTCAAGGATGCACATACTTCCGCGGCAAGATTATCTAGCTCAGAAGTACTCACTCCGTCGTAAAGACCATCGATGACCTTTTTGGCTACTTCGATGGGTTGAATGTATTTTGGATCCAATCCATCGCATAGGTTTTCTATCCGGGCAGTGATTTTGTCAAACCGGACCGATTCGCGTCTTCCGTCTCTTTTGATTACTAGCATTTCGATTTGGGTTAAGGTTGTGGGATAGGTTATGGGTATTGTTTAAAAATCTTCTTCGATAGAAAAACGAGAAGCACTTGAGGTTTCTTGGGATTTCATTACCCCTGCCTTTTGATAATCTCCAACTCTCTTTTCGAAGAAATTTGTCTTTCCTTGAAGGGAAATCATGTCCATAAAGTCGAATGGATTGGTGCTGTTCCAGACTTTATCGCATCCAAGCTCCATCAACAATCGGTCAGCGACAAACTCGATGTATTGACACATCAAATCTGCATTCATTCCGATCAATCTTACTGGGAGTGCGTCAGTCACGAATTCTTTCTCGATTGCTACCGCATCCATAATGATTTCGCGGACGGTGTCTTTTGGAAGTGGGTTGACCACATGCTTGGTGTAAAGATGACAAGCAAAATCACAGTGCAATCCTTCATCTCGGGAAATCAATTCATTGGAGAAAGTCAGTCCTGGCATCAAGCCTCGCTTCTTCATCCAGAAAATAGAGCAGAAAGAGCCGGAGAAGAAAATACCTTCAACTGCTGCAAAGGCAATCAGTCGCTCCTGGAAATTTCCGTTATCAATCCATCTTAATGCCCAGTCTGCTTTTTTCTTTACACAGTCAATATGCTCGATGGCATTGAGTAGTCTGTCTCGCTCAACAGCATCCTTTATATAAGTGTCGATGAGAAGGCTGTATGTTTCAGAGTGGATGTTTTCCATGGCAATCTGAAAACCATAGAAAAATTTAGCCTCTGTATATTGAACTTCTGCCACGAAGTGCTCAGCCAAATTTTCATTTACAATCCCATCGCTGGCTGCAAAGAAGGCCAGTACGTGTGAGATAAAGTGGCGTTCGCCGTCATTCAGATTTTTCCAATCAGTTAAATCCTGACTAAGGTCAATCTCTTCGGCAGTCCAGAAACTTGCCTCCGCCTTTTTATAGTATTGCCAAATATCAGGGTGCTGAATGGGGAATAAAACAAATCGATTCTTGTTGTCTACTAAAATGGGTTCCTCTTGCATCGTTCTCTCTGTTTATTTATTCAATGGAAAATTTATCTCCTGATTCAAAATTGGCTGGGCGAAGGATCTGACCTTCTGGGATAGAAAAGGCTGCCTTTTCAGAACAGCCTCTGAACAAATATGTGAACCAAATCGGATAAATAAAACCCCTTAAGAGCAACTTGAATTGAGTAATTGACCAAAGGTCAAAAACATTATAATAGACTGTAAATCAATATTTAAATATGTCTTAAATCAAGTTAAGGTTTAAAAAATTATCGATTTACAGGGGGTGAAAAGTTTTTTCAATTATTTCAAAAAAAATTTTTTTAATCCTGTTCAATCAAAAAATTGAACGTAGGTCAACTTTTTGATTTGTATTAAATCACTGAAAATCAATAGAATAAGGAAATGTCTTTGAGTAAAAAATATTATTTTGTAAGGTCTAGATTTTCTTGATGATTATTTTTTGAGTCATAAAGGTACCGATTTATCGAATTGGATGGTCTCGAATAGAAATCAGGGTAATTCCAAAATCGAATTTTTAAGTAAGCTTTTTTCTTATCGGATAGTTATCTATATTTGCACTCCGATTTTCATAAAGAATCAAAATCACAATATGTACGCAATCGTAAACATCGCTGGTAAGCAGTTCAAAGTAACTAAAGATCAGTCCATCTACGCTCCTAAATTGGACGCAGAGGCTGGCGCTTCCGTGGAATTTGACCAAGTACTGTTGGCAGAAGCTGACGGAAATGTGTCAATAGGCGCACCACTTCTAGAAGGTGCAAAGGTATCTGGCAAGGTGCTGGATCATGTTAAAGGTGATAAAGTGATCGTCTTCAAAAAGAAGCGTAGAAAAGGCTACAAAAAGAAGAATGGTCACAGACAAGATTTCACTAAGTTATTGATCGAAAATATTTCACTCTAAGTTTTCATTTTAGAAAACATTAAACGTATTAAACCATGGCACACAAAAAAGGTGTAGGTAGTTCCAAAAACGGTAGAGAGTCCCACTCCAAGAGATTGGGCGTGAAAAAGTTTGGTGGTGAGGCTGTAATCGCCGGAAACATCATCGTAAGACAAAGAGGTACTAAGCATCATCCTGGAGAAAACGTAGGATTGGGTAAGGATCACACGTTGTTTGCATTGACGGACGGTAAAGTTGCTTTTGTAAAGAAAGCTGACGGTAAGTCAATTGTAAACGTGCTTCCTGCTGAAGCTTAAGTTTTATAAATTCAAATGAAAGGGCGGTCGATAGATCGCCCTTTTTTTGTGCCCGATGATTTTATTTTTACCTCAGATGTAATTTGTGTTTGTTTTTTAACTGCAGTGGTCAATCTTGTCTATTGTCTATAAATAGCTTAATCCACTGCATATGAGAATATTTACATTAATCTGTCTGTTTGTTTTCTCCTGTCTGAACCTTCAGGCTCAGCAGAAGACACTCCAATTAGAAGACTATCCCAAGTGGTCTAGGGTTATTTCGCCGGAAGTATCTCCTACTGGAGACTGGTTTGCCTATTCCCTTAGACCAAATGGATCTGATGATACGCTTCATATTTTGTCAGTAGCGGATCGATCCATTATCCGTGTTCCAAACGGTTCGAGGCCTGCATTTTCCAAAAAAGGGAACTATGTGGCCTATTTCACCAGACCTCTTGAAGAAGAAGCTGAAAAGCTCAAAAAGGCCAAAAAACCGATCGAGCAAAAAGCCCATGTTCGTAAGCTTTCCGGAGACGCAGAGTACTCAATTGCCAATGCCGCTTCAATGGCATTTTCAAATGATGGCAAGTTTTGGGCAGTTTTGAAGAAGAAGCCTGAGGGTGCCAAAGGCGCAGACCTGATACTCTATGATCTCCAAAAGGAGCAGGCCATGTCAATAGGAAACGTAAGTGAATTCGCTTTTAATCAGAAGAGTTCGCATTTGGCTTACCTTGTTGATGCGGAAGATCAAATTGGCAACGGTGTTTACCTGTTGTCATTGAGCTCAAAGTCCACTGATCTGTTGGATGCTTCCAAGGCCAGCTATCAAAGCCTTACTTGGGATGACCAAAATTCCAAAAAGGAAGAGTATGAAGAGAAAGGTAACCAACTTGCGGTTTTAAGAGGTAATAAAGTGGATACTCTTTGGCAGCAGCCCAATGATTTGTTGGTTTTTTATGATTTGGGTATGGAAACGAAGAAGGCTACGCTGGACTCCAAATCATCTGGCTTTCCAGCAGACTTTGTCATCAGTGATAAAGAAGCCCTTTCCTTTTCCGAAGATGGTAAGTCTATCTTTTTTGGAATTAAGGAGCAGGAGGAGAAAATCAAAATGAGTAAGGATACAATTGCTAATGTGGACGTATGGCATTGGAAAGATCCCTACATTCAGTCAGTACAGATTGTAAGAGCCAATAGGAATAAAAACTTTACCTATCAATCCGTTTATCATTTCCAAAATGACGATTTCAAGCAACTGGCTGATGAGGAAATGAGGACGATTTTGGATTCTAAGCATCCAAAATACCGATTGGGAAGAGATGAAACCCCATATATCAGTGATGTGAACTGGGGCGTTTCTCCAGCTGATTTTTATCGAGTCGATATTACTTCCGGTGATAAAAAGCTCATTGTGAAAGAGGTAAAGCGACCTCTAGGCTTCTCACCTGATGGTCGATATTATTTGTATCAGAAAGATACGGCCTTGATGGTTTATGATTTTGATACTGAGCAGATCACAGATGTTTCTTCGAAAGCTCCCCTAGTATTTATGGATTTGGAGCATCCTTATCCGCATGAAAAGCCTCCCTATGGAGTGGCTGGCTGGACTAAGGATGGCAAGCATGTAATTGTCAATCACAAATTTGACCTTTGGCAGCTTGCCTTGGATGGCTCCTCGGCGGAAAATATCACCAAAATTGGAGATGCTGAGGAAATCAGATTCCGCCTGGTACAGCTTGATCCAAACCAAGAGTGGGTGAATACCGATCAAGCCTTACTTTTATCAGTCTATGGAGAGTGGACTAAAAAGGAAGGATTTTTTGAATTAGAGGTGGGTAAATCTCCCAAACCACTGGTTTATGAAGATTGGAGCTATGGTAACCCTATGAAGGCCGAGGAATCTGATCGGGTCTTCTTTACCAAACAGACCTTTGAGAATTTTCCTGATTATTACGTCGCCAATACTGCTTTCAAAAATCAGGAAAGGATTACCGATGCCAATCCTCAACAGGCAGAATATGCTTGGGGAAAGCGAAAACTTATTGACTTTACTGATAGCAGAGGTAATAAATTACAAGGGACATTGACGCTTCCTGCAGGGTATGAGGAGGGCAAAGCCTATCCAACTATCATGTACTTCTATGAAAAAATGTCCAATCGCCATCATCAGTATTCCATGCCTGTTTACGATGATCGACCTCATTTTTCTACTTACGCGAGTAATGGCTATTTGATATTCATGCCGGATATCGTTTTTGATGAAGGTCGTCCGGGAACCAGTTCGTTGGATGTCATTACTTCAGCTGCCAAGGAATTGATCAAGCTAGGATATGCCGATGCAGATCGAATTGGGCTTCAAGGTCACAGTTGGGGTGGATATCAGACTTCTTTTATACTTACTCAGACGGATATGTTTAGATGCATTGTCACGGGAGCTCCTCCGACCAATCTGGAGAGCTTTTATAACAATATCTATGGAAGCTCCGGGACAGTCCACCATGGTATCATGGAAATTGGTCAGGTGAGAATGGGTAGGGATGTAACTCCTTGGACACATCGGGAGGATTATCAGAGAGAGAACCCCATGCATCATGTGCCCAATATTAAGACACCTTTCATGATACTTCACGGAACGGATGATGGTGCTGTAGACTGGTCTCAGGGCTTGGAGTTGTTCAATGCGGCTCGAAGAAATGGTAAAGAGGTGATTTTCCTTTCCTACCCCAAGGAAGGACATCACTTGGCCAATGAAGCGAATCAAAAGGATTTTCAAAAAAGAATGAAGGCTTATTTTGATCATTACCTCATGGACAAGCCTGCTCCTAAATGGATGATAGAAGGTGTTCCTCATCTGGAAAAGCAGTATGAAAGAGCCGATTGATCGATTTTGGTAATAAATCTCCCGCTAGATTCAGCCCTAATAGAAAAAATTAATTAAGTTTTAACCATAAAAAATTGCCAACCTTAATATCTATGAACAAAACAAAGCAATTGGGATTAGTGATGCTCTTCATAGTATCATTATTTCTCTTTGAAGCAAAAGCCCAAAATGTCCCTGATCCTCAGGTGTATAAAGCGCTGGAGTGGCGCTTAGTCGGCCCATTCAGGGGTGGGCGATCCGATGCCGTTACAGGGGTAAGTGGATCAGACCACACTTATTATTTCGGAAGTACAGGTGGAGGAGTTTGGAAAACAGTAGACTCCGGGAAAACCTGGAAATCCGTTTCTGATGGCTACTTCGGTGGATCCATTGGAGCAGTAGCCGTTGCAGAAAGTGATACCAGTGTCGTCTATGCAGGCGGTGGTGAAAAAACCGTAAGAGGGAATGTTTCTTTTGGATATGGTATTTGGAAAAGTACCGATGCCGGAAAAAGCTGGGAGAGAGCCGGACTTGATAAGTCACGATTTGTGGCAAGACTGCGAATCCATCCCGAGAACCCTGATGTAGTTTATGCTGCTGTGATGGGAGATATCTTTAAGCCTGATGAAACCAGAGGAGTTTTTAAATCGACCGACGGTGGTGCCAATTGGGAAAAAGTCCTTTATGTCAGTGATGTAGCTGGAGCAGTGGATCTGGTTTTGGATCCAAATGATCCTGAAACCATCTATGCCACTACTTGGGAAATCAAGCGTACACCCTATTCACTTGAGAGTGGAGGGCCAGGCAGTAAAATGTTCAAGTCCACAGACGGAGGTAAAAACTGGGAAGACCTAACCCAAAAAGAAGGCTTTCCAGAAGGAACTCTCGGAATCATGGGGATTGCAGTTTCTCCTCTGAATTCAGATCGCTTGTATACCATCATAGAAAATGAAAACGGTGGTGTATATGTATCCATGGATGCAGGTGAGTCTTGGACTCGCACCAATGAAGACCGAAGTCTACGTCAGCGTGCATGGTACTATTCAAGAATCTACGCGGACCCTCAGGATGAGGAAACGGTCTATGTATTGAATGTAAGCTATCACAAATCCACTGATGGGGGCAAAACCTTCAAAGGAGCCAATGCTCCACATGGTGATCATCACGACCTTTGGATTGATCCAAACAATAATCAGCGTATGGCTATCGCAGATGACGGCGGTGCCCAAATCTCTGAAGATGGTGGTGCAAGCTGGTCAACTTACATGAATCAGCCAACTTCTCAGTTTTACCGCGTCACCACTGATAACTCTTTCCCATATAGAATCTATGGAGCACAGCAAGATAACTCCACGGTGAGAATCAGACATCGAATTGATGGAAGAGGAGGAATCACCGAGGATGATTGGGAACCAACAGCAGGTGGAGAATCCGGTTGGATTGCACCAGACCCTGATAATAATGACATCGTTTATGGAGGGTCTTATGGTGGATATTTGACTCGTGTAGATCATGATAAAGGAATTACTCGCTCTGTAAACGTGTGGCCTGATAATCCTATGGGTCATGGAGCTGAGGATATGAAATACAGATTCCAGTGGAATTTCCCTATTTTCTTCTCTCCGCATGATTCAGATTTATTGTATACCACGAGTAATCAGTTTCACAGGTCTAGAGATGAGGGACAAAGCTGGGAGGTGTTTTCCCCGGATCTTACGAGAAACGATAAGAGCAAGCTAGGGCCTTCAGGAGGACCGATCACCAAGGACAATACCTCCGTGGAATACTATGCGACTATCTTCACTGCTGCTGAGTCTCCTTTAAAGCAAGGTGTGATTTGGGCTGGATCGGATGACGGTTTGGTGCATGTGACCACAGATAATGGAGAGACTTGGCAAAATGTCACACCAAGTGATATGCCGGAATGGCTACAGATCAATAGCATCGAAGCGAGCCCATTTGACCCAGCTGAGGCCTATTTTGCTGCTACAGGCTACAAAATGGGGAACTACGAGCCATATCTTTACAAAACAAAGGATTATGGAAAAACCTGGACCAAAATCACATCCGGGATTGACCCGGAGCACTTTACCAGAGTAGTAAGAGCCGATCCAGTGAAGCGTGGAATGCTTTACGCAGGTACAGAGACTGGCATGTATTATTCCAAAGATGATGGAGCTACTTGGCACTCTCTTCAGATGAACCTGCCGATCGTTCCAATCACAGACTTAGCCATTAAAGAGAATAACCTCATTGCAGCAACTCAGGGACGTTCCTTTTGGATCATTGATGATTTGACAGTGCTTCACCAAGCAGAGCCAGGAATTGAAAACAAAGCTCTACACCTTTTCAAACCGCAGGATTCGTATCGAATTGATGGCTCAAGCAGAAGCTCAAATTATGCCGGAACAAATCGGGATGGAGGAGTTTTGGTTTATTACTTCATGAAAGAAGAACCAAAGGATGAACTTCGAATTGAGTTTATGGATAGCAATGATAATGTTCTCAGAACATTTTCTTCCAAAGGCTATAATGGTGACACACTTAAGGTAAAAGCGGGAAGTAATGAGTTCAACTGGAATCTTCGGGTAGAGGATGCAGAAGGCTTTGACGGGCTGATTATGTGGGCGGCTAGCTTGAGAGGGCCTAAAGTGACTCCAGGGGATTATAAAGTCAAAATGACTCTAGATGGACAATCACAGGTTCAGCCATTCAAGGTATTGGCAGATCCGAGATATCCTTCCACCCAAGCCGATTTGGAGGAGCAGTTTGAGTTTCTGATGAATGTCAATAGAAAACTGACAGAGACTCATCAGACCATCAAGCTGATTCGTCAGTATCGTGCTGAGTTGGATAGCATGGAAACCAAGCCTGCCAATTTGGAGGCCATTCAAGCTGAGATGACTGAGATAGAGGAAACTTTATATCAAACCAAAAATCGAAGCGGGCAAGACCCCTTGAATTTCCCGATTCGACTGAATAATAAATTGGCTCACTTGAACTCAATCGCTGGCAATGGAGATTACAAGCCTACAGATCAAGCAGAGGAGGTCAGAGCAGAATTGACAGAGCAGATAGATGTACAGCTAGCGCGATTCAAGCGACTCGAACAGGAGGAAATTTCCAAACTCCTGAATATCGAGGAGCTCAGAACCAAGCTGGATATTAAAAAGTAACCTTAACTAGAAAGCCCCAAGATTTTCAATCTTGGGGCTTTTTCTTATGAGATCGGATATCTCAGTATCCCTTTAATAGATTGATTTTTTGGCAGATTCTCCGAAGTTACCAGAAATGCCTTGCCTCCAGATTCGATTACTTTTGTAGCAGCCAGATCAATGAGACAGTGCGACCCTTTTTCAGGTTTGTCAGATAATTCAACTTTATGTTCATCAGCATTATACTTCCCCCATAGATGGGTGTGATTGAAGTCGATGAAGAGTGTTTCAACAGCTCCTGTCATAGCTTTTTTGATCAAAGACACAGGATCATCATCGATCGTCTGATTTGCCGCTTTTTTATCTGAATACTCAGCTTCTAACTTTTCCTGCTCTTCTCTGAAATAAGGTTCTGCCAATTCCCAGGCTTTTTGATGGAGGGTCATTTCATCTTTATCTGAAAAGGCCCCACTCACATGTCCATTCTGGAGGAATTTGTATTTGCTCGCCTTTCTGTAAAGCGGGATCAAATAATCAACTCCTGCTAAAAATAGAGGCAGCGGATTCTTATTTAATTTTGGCTCAAGCATGGAGGACATTCGATGGAAATAATTTAAAATCTTTGTTTTTTTCGCCTCATCTGAGCCTTCATCGTGACCGTGAAACATTGCCCCAGCATTTCCAACTCCTCCCTGACCATGGAGTTGGGATTTATTTTCAACCAAGCTTTCTTCTGTCGTAAAGGACAATGCAACCTCTTCGGGGTCCAAAATTATCTCTTGAATGACGTTTCGGGTGGCCTCATAAAGTAGAATTTTATCCAAATTCAGTAACAGGATATAGAAATGACCATTATGGTTGATAGCGGGAATCAAAGGGAGAGTTAAGGGTCTATTACCGATGAAGTGGGACGATTTTTCGATGAAAAGAGGCAGTTTTACAATTTCTAACTCTTCATCATGGAGAAAAAGCGCCAGCATATCGGAGTTGTTTTGCCAAAACTCAAAATTGACTAAGAGTTCATCAGCAGGCTTTATTAGCCTTTCTATTTCACGCCTATCCAACTCCCAAGAATTCTCCAGATTGGTTTTGATATCTTTGATTTGATTTTTTAATTCAAGAATATCTTCCTTGTAGGCGTTTGTGCTTTTACGCTTAGTGGTTATGAAGATGGAAATCACCGGATTGGATTGAATTTTTGTGATCCTTAAAAAGTCATGTTTATCGAAGATTTTCATAAAGTCTTTGGGTTTAGTTTGATTTTTGCCTTATTATAAAATATAGAAAAAAGCGCTTTTTTCAAAAATATAAACAAATCCATAGTTATGAATTATACAGAAAATTATAAAGGAATTAAGATTGATATTCAGGCTGTTGATACGGATTTACCAGACTCTGTTGAGCAAGAAATAAGAGATTCGATAGATAAACTGATCCGCTTTGGATTAGAGATTAATGCAGTAGATATCTATTTCAAATCAGAAGGGCATAGTCATTTGGAGGAGTATTCTATAGGAATGCGCGTGGGGATTCCTGGTAAAGATATTTTCTCCGATGAAAAAGGGGATAATTGGCTGCAAATGCTTAGAAATGTCACTGATAAAAGTATCAGACAACACCAGAAAAATAAATAAGGCTGGAATGTCTACAGGTCCAGGCCACTAGTCTAAAAGGGCCTATAGTTCAAAATTTGATCGATGAAATTTCCAAAGCTTTCTGGAGAAACGATCAGAATAAACACAATTCCAAATAAGGCCCCATACAGGTGAGCATCGTGATTGATTCCGTCGCTATCCTGCTTGCCTTTGGTGTAGGAGTAAATTAGAAACAGGGCCCCCAGAATAAACCCGGGCAAACATAGAATTCCAAATAGGCAAATATCAGCCAGTGGAAGAATGATGATACTGGCAAATACAGTAGCTGCAGTTCCGCCTGAAGCACCTAATGCTCTGTAGTAGGAATTGTCCTGATGCTTCAGGTAAGTAGGAATATCCGCAATGATTATCCCCAAGAGGTAGAATAGGATAAAGATGATTCCTCCCGTAGTACTTCCATATTTGAAAGCCAGAAACTGCTCCACAACCCTTCCAAAAAAGTAGAAGGTAAACATGTTGAAGAGTAGGTGAATGTAGTCTTTATGAATAAAGCCTGATAGGACGAAGCGATCCCATTGCTTTCTGCGCTTGATCAAGTAGGGAGTGAACATCCAGCGTTCGATCAGTGAAAGGTTTGAAAAAGCCAAAAAGCTACTGATTGCCGTAAGGGCAATAATGATAACCGTGATGGATACGTTCATGATTTATTTTTCTCGGTGGACTAGGGCTTGTGTGATTTCCAGCAGGCTTTGGTAATATGGGTTTTCCGATTGAGCAAAAGTTTCCAAAAGCTCGAATCCGCTCTGGAAATAATCATTCATTCTATTTTCGGCTAGCTTTCGTACACCCAATTTTTCATAAAGCTCTTTGACGGCTTTCACTTTCTCTTCCGGATCAAATTCCTTCTTAGCTAACCAATCTTTCAGAACTTTTTCATCTTCACCTTTTGCCAGCTCAAGTGCCTTAATCAAGAGGAAGGTTTTCTTGTTTGAAATGATATCCCCACCTACCTGCTTACCGAATTTTGCTTGGTCCGCAAAGACGTCCAATAAGTCATCCTTAAGCTGAAAACCTACTCCGATATTCACACCAAAGTCATACAAGCGCTTTTGATCCTCCTCTGAAGCTCTGCCCAGCATTGCCCCGAGTTTAAGAGCAAAACCCAATAAAACAGCTGTTTTCAGCCGTATCATCTCGATGTATTCGTCCTCATGAACTTCATCTCGAAGCTCGAAATTCATGTCTAGCTGTTGTCCCTCACAAACCTCGGCGGCCGTCTGATTGAATTCCTGAATAAGTTTACCCAAAATATCAGCAGGGCTCGGCAGTAAGAGGTCATAGGCCCTTACTAGCATGACATCACCTGAAAGAATTGCTACATTGGCATTCCATTTTTCATGAACCGTCTCCTTTCCTCGGCGGAGAGGCGCCTCGTCCATGATGTCATCATGCATCAGGGTGAAATTGTGAAAAACTTCTATTGCCGCAGCCTGACTGAGGATTTTTTCAGGATTGTCTTGATAAAGTCCATAGGACAAAAGGCTGAGTAAGGGTCGGATTCTTTTTCCTCCAAGTGATAAAATATACCGGATGGGGTCATAAAGTTCATCAGGTTTTTTTCCGAATGAATAGGTACTGAGAAAATTCTCTAATTTATCTAGGAGTTCGGGAGCGATGGGGTTTTTCGTCATTATCTGCAAATTCCAGGTCGATGGTTCTTCGGTCGATATCGGTATTAACTACACGAACCGAGACTTTGTCGCCCAAAGTGATCATTTTTTTTGATTTGGTTCCGATGAGTCGCATGTTTCGTTCATCGAATTCGTAGTAATCATCCGAGATGTCTGATACCCGCACCATTCCTTCGCACTTGGTCTCAGTGATTTCTACAAATACGCCCCATTCGGTGACTCCTGAGACAATTCCCTCGTAGTCTTTATCTTCTGCCAGCGACATATATTCCACTTGCTTGTACTTGATGGATGCTCGCTCAGCATCAGCGGCTCTTTTTTCCCGATCTGATGAGTGAAGACATTTTTTCTCCCAGTCTTCTGCATCGGGTGATTTTCCACCATCCAGGTAATGCTGAAGAAGTCGATGAACCATCATGTCAGGATAGCGTCGAATGGGTGAGGTGAAATGAGTATAATGGGCAAAAGCAAGTCCAAAGTGGCCTTTTGGTTCGGTCGTGTACTTGGCCTTTGCCATGGACCGAATAGCAAGTTGCTCTAGCACATTCTGCTCGGGTTTTCCTTGAATCTCATCCATGAGCTTATTCAATGAACTCGATACTTGTCGTTCATTGTCTAGATTGAGGTTGTGTCCAAATCGCTTTGCAAATCCAGAAAAGACTTCTAATCGATCCATGTCCGGCGAATCGTGCGTACGATAGACAAAGGTATCCTTGCCGTTGTTCTTTTTGAAGATGAATTCTGCTACATACTTATTTGCCAGAAGCATGAACTCTTCAATCAATTTGTGAATGTCCTTACGCTCCTTGACCATCAGGCCTAATGGCGTACCTTTCTCGTCCAGTTTAAATTTGACCTCTACAGTCTCAAAGTTAACCGCACCGTTTTGGAAGCGCTGTTTTCTGATTTTTTTCGCCAGTTCATTCAAATGGGTAAGCTCCTTAAAAAAGTCACCTTCTTGCTTGTCAATATTTTCTTGAGCTTCTTCATAAGCGAAGCGACGATCCGAGTGAATGATTGTTCTACCTATCCAGTGCTTGAGCACTTTGGCATTTTCATCTAGCTCAAAAACACATGCAAAAGTGAGTTTATCTTCATTCGGGCGAAGAGAGCAAAGACCATTACTCAATCGCTCAGGGAGCATGGGAATTGTTCGATCTACCAGATAAACGGAGGTAGCACGCTCGTAAGCTTCCCGCTCCAAGGCCGTTTTGGGCTGAACATAATGCGTCACATCGGCGATATGCACGCCTACTTCGAGATTTCCATTTTCCAGTCTTCGATAGGAAATGGCATCATCAAAATCCTTGGCATCTGCCGGGTCGATGGTAAAGGTGGTTACCTCTCTGAAATCCTCCCTTTTTTGAATTTCTTTCTTGCTGATTTTTTCAGAAATAGCATTTGCCTCGGCATTCGCTTCTTTTGGGTATTCAAAAGGCAACCCAAATTCGGCCATGATCGAGTGGATTTCTACTTCATGGACTCCAGCCTTTCCTAGTACTCGGGTTACTTTTCCTGTTGGATTCTTATCGCCTTCTCTCCATTCGGTCAATTTGACGACCACCTTCTCATTGTGCTGAGCACCCTCTAGGTCTCCTCGATGTACAAAGATGTCCTTATGCATCTTTTTGAAATCAGGAACGACAAAAGCGAAACGAGGGGAAATCTCCACTCTTCCGACAAACTCATCGCGAGCCCGCTCCAGAATTTCCAATACACGGCCTTCACTTCTTCCGCTTCGACCTTTATTTGGATAGACCATGACCCGGACGCGGTCATCATCCAGGGCTTGCTTGAGGTCTGCTTCTTTTACTAGGATATCTCCGTCTGTTTTTTCAGGGTCTTCAGGCACAATGTAGGCGAAGCGGGGATTGACATAATCCACTTTTCCAATGATAAAATCTGGATCCTTTTTCGACGCGTAATAATTCCGTGGACTTTTGGATAGCGTGCCATTCTCTACTAGCTTGATGAGTATGGGTTCTACCGCATTTTTGGAGAGCGAGTCTCTGATTTCCAGTTTTTTTATAATTTGCTTGGCAGAGTATTCCTCTCCATAGTGATTGTCTAAAAATGCTTTGATTTTTCTAGCCAACTGCGAAGCACTGGGTGATTTGCCTCTTTGGTTGTTTTGGTTTCGATTAGATTTTCTTCCCATAAAGGGTCTTGTTTAATTTAAATGATAAAAATTTCCCCGGTTTATTTATGTGATTTTTTGAGCTCCTCAAGGTGCACTACTTCTATTTCCATTTCATCCAGGGTAGGGTTCATCGCAAGGTACACTCTAGCGGTGACTTCCACATCTTTGAGACAATACTTCTTGATTCGCTCAGTGTCTTTTTCAAGGTGAAAAGTTGCATTTATCTGACTTCCGTCGAGGTCATCCTTGGAGGTAGGTATGCCAAATACCGATGCTAATAATTCCAGGCGGGTGTAATATTTGTAGTCCCCAAATTTCCAAAGTTCCATGGTATCAAGATGGCGGACTTCCCAAGGCTTTTTACCGGCTATTTGTAAGGGTTCAGGTAAAGGGACTCCCTGAATGAGCATTCGTCGACAAAGGTAGGGGAAATCGAACTCTTTGCCGTTGTGTGCACAGAGAACCCATTTTTTCTTTTGGAGTAACTCCGAAAAGGAGACTAATAGTTCCCGCTCGTTTTCATCCTGAAATACTTTAGATCTGAAAATCAGCTTTTTATCTTTCTTTTTCCACTGAAAATAGCCAACACCAACACAAATGACTTGACCAAATTCAGCATGAATGCCTGCTCGGTCAAAATATAACGAGCCGGGTTCTATGAGGCCCTCGGGATCCTTTTGGAGATGTTGTTCTTTTTTTATCCATTCTTCTTTCAGCCGCTCATTGAGCTCGTCAAACCGCCCTGTTAGAGAGGCTGTCTCAATGTCCAAAAACAATATATCGCCTAGTTGATCAAAAAAATCTGCCATGGATTTCTAACTATGTAAAACCCCTTCAAGTCCAAGTTCGGGTATCATCCGCTGCAGTGAGGGGTGAAAACTGCCTGGAGTAAAGATAAACTTTTTGTCAAAAATCTGATCGAGGATGTAATAGCTCACCCAAAATTCATTGGTCAACTCGAATATAGCAGGGTCAATGGGTTCGATTTTAGCGACACTTTGGGCCCCTAATTCCTCGATGAGATGACGGAGGGTGGAGGTTTTTCGTTGCTCTCCTTCCAATTCGCCATACCCTTTCGAAGTGATCATGACATTTTTGAGTTCGATCAGGTTGAGGTTGATGATGTAAACCGCCCAATCTTCCCCTGATTCCGTTTCCGTTTTTGCAATTGCGAGTTTCACTCCAGTCACTGGAGAAAAATCAATGTCTTTTTTCATGGGTTTATAATTGGTCTTAAAGCGGTCACATGGAATCTCGCAATTATAATCATCCCTCTGTGTGTCGCTTGCGTCATGCTCGATTTCATCCTTTAAATATCATTCAGACCCATTCCCATTCGAATAGATCTGCGAGGTGTTTTTTTACTTTTTCTTTAGCCTCAGCCTCATCCACTTGATGGCCTAGTTCAAGATGGAGGGATGTGACCGCTTTGTCGTCAATGCCGCAGGGGACGATATGGCCAAAATATTCCAAGTTTGCGTTGAGATTGAAAGCAAAGCCATGCATGGTAACCCATCTACTGGATTTGACTCCCATGGCACATATTTTCCTTGGGTTCTCCTGTTTGATATGATCGAGCCATACCCCTGTGAGTCCTTCGATTCGCCCGGCTTCAACGTCATAATCGGCAAGTGTTCGAATAATGGCTTCTTCCAAAAAACGGAGGTATTTGTGAATATCCGTAAAGAAGTTTTCCAAATCTAAAATGGGGTATCCTACCAATTGTCCCGGGCCATGATAGGTGATATCGCCTCCCCGGTTGATCTTGTAGAATTTTGCATGATGCTTTGCCAGACCTTTTTCATCCAGAAGTAGATTTTCTTGCTTTCCGCTTTTTCCCAAGGTATAGACGTGAGGATGCTCGACGAAAAGTAGGTGGTTTTTGCTGGCCTTTTGCTCGGAAAGTTCTGCTTTCCGATTCGCGATTTTCAGCTTGACAATCTCATCAAAAAGTGACTCTTGATAGTCCCAGGCGGCTTGGTAGTCCATGGGTCCCAGGTCTATGAAATTCACTTTTTTATTGATAACTTCATTCATAATTCTTTCTCCGAAGTTGAAGTAGAAACCTTGCTTTAGGTGTATTCGTTCGGATTTTTCAAAATTAATCAAATCTAGCATGGCCGAACACAATGAGAGCGGAAAACGCGCTGAAGAGTTAGCATGTGAATGGTTAGTATCGAAAGGCTATGAGCTTTTGGAAAAAAACTATCGCTACAAGCATGCTGAAATTGATTTGATCATGAAGTATCAAGGATTATTAATTTTCATTGAGGTCAAATACCGATCTGGCACCGGCTATGGCTTTGCAGAGGAATTTGTGGACTATGGCAAGAAAAAGCTGATCGTAAAAGCAGCGGATGCCTATATTCATGAGATTGATTGGCATAAAGATATCAGATTTGATATTGTCGGCGTTTACAAAGACAAATCAGGAAACATTAATTTCAAACAGTTTGAAGATGCATTTTACTAATACCCGCCCCACGAAACTCTTTTTGCTTTGCCTTAGCTTTTTGATGATTTCAACCTTTGCAAATGCTCAAAGCAGTAAAAAGGACCAACAAATTATAGAGGACTCCCAGGAGGCAAAAGCGGAGTTTTTGGAGGATGATCCCTCTATGAGTGAGCTTTTTGAAAATGCGTATGGCTATATCATTTTACCAAATGTAGGGAAAGGTGGACTTGGAGTAGGAGGAGCTGCCGGAAATGGAGTGGCCTATGAGAAAGGAGAGTTTGTTGGATTTGCAAAGATGACTCAAATCACGATCGGCTTTCAGGCGGGAGGACAGGCTTACAGCGAGGTGGTGTTTTTTGAGGATGAAGAGTCTTGGGATAGATTCAAGACTGGAAAGATAGAAATGGCTGCACAGGTCTCTGCTGTAGCTGCTGCATCAGGTGCTTCTGCCAATGCCGAATATGTGGATGGCGTCGCGGTTTTTACTCGAACGAAGGGAGGCTTGATGTATGAGGCTTCAGTAGGAGGGCAGCAATTCAAATTTCGAGAGAATTAATTGGCTCTTTCGCTTCGATAGATCAGATTTCCATCCTTATCCCACTCGGCACGGATGTAGGGTCTAAAGTCATCCATGTAGGGTTCTTCTTGGTATTGAATCTCCCGCTTCCGAATAGCTCTTGCGTTGTTTGTGTCCCAATATTCTGTCCATAGACCGACTTTCTGCCCAAATTGGTACTCGCCAGTGACGGCTATTTGCTGGTCTTCATAAAAGTGGAAAAAGTAACCCTCTTCTAATCCGTATTGAACAGGAATAATTTTTTCGATGGATTTGCTGCTTTGATTGTAATAGGTGATCCGTGACTCACGCGGCCACCCTTCTTCGAAATGATTCTTATCCTGAAGAACATTACGCTGATCAAATAGCATCCAAGTTTTGTGCTTCATGCCATAGTAATACATCCCGCTTTCTACAACCACATCATTGATTCTTCGCTCATATGGGCCGTGAAGAAGATATCCTTGGCCCGGTTGATAATTTTCGTTTTGAATACTCTTTTCACCTGGATCATACCAAAATACATCCCGAATGTACGGATCAGGTTGGCGCTCGGCATCTGTGTAATTGAATAGTTCGACAATGTCTTGCCCTCTCAAATCCCTTCTGAGAAAGCCTCGTCGAGTTTTGATTCCGAAATAGATGTTTTTCCGGATTTTTTTCTTTTTGGCCTTTTTCTCTTCCTTTTCTTCCGAATCATCAAACAAAAGCAAAGGCATAGTTGTAGGAAGCAAGTAGGAATCCACTACTCCCGAGCTGTCTGGATCAGTTTTCTTTTCTTCAGTTTTTTGCCCAAAACACATGGATAGAGTACCCATGGTCAAAAGACTAAACAGAATGAAATGCTTCATACTCAATTAACGGTGATTTTCCTGCTGTATTCTCTTCAAAAATAACATTTCAAGATCAAATCTATCGGTTTGTTTAGAATTAATAATCTTCTGCCTATTTTTGAGGAATTTGTAAAAAAACCTATCAAAAAATGAATTCTATTCTATCAGATCGCATCTTGAACATGGAGGAATCCGCTACGCTAGCCATGGCAAAAAAGGCTCGCGAGTTGAAGTCCAAAGGTATTGATATCATAGGGCTTAGCCTAGGCGAGCCGGACTTTAAGACTCCTAAACATGTGCAAGAAGCAGCCAAGGATGCCATTGACGAGGGAAAATACTTTTCTTATCCCCCTGTAGCAGGCTATCAGGATCTGAGAGAAGCAATTGCTAAAAAACTAAGAGAAGAGAATAATATCTCTGAGGCTAAAGCCGAAAATATCGTTGTCTCTACCGGTGCGAAGCATTCCATCGCCAATACATTCATGTGTCTTTTGAATGAAGGTGATGAGGTAGTGATCTTTTCTCCGTATTGGGTAAGCTATGCAGAGATAATCAAGTTGGCAGGTGGCGTACCGGTCTTGATAGAGGGAACTTTGGAAAATAACTTCAAGGCTACCGCTCAGCAGCTAGAAGAAGCGATTACAGGCAAAACCAAGGCGGTGATTTATTCCTCACCTTGTAATCCTACAGGATCAGTCTTCAGCCAAACTGAGCTTGAAGCGATAGCAGATGTGATCAAAAGTCATGAAGGTATCATGGTGATTGCGGACGAAATCTATGAACTGATCAACTTCACAGGCAAAAACTTCAGTATCGCCTCACTTCCGGGAATGTTTGATCGAACTATCACGGTCAACGGATTTTCAAAGGGATATGCAATGACAGGCTGGAGAGTTGGGTATATCTGTGCACCATTGGCAATTGCTAAAGCCTGTGAGAAAATTCAGGGACAATTTACTTCCGGTGGAACGGGTATCGCTCAGCGGGCAGCTTTGGCGGCAATCTCGGGAGATCAGACTCCATCAAAAGAAATGGCTGAGGCCTATTTTAATAGAAGACAACTTGTTTTAGATCTACTTCAGGAAATCCCGGGTATCAAAACTCATATCCCTGAAGGAGCCTTTTATTTCTTCCCTGACGTAACTGCTTTTTTTGGAAAATCAGCGCACGGACATACTATAAAGGATGCGGATGATTTGTGTCTTTACCTACTCGAAGTGGCAAATGTATCACTCGTGACTGGCGGGGCCTTTGGAGCTCCCAATTGTGTGAGATTGAGCTATGCTGCTTCGGAGGATGAATTGAAAGAAGCGCTTAAGCGGATTAAAAAGACGCTAGCTGAACTGGCCTAAGAGATTTAACCCCGGTGAGAATCGGGGTTATTTTTTTACAGCTTCATAAAAGTATATTTTTGTTCAAAATCTTACTCATGCCGCAGGTTCTTGTCATTACTCCAGTAAAAAATTCCATAGAAACCACTTTGGATACCGCCAGGGCCATTGCAAACTCGGATCTGGAGGTTCTTCACATTATTTTTAATGACTTCAGTTCGGAAGAGACAAAACTGGAGCTGGAGCGAAATAAGGGTTCGATCGGCTATGAGTTAATTCATCTAGAAGATATCACAGATACGCCTTCCCCTAATTACAAACTTGTCCTTCAGATAGCACAAAAGAAAGCCTTGGAGCTTGGGCTTCCGCTTTTGGTAATCGAATCAGATGTGGTTGTCGAGAAGGATACGATCAGTAAGCTTTTGGCTCATCAGAAATCTCATTCCTCCTCCGGGCTGACGGGGTCAGTCACAGTCGATGAGTCCGGAGAGGTCAATTTTCCTTACCTTAAGTTTAAGGGGAGGAAGGAATCCGAGATCAATACTCAACGAAGTCTTAGCTTTTGTTGCACGCTTTTCTCGAAAGAGTTCTTGTCCGCATATGATTTTACAGGATTGGACGATGCAAAGGATTGGTATGATACCTTTATTTCTTCTAAGTCACTGGACTGTGGCTTCCAAAACTATGTTTTGATGGATGCCCCTGTATGGCACAGACCCCATGGAAGTAGACCTTGGAAACAATTAAAGTATAAGAATCCCCTCAAATACTACTTCTTGAAGTATTGGAAAGGTCTGGATAAGATTTAATTATTAATCAAAGAAAGGCTTAAATGCGTCCTCAGGGTATCGCATTGCCAAGGTATCTCGACCAAATTCCTTCAGGCTATAGCCCTGATTTTTTAGCATTTCATAGCATTCATCAAGGTCTTTTTGGCTGTGATTTACATTTTCAAAGATGATAGCTTTCGGGGTGTTTTTAGGAATATCAAAGATCCTGATTACTTCCAAATCAAAGCCTTCCGCATCGATCTGTAAGAGATCAATCTGATTGATTTGGTATCGTTTGATAAGTGTATCGGGACAGACCACATCGACCCATTCAAAGCTGATCCGCTTCTCAGGTTCCTGCGGAATTGGGATCCCAAATTTCTTGCAGTTTTTATCCACAATTCCGTTTTCAAAAAGCTCTTCGATTTTCTCTTTTGAAAAAGATGCCAAACCCGTAGCCCAGCGCATATCGCTAAATCCGATTTTGTAAAGTTTCTGTTTGCCGTCCTCTCTTCCTATTGCAGCGCAGATAGGGTGGAGACCTTCATTTTTCTGATAGATTTTTTTCAAATACTGATTAAAAACGGCTGGCTGTGGCTCCAAAAGCACCCCTTTCCACCTATCCCGCTTGATAAACTTATGGATGGGGTCATTGGTGATACCGTCATTTGCACCAACTTGTATGACGGTAAAATCTCCTTTTTTTGAAAGTGAAAATTCAGAAAGGAATTCGGAAAGACTCCCTTTTTTTGGTTTGTAAAAATTCCGATAATAAGCCATGAAAAGTGCGTTTTCATTGGCGCTTAGAGAGATTCTAAGGTCTTTATAAAAGTTTTTGAAGCTGGATTTGATCGACATGGTGGAAATTGTGAGCAGCAAAATAAATCAATTCTTATTCTTTGAAAAACTTAAAGTCTTCCAAGCAATTTCATAAGTCTGTTGTAGGGTCTTGACCAAGTGCGCTGAAAACGTAGAGGGCCAAGTAATTCCCGTTCAAAAAAATCAGCATGTTTTTCATTCAGATAGGCGATTCGCTCTCGTTTTTTTTGATCTGTGCCTGTTCGCTTTCTTTTGCTGTTTGGGGTCAGTCGGTAAAAGAAACCCACCATGGGAAGCTGGACTACTTCGCCTCCATTTTTTAGCATTTTGATCCAAAACTCCCAATCTTCCCTTCCCATGGTCATATCTTCCGAAAATCCTCCCACCTCTTCCCAGTCCTTTTTTCGAAAAAGTGCTGATACAAAAATCATATTATCCCGTGCCAAAGCTCTTCTGGAAAAGGGTTTTAGATTCCAGTCTTTAAATCCGTTTTCGTCAAATTTCTTGCCTTTGCAGTAAACGACTTTTATCGCTGGTTTTGAGATAAGAACTGATACGGCTTTTGAAATGTACTGCGGATGGATCTTGTCATCCCCATCAAGAGGCAAAATAAAATCGCCCTTTGCCTGCCTGATTCCCGCATTTCTGGCACTGGCCACCCCGGAATTTTCCTGATCAATGACCTCTAACCCTTCATGTTTTTCTAGAAGGGAAAGAGCGACTTGTAGACTTGAGTCCGTAGACCCATCATTAACTACAATTACTTCCAGCGGCCTGTAATCAGACTCGAAGGCTGATTGAATGGTTTCGGATAAATAACCGGCCTGGTTGTAACATGGAATAATGACGGATACAATGGGTTTCTGTGGGTCCTGCATGTAAATATCTGATGGATAGATGGGGATTTGTATTTCTGATAAAATTGTAATAATCACTCTCCTTTTTCAAAATAATCCAAATATTTATTTGCATTATTAAATTAACTCAGTAAATTTATTTCGGTGATTAAACAACTTTGTTAACTATTCTTTCAAATAACGAGGAGAAAAACCTCATTTTCGAACTCTAAATGTTTTGAAAAAATCCGGAATAGCCATCCGGATTTTTTCGTTTATTTGATTTCTAATGCAAAAAAGCTTCACCGGATTCTTCAAATTTTGTACACTAATCGTCGCCTTTTGCCTCGGTAATTTGGCGTTAAAAGCTCAAACGTCCCAATATGATTCAGGCTATGTGGAAGTCAGTCCTGAGACTTTTTTATTGAGATTTTATTTTTCTAAAAAGTATTCCGATTTCTTAATTAATGCCCCGAATAGCTCTGATAAATTGATCTATCGGCCAAACTCCGGTAATAACCTTGGAATAGGTTTTACCTACCAGAAGTTTACTTTGAATATAGCTGGACCGGTTGGCTTTCTCAATCCAGGCCGTCAAAGAGATTTTCCAGCCTATTTGGACCTTCAGGCTCACATCTACCCTCGAAAAATGATTGTGGATTTATTTGGGCAGTTCTACAATGGATTTGTGCTTAGTGCTGACCAACTGGCAGGCTCAGATGAAGACTATTTGAGACAAGATGTGAAAATGAGAAAGATCGGATTGAATTTTAACTATCTCCCAAATGGGGATAAGCTTTCAATCCAAGCGGCCTTTAATCAGTCCCAAATTCAAAAACGATCCGCTTTTTCACCCTTTTACGGTTTTGAGATTTATGGGGGAAAGGTTTTTGGAGATTCTTTATTGGTTCCTGATTCTGAAGAATTGGCCTTTGCCAATTTTCAGCAAGTGAACTACTTTCAATTCGGTCCAAATGCTGGTCTAGCAGGCACCTTGGTTTTCGGAAATGGATTTTTTCTTTCTGGTGTAGCTTCTGCAAATGTCAGTCTTGGTCATTCAAGATGGCAAAACGGGATTTCTACTCAGACTTGGAAAGTCTTTCCGACTTATTTCTTGAGAGGTTTTTTTGGGTATAACTCCAGGAGGTTTTCAATCAATGCTAATTACGTTTGGAAAAATCTTCCACTCGCAGAAGCAAGTCTTTTTGACCAATCCATTAACACGGGAAACTATCGGATCAATTTGATCTATAAGTTTGCCGTTGGAAAAAACTTCGAAAGGAAATTTCAGAAAATCAATCCTATGAGATTGATATCCAAGGATTAACCACATTTTCTCTTTAGTATGCCGATTTAGCCTGAGTTAAATTCTCGCTTCATGAAGTTGATTTCTATGAATCTTAATTTTTTCTCATCCCCATTTAATTTAGCTTTGGGTTGAATCAAAATTTTATAAAAATGGATAATCGCTTTGGAATCTCTTCTGCTCTTGAAAGGCTAGGTATCAAATCTGAAAATCTTGGATCTTCGACTGGTGAAAACTGGCTGGATTCCGGTCAAGCCTATTTTTCGTCTGATTCACCCGTTGATGGGAAATCTATCGCAAAGGTTCAAGAAGCTAATTCTGAGACCTATGAGCAGATTATTTCTACGGCACAGATTGCTTTCGAAAAGTGGAGACTTGTCCCAGCACCCCAGCGAGGTGAGATCGTCCGGGAGATCGGAAATGCTCTGAGAGAAGTTAAGGCTGACCTAGGAAAACTGGTTTCCTTTGAAATGGGCAAATCCTACCAAGAAGGTCTCGGGGAGGTTCAGGAGATGATCGATATTTGTGACTTTGCAGTGGGGCTTTCCAGACAATTGTATGGATTGACCATGCATTCAGAGCGCCCGGGACACCGGATGTATGAGCAATGGCATCCATTAGGGATTGTAGGGATTATTTCAGCTTTCAATTTTCCTGTTGCTGTTTGGTCATGGAATACGGCTTTAGCCTGGGTCTGCGGTGACGTTACTGTATGGAAGCCTTCGGAAAAGGCGCCACTTTCAGGGATAGCTTGTCAGCATATCGTGGCAAAAATTTTCAAAAAGCATGGAATGCCTGAGGGAATTTCCTCGCTGATTATAGGCGACTACAAAGTAGGTGAAATGCTTTCTCATGATTCCCGTGTTCCGCTAGTTTCGGCTACAGGTTCTACCCGAATGGGAAAACTGGTCGGTAAGGCAGTAGGAGAGCGGCTTGGTAGATCCCTGCTAGAACTTGGGGGGAATAATGCAATTATCATCACCGAAAACGCAGATATGGATATGGCTATCCGAGGTGCTCTTTTCGGGGCAGTCGGCACTGCGGGGCAGCGATGTACCAGTACGCGTCGTTTGATCATTCATGAGAGCGTATTTGATGAGGTAGCGAAGCGATTGGCTTCAGCTTACAGTAAGTTGGTGATCGGTAACCCACTGGACGAGAGAAACCACGTAGGCCCGCTAATTGACCAAGATGCCGTCAAAATGTATGAAGCAGCCATCGAAAAGGTCAAGGCTGAAGGAGGGAAGGAAATCGTAGGAGGAGAAGTGTTGTCTGGAGAAGGATATGAGTCAGGTTGCTATGTGAAACCTGCGATCTTTGAAGCAGAAAACCATTATGAAATCGTACAGCATGAGACTTTTGCACCCATTCTTTATTTGATTAAATACAAAACTATTGCAGAGGCAATTGCCATTCAAAATGGTGTTCCTCAAGGATTGTCTTCGGCGATCATGACTACCAATATGCGTGAAGCAGAGGCTTTTCTTTCGGCCGCAGGTTCTGACTGTGGAATTGCCAATGTCAATATTGGTACTTCAGGAGCTGAAATTGGAGGTGCATTCGGCGGTGAGAAAGAAACTGGTGGAGGTAGGGAATCAGGTTCGGATGCCTGGAAAGCCTACATGCGTAGACAAACCAACACGATCAATTATTCTACCGCGCTACCTTTGGCTCAGGGAATTAAGTTTGATATTTGATAATATAATTAATCTGATTTAAAGTCCTCGATACAAGATTATCGGGGACTTTTTTCTTTTAGTGGAGATTCATCGATTACTTTCTCATAGTGAGTTTTGAATCTGCCCAAAGTTTGATCCTGGAGTAGATAGGTCAAGATTAATTCATTTTCCGTCAATTTGATGATTTTTGCTTGAAGTACTTTAGGTTGAAACTGGGACGTCCAGGTGATTACAGAATCGGCTTCCCTTACATTCCAAATGGATTTTTCCTGAAGAATATTTTTGCCATCCAAGACAGTCGAAGTCATTGAGTCTAGACTAAAGAAGTTTTTAAAAGACTGATCATGAAACCTCTCCATCAACTCAAAAAACGCCTCTTGTTGATCTGTGGGTTGATTTTGGGATTCAGGAGCATTGATAAAAAACTCATAGCCTTCATCCTTGGTGAGTTTCCATTTACCAAGAAGCTTGGATTCGAGGCTCTGTGAGCAAGTGTCTGAAAAAATGAAAAACAAGCAAATGGTAGATAGAAAATAATTCATAATGGTTTTCTGATTTTAAAAAGTAGTCGAGAAATTTCCTATTTATAGGACAGGTAGTAAGGTCTTTTTGAATCCGGGCAGATAGGTCATCACAGGTATGTCCTAGATAGTATTTTTCGGTTTGCTGAGCGGAAAATATGTGAAAGTAGCGTGGTATAAAACAACAAAGCCCCAGATTTCTCTGAGGCTGATGCGGGAGCTGATCCCGATGCAATATCGGGAGAACCCCCGACCCTCCCGATGTAATCGGGATGCACTGAACCAACTGAGCTATTTTCTTGGATAGTATTTTTCGGGTTGCTGAGCGGAAAATATGTGAAAGTAGCGTGGCATAAAACAACAAAGCCCCAGATTTCTCTGAGGCTAATGTGGGAGCTGATCCCGGTGCAATATCGGGAGAACCCCCGATCCTTCCGATGTAATCGGGATGCTCTGAACCAACTGAGCTATTTTCTTGGATAGTATTTTTCGGTTTGCTGAGCGGAAAATATGTGAAAATAGCGTGGCATAAAACAACAAAGCCCCAGATTTCTCTGAGGCTAATGTGGGAGCTGAGGGATTCGAACCCCCGACCCTCTGCTTGTAAGGCAGATGCTCTGAACCAACTGAGCTAAGCTCCCTTATGGGTAAATTAAGTAAATAAAATGTGGGAGCTGAGGGATTCGAACCCCCGACCCTCTGCTTGTAAGGCAGATGCTCTGAACCAACTGAGCTAAGCTCCCATTTTCTTTATCCTTTTCGTGTAAAGGAATGCAAAAGTAAGCTGAATTTTGATCGAACCAAAGATTAGAAATTATTTTTTTTAGGAAATATTCTAAGACCTTGATTCTCAATTTAAAATTTATCTGGGCTCAAAATTTTCTTTCTAAAACTGATTTAGCTTCTTATGGAGAGACATGGGATTTATCATTTTTAAATTTTTCGTCTAGAATGACGCTATTAACATGGTTAAAGTATTTATCCATGGTGAAATGTTTTAAATAAAGTTTCCTTGCTTCACTACATAAGCTTTTATACTCAATATTTGAAATCGTTTCTAGTTTACGGAAAACCTGAAATAGTCCTTCTGAATCAGAAGGACTGAATAAAAACGCATTTCCCATATTTGAAAAGAGATTGGCTGTTCCAACCCTATTGGATAAAATGGGTGGAGTCGAAAGCATCAAAGATTCGGTAACCACTGTTGGCGCATTATCGGCCAAAGACGGCGTGATTGTAAAGTGTGCTGATTGGATAAATTCATCCACTTCCTCGTATGAAATTTCTCCGAGGTAGATAATCCTGTTGGATTTTTTTATTTTCTCTTGCAACTCCTCTTTGAGAAAACCTTCACCAACGATTTTCAACTTGATTTTTGTTTGAGGATTATATGATTCATAGACGAGGAATTGTTCAATCAACCAAATAATGTTTTTACAAGGAATAAGTCTTCCTAGGTATCCAATTGTTATATTTCCTTCAATACCAGGCGATTGGTTAGTGGTCAACCTGTCTGGAAGTGGATTGAAGATTAGGACTGGATTTTTGTGTTTGAATTTGTTGGTAACATCTTCAATAGCTTTAGTGGAAGGACAAATCACCATATCGCAGAAAAAATTGTAAAGGATTTTCTTTCGAAAGAGGAAAAACTTCACTCTCCAGTCTGGGCCTGTATTGTCAAGAAGGTATGACTCTGTGCAGACGTGATGATAATCAGCCGTGAGTACATTTTTTCCAAATAATAGTTTAGAAGTGATGACTGATGTTATTGTTCCGTTGTGGTGACCAATTACAACCTGAGGCTTATAATTTTTTGAGAGTTTGTAAAAGAAAACAAAATCTGACCAGCTAGTAGATCGGAAATTGTTAGGCCAGGAGCATAATATCAACTCTCCTTTACCTATTTTTCTTTTTTCTGATTGATTGAGATATGGCCGTTTTGAGATAAAAACCACTCTGTACCCTTGATTGCAAAGATGATTAGCAAGGAAATAGCTCATCGCAGCAAAAGACGTTTGCTCGTAATTATGGGCAATAAGGACTGTTTTCATATTTAAAAGTTCAAAGTAAAAAAGTGAGTTTTACTACAGGTGGAATGGATTTACTAGGCCATTTGAAATATTTTGGTCTAAGTTCACTCTAAATTAACCATCACCCCAGCCCGAAACCACCGACCGGGCATTTGGACAGTTCCAGCCTCAATGTAGTCTGCATTGGTGAGATTAGATATTTCAGTAAATAGACCCACTTTTCCGGCACGATTATAATCTACCCGGATATCCAATAGAAAATACGGATCTAAGCTCATCCGTTCGGTATACCGCATTTTGGTGTTCCATTCAATTTTTTTACCGATCCCAATCAAGGCGCCGCCTATTACCTGATTTCTCAAAGCAGTAAGGGCATATCTTGTTTCTATTCCTTCTTGAGGGTTCAGACTGGCGTCAATATAATTATAGGAAAATTGCACTTCCTTTAGGAAAAGCAGTTGATTCTTTGGCTGAAAGCGGTAAGAAAGAGCAAACTCTATCCCTTTGAATTTGACCGCATTGAAATTTTGGGGTTGCCAAGGAAGATCCGAATCAGTACGCGTCCACTCAATCAAATTATCAGTGTTTCTTTGGAAATAAACCAGCTCAGCGAAAAACCCTCCTTTGATCCATTTCGAGCCAATTTCAAAATTACCGGCTTCCTCTGGCAGAAGCTCAGCGTTTCCGATGTTAGTTGGGCCTACGTAATAAAGATCCGTATAGGTGGGGATTCTGAAGCTATTGCCAATACTAGAATAAAATCGAAGAAACTCGCTGGCCTGAAATCCAAGTTCTGCTCCAGGAAAATGCTTCCATCCCCAGTCATCGAAATAATTACTGTATACTCCCGCTCTGAAGTCAACTTTGTCTCCAAGTTGGATAAGATGTTCTAAAAACAATCCTCCAAGTGTACGGTCACGATTGCCTAGATTGTTGCTTTCCAGTCTTTCTTCCCGTATTTCCAGTCCAAATCCAGTTTTTCCTAATTTTGACTCGAAGCTTCCATTGATTTCAGCAGCATAAGTATTCGAGGTGTGGAAGTTCTGAAAAAATTCAGGTTCATTTCTCCTCAATCGGTATTCGTCTTTGTTTTGACGCCAATATATTCGAGACAAGAGATTGAATGCGTTTTTTGAATAGCGATGACTCAAAGCTCCCAGTGTTGTCTGTAGACTTTCCCATTGATCTGGAAAGGCGGAGGTGTAAAATCCATTAGCTCCGAAACTCCTGTCAGCGTAGGCAAGCATTCCTCGGAATTCATGGTTCTCATTCAATTCCAAGCCACCCTCATAAAACAGATTGGTAACTTGATAATCCGAGTTGTACCAGTGGCCATTCGAGTCATCATAGGATGCACTGATGTTTTGTCGGTATTTTCCGGTTGGAAGGGAGGCTGCCAATGTCAGTCCCTTCATTCCAAAATCTCCAGCATATCCTTGTAAGCGTAGACTTTTTTGATCAGAAAGTTCCGTAATCACATTGACGGCTCCTGCATAGGCGTTCTGCCCAAAAATCCTGGCTCCAGGTCCTTTAAGAACTTCCACACGATCGATATTGATCATGGGTACTGGAATATTCATCATGTGATGGCCTGTTTGAGGGTCGGTCAGTTTGATCCCATTCAAAAGCATCAAAGTCTGATTGAAGGATCCTCCTCTGATTCCGACATCTGCCTGCACTCCGGAAACTCCACGTTGTCTGACGTCTACTCCTGGCACGAATGTCAATACTTCTTGCAGACTACGAGCCGGAGTGGTTTCGAGCTGAGGTTTGGTTACGACTGAGATGTTTCGACTTTGCTTGGAAAATGGGATTTGGATTCGGTTTTCCTGAATCAGGATTTCATCCAATTCCTGTGATAAGCTATCCTGTTGGCTGTAAACTTTCCCGAAGGAGAGTAAAAGAATAATTAATGAAAATTGTAATCTCATTTTTTGATTTGCGTAATAGTGAGGCAAATTTGAGGTCAAAAACTAAAGAATCCTATTTTTAGACCCATGTAAAAAATCGTTAATCTCTATCATCTAGTGTAAAATTAGCTTGAGGATAGCGATAGAGTCCTTAATTTTAAAGCTTTAAAAAATCGATAAATTATGATCAAAAAATTATTCTTAGGTCTGGTACTTACAGGTAGCCTTGGTATGAGCAATGTAATAGCTCAGCAAGGTCTGGATAATAACCAGGCTGACTTTGGAGAATTTATGAATCGCAAGGGTACCTACACCCGGACGGCTTCTGGTAAGCCAAGCGAAAATTACTGGCAAAATGCCGCCAACTATCAAATTGAAGTTACCCTAAACGAAGAGGAGCACGTCCTTGCAGGAAAAGTAACCATCGACTATATCAACAATAGCCCGGAGGAATTGGATTTTGTCTGGTTGCAGCTGGAGCAAAATCGATTTACTGAGGATTCACGTGGTACTTTAACTACACCAATTCAAGGTAATCGCTACAATGGTGATACTGATGGAGGCTATGAAATCTCCGCTGTACAGGCGAAAGTTGGGAAGAAAGGAAATGTGTCTTCCAAGTATTTGATTTCAGATACCCGTATGCAGGTTTGGTTTGATGAGCCTATTCCAGCAAAGGGTGGAACTGCTACCATCTCCATGAATTTTTCCTTCAAAGTACCTCAAAAAGGTATGGATCGAATGGGAAGACTAGAGGTTGAGGATGGTTGGATATATGCCTTTGCGCAGTGGTATCCCAAAGTGGCAGTCTTTGATGATATCGAAGGATGGAATGTGGAGCCTTATCTGGGTGCAGGAGAGTTTTACCTGGAGTATGGAGACTTTGATTACAAGGTAACAGTCCCTTATGATCACATCGTAGTGGGGAGTGGGAAATTAATGAACCCGAAGGAGGTCCTTTCTTCGGAATTGATGGACCGATAAGAAAAGGCCCAGAATAGCGACGAGACAGTATACTTGGTCTCTCCTGAAGAGATTCAAAATACAGAATTGACCCGCCCAAAGCAGGAGGGAATGATTACTTGGCATTTTCAGATCCAAAATTCTCGTGATATAGCCTTTGCTACCTCCAAAACATTCATTTGGGATGCTGCTAAAATCAACCTTCCTAGTGGAAAGACCATTTTAGCTCAATCTGTCTATCCAAAGGAATCTGACGGAGAAGAAGCTTGGTCCCGATCCACGGAGTATTCCAAGGCTTCTATTGAGCATTACTCGGAGATGTGGTATGAATTCCCATACGACGCTGCTACCAATGTGGCTGCAGATATTGGTGGAATGGAATACCCAGGCTTGAACTTCTGCCGATATACTTCAAAGGGTGAAGGTCTTTGGGGAGTGACTGACCATGAGTTTGGACACAACTGGTTTCCGATGATTGTGGGAAATAATGAGCGTCGCTATGCTTGGATGGATGAGGGCTTCAATACCTTTATCAATCACTACAGTACTTTGGCTTTCAATGATGGAGAATATCCATCTACACTGAATCAGACTCGTCGATACAATAATTACTTCCTCAATGAAAATCGGGAGGGGATTGATACTTATCCGGATGTAGCCAATACCTCCAACTTGGGTATGGTAGCCTACATGAAGCCAGCGATTGGCTTGATTATGCTTCGGGAATACGTTCTCGGTGCAGAGCGATTTGACAATGCTTTTCGATCTTACATTGAGACTTGGGCCTACAAGCACCCTCAGCCTACTGATTTCTTCAATCACATGGAAAATGTAGCTGGCGAAAACCTTTCTTGGTTCTGGCAGGGATGGTTTTATGGAAATGGAAATATCGATTTGGGCTTAAATGCCGTGGTTCCTTACGCAGGGAATTATGTAGCGGTAATCAACAACAAAGGAGACATTCCAATGCCGGTACTATTGGAAATAGAATTTGAAGATGGTAGCAAGGAGCGTCAAATGTTACCTGTGGAGATCTGGCAGCGTGGAGATACTTGGAATCATTTGATCAAGACCACCAAAAAAGTGAAGTCTGTGGTGATTGATCCAGACAAGGTGCTTCCAGATATTAATCTAGGAAATGATAGCTGGCCACAGCCAATTTATGAGGATTAAATCCCCAATTTGATAAAAATTAGAAGCCCGATCAGTTCATAGCTGATCGGGCTTTTTAGATTTAAGGTGTTTTCGCTATTCTTCCTGTAAGAAAATGGATGCGGTAGAATGGCCCAAGATGCTCAGCATCCAGATACTTCACGCTTATACCTTCCATCTCGGTTTAAAGAAATAATTTGGCAGTTGGAGGCATCATGACGAATAGTCAAATAGACTAATAATCATCGTTGATTTCCAGCCAATATCCATCTGGATCTTGAATGTAAATCTGTCGGACTCCATCAGGTCTGGTGGTAATCTGCCCTTTTTTTCCTGGCCAATCCTCAAATGGATAATCGGCAGCTTTGAGTCGCTGAATAAAACTGTCCATGTCAGACATGCTGAAGCAAAGATGATTGGTCTTGGAGATTTCAGTAGGAACTCGATCAGCTTCGATCAAATGCAAAGCTGCCCCGCCACCGATATCGTACCAAGCGTGTAAACCATCTTTGAAAGGTTCATCAATTTCCTGTAAGTCCAGAATGGATTGGTAGAAGGCCATGCTCTTTTCCAGATCAGAAACATGCACAGCAATGTGATTGACTTTGATTTGAGCAAATAGGGGGATTGACATGGCCAGGGATAGAGCTAACAAAAGAATGAAAACTTTCATGAATAGTTAATTTTGAGTTTTCTCAAGATAGGCCTAATCTGAACGAAAGCAAAAAGGACCAACCTTAATCCTAAGGCTGGTCCTTTCAATTATAATTTCACAATCGGTTTATTCTTCTTCTGCCATTTCGCTAAGATCAGTAGCCATTGCAATTCTTTCTGCCTCGTCGAATAGTTTGATGGCTTGCTGATAGACTTCGTTGATGTCATTGATGACCATGTAGAATGCATCGTCGTCATAAATCTGACGACCTAAATGTGCTTTCACTAGTACCTTGAGGTAATCTACTGATTCATTAAAATCCTTTGAGTCAAACTTGACTTTATTCTTTTCTCCCACTGCTACCAAGTCTTTCAGCATGGCATCACTGACTTCGAAATCTCTATAATATTCCTCCAAGCTCATGTCTGAAAACTTGTCCTTGTTCTTGTTGGTGTAATCCAAAATGAACTCTCTTGAGGAATCGGAGTTGAAAAGTCTGCTTACATAGGCTGAGGAATAGGTGGTGTCGAGTGGCACGAAATAATCCGGCATGATTCCACCTCCGCCATATACGATTCTACCTTTTGTGGTTTCGTATTTCAGGCTATCATTGAACTTGATGCTATCTGCTGAGAAAAACTCTCCATGCTCGAAGCGCTCCATCCAATCTCGTTCATAGGCTTCATAGTCTGGCCCGTAAGGCTTTTGAATCGATCTTCCCGAAGGAGTGAAGTATCTGGCTATGGTAAGTCTGAGCTCTGCACCATCAGATAAGTCGATAGGCATTTGTACAAGTCCTTTACCAAAGGATCTCCGACCTACTATCAAACCGCGATCATTATCCTGAATTGCGCCGGCAAGAATCTCAGATGCTGAGGCAGAACCCTCATTTACCAATACAATCACAGAACCGTTTTCAAACAAACCAGGTCTGAAGGCATAGGCTTTTTGGCTGTACTGTTCTACTTTTCCTTCCTGAGAAACAATCAGAGCCCTGTCTCCAAGGATTTCATCTGCGATATTGATAGCAGCCCCCATGTAGCCCCCCGGATTTCCCTGAAGGTCTATGATGAGTTTCTTCATTCCTTGATTTTTCAAGTCTGTGATAGACTCTTGAAATTCGTTGTAGGTCGTAGCGGCAAATCGGGTGATTTTCACATAGCCGATTTCATCATTGACCATATATGAGGCATTGATGCTGTATTGAGGGATTTTGTCGCGGGTGATTTCGTAAGTAATCAGTTCGGGCTGATTTTTACGCTTGATGTCTACTACAACTTTTGAACCTTTTGGTCCACGCAATAGGTCAAACACATCTCGATTCGTAATACCTGTCCCGGCTACTGTTTCTCCATCTACATTGATGATTTGGTCTCCAGATTGGATTCCCAATGCTTCAGAAGGGCCTCCTGTGAGCGGAGCAACCACATAAATGGTGTCCCGGATGATCCCAAACTCAACTCCAATTCCATCAAATTCACCATCAAGCTGCGATTGAGCCAGAGTAGCATCCCTTGCCGGAATGTAGCTAGAGTGTGGATCAAGATTCTCGAGCATTTTTGTGATCCCATATTCTACAAGATCGTTGGTATTGACACTATCGACATAGTCGCGATTGATGTATGTCATGATCTCTTGCATTTTGTATAATGCTGCTCGGAGATCATTCTGATTGTTTTCGGGCTCGGCAAAAGTGGCACCAATCCATATACCCGCCGAGATGGCCAAGGCTAGGAAAATGGGTAGGCGAATTTGAGATTTTGAGTTTTTTGTATGGCTCACGTTAAAGTTGGTTTTATTATTCTAAACACCTGATAAACGATGGTGTTTCTTCCAATAAACAGAAATTTATGATAATCCTAAACAAGGATTATACGAATGTAACTGATATTGGGATGGAATTGTCTCCATTATTCTGTTAAAAATAATTATTTTTGTCCAATGCAAGACCCCCAAAAGCTTAATAAAACATCTTTGGAAGACTTAGTCTCCCATAATTATGTTTTTGCTTCTGTCTTGCATTACTTTGGGATCAGTTTTTATCAATATCCAGCTGACTCTCTGGAACATGTCTGTAAAAAGCATAAAGTTAATCCCAACCAATTAATAGCAGAGCTCGAATCATGGGCAATGCATCAGGAGCCAACGCCAGAGCAACTTTATCTGAATCCCATCGAAGTCTTGGTCGCTTACCTGAAGAAAAAGCACTACTACTTTGTACGACAAGAACTCCCCTTCTTATCTAATATGATTAGTGGAGTAAAGCCAGAGCCTGGTTTTGAAGCACTAATGGCTGATTTGAAGATCATGTTTCCGCTGTTTGTGGAGGATTTTATTCATCACATCCATGAGGAGGAAAGCAGGCTGTTCAAGAGAATTGAGCTATTGCAGGATGTTGAAGATGGGAATTTTGCGCTGCACGATGCAGTGACTATTTTAGAAAAAGATCCTGTGAGACTGTTGGCCGAGCAACACGAAATCCATGATGATGAGATGGAAGGTATTCGAAAGCTCACCAATGATTATTCACTGGAAGAGTCGGCTCCTTTAACCATGAAAGTACTTTTTCACGAGCTTCAAAATTTTGAAAGGGAACTCACCATCCATGCTCAGATCGAAGATGAATTACTTTTTCCCAAGGCCGTGGAATTGGAGAGGGAAGTTCTTAGGAGAATTTATCAAAAAATACGAACTAACTAATGCCTAGAATTTTGGCGATTGACTTGGGTTCCAAAAGGACTGGTCTTGCCGTTACTGATCCTTTGCAGATAGTGGCAAATCCACTTGAAACTATCCCGACGCAAGACTTGTTGCCCTTTTTGAAAAAATATACTTCGAGTGAAGAAATCGAGGCAATTGTCCTAGGTCTTCCTCGAAACCTTCAAGGTGAGGCCACCCAAATGACAAAGCCCGTTTACGATCTCAAAGCTAAATTGGAAAGTGAATTTCCGGCTATTCCCATTCATCTCATGGACGAGCGATTTACTTCAAAAATGGCAATGCAGTCCATGATTTCGATGGGTAGTAAGAAAAAAGACAGACGAGAGAAGTCGGGTAACCTCGATAAAATAAGTGCAACTATCATATTACAATCCTTTCTATCACAAAAATGATTTATCCAATCGTATCATACGGTAATCCCATCCTCACCAAAGAAGCTGAAGACATAGAGGAGGGTAAAGACCTGAAAGAGTTCATCGACTCGATGTTCGCTACCATGGATCATGCCAATGGTGTAGGTCTAGCGGCACCCCAAATCAATCAAGGAGTGAGACTTTTTGTGATTGACAGCAGCTTGATGCTGGATGAGGATGACACTGAAAAAGGGATTCGAAGAGCCTTTATCAATCCGATTCTTTTGGATGAATATGGAGATGATTTTGGATTTGAGGAGGGCTGTCTGAGCATTCCCGATGTACGGGCTGAAATTATTCGTCCCGAAAAATTGACATTGGAATACTATGATGAAAACTGGAATCTGAAGGAGGAAGAGTTCTCTGGAATGACCGCCCGTGTGATTCAGCATGAATACGATCATTTGGAAGGGATTCTTTTTGTTGATTACCTCAAAGGATTGAAAAAAAGACTTCTCAAGTCAAAATTGATCGATATCAGTAAAGGGAAGGTCCCTACAGATTATCGAATGATTTACCCTCTCAAATGATCCAAAATCCCAAACTGACTTTAGCCCTCGTACAGACTGATCTTTATTGGAAGGATAAGGTGGCCAACCTTGCCATGCTCGAAGAGAAACTCTGGCAAATGGAAGAGTCGGTTGATCTGATTTTGCTCCCGGAGATGTTTCCTACGGGCTTTACCATGGATGTGGAGGAAGTTAGTGAACCCATGAATTTTCATGTATGTAGGTGGATGCAGCAGCTTGCAGCGCAGAAGAAAGCTGTGATTGCTGGAAGTGTGATTATTCGTGATGGGAAAAATTATTTCAACCGCCTGCTGTGGGTTCAGCCTGATGGGAAGATATCTACCTATGATAAACGCCATTTGTTTCGCATGGCTGAAGAGCATCATTATTTTTCTGCCGGAACCGATCTTCCAATTTTTGAACTGAATGGTTGGAGAATTTGCCCTCAAATTTGTTATGATTTAAGATTCCCGGTATGGTCTCGTAACCGAATGGGAGAATCAAGAATGGACTACGATTTGATTTTTTATGTTGCTTCCTGGCCTGCTGTACGTACTTCTGCTTGGGATGCTTTGTTGCCTGCTAGAGCTATTGAAAACCTGGCCTATTCTGTGGGTTTAAATCGAGTAGGTACAGATGGAAACCAAATTCCCTATGTTGGACATTCGGTGGTTTACGATTTCAAAGGAGAAAGATTGTTGGATTTGGGAGAAAAGGAACTGATTTCCACTATTGAGTTGGATAAAGCTAACCTGGATAGCTATCGCAAAAAATTTCCAGCATGGACAGATGCGGATAATTTTAAGTTGCTTTAAGTTATTCTTTGATTTTTCCCTGAATTCCACGACCGGAATTTGAAAGCATTGTAAAATCTGTATTTTTGCGACCTCAAAATCATCCTGTTATCACCTATTTTACTGATTTCAAACCTAATTTCATCCTGTTGATAGGACAGGATTACATTCAAACATTTCGATTATAAATGAGCACACAAACTCCAAAAATTCTTTACACTCTCACTGATGAGGCCCCAGCGCTAGCAACTTATTCTTTTTTACCTATAGTAAAAGCTTTTACCCAATCAGCTGGGATTGAAGTTGAAACTCGCGACATTTCTCTTTCAGGAAGAATTATTGCAAATTTTACCAATTACCTAAAGCCTGAGCAACAGCTTACTGATGCTTTGGCTGAATTAGGGGCAATTGCTAAAACCCCTGAGGCTAATATCATCAAACTACCGAATATCTCTGCTTCCATTCCCCAGCTCAAGGCAGCAATCAAAGAATTGCAAGAGAAAGGATATGCACTTCCAAACTATCCGGATGAGCCCAAAAATGATGAGGAAAGAATTATCAAAGACACTTATGATAAAATCAAAGGCTCTGCGGTAAATCCGGTTCTAAGAGAAGGAAATTCAGACAGAAGGGCTCCGCAGGCAGTTAAGGTCTATGCCAAAAAGCATCCACACTCCATGGGCGCATGGTCTGCTGATTCTAAAACTCGAGTCGCAAGCATGGAGAGCGGGGATTTTTACGGAAGTGAAAAGTCCCACACCTTGACGAAAGCAGATGAAATCAAGATTTTGCTAAAGGCAGCGAATGGAGAAGAGGTCGTTTTGAAAGAAGGTCTTAAGCTTTTGGAAGGTGAAATCATCGATGCCTCTACCATGAGTGTATCTGCACTGCGTGACTTCTTCAAAAAAGCTATAGCCGAATCAAAGGCAGAGGGTGTGCTTTTCTCTCTTCACATGAAAGCAACCATGATGAAGGTTTCTGATCCTATTATTTTTGGACATGGAGTTAAGACCTTTTTTGAGCCTGTATTTGCAAAATATAAAAATCAACTTGAGGAGGCGGGTGCTGATGCCAATAATGGTTTCGGAGATGTACTTGCAGCGATTGATAAACTAGATCAGAATCTGAAAGCTGAAATACTGGAGGAGATTGAAGCATGTTTGTCCGATCAGCCTGATTTGGCAATGGTGAATTCTGACAAAGGAATTACCAATCTTCATGTACCCTCTGATGTGATCATTGATGCATCTATGCCTGCTATGATTCGTTCATCCGGAAAAATGTGGAATAAAGAAGGTAAGCTGCAGGATACGCTTGCGGTGATCCCTGACCGAAGCTATGCTGGTGTTTATCAAGCTACCATTGATTTTTGTAAAAAGCATGGGGCATTTGATCCCTCGACGATGGGTTCTGTACCCAATGTCGGTCTTATGGCTCAAAAGGCAGAAGAATACGGGTCTCATGACAAGACTTTCGAAATTTCCCATGATGGGGAAGTGGAAGTGATTAATCAGGATGGAGATGTTTTGATTTCGCACTCCGTGCAAAAAGGAGATATCTGGAGAATGTGTCAAACCAAAGATGCTCCAATTCAAGACTGGGTTAAGCTTGCCGTAACACGTGCAAGGCTTTCTGATACCCCTGCAGTATTCTGGTTGGATCCACAAAGATCTCATGATGCTGAATTGATCAAAAAGGTCAATGGCTACTTACTCGACCATGATACCGAGGGACTAGAAATCCATATTATGTCTCCAATTGAGGCTACTAATTTTTCTCTTGCTAGAATCAAGGAAGGATTGGATACTATTTCCGTCACGGGAAATGTTCTTAGAGACTACTTGACAGACTTGTTCCCAATTTTAGAATTGGGTACCTCTGCAAAAATGCTCTCAATCGTTCCTTTGATGAATGGGGGAGGTCTATTCGAAACCGGTGCGGGAGGATCTGCACCAAAGCATGTGCAACAATTCACTGCAGAAGGTCATTTGAGATGGGATTCTTTGGGCGAATTTTTGGCTTTGGCGGTTTCTTTGGAGCATTTGGGCAGAACCTATCAGAATGACCGTGCAATGATTTTGGCAGAAACACTCGATCAGGCTACTGGAAAATGGCTTGAAAATGATAAGTCACCTGCAAGGGTAGTGGGCAAACTCGATAACCGGGGAAGCCATTTCTACTTGGCAATGTATTGGGCTGAAGCTTTGGCTGCTCAGGAGAAAGATGAGGAATTGAAGCGGAAATTTGTTCAGGTTGCTGCTGCTTTGAATAGCAAGGCTGCAGAGATAGAGGAGGAGTTGAACGCAGCACAAGGCAAGCCAGTCGATATCGATGGTTATTTCCGTCCAGATACAGAAAAGACTGCCAAGGCTATGCAGCCGAGTGTTCTCTTTAATCAGATTTTAGACTCATTGAATTTCGTGGAAGCGTAAAAAATCAAAGCCGCAGCTCAAACTGCGGCTTTTTTATCCTTCTTCAAAACTGACATTTTGAGCTTTGAGGAATTCTTTGATGACGCTTACATGGATACATTCACCTAGATGAATGAAGGCATAGTCGTTGATTTTTTTTGTCTTTCCATGGGCAACTATTTCCTTATCCTCAATATCAAAACCAAGGTGAAGGTGTTTTGTCCGGCTTTGCATGCCGACTATTCTTCCCATTTCATCAAATAATGGACCCCCACTCTGGCCTCGAAGACCCGGTGTACTGAGTTCGATGCCGTATATTTTTTTGTTTTGGTCTCCCAAAAATCGGGTGAGCATTCCTTCAATTGGAAATCTTGGGGATCGGGCTACTCCGTTTGAGGTCCATTCAAGTTGGTTTTTCTCAGCATTAAACTGAAAATTGGAAAATTCCGGGAAGGGAAAGCCTAGGCGGCACAGCATTGCTCCTGGCTGGACACTCTGATCATCTTTCAAAAAGCGTGGTTTTCCCTGTGATAAGGACTTGTCAAACCCTTCAAATTTTAATAGAGCCAGGTCATAAGTAGGATGAAGGACAAACTTGATGTTTTTTATTTTATCTACACAGTCCACAAAGGTAATCCGCATTTCGCAGGCTTTATCCTGTGAGAGATTGAGTGATTTTGCCAAAATATTTTGCTGCTTTCCACTCAGGGAAGGACTTTGGCCCAAGAAGCTTCTGTAATTCTTATTGATTGCATCCGCTTGCATGATCCATTGTGCGACATGCTTGCAAGTGAGAGCCCAGCCTTCCTGATTGACAAAAAATAAAGTAGCTGAACCCCGTTGGATATTTTTTCCTCCAAAATTTCTTGAAATTGAATGTATGGCCCGGGTGAACCCGGCGACTTCCTGAATAGCTTTTACGAACATAAAAAGGTTTTATTGGACAAATTTCAAATTAGGGATTGATTTTCCAAAAGCCTTTGAAATGGATAATTATTTGAAAAAATCTTCGAAATCGATTGAAAAAGGAAACAAGCGTGAAGTGTAAATGTGCCAGTTGTTTTGTTTTGGGCTAGCCAAAAAATTGTAATAACTTTAAGCCAATTCTTATATTTTAAACCTGACTAGGTGAACTAGCTTTTAGATCAAACCTATATCAAAAACAATAAAATCATGAGCAAAATCAAAGTTGGAATTAACGGATTCGGAAGAATTGGTCGATTGGCATTTCGTGCAGCCCAAGAGCGGGATGACATGGAAGTGGTAGCAATCAATGACCTGATCGATGTAGATTACATCGCATACATGTTGAAGTATGATTCCACCCACGGGACTTTCAAGGGCTCTGTGGATGTCAAAGACGGCCATTTGGTGGTAAATGGAAAGTCTATTCGCGTGACTTCAGAAAGAAACCCTGCCGACTTGAAGTGGGGAGAAGTAGGAGCTGACTACGTGATCGAATCTACCGGAATTTTCCTAACTAAGGATAAAGCACAAGCTCACATCGATGCTGGTGCCAAAAAAGTAATTATGTCTGCACCTTCGAAGGATGACACGCCGATGTTCGTCATGGGTGTAAATGAAGGTTCTTACACTCCAGACATGACCTTTGTTTCTAACGCATCTTGTACTACGAACTGTCTAGCTCCAATCGCTAAGGTTCTTAATGATAACTGGGGAATTGAAGAAGGTTTAATGACTACCGTTCACGCTACCACGGCAACGCAGAAAACTGTGGATGGTCCTTCAGCAAAGGATTGGAGAGGTGGAAGAGGAGCAGGTCAAAACATCATTCCTTCTTCAACTGGTGCAGCAAAAGCCGTAGGTAAAGTTATTCCTGATCTTAACGGAAAGTTGACAGGAATGGCATTCAGGGTTCCTACTCCGGACGTATCTGTAGTCGATTTGACTGTCAGACTGAAGAAGCCTGCGAAGTATGAAGAGATCTGCGCAAAAATGAAAGAATACTCTGAGGGAGCAATGAAAGGAGTTTTAGGATACACAGAAGATGCTGTGGTTTCCAATGACTTTCTTGGTGATTCCCGTACATCCATTTTTGACGCTGGAGCAGGTATCCAACTCTCTGATACCTTCGTGAAAGTAGTCTCTTGGTATGACAATGAGTGGGGTTATTCTTGCAAAGTCTTAGACTTGCTAGCCTACATCGCTAATAAGTAATTCATAAAAAGCTCCTGAGAAGGAGCTTTTTTTATGGCTGGATGGAAAGAACTAAATGAATCTTTAGAAGTTATTAAACTATTATGAGTACTTATCTTCCTTTCTTTCCATTGAAACTTATCGCTTTTCCCGGAGAAGAGCTTAATCTACACATCTTTGAGCCACGTTACAGGGAGCTTTTAGCGGATGTTGAAGCCTCAGGAGGTTCCTTTGGGGTTTGTGCGTATTTGGATAAACTTTCCGGATTCGGAACGGAAGTAACCCTCGAAAAGGTATATAAGCGCTATGAAGATGGCCGACTCGATGTTCAGACTAAGGGAAAAAGGGCCTTTAAAATACTATCTTTTCATAATCCTATGGAAGGAAAGCTGTATGCTGGAGGAGAGGTGGAGTTTATTGAAAATATTCCTGTCACAAATGCAGTTCAGAATCACGAGTTTATTTTTTATCTCAAGGAATTGCTCTACCTACTTCACTATCCAAATGAAATCGATCCTTCGACCACTACTTCTTTTACTTATGCTCACAAGGTAGGGCTTAAGCTGGAAGAAGAATTAGAGTTACTTCAGATTGAAGAAGAAGGAAAGCGGATGGAATACCTCATAAGACATTTTAAGCGAATCATTCCAGTAGTAAAGAGCATAGAGCGGGCTAAGGAAATCATCCGTCAAAACGGTCATTTCAAAAACCTAGACCCCTTGAACTTCTGAGAGAGCTAGAACAAATCATACTCGAAAAATTCTTGGAAACAAAAAAAGCAGGATTTAAAACCTGCTTTTTGCTTTAGATTCTTCTAAAAGGCTTCCCGATATCGCTTTGCTCATCAGGATAAACTTCTTGCTCTAAGAAGAATCTTTAAATAAGTGTGATCCCGCTGGGGCTCGAACCCAGGACCCTAACATTAAAAGTGTTATGCTCTACCAGCTGAGCTACGGAATCAGAATTTCAAATAAAAAGCGGACAATATCCGCCTTGTAAAGTGATCCTGTCAGGACTCGAACCTGAAACCTACTGCTTAGAAGGCAGTTGCTCTATCCAGTTGAGCTACAGGACCCAATAAATTGTCGGGGTGGCAAGATTCGAACTTGCGACCTCCTGCTCCCAAAGCAGGCGCGATAACCGGGCTACGCTACACCCCGAGAATTAGTTTGATCTTACACTTTTGTAAGGTTTCTCTTTTTTTCTTTGAGCTTTTCAATATCGATTTGCTCTTCAGAATCAGTCTCTTGATTAATTAAGAAACTCAATATAACTGTGATCCCGCTGGGGCTTCCCGATATCGCTTTGCTCATCGGGATAAACTTCTCGCCCTGTCAAGAATCTTTGTATAAATGTGATCCCGCTGGGGCTCGAACCCAGGACCCTAACATTAAAAGTGTTATGCTCTACCAGCTGAGCTACGGAATCATTTTTGGCTAAGAAATCCTCTCGAATTTCCATGTAAATATTTGTCAAATCTGGCTCCCAACCTTGCTTTTTGGTAGATCATTGCCTTAATTGGACTGCAAATTTATGACTCTTGAATTTAAATGCAAAGCACTAGACCAATCTTTCTGGTAAATCTTCTGTTCTTTTTCTTGATTGTTTTTCAACCTGTTTATTCACAGGGGGTTACGAATTCACTTCTTGAGGCAGATTCTTTGTTTGAAAGCAGAAGTTACAAGGAAGCCTTCGAAATTTACTCTGAAAACTATCAGGAAGGACTCTATTCTCCAGCCATGCTTTTGAAAATGGCCTTCATTGCTGAAGGGATGGGTGACAAGGAGCAGGCTACACATTATTTGGGTAAGTATTATGATCTCAATCCCAATGAACAAATTATCTCCAAAATAAAGACATTGACAGGGCAGACTACGCTGTTTGGATATGAGGTAGACGATAGAGATAGATTTGTTCTTTTTCTAGTGAATTACAAGCAATATCTATTGATTGCTCTCTCAGCTATCCTGCTGCTTTCAGTAATCATGATTTTTTGGACGAGTCGAAAAAATGAATCTCGTGTCAGTTATTGGCCGACCGCTGCTTTGATGATTTTGATCTTTCTTGTTAATAATTTTTTGGATAAGCCAAGTACGGGCTTGATTACACATAGTCCTACCTACATTACCACGCATCCAAGTGCAGGGGGCGAGCTAGTCGATCAGATAGAGCCTGGTCACCGTGTCAAAATCAAATCCTCAAAAGATATTTGGTTTGAAGTAGAATGGAAAAATCAGCGAGCTTATATCCGAAAGGATCATATCACCAGACTTTGATCCGAAATATGCATTAGCTCTCTTCCCGAATCCCAATAAATCGGGTATGGCCAGGCTACTTTAGAGCCTAATAGTTGATCCGTATTAAAGCATAAAAAAATCCCGAATTTCTTCGGGATTTCTTGTTTCAATAAGAACTTAAAATCAAAGATTTTTAATTCTGATGTTTCGGAAGTGAACGATGTCTCCATGATCCTGAAGAGCAATTCGTCCTTTTTTGTACTTCCCAAATCCAGGCATATCCTTGAATTTGCTATCCGCAATCAGTGCTTCCCATTCTGGAGTCCACATGGTGGTTTTAACGACATCAACTCCGTTGAGACGAAGCGTTAACTCACCATCGTTTGCGATGATTTCAGCAAGATTCCATTCGCCTACCGGCTTGACAGTTTCTTCATTGCTCACAATTAGATCGTAGAGGTCTCCTGCCCGGTGACTGATGATTTTTGCGTCAGGGTGTCCGTCATTGTCCAGAACTTGCATTTCTGGACCTGTCTGCCACGGGTAATCATACTCTTCAGATTCATTGACAAGGAAGATGATACCGCTATTACCGTTAGGAGCTATTTTCCATTCTGTCTGAAAGTGGAAGTTCTCAAACTCCTGATCAGTGACGATATCGCCGCCATCTCCGGTTTGCCATCCATCCTTATTCGCTGCATCAAGGAAAAGCTCTCCATTTTCTATTTTCCAGGCTTTACCGACTTCTCCACCACCGTATTTGTGCCAGCCGGTGAAAGTCTCTCCATCGAAAAGGGAAATCCATTCAGACTCAGTGGGAGTACTTGTTTCGGTCATGGTTTCCTCGGAGGCTGTATCGCTACTTGGGGAGCTGCATCCCCAAGCCATTGCTAGTCCTGCTACTAGTAGGTATTTGATTCGCTGCATGGTCAATTATTTTTTCAAAAGTAAAACGTATCTAACCATATCTTTTGCATCCTCTTCACTCAATCCTGGATGTGCTGGCATAGGAACTTCTCCCCATACACCAACTCCTCCATTGATTACTTTTTGAGCGAGCATGGTTACATTTTCTTCTGTGCTTTCATACTTTGCAGCTACTTCAGCATAAGAAGGTCCAACGATTTTCCGCTCTACCATATGACAGGATTGGCAATCCGATCCTTTCACTTTTTCTAAGCCTTTGATATAAATCGGGTCATCCTGATATTTTTCCTCTAAACTCATTTCCTTCACAGGAGCAGAACTGCTAGCAGCTGGAGAAGTGGTAGAAGTAGACTCAGAAGAGCTTTCTCCACCGCCACAGGCAAATGTCAAACTAGCCAATGCTAGCACTCCCAAACTGATTTGATTTTTAATTTTCATTCGATTGTAATTTGATATTTAAATGTCGCTTTTCTTTAGGCTTGAAGAGGATGTCGTACAACTATCCTAAGTCTTTACTTGACTTTTTGGTTTTGCTAATTTCCGAAATATTGATTTCTGGATTTCTTAAATTCCTAAGATTTTTTTGTTGAAATTTTCATCTGCGCCACTTCCGGCGAAGTCATCAAAGGCTTTCTCGGTGACTCTAATGATATGAGCATCGATGAATGGAGCACCTTCTGCAGCTCCTTGCTCTGGATGCTTGATCGCGCATTCCCATTCTAGCACCGCCCAACCGTCAAAATCATATTGCGAAAGTTTGCTAAAAATTCCACCAAAATCAACTTGACCGTCACCTAATGATCGGAATCTACCCGCACGCTCTACCCATCCTTGGAATCCGCCATAGACACCTTGCTTTCCGCTTGGGTTAAATTCAGCATCTTTCACATGAAACATTTTGATCCTGTCGTGATAGAAATCGATGAATTGTAGATAATCCAAGCATTGTAGCACGAAGTGACTTGGGTCGTAGAGGATATTTGCACGTTTGTGATTATTTACTTTTTCAAGGAACATCTCAAAGGTGATTCCATCATGAAGATCCTCGCCAGGGTGCAATTCATAGCAGACATCTACGCCATATTTGTCAAACTCATCCAAAATGGGAGTCCATCTTCTGGCCAATTCAGTAAAACCTGTATCGACCAAACCTGCAGGACGCTGTGGCCACGGATAAACAGTATGCCACATCAGCGCTCCGGAGAATGTCGCATGCGCAGTAAGTCCAAGATTGTGTGAGGCTTTAGCGGCATACTTCAATTGCTGGGTAGCCCATTCGGTTTTTGCCTTTAGGTCGCCTGCCATCGATGCAGGTGCAAATCCATCAAACAGCTCATTGTAGGCTGGGTGAACAGCGACAAGCTGACCTTGCAGGTGAGTGGAGAGCTCAGTAATGACCAATCCTGCCTCCTCGACCGTTCCAGCTATTTCATCTGCATAATCCTTACTTTCCGCAGCCTTTTGAAGATCAATCATCCTTGCGTCCCAAGAGGGGATTTGAACTCCCTTATAACCTAAATCTGCCATGTAATTACAGATATTTTTCAGGTTATTGAAAGGTGCTTGGTCATCCGCAAATTGCGCCAAAAATATGGCAGGTCCTTTGATCGTTTTCATTATGAATTTTTATTTTAGTTTTAAGAGTTATTTATTTTTCAACTACAAAAGAAGTCCATTTGTATTCGGTCTCGGTACTTTTCAAGACATGTTCGATGAAGGCCATCCCACGGATACCATCTTCAATACCTGGGAAATCCTTCCATTCCTCCTTAGGAGTCTCACCATTTCGCTCTGCATAAATACATCGTGCAAAGTTTCTGTATAAGTTGGCAAAGGCTTCTACGTATCCCTCAGGATGACCGGCAGGAGTCCGGGTATTTTCTTGTGCTAGGGACCCGAGATAGCCAGTTCCAGCTCTGAAAATTTGTGCAGGTTGGCCTGGGTAGCGAACGATTAGGCTGTTGTTGTCTTCTTGTTGCCATTCGATCCCACCTTTGTCACCAAACACCCTGATTTTTAGATTGTTTTCCAAACCTGTATCGGTCTGAGATGCCATTAGAACTCCGGATGCACCGTTTTCAAACCGCATCAAAACGACACCGTCATCGTCAATCGGGCGTCCTTCGACTTTGATGTAAAGGTCAGCACAGATTTTTTCTACTTTTTGCCCCGAGACATATTCAGCCAGGTGAAATGCATGGGTGCCGATATCTCCCATACATCCAGCCATTCCGTTTCGCTTGGGGTCTGTTCGCCATTCGGCCTGCTTGTTGTCTTCTTTTTCAAGGAGTTTATACAGCCAGCCTTGTGGGTACTCTACATATACTTTGTGAATTTTCCCCAGCTTTCCCTCTTCGATCATTTGCTTGGCTTGCTTAATCATCGGGTAGCCGGAATAAGTGTGTGTCAGTAAAAACTTCCGATCGCTGTTGCTGACGATATGATAAAGCTCTTTTGCTTCTTGATAGTTGAGCGTGAGGGGCTTGTCAAGCACCACATGAAATCCAGCCCGGATGGCTTTTGCAGTTGGATCAAAATGAACATTATTTGGGGTGACGATCACTACTACATCAATTCGCTCATCTTCGGGAAGCTGTAGCTCCTTTTCGAACATCTCGTCGTAGCTGGAGTAGACCCTGGAAGGGTTGAGTCTGAGTTCCTCACCTCTTCTTCTAGACTTTTCAGGATTAGACGAAAATGCACCAGCCGCAAGCTCAAACAGGCCGTCCATCAGTGCACCGTTGAGGTGAATCGCTCCGATAAAAGAGCCCGGACCACCACCGACAAGACCAATTTTTAGTTTCTTATTCGTGGACATAGGTTATCAGGTTATTTGGATTTGAAAATAGTTGAATAATCGAAAAAAAGCCATTTTTTGCTGAGCTTCACAGATTATGTTTACAAATAGCCCCATCCCGTTATGAGTGGCTTTTTCAAAATAATTTTCGGCCTAATTTCGCAAATTCAAAGGACTTGCTTAAAATACGCTAAATTCACCGAATTCTAAACTTTGACTTAATTCCCAACCCAGTTTTTCTATGAGTCTATTTGTGCGGATGCGCCTGTCTTTTATGATGTTTTTGGAGTTTTTCGTCTGGGGCTCTTGGTATGTGACGTTGGGGACATTCTTGGGAGCGAATCTAGGGGCAAAAGATCAAGAGATTTCGCTGGCCTTCTCCACGCAGTCTTTTGGAGCAATCATAGCCCCGTTTATTGTGGGATTGATTGCGGATAGGTATTTCCATGCGCAGCGGATCTTGGGAGTGATTCATCTCTTGGGGGCGGTACTGATGTATTTATTGTATAGCAGTGAGGATTTTACAGGCTTTTTCCCGGTTTTACTCGCGTACATGATTCTATTCATGCCGACTTTGGCCTTGGTCAATTCCATTTCTTTCAATCAAATGAAGGATCCGGCAAAGGAATTTTCTACCATTCGTGTTTGGGGTACAATCGGATGGATAGCAGCGGGAATTCTCATCAGCGCCTTAGCATGGGATAGTGCAGATGGGCTCGAAAGCGGACTGCTAGGCAATACTTGGCTGATGGCTTCCATAGTTTCTTTGGTGTTGGGGATTTTCAGTTTTACCTTACCAGCAACACCCCCTCGTGCAAGTAGCAGTGAAAAGATCAAACTATCCGAGTTGTTAGGCCTGGATGCTTTGGCTCTTTTAAAAAACCGGAATTATGCCATTTTCTTTTTGAGTTCTGTCCTGATCTGTATCCCGCTTGCATTTTATTATCAAAATGCCAGTCCATTTCTGACCGAAATTGGAGTAGAGAACTCTACCGGAAAAATGACTATCGGACAGATTTCCGAAGTGCTCTTCATGCTAGCCTTACCGATCTTTTTTTCAAGATTTGGGATTAAAAAAACATTGATTGTGGCAATGCTTGCTTGGGCTATTCGATATGTGTTTTTTGCCTATGGTAATGCGGACGAAAATGTTTGGATGCTACTCGTAGGAATAGCACTTCATGGAGTTTGCTATGATTTTTTCTTTGTCAGCGGGCAGATATACACGGATGCTCATGCTGGGCATAAATATAAATCCTCCGCTCAGGGATTAATAACCTTAGCTACTTACGGGGTGGGGATGTTGATCGGCTTTTGGGCTGCCGGGCAAATCTCAGATTACTATCTCATTTCGCCAGGATTACATGACTGGCAGTCGATTTGGCTAATTCCTTCTGGTATTTCCGTTTTGGTTTTACTATTTTTCATACTCTTTTTCAAAAAAGAAAAAATCTACCCTCAAAATAACCCATCATGACCAAACCTATCAACCCAGGAAGAAGAGAGTCTTTCAAGAAAGTTTTGCTTGGAGGAGCAGCTCTCGGGAGTCTAAGTTCATTTGATTTTGAAGAATCAAAGAAACCTTTATCTCTCAAAGGAAACATCAATCACGGAGTTTGCTTGTGGTCCATGCGTCCCCTTTCTTTGGAGGAATTATGTGCAGGAGCTAAGAAACTCGGAATACAAGGTGTGGATATTGTAGGCCCGGATGCCTATCCCACGCTTCAGAAATATGGGCTTCAGTGCTCCATGTCAAATGGTGCCGAAATTAGTATAGCCGATGGCTGGAATGACCCAAAATTCCACGATCAATTGGTCAAAAACTATGAAGAAGTCATTCCCATCGTCGCAAAAAATGGGTACAAGAACTTGATTGCGTTTTCCGGTAATCGAAGAGGAATGGATGATGAAACGGGTTTGGAAAATTGTGTCAAAGGCCTAAAGCGGATTATGGCTACAGCTGAAAAGCATGGTGTCGTGATTCAAATGGAGCTACTCAATAGTAAGGTGGACCACAAAGACTATATGTGTGATTTGTCTCCTTGGGGAATAGAATTGTGTAAAAGAATTGATAGCGAAAACTTTAAGCTGCTTTATGATATTTACCATATGCAGATCGATGAAGGTGATATTATTCGCACAATTAAAAACAATTACCAGTACTTTGGGCATTATCATACTGCGGGTAATCCTGGAAGAAACGAACTGGATCAAAATCAGGAGATCAATTACCCTGCCGTCATGCAGGCCATAGTTGATACTGGATACAAGGGATTTGTGTCCCATGAATTTGTTCCAAAACAAGAGGATAAATTGCTTGCTTTGCAGCAAGCAATTGAAGTCTGCGATGTTTGAAAATTAATTAACCAATAAACCATATAATTTATGGCAAATGAAAAATATGATGCGATTGTAGTCGGGTCAGGAATAAGTGGAGGTTGGGCCGCCAAAGAGTTGACGGAAAAAGGGCTGAAAGTATTGCTCTTGGAGAGAGGACCGAATGTCGAGCACGTAAAAGATTACAAGACAGCAACCTTGCCACCATGGGAAGTGCCTCATCGAGGTAGGAGAACCATTGAAATGCTAGAAAAGCATCCTGTTCTCCGTAGAGATTATGTGCTGAATGAACTGAACGTAGACTGGTGGGCACACGAGGACGAGTCTCCATATGTGGAGGAAAAGCCATTCAACTGGTTCAGAGGATATCAAGTTGGTGGTAGATCTTTGCTTTGGGGAAGACAATCCTACCGCTTGGCAGATATTGATTTTGAAGCAAATGCGAAGGAAGGAATAGCTGTGGATTGGCCCATTCGATACAAAGATTTGGCACCTTGGTATTCTTATGTAGAAAAATTCGCAGGGATCTCTGGAAATAAGGATGGCTTAGAAATTCTTCCTGATGGGGAGTTTATGCCGCCAATGCCGATGAACTGTGTGGAAGAAGATGCCGTGAAGCGGATCAAAGAACATTACAAGGGAGCTCGCCATTGGATTATGGGTCGACCAGCCAACATTACTCAACCTCTTCCCGGTCGAGTAGGCTGTCAATACCGAAATAAATGCTCATTGGGCTGTCCGTTTGGGGGTTATTTTAGTACCCAAGCATCAACCTTACCCGCTGCAGATGCGACAGGAAATCTTACGCTAAGACCTTGGTCTATCGTGAGAAGATTAATCTATGATAAGGATACTCAAAAAGCTACCGGAGTAGAGGTATTGGATGCAGAGACTAATCAGACTGTAGAATATGATGCCAAAATCATATTCCTCTGTGCTTCGGCCTTCAACTCCACTGCGATCTTGATGCGTTCTGCCACTGATATTTGGCCAGGAGGATTAGGGTCGAGCTCTGGTGAATTAGGTCATAATGTGATGGATCACCATTTCCGATTAGGAGCAAGGGGAACCATTGATGGGTATGAGGATAAATACTATTTCGGTAGAAGACCTACAGGCCTTTATATCCCTAGATTCCGAAACTTAAACGGTGAAAAACGAGATTACGTACGTGGATTCGGTTATCAAGGTGGTGCAAGCCGAAGCGGATGGAGTAGAGACGTTGCCGAATTAAACTTTGGGGCGCCAATGAAGGATGCCTTGACTCAGCCAGGTCCATGGAGTATTGGATTTACTGCTTTTGGAGAGATTCTCCCATATCATGACAACCATATCCGTCTCAGCGATACTGTGAAGGATAAATGGGGAATGGAAGCTTTGGTAATGAGCGCGGAGATCAAGGAGAATGAGAAAAACATGCGGAAAGACATGATGGCTGATGCAGCTGAAATGCTCGAAGTAGCTGGATTCAAAGACGTACAAACCTACGATGCAGGCTATACATTTGGTCAGGGTATTCATGAAATGGGAACCGCTCGTATGGGTCGCGATCCAAAAACATCGGTACTGAATGGAAATAATCAGGTTTGGGATGCCAAAAATGTATTTGTCACTGATGGAGCTTGTATGACTTCGGCTGCTGCTCAAAACCCATCCTTGACCTACATGGCATTGACAGCGAGAGCTGCAAATTTTGCAGTAGAAGAATTGAAGCGTCAGAATCTTTAATCAGAAAACAGAGAAACTATGAATATGAATAGAAGAGATGCACTCAAAAGCGTAGTCCTGATGATGGGAGGAACCATGGTCGGAGCTACCGCTATTCTGACAGGATGTGCACCGGATAAACAAATTGAAGGATTAGACTTCAGTCCAGAGGACATCGCTTTTTTGGATGAAATTGGAGATACGATCATTCCAGAGACTGATACTCCTGGGGCAAAGGCTGCCGGAATCGGTACTTTCATGGTCATGATGGTCAAAGACACTTACGATGAAAACCAACAGAAGACCTTTGTGGATGGGTTGAATATGATTCGTAAGGATTTCAAAGATTCAAAAGGTGTAGAATTTGAGAAAGCTAGCGCTGAAGATCGTTTGGCCTATTTAAATGGCATGTATGAGCAATACAAAAGTTCAGAAAATCGCGAGCCTCAAATTATTTACATGCTGAAAGATTTGACTGTATTGGGATATTTTACTTCAGAAATTGGGGCTACCCAGGCTTTGAATTACGTAGAAGTACCCGGTCGATATGATGGATGTATTGACTTGAAGCCAGGCGATCGGGCTTACGCCATCTAAGAATTGATTGTTTAGAGTTTAACAAACCTCGGGATTTCAGATTCCGAGGTTTTTTATTGCATCCACTTTTCTCGCTGAGGAGTTTCTTGCTCAATTTGAAATTTGTATTCCGGGAAAAACTGAGTCGATGATTCCTTGATTTTATAAGAGTAGGAATTTCCATTGATCCGATGGACCTCTAGCTCACCTTTCGGACTTACATTTTTGATTTCGTCACCCAGCATGAGTACTTGGTAGGCGAAGCTATCCGGATGGATCTTTTTTACGGATTCACCTTCCAGGAGAACACCCAAATTGTTTCTGAGATAATCATTTTGGAAATCCTCTTCTAGCTTAATTCCTAGAATTGGCAAAATCTCTTTTAAATGCTCTATGATGGACTCTTTTCCTGAAATGTATCGACTGTAGAAACCCATGAAGTCAAATTTTCTGCTGACTTTTTCTACCTCTCTCCAAAAAGAATATTCCTGATAGCCCCGCATTTTACTTCCAAATCTCTTCCAAGCAATCTGCATGAACTCCGATAGAGATAAGCCATCATTCAAAAGATGGATGTCCAAAGCAAGTGCTATAAGTGCCCCGTTGGAATAAATGTTTTGTCTCCGGTCGGGAATAGACTTTTGATAGCCATCTACCCAGGTGTCAAAGGAAGATTCTAAGATGCTTTGATGTCTCCACCCAAAGTCTTCCGAAACTCGTTGAACAGTTCGCTGAAGTTTATCGAGAAACTCAGATAGTGACCAAAAACCGGATTTGAGTAAATAGAGGTCCCCCATATAAGAAGTGATTCCCTCCAAAATCCATCCTGACTCGGTATAGTTCTCCACACTAAAATCATACGGAAGAAGTGCTTTTGGCCGGATTCTGCAGACATTCCAAGCATGATAGAGCTCATGGCTGCTGATACCCATAAGTTCATGATAGTTTTTGGGATTTTTGAGGCTTTCTGCTGGGCCATAAGTAATCACAGTTCCTCGTCTATGCTCTACCCCATGATAATGAGTATAAGGGAGAAGTTGAAAAATGAAGTGATATTCCTCTTCTGGAAACACCCCAAAGTCATTGATTAGCTTCTCAGCAACTTTTTGAAGGGATTCTAGGAATTCATATTTGTTGAAATAGACATCTCCTTTAAACCAACAGTGAAATTTGACAGAATTCACCTCGAATTTAATGTGCATGATTTGCTTAGTAGCTAGAATGGTTGAATCTGCCAATTGCTGGAAACTACTTGCCCTGAATTGGCTTGAATTAATCGAGTCAAGAGTAGTTACCTTGACAGGATAGGGGAAACGGGTCTGAACCTGACATTCTGTGGGAGCTACTCCACTGACCTCCATACAGCAGTTTACAAGATTCAAATACACCTGCTCATCGTCTATCCACGAAGATCCGGCATCCATTTGTCCGGCAAAAAACTGGTATTTGACAGAATATTCTCCCCCTTTGCTAGCCTCAAATTGCCAAATAGCTTTCGAGACTTTCATGAATGGAACTTCTTCTCCAGAGAAATCCTTTACTGCAAAATCTCTTATAAATTTTGCATAATTAGCCTCTTGGTACCTTCCGGCACGCCATATGGGGAGTTTTAGGGATATTTTCCCCGGTGCTGATACTTGGAAACTTATGGAGACTTCCAAGAACTGAGAGGTGGGGTATTGTACCGAAAGCTGGTAATGGATCATAAATTTATCAGATTCAATGAGACAAATATTTATGGTGTATTTGTATTTCAAAATTGACTACGTATCTTTGCAGTCCTTTTTGGGGTCAAAGTCCAAAAGTCAAGAAACGAAAGCAATAAAATAAAGATATTCGATCATGAAAAGAACATTTCAGCCTTCCAATAGAAAAAGAAAGAATAAGCACGGATTCCGTGAAAGAATGTCTTCTGCTAATGGTAGAAGAGTGCTTAAGGCTCGTAGAGCAAAAGGAAGAAAGAAGCTTAGCGTTTCTTCTGAGAAAACACTCAAGAAATAATATTGAGGGAGATTTTGTAAGTTGCATGCATTAAGCATCCTTGCAATGAATTTCAGACTTCCTAAATCTGAACGGCTCCATAGCCAAAAACTAATCAAGGAACTTTTTGATAAAAGTTCCTCTTTTTTTTTGTATCCCTTCAAGGTACTGTACCTCGAGGGAGAAGAGACCAATGGGGACTACCCACAAGTCCTTTTTTCGGTTTCAAAGCGAAAAATCAATAAGGCTGTATCTCGCAATCTGATGAAACGCAGAATGCGGGAGGCTTATCGTATTAACAAACATTTGCTTTCAGAATCTTCGAGTCAATTATTTATTGGCTTAATTTATGTCTCATCAGACATCATGGAGTTTAAGCAGGTGGAAGAAAAGATCAAGCTTATTTTGCACCGAATTAATAAGGAACAAAAAAATGAAAATGAATAAAACCAAGACAAAAATTCTTCTTGGCGCCCTGATCGGATTTTTTCTGTTAGCAGGTTCTGTGGCGTTTACGGTGAAAAATGACAAGCTTTTTGCAATCGCGAAGAACATAGACATTTTCGCCACACTTGTCAGAGAGCTGGACTCTTATTACGTAGATGAGATCGATCCTGATGAATTGGTTACCGTTGGTATTCAGGCAATGCTAGATGAGCTTGATCCATATACAGAGTATATTCCAGAGGAAGAGTCTGAGGATTTTCGCATGATGACCACTGGAGAATATGGTGGAGTAGGGGCTTTAATCGGCGCTAGAGGAGAGGGTAGCATGATCATTATGCCATATACCGGTTTTCCAGCTCAAAATGCGGGTTTGAGGATTGCAGACAAACTCCTAAAAGTGGATACTGTCGATGTCTCTCAGAAGAATACCTCAGAAGTATCCGAATTGCTAAAAGGCCCAGAAAATACTCCAGTCAAGGTCAGTGTATTGCGAGATGCGGATACTTTGGAATTTGAATTGGTACGAAAGAAAATTTCTCTAAAAAATGTGCCTTACTATGGCAAATTGGATGCATCCACTGGGTATATCAAATTAAGTGATTTTACGACCAATGCTTCAGCGGAAGTTCGAAATGCATTGGTGGACTTAAAAGCTCAGGGTGCCGAAAAATTGGTGTTGGACCTCAGAGATAATCCAGGAGGACTATTGTCTGAAGCGGTTGAAATTGTGAATTTGTTTATTCCGAAAGGTAAGGAAGTGGTCAAGACAATAGGTAAGATTGAAAATGTAAACCGTACCTATAAGACTTCAAAGACTCCGGTAGATAAGAATATTCCTTTGGTGGTTTTGTTGAATGAGCGGAGCGCATCTGCCTCCGAGATTGTGGCTGGGGCATTGCAGGATTATGATAGAGCAGTCTTGGTAGGAAGGAAGTCCTTTGGAAAAGGTTTAGTACAGACGACGATTCCGCTTACCTATAATGCACAGGTGAAAGTGACTACTGCAAAATACTATATCCCAAGTGGTAGATGTATTCAAGCTATTGATTATGCTTTGAGTAGGGAAGAAGGTGAAATTCGATCCATTCCGGATTCACTTCGTCAAGCGTTTAAAACTCAAAATGGAAGAACGGTTTTGGATGGGGCAGGTATCGAACCGGATGAAACCGTGGAAGCTTATAGATATGCTCCGATTACCTACAGTTTAGTAGCAGGTAATCATGTTTTTGATTTCGCTACGCAATATTTTTATTCCAAACCAGCGGTGGCAAATATTGAAGAGTTTGAAGTGAGTGATGAGCTCTATGAGGATTTTGTAAGTTTTCTTTCTGATAGAGAGTATGATTACACCACCTATTTGGAGAAGTCACTAGAGGATATGAAGGAATTAGCGGAGCAGGCTCCATATTATTCTGAAATCAAAGAGCAGGTGGAGGCATTGGAAAAGCGAATTATACACAATAAGGAGCAAGATTTGATTTCTTATCAAAAAGAGATTAGGAAAGCACTTCGGGAAGAAATTATATCTCGTTACTATTTTCAGGAGGGCATGATTCAAGCGAGCCTTCAAAATGATTCTGTCATTGAGAAAGCGATGGAGTTATTTAGTACTCCTGATAAAATGGGGCAAATTCTTACTGCCAAGTCGGAATAATGGCTTTGATTCTATCATTGGAGACTGCCACAGACAATTGTTCGGTGGCTTTACATGACAAAGGACAGCTTATAGCCTCAGCAAGTCATTTGGAATCAGGTGCGCATTCTCGCATGTTACCATTGTTAATCAACCAGGTGATGAATCAAGCTGGGGCGAGCTTTCATGAATTAAAGGCTGTTGCAGTATCTGAAGGGCCGGGATCATATACGGGATTACGTATAGGTACATCCACAGCGAAAGGTTTGGCTTTTTCATTAGATATTAAATTGTTGGCAATAGATACCCTAAAGGGGCTGGCCCACCTAGCCCGCAGTCAGAAACCAGGGTTTACTATAATTGCCATGCTAGATGCAAGAAGAATGGAGGTGTATCGAGAGGTTTTCGATTCGGAGGGAAAGCAGATTGCAGGTATCGATAGTGAAATTCTGGAGACTGATTCTTTCCTAGAATATTTGAAGGAAGGCCAAGTGTGTTTTGTCGGAAATGCCAATGATAAGGCGAGTCAGGTAATCAACAGCCCAAATGCCTACTTCTTAGATAGCTTGCCAAATGCATCTTCCATTGGTGAATTAGCATGGGAGAACTATCAAAACGAGCGATTTGAGAGTGTACCCTACTTTACTCCGAATTATTTGAAGGAATTTAGAGTTCTGAAGAGTAAGAAAAATCCATTTGCCTGATGAGTGAAATTGTAAATAGAGTGGCGAAAAGCCCAATCAAGTCTTTGAATTTGGAAGAAATTTATCCAAGAGAGGAGCGTGTTGGGTTTGATTTAAAAGATTTTCTATTTCAGGAGTTGATTTTGAAAGAGCAGGATTTTCGCAAATCATTGAAGGAGTTGGATTGGGAACAGTATAAAAACAAGTGGGTGGCGATTTTTTGCAGTGCTGATGCGATAGTTCCTACCTGGGCTTATATGTTGGTAGCCTCTTATCTTCAACCAGTGGCCAAGGGGTTTGCAATTGGTGATTTTGAAGACTTAGAATTAAATATTGTCAACATTTTGGTAGACAGCCTTGACCTGGAAGAATTCAAGGATCGTCCAGTAGTCATAAAAGGATGTAGTTCAATTGAGATTCCTTTGTATGCCTATGGAAAGCTTGTTTCCAAGCTTCAGCCTATCTCCAAAACACTGATGTTTGGTGAACCTTGCAGTACTGTGCCGATTTATAAGAAGCCAAAAAGCTGATAGCGAGGCAGTCTCGGTAAGAGGTCAAAAAAAATAAGATTTTTAGGGTTCTTTTGTTTGTCTTTTCTGAACAACTGCGCTATGTTTGCACTCCCAATTCAGGAAAAGCCCTGAAGAATTTTGAATTTGAAAAGATAAAAGCGGTGTAGAAAAAAATATTTAAAAAATGTTTTTGCCAGTCAAAAATATTCCTCGATATTTGCACTCGCTTTTGGGGGAGATAGTCCTCACAATTTCTTGAAATGTCAAGAAAAAAGTTCTTTGAAGTGATGTAAGGCAAATAATACCTGAGAACTAGACAGGTTGACAGCTATAAACAACGCGAGTTGAAAAGCTGTCAGTTATAGACAATTTACAATGGAGAGTTTGATCCTGGCTCAGGATGAACGCTAGCGGCAGGCCTAATACATGCAAGTCGAGCGGTAGAGATACTTTCGGG
>Ga0207814_100036_pt1 | contig 217324 bp, 198 predicted proteins | sample TtaePargueraPR_7_FD_187755 | JGI IMG/M metagenome (GOLD analysis project Ga0207814, IMG submission 187755) | Aerobic enrichment media microbial communities from Bioluminiscent Bay, La Parguera, Puerto Rico - Tt and P1 (2) (SPAdes) | ecosystem: Environmental > Aquatic > Marine > Unclassified ...
CCCGCCATATTGGGCGCCATAATAGATGCCCGCCAGCATGATCAGCGCCGTCTCCGCATTGAGCGAAAAGGTGATCGGCAGGAGCATGGCGATGGTCGCAGTCGGACCGATGCCCGGCAGCACGCCCACCAGCGTGCCGAGCAGCACACCGACAAAGCAATACAGGATGTTGAAGGGATCCAGGGCGACCGAGAAACCCAGCGAGATTGAAGAAAACAGGTCCATCCGGCCCTCCTAGAAGCGCAGCCAGGGGCCGACCAGCGGCACGATCATGCCCAGCCCGACCACAAAGATCAGCAGGCACAGCACACACAGGCCCACGGAGATGATCAGGGCCGAAACCAGATTGTTCTTGACCGACGACATGGCCGTCACGAAGCCGGAGATCAGCACCACCGGGATGAAACCAAGCCCCCGGATGGTCGCGGCAAAGAACAGCACCGTGCCCAGGACGAGCGCGATGCCGCGCCACGGCCAGGGCGGCGCTGCCTCCTCGTCAGGCTTGCCAATCCCCTTGGCGGCGACCGCAATCCCCAGGGCAACCAGGATACCGCCGAGCACGATGGGCATGAAGCCGGGGCCCATGCGGAAGGGCGTGCCGAATTCGTATCGCATCGCCTCCAGCGCAAAATAGGCGCCGAAGGCCACGAAAATCGCCCCCGATGCCAGATCGTTCTTTGACGCGTTGAGTGCCATGCCTCTCCCCCAAATCCCGTAGTGCCACAGATCTCGTCCAACCCACCGAAACGACACCTCCCCCTTTGACGGGGAGGGTGCGCATCGCATGCGTGGATAGTCCGGACAGTTGAGCGCCGCAGCTCCTGCCGCGGCGCTCGCACTTACTTACTGCGCCGAGACGCCGGCAGCAGCGATCACCTCGGCCCAAAGGCCGATCTGGCCTTCCAGCTTCTCGGCCAGCGCAGCAGGCGTGGCCAGATCGGCAGGAACCGGATAGGTCCCCAGCTCGGCAAAGCTGTTGCCCACCGTCTCATCGGCAAGGGCCGCCTGCAGCGCCTGGCTCAACCGGTCAATGATCGCCGGATCGGTTCCTGCCGGGGCATAGAGACCGTGCCAGATGGCCAGCTCGAAGTTCTCCACCCCACCCTCGGCCATGGTCGGCACATCCGGCAGCACGGCAATGCGCGAGGGAGTCGTTACGGCATAGGCCTTGATTTCACCGGCCTGGATCTGGCTGGTCGTGTTGGTGGTCTGGTCACACATCATGTCGATCTGCCCGCCGAGCAGGTCGGTCATCGCCGGTCCCGTTCCCTGATAGGGCACTTCGGTCATCTTGGTGTCCAGCGCATCCATGAACAGCATGCCGCACAGCTGGCTGGCCGCGCCGATACCGGCGTTGGCGTAGGTGATGTTCTCGCCGTTTTCCTTGATGTAGGCGATCAGGTCTTCCAGCGAAGCCGGCTCGAAATCCTTGCGGGCCACGATGGTCATCGGCACCTCGGTAACCAGGCCGATCGGCGCAAAATCTTCCATGGGCGCATAAGGCAGGCTGGCATAAAGCGCGGGCGCGGTGGACATGCCGATATGGTGCAGCAGCAGCGTGTAGCCGTCATTGGGCGCCGCGGCCACCTGCCCGGCCCCCAGCGTCCCGCCGGCTCCACCGACATTCTGCACCACCACCTGCTGGCCAAGCTCTTCGCTCATCGCCGCGGCCACCAGGCGCGTAACGGTGTCGGTCGGGCCCCCAGCCGAGAACGGCACCACGATCGTCACCGGTTGCGTGGGGTAGTCCTGGGCCATCGCGGCCACCGAAACCAGGCTGGAACCGGCGGCAAGGCCAAAGGCGAGCGTCTTGAGAATGGTCTTCATGATCTGTGTTTATCCTCCCAAACTGCGTGACCCCGAAATCCTCCCGGGGTTCGCCCCACCCTTTGCAAGCTCCGTGCCAACGCAAAAACGCAAGGCAGATATGCAATTGTCGGAGATCATGTTAACTGGATTGGCAAGAACTTGCCGATGATCAGGCAGGGTCCCGGCAAAATTCTGCCAGCAGGAGCATCATGGCAAGCTTTGGCACCACATTGCGACGCTGGACGGGGCGACGGCACATTCCTGCCATTGCCGCCGGTCTTGCAGTTGTGCTGCTGGTCTTCTGGGTCGCCTTCGAACTCACCCTGACCGCTGCCATGCGGGACGCCGAAACCCAGGCCCAGCGGCGCCTTGCCCTGTTTGACCGGACCCTTGAGGCGATCATCGAGCGTTTCCACTACCTGCCGGTTGCCATCTCTCAGGCCCGCGAAACCCGCGCCGCACTCGACAACCCCAGCGACCCGGCCGCCATCGAAGCCGCCAATGGCTTTCTCAGCCAGCTCAACGAAACTGCGGGCGCCAGCGAAATCTTCCTCATGGAAGATACCGGCAGCGTGGTCGCCGCCAGCAATTGGTGGACCCTGACTAGCCTTGTGGGCACCAATTATTCCTTCCGGCCCTATTTCGCCGACGCCATGGCGCGCGGCCGCGCCGAATACTATGCCTTCGGCATTTCCACCAATGTGCCGGGGCTGTTTCTGTCTCAGCGCGTTGATGGCCCCGACGGTCCGCTGGGAGTCGCCGTCACCAAGATCAATTTGGGTGAGATCGAAGCGGCCTGGTGGCGCTCGGGCGAGCTGATCGGCATTGTCGATATCAACGACGTGGTTATCCTCTCCACCCGGCCGGACTGGCGCTATCGGCCGCTGCAGACCATTCCCCTGTCCCAGGTCTCTGCCATTGCTGGGCAGCAGCGTTATGGCGAAAATGGCATCGACAATACCGGTATCATGGCCGATCGCTGGCAATCGCGCGGCGCCGAGTTCGCCCTTCTGGCCGGTACCGATCCGGAAACCGCGGGCTATTTCATGCTGCAGGAGTTGCGCCTGCCAAAGCATGGCTGGAGCATTCTGGCCTTCACGCCGCTGGCGCCGCTTTATGCGAGCGCGATCACAATGGCCATGGCAGCTGCCCTGGCCTGTGCCGCGCTCATTCTCATTGTCGTCCTGTTCGAACAGCGTCGGCGCCTCGTCGCCCAGCGTCTGGCCGATCACAATCAGCTCGAACAGCGCGTGGCCGAGCGCACCGAAGATCTGCACACCATCAATGAACAGCTGCGCGCCGAAATCGCCGAGCGCGTCCGTGCTGAACGGGCCGAACGCGAGGCACAGCAGGGGCTGGTCCAGGCCGCCAAAATGGCCAGCCTCGGCCAGGCTCTGGCTGGCGTCGCCCATGAGGTGAGCCAGCCGGTCGCAGCCCTTGCGACCCATCTGGCCAGCGCCCGCCTGCTCGAACAACGTCGCGGCGGCACCGAGCTGGGTCCGGTTCTGTCGGCCATGGACAAGGTGGCCGAACGCCTCTCGAGCCTAACCGGGCATCTCAAGACCTTCTCGCGCAAGGAGACGCAGGCCAACCAGGAGGCCGATATCGGCGTGGCGATCGCCAACGCCCTGGATTTGACCGACCACCGCCTGCGGCAGGTCGGTGTCGACGTGGAATATCGCCGTCCCCGCCCCCCGATACGGGTCTCAGCCCATCCGGTGCATCTGGAACAGGTGCTGATCAACCTAATCGCCAATGCCGCAGATGCCATGCAGGACGCGCCCATGCGGGTGCTCTCGATAGGTGTCAGCCACCAGAACGCAACGGCCAGCATTGCCATTGCCGATACCGGTATGGGCATTGCGCCTGCCGACATGTCCAATCTGTTCGACCCGTTCTACACCACCAAGCCGGCGGGCAAGGGCCTGGGCTTGGGCCTCGCCATCTCTTATGGCCTCATTCGCGACAGTGGCGGCACCATCACAGTGCGCTCCAAGCCGGGCCAGGGCAGCACATTTGTGGTGACGCTTCCTTTGGCGGATGCCAACAGCATCTCGCCTTCTTCCCTTGTGGGAGACGGTGCCCGAAGGGCGGACGAGGGGACCACGATCTTCACGCCGGTCCGTAACGCGGGCGGAACCTCTCACACGTCTCGGCCGGCGGCCGATCCTCCTGCCTCCATAGGAGGAAAGGGAAAAACGGCTAATCGGGAACAAAAGGCATGACCACCCCCTCGGTCCTCATCGTTGACGACGAAGACATGGTGCGCACCGCGCTCGAACAATGGCTGCGTCTGTCCGGCTTTCAGACCACAACGGCCAGCGACGCGACCCAGGCCATCGCCGCCATTGACGACAGCCACCCTCATGTCGTCCTCACCGACGTGCGCATGCCCGGCCTCTCTGGCCTCGACCTCCTCCGTTCGATAGCCGAGCGAGGCCTACCCACCGAAGTCATTTTGATCACTGGCCATGGCGACGTCCCCATGGCTGTGGAGGCCATGCGCGCCGGTGCCTTCGATTTTCTGCAAAAGCCTTATGTGCCCGATCAGCTGGTCAACTCCATCACGCGCGCCGCCGAGCAGGCGCGGCTGAAGCGGGAACTCGCCGATCTGCGCCGAAGACTCGATGGCGGCGAGAATGAACTGGCCACCCGCATGGTGGGGAGTTCGCCCGTCATGCAGGACCTCCGCCGATCAGTACTGGAGCTGGCCGCAATTCCGGCCGACCTCATCCTTCTGGGAGAGACCGGCACCGGCAAGGAGGTCGTCGCCAGGTGTCTTCATGATTTCTCCCCGCGCGCCAAGGGACCCTTTGTCGCCGTCAACTGTGCGGCCATTCCGGCTGAGCTGATCGAAAGCGAGCTGTTTGGCCATGAATCAGGCGCCTTTACCGGCGCTTCGGGTCAGCGCGTGGGCAAGTTCGAATATGCCAATGGCGGCACCCTGCTTCTCGATGAGATCGAATCCATGCCCCTGCTCGCGCAGGCCAAGGTGCTGCGGGTGATCCAGGAGCGCGTCGTCGAGCGCGTCGGCTCCAACAAGCAGATACCGCTCGACCTGCGCATCATTGCGGCCTCCAAGGTCGATCTCAACGCCGAGAGCCAGGCTGGTCGCTTCCGCGCCGACCTCTATTACCGGCTGAACATGGCGACCCTGGACCTGCCACCCCTGCGCGAGCGCGGGGATGACTGCGTCATCCTCTTCCACCACTTTCTGGGTGAAGCCTCTCGCCGCTTCGGTCGCCCGGCGCCCGGCCTTCATCCCGCCGACATCAATGCGCTTCTGGCCCATGGCTGGCCCGGCAATGTGCGTGAACTCAAGGCGGCGGCCGACCGCTTTGCCCTCGGCCTCGGGGCAACAGGCCGTTCCATCGGCGATATTCTGGGCCAACGCACCCCGCAAATTTCCGGCGCGAGCCTGGCGGAACGCGTCGCCGCCTATGAGCGGCACCTGATCGAAGCTGAGTTGGACCGCCATGACAATTCCATCGCCGCCGCCGCCGAGGCCCTGCAGGTGCCGCGCCGAACCCTAAGCGAAAAGATGAGCCGGCTCGGCGTCCGGCGCTAGTCGCATCCCTTGGTGAAACAGCCTTCAAACCCCCACGGCCTGCTGGCCATCGGCAGGCCAAGATGCCAAAAGACCTGACCATGATCCCAATTATCGACACCCATCTGCACCTCATCGATCCAACGCGGTTCACCTATCCCTGGATCTCCACTGGCCACCCGTTCGACCGGCGCTGGACCATCCAGTCCTACCTGGAAGAAGCCCGCCCCCTGGGCATTGAGGCAGCGCTGCACATGGAAGTTGACGTGGCCGAGGCCGACATCGAAGCCGAGACCCGTCATGTCCTGGAACTCGACGGCATTGCCGGTGCCATTGCGGGCTGCCGGCCCGAGCACGCAGACTTCCCGCAACAATTGGAGCGCCTCGCCGCCATCCCGGGTGTGAGGGGACTGCGCCGCATCCTGCACGAGGCCCCCGACGAGCTGAGCCAGTCCACCCAGTTCGTGGACAATCTCCGCCGGCTCGCCAGCCACCAACTCACTTTCGATCTGGTCGTCCGTCACGACAAGCTGCACATCGGCGAGACCCTGGTCCGGCGCTGTCCGGATGTGACCTTCATCCTCGATCACTGCGGCGCGCAATATATCAATCTGTCGCAGCCCGGCAGCTGGCGGGAGAACATCACCGCGCTGGCAAAGCTGGAAAATCTCAACGCCAAGATATCGGGCATCATGGCCTATGCTGGCCCCGGCTGGTCGGTCGACCAGCTCCGCCCCTATGTCGAGCATGTTATCGAAAGCTTCGGATGGGATCGCGTGGTCTGGGGTTCGGACCACCCGGTCGTCACGCTCGGCGGCTCGCTGACCGACTGGGTCGGCGCGACACGCGAGATTATCAAGGGCGCCAGCCAGGACGAGCAGAACAGGCTGCTCCACGCCAACGCCCGGCACATCTACCGGCTCTAGCCCTGCTCGGACCCGCAGGCCTATTCGATCATGATATGGCGGATCTGCGTATAGTCGATCAGCGACTGCATGGAGAGATCGGACCCATAGCCGGAATTCTTCATGCCGCCATGGGGCATTTCCGTAGCCATGACGCCATGCGTGTTGACCCAGGTGACGCCATATTCGAGCGCATTGGCAATAGCCATGGCCTGGCTGCCGTTCCGCGACCACACCGATGAGCCCAGCCCGTATTCTGAGGCATTGGCCCAGTCCACCGCCTGTTGCTCATCGGCAAAGGGCGTGATGCTCAGCACCGGCCCGAACACTTCCTTCTGCACGATTTCCGCCTCGATAGGCGCAGCCACCAGCGTCGGCGCAAAGAAATAGCCCTCGGCCTCCGGCGCTGCCCCCTGCATCACCTCGAAACCCTCCTGCCGCGCCCGCGTGACGAAGCCGTCCACCCGCTCCAGCTGCCGCTGGCTGATCACCGGGCCGAACTCCACATCGTCCCGTTCGGGGCGGCCATAGACCAGCGTGCCCACCATGGCTTCCAGCCGGTCGGTCAGGCCCTGCACCACATCGGCATGGGCAAAGATGCGGCAAGCCGCGGTACAATCCTGGCCGGCATTGTAAAAGCTCGCCTCGCGCAGGGTTTCGACCAGCTTGTCCAGGTCGGCATCCGCGCACACGATCACCGGCGCCTTGCCGCCCAGTTCCAGATGTGTACGCTTGATCCTGTTGCCGGCTGCCGCCTGCAACACTGCCCGGCCGGTCCGCACATCGCCGGTCAGCGAGATCATCCGCACCAGATCATGCGAGATCAGCCTGTTTCCGACATCCGGGCCATTCCCACAGATCACGTTGACGACGCCCGCGGGCAGGATATCCGCAAAAATCTCGCTCAGCACCAGAAGGCTCAGCGGCGTCATTTCCGAAGGCTTGATGACCACCGCATTGCCCGCTGCAATCGCCGGCGCGATCTTCCAGGCCGCCATCAACAGCGGGTAGTTCCAGGGTGCGATCTGGGCGACGACGCCAATCGGATCGCGCCGCACCATGCTCACCCGGTTCGGCGAGCGATAATTGCCGGCCGCTGGTGCCGGCATGTTGCGGATCGCCGTACCGTAGAAGCGGAACACATCTGCCACATTGACCAGTTCGGCCGCCTTGACGAAGCGCAGCGGTTTGCCGGCATTGCGCGATTCCACCAAGGCCAACTGGTCGGCCCGCGCTTCAATGGCGTCGGCAATGGCCAAAAGGGCAGCGCTGCGCTCGCGCGGCGTGCGCTTCGACCAGTCGCGATAGGCGCTGTCCGCAGCGGTCACGGCAGCCTCGATCTGCGCATCGCTGGCCGAGGCCACTTCCGCCAGCGGCTTGCCCAGCGCTGGCTCGAAGGCAGTTTCCACCTGGCCCTCGCCGGCGACAAAAGCGCCATCGATAAACAGGCGCGTGTTCATCTCACCCATGCCAATTGTCTCCGCTCGTCCGGGCGCCCCTGCGCCACATCCGCAATCTTTCAGCACGGCCTCCCGCAACGCGTCAGCACCTGCTAGTCTGATGCTATGTCACACAAAAAGGGCGACGCACAGGCATGAGTTCCGATCCGACCGCAAACGAAGATATCGTCTCCTGGCTTGCGGATAACCCACAGATCGAAGTCCTGCACACCGCCGTATGTGATCTCAACGGCATCCTGCGCGGCAAGCGCATTCCCATCGATCAGGCGCAGCGCGTGGCCGAAAACGGCATCCGCATGCCCCTCTCCATTGTCGGGGTGGATGTCTGGGGGGAAGACATCATGGGCAATCCCATGGTCTTTTCGTCCGGCGATACCGACGGCATCTGCAGCCCCACCGGGCGCGGCGCCCTGCCCATCAACTGGACCACCCGCCCGAGCGCCATGATCCCGCTCTGGCTGTTCCAGGATGCGCGCACTCCCTTCCTCGGCGACCCGCGCCAGGCCCTCGCCCATGTGCTGCGCCGCTACGCCGAACTGGGACTCGAACCGGTCGTGGCGACCGAACTCGAATTCTATCTGGTCGACCCCGATCCGGACTCCGCCCAGCCCCCCATCTCCCCCTATACCGGCAAGCGCCTGGACTCCGATGCCATTCTCTCACTCGATGAGCTTGAGGATTTCGGCGAGTTCTTCCGGGACGTGTACCAGCAATGCCGGCAGCAGAACGTGCCCGCCGATACCGCGGTCGCGGAAAACGGCATCGGCCAGTTCGAGATCAATCTCCTGCACACCAACGGCCTCAAGGCCGCCGACGATGCGGTGCTGTTCAAGCGCATCGTCAAGGGCGTCGCGCGCAAGCATAATCTCGTCGCCACCTTCATGGCCAAGCCCTATGGCGCCCGCTCGGGCAATGGCTTCCATGTGCATTTCAGCCTCAACGACGCCGCCGGCAACAATGTCTTTGACGACGGCACCGAGAGCGGTTCGGAGGTGATGCATCATGCGGTCGGTGGCTTGCTCGCCGGCATGGCCGAAACCACCCTGCTCTTCGCGCCCCATTTCAATTCCTATCGCCGGTTGCGGCCCGACACCCACGCGCCCAGCGCCATATCCTGGGGTTACGAAAACCGCACCACCGCCGTGCGCATTCCCGGCGGCAATCCCAAGGCGCGGCGCATCGAACACCGCGTCTCGGGTGCCGACGCCAATCCCTATCTGGTGCTGGCCGGCATCCTCGGCGCCGCCCTGGTCGGCATCGAAGACCAGATCAAGCCGCCCAAGCCTTTCAAGGGCCGGGCCTATTCCGAGCGCCTGCCCAAACTGCCCGCCGACTGGGCATCCGCCGTGAACGCTTTCGAGGATGGGGACATGGTGCCGCGCATCTTCGACAATGCTCTGCAATCCATGTTCGTCGCCTGCAAGCGCCAGGAGATCGCCGGCTTTGCCTCCCAGGTCACCGACCTTGAATTCTCTGCCTATCTGGAGGCCATCTGATGGCTGACGCGTCCTATGCCGGAGACGGCGCCTATCCACCAAGCTATTACGCCGCCTCCCGCAACATCATCCGCCAGCCGGTGCGGCTCGAAGGCAGCGTCGAGGCAGACATCTGCGTGGTTGGCGCCGGCTATTCCGGCCTCTCGGCGGCCATCAGCCTTGCCGAACACGGCTTCAGGGTCGTGGTTGTCGAAGGCGCCGAAGTGGGTTGGGGCGCCTCGGGTCGCAATGGCGGCCAGGTCGTCAACGGCCTCAACGCCAGCCTGGGCACGATCCAGCGCCGCTATGGCCAGCAGACGGCCAACTTCGTCGGCGGCCTGCTGCAGGAAGGCGCGGGCATCATCTATGACCGCATTGAGCGTTATGGCATCCAGTGCGACCTCAGGCGCGGCAATATCTACGCGGCCTATACGCCCAAGCACATGGAAGAGCTTAAGGCCAAAAAGGACCTCTGGGCCTCCCATGGCATGAACGACCATGAACTGCTCGACAAGAACCAGATCCGCCAGCATATCGGCTCGACCGTCTATGAAGGCGGCATGATCGACCATTCGGGCGGCCATATGCACCCGCTCAATCTGGCCTTGGGGGAAGCGGCGGCCTTTGAAAGCCTTGGCGGCACCATTTTCGAGCACTCACCCGTCATCCGGGTCGAGCAGGACGCCTCCGGTGCCACGGTCCACGTGGCCGGGGGGCAGCTCCGCGCCAGGACTGCGCTGATCTGCGGCAATGCCTATCTGGGCAATGTCGTGCCCGAGCTGACCGCCCGCGTCATGCCCGTTTCCACCCAGATGATGGCGACCGAACCGCTCGGCGAAGACCGCGCCAACGCCCTTCTGCCCACCGGCATGTGCGTCGAGGATGTCCGCTATATTCTCGACTATTTCCGTCTCTCGGCCGATCATCGCCTGATTTTCGGCGGTGGGGTGGTCTATGGCGGCACCGATCCCGCCGACGTTGTCGCCAAGCTGAGGCCGAACCTCGACAAAGTCTTCCCTCAGCTGCGGGACGTGAAGATCGACTATGCCTGGAGCGGCAATTTCGCCCTCTCCTTCTCGCGCGTTCCGCAATTGGGCCGCTTGGGCAAGAACGTCTATTTCGCCCATGGCTATTCCGGCCACGGCGTCACCGGCTCGCACCTTTTCGGGCGCATCCTCTCCGAAGCCGTACGCGGTGACATGACCCGTTTTGACACCTTCGCCAGCCTGCCCTGGATCCCCTTCCCCGGCGGTCGTATGTTCCGCGCGCAATATTCCACGCTCGGCTCTTGGTGGTACGCACTCAAGGACAAGCTTGGGATTTAGAAGGCAGGATTGTAGTTGAAATAGAGCGGGTTTGAGAGCGCCACCATGTTCTGGCTCTGCGCCATGGAATTGGGCACTTCCGGATATGGCGCCTGCGGTCCTTCGATCTCCACCCGATAATAGTTGCGCTCGCCAATCCCTGGCGTATCGGTGAATTGCACGCTGCGCGTGTCCGCATCCGTCACCAGGCTGGCAAATGGGCTCCGGTTCTTGATCACCCGCACGGCATAATTGGCGCCGGCAATGCCGCCGCCCACCAGGCGCACCTCGAACCGCACCTCCCGCCCATCGGGTTTGACATTGTCGCCCATCATCATGTCCATCACCCCGTCCCCGTCCGTATCGGCATAGAGCTCGACCCGCGGATTATAGGGGTTGGAACTGACCGAGGCGCGCCCCTGTTCCAGGGCCTGCAGAATGGCCGGCTTGCTGCGCTCGGCGGCAAATATCCAGGTCGTCGGCGTGCCGACATAATTGGACGTGGCCTCCACGGTTTGCGGCACGATCTGGTCTGGCCGGTCGGGTACGCCATGATGGGCATCACTGCCCCCACGTGCCCCCAGCATGCGCCCGGATAGCAGCATGTCATCCCAGATGCGAACGCCGGGAATATTCTTGGGCCACACGCAGCCGTTCCAGATTTCAACCGAATCCGCCAGGTCGAAGGAAAAGCCGTAATGGTTCTTAGTGCTGGGATGGTTGGCCGACATATGCACCCCCAGTTCCTGCTTGAGCTTGAGCAGGTTCCAGTCCCGGTCATCGCGCGCATCGAAAACGCGCTGATGATCATAGGGGTCTGACGAGAGAATGTTGATATGCCCGCGCGGCGCCGTCAGTTCCGCGCCATAGAACAGCAACACGCTGTCAGACCGGAATTCCGGATCGGCCCAGGTGTGGTGGGCCACCGCCCCCATCACATGCACGTCGTGGTCGGTGATCGCGAGGTAGTCAAAACCCATGCGCTCGGCAAAGCCGATGATCTTGGACTGCGGATTATTCGTGGAATCGGTGCTGTGCCGGGAGTGCAGGTGCCAGTCGCCCTTGACCCATACCCCTTGCGAGAATGTTTCGGGGGCCGGCAACGTGTCGGGGAGCGGAGGGATCATCATCAGGTCTCCTGGGCCGTTGTGGTCAGGCAGTGAGCTTGAGCGTTACAATCTGGAACGGCGCAAAGCGCAGCGTTACCGCACCATCTGCGATAGTCAGTCGCTGTCCCTTTTGCTCGAGCAGGTTGACGATTTCGGCATTCGTGATACCGGCCGGAAGGTGCAGCACCGCTTCGTTCGCCCGGCCATGCGTCTCCCACAAGCGCACCACAATGCCCTCGCCGCTTTCGCTCTTCTTGAGTGCCTCGAGGGTGACGCCCTTGCCGTCGAGGCGAAGCGCTGAACCCGTATCCACCTGACCCTTTGCCGCACCCGCGACCAGTCTCAGGGGAAGGTTATAGGCCTCGGCGCGGCCGGGAATATCACTGTCCAGCAGGCCGTGATGCACGACCAGCGCATAGCGGAACCGGTGCTCGCCCTGATCCGCCATCGGCCAGGGATAGGTGGGCGATTTGAGCACAGTCAGCCGCAGGGTACTGCCCACGACGTCATAGCCATATTTGCAGTCATTGAGCATGGCCACGCCGAAATCGGGCTCGGACAGATCAACCCAGCGATGCATGACGGTTTCGAACCGGGCCTGGTCCCAGGATGTGTTGCGGTGGGCCGGCCGACGCACATGGCCGAACTGAATCTCCGCTGTACTCTCGCGTACCAGCAGGTCCAGCGGGAAGGCAGTTTTGACCAGCGTGTCATGCTCGTGCCAGTCGACATAGCTGTCGAAGCCGAGCTGGTCGCTGCCGGCCTCCAGTGAGACGACCTGCGCCAGTCGCGAGCCTTCATAGCGCCACTCGAACCTAATGGCCGCCCGATAGGGCCCGGTCTCCACCACCTCTGCCGAGACCAGCTCATCGATATCCCAGACCTGGTCCTCAAAGCTCTCATCGATATCCCAGGCATCGTATTCGACCGGCATGTCGCGATAGGCCTGGAAGCGGTTGGCAACTTCGCCTTGCGGGATCAGCTCGCGCTGACAGCGCTTGTCGACCAGGGAGACGATCCTGCCCTTGGCGTCGAACCTTGCCGCGATAAGGCTGTTCTCCAGCACCGAGGTCGAGACGTTCAGATCTGCCGAACCGGCAGCAGCGGCGCCTGCGGCAAGTTTCACCGGTGTCAGGGCCAGCGGTGCCAGATCGCGCACTGGCACACCCTGGCATGTGCTGCCGTCGGCCAGGTGTAAAGTTTGCGTCGCCAGGTCCGCGCCGCCCGTCGTGACTGTATGGGGCGCATCGGCTTCAATCTCGATCAAGCCATCCCGTAGCCGGCCCAGCGCATTGAACAGCGCGAACTCTCCCTGGGATACAAGGTTGCCCCCCAGCTCTGCCCGCAAGGTCTCGGCACGGCCGAAGAAGTCCGCATAGTCCCGGTCACTGTCATCGAAAACCGCCCCGATCGACGAACCGGGCAGGATGTCGTGGAACTGGTTGAGCAGCACGATCCGCCACAGCTCATGCAATTCGCGTGCTGGATAGGTCATGCCTGCCCGCTGCTCGGCCAGCACCGCCAGCGCCTCAATCTCGCGCAGGATCTGCTCAGCCCGCCGGTTGTTGCGCTTGTTCTTGGCCACCGAGGTCAGCGTGCCGCGGTGGTATTCGAGATAGAGTTCGCCCACCCAGGTGGGATAGTCCTGCGGCCGTTCGGCCATGCGCCCAAGCAGGCGCTCGAAGAACGGCCACATATGCTCGTGACGCACGGCGGGGCAACCGGGGATGCCCTGTTCCATGCGGCGGATGTTTTCGAGCATTTCGCGGGTGGGCCCGCCGCCGCCATCGCCATGGCCATAAACCAGGAACAACTCCTTGTTGAGGTCCTGCTGGCCATGGCGCCGCCAGGTCCCCATCACATGGGTCGGCTTGAGATCGGGGCAATAGGTGGTGCCGATGCTCTTGGAATCGTAATTCTGCGTGGTCAGGAAATAGGCCGCCACCGTGCTGCCATCGATGCCCTCCCAGTGGAAGGTCTCGTTGGGCATGCGATTGGTGTCGTTCCAGCTCAGCTTGTGGGTGATGAACACATCCACATCCGAGAGCTTCATCAATTGCGGCAATGCCGCCGAATAGCCGAAGGTGTCGGGCAGCCAGAAGATGCGTGGCGTGACCCCGAAAGTCTCCTGGTGATAGGCGATGCCATGCAGAATATGCCGGACGAAGCTCTCGCCATTGGTGATGTTGGCGTCCGGCTCCAGCCATAGCGCGCCCTCGATCTCGAACCGGCCCGTCTTGACCTGCCCCCGCAACCGCTCGAAGACTTCGGGATAATCCTCCGAGAGATAGTCCAGCAGCACACCCTGATTGTACATGAAGCGATAGTCCGGATATTGCTCCATCAGCGCCAGCGCCGTGGACATGGACCGCGCCATTTTCTGCCGCGTCTCGCGGATGCGCCACAGCCAGGCCACATCGATATGGGTGTGCCCGGTGACCGTGATCACCGGCTTTTCCTCGAAATCGGCCGCCGCATAAATTTCCGCGCCGATGGCCTCGGCCCGGCGGAGCGATGCCGCAAACCGCTCCGCATCGCCCGGCCGGAAATCGACCTCACGCAACGCCCGATCGACCCGGGTCAGAATAAAGTGCCGCCGCGGATCGTCTGCCGCCAGAAGCCGCGCGACATTGAGCGGCACGCTAAGGTCGTAGAACACCTTCTCGACGAGCGGATCATGCAACATCAACCCCATGGCCATGCCGTGCTGGCGCCGGTCCTCGATGGTCCCGGCCTCGAGCAGGATGTCAAAGACCTCTCCGGCCAGCCCGTCTTCACTCAGCAGCAATTCCTGGTGGTTGCCATCCACGCCCTGGGCAATCTTGCCGTTGACCCGCACCAGGCATTGCGGGTCCGACCGCCCCCGCGTATTGCCAAACTGCGCATCGACCTTGAGAAACACCCGTCGCCCCGCCGCCGCCTCCGGCAATTCAAAGCGTGTGGCAAACCAGAAATAGCTTTCCGGCTCCCCCCAGACGAGTTCCGGATCGACCGCCTGCCAGTTCGCCGGGTCCTGCCCGACAATCCTGCTCCGCTCTTCCGGCAGCCCCCGGCGGAACCGCAGCGGCAGGGTTGTATCCAGCCGCTGGAAAATCCGGCTCCGCAGCCGGGCGAGAAGATGATCGAGCTTTTCAATGCGCATCGTTGAATTCCGGACCGGCCCAAGGCCGTAGCTTGCGTGATGGTTCAGTCTCTTTAGCGCCGCAGGCGCCGCCTACAGCCTTTCGGTGGTGATCCTGGGGACCACGCCACCAAACGGCTCCTGTTCTTCTGCCTCTCCGACCAGCAATCCCCTGGACCAGTCAAGCCCGAGGCCCCGCGCGCCGGGCCGTTCCAGCACCAGCCTGTCGCCACCCTGGAAGCGCAGCACACAGCGGCCGACATAGGCTTTGAAGGTCATAAGGTCCTGGCCCTCAGCCACGATGACGGCCCAACCCTGCTCCCGCCCCTGCTGGCGATATTCAATACCGGCGCAGGGCCCGCTCTGCATGGCTTCGAGCGGCGACATGGCCTTGTAGGCCACCAGGCCCCCGCCCCCCTCGAGGATCAGTGTATCGCCATCGAGGTGGTGGACCAGCCCCGCCCGCGCAGCATAGACATGGGTGAAATCGAGCCGGGCTGACGCGCCCAGCCGATACAGCACCAGCGCCGCATTGCGATGCTGGCCAACGCGCGGCAGCACCCCATTGCCACCCCAATAGGACGGACGCTGCTGCCCCCAGGGGTCGTCTTCACCCGGATGGTTGAGCCAGCTCCGGGCCATGGGATGGCTGGCAAAGCGCAGATCGAGCACATGCTGCTGGTGGCCATAGCCACCCGCCTTGGCACCGCTATTGGTGGAAAGCTGCACATCGGCGGTCTTGTAGAGGCTGAGCAGGGCCGCCGGACCATAGCCCTGGCTATAACGGGCGAGCACCACTTCACCCGCGGCCGGTTCGGCATAGCGGGCCAATTCCGCCGGCGGCTCATAGGCGCCCGCAGCGAAAAGCGGCAGTGAGGCGACGCCCGTATTGAGCCAGCCCGATCCGAAGGCCACGGCCGCAAAAGGCGCCAGCTCCGTCAAGGGACCCGCCCGCAATTCCTTGTCATAGGCCCGCCCCATCGACCCGGCAGGAACGCCGGCCATCGTATGCAGCGCCACCATGGTGAAGATGCGGTCGCAGAGCACCTTTGCCCGCCCGGCAATGGGCTCCGGCGCCAGTTCCGCGAGCGCCAGGAGCCCGATGAAATCCACCGGGTAATAGGCCGCCGAGTTCCATTCGGCCAAGCCTTCCTCTTCAACCGAGGTCAGCCAGAGATCGAGCCGCCCGGCCGCAATTTCGGCCTGCTGGCGCCCCGTTCGGCCCGATGCCGTGAACCTCGCTTCCGGAAACGCCAGCCCGGCCAGAAGCTGGGACACATGGAAGCACAGCGCATGGTTCTCGCTCCAGAACCACATCACGTCATTGCCCGGTTCATCCACCCAATAGCGGAAATCGATCAGGGTCTGCCGGGTCTTCTCTGCCAGGTCAGCGGGAAAGTCACTGCCGTGCCGCATCCACGCCCAGAGCAGTGGCACCGAGACGAAATCGGCACAGTCGCGCCGCTCGGCAATGGTCAGCAGCGTCTCCTCGATGATCGGCCGCAACCGCGGATCATCGGCCCTGCCGGTTTCCAGCAGCGCCACGGCCGTGCCCATCCGGTTTTCGCCGTTGACCGCCGCATGCTCCAGTGCCCTCGCCTTGCGTGCGGCCAGAGTGTCGCCCAGCGATTTCGGCTCAAGCGTATGCAGGATCGGGCAACCAATACCGCGCGCGACGCGGCTGTCACCGGCCACGAAAGTCAACTCCAGATTGTGATAGCCCTGCGGCAGGTCCGTGCCCTTGCAGAGCGTGACCTCACGGGCCCCGCTCGGCAGGGGAACGGTCGTGTCGAGCAGGGTCGCGTGGGTATGCGAGGTCGAGGTGACGACAGCACGAATATCGATCGCCATGCCGGCAGGCGTATCGAAGACCAGCGTCACATCATCCCCCGCGGTGATCACATCGCCGCGTGTCCGCACCTGGCTGGAGAGCGATTTGAGCGTATCGACATTGCTGCCGAGCTTGGCGCCGGGCAGGAACACGTCGAGCTGCACATCGTCCAGCAGTACCAGTTCATAGAACCAGTTGATGTCCCGCTCGGCCATGTCCTCGGTCAGAACGACGATCTCGCTGCCCCCGGCCTTGAGCGGCAGATGCACCACGGTTTCTTCGGTGCTGTTGCGGGTATAGGGCTCGAACCGGCCGGCCAACGCGCCGTCCACCCAGATATGAACGCCCCCGCGGGTCGACAGGCGGAACGAACAATAGCGATCCTCCGGCGCCGCCACCCGGGTCCGGCACCAGCGCGCCAGGCGCGTCGGACGATGCCGGAACTGGCTGAACTCCACCCGGCGATTGCTGCCCGGCAAATAGAGGCTCTCGACTGCCCAGTCGGTGCGCAATTGCACGCTGCGCGTGGCCACCTCCTGCCAGGTTGCCACCCGGCATGGCAGGTCTCCGACATCAACGAAGCCGTTGATATACTTGTAGTTTTGCGGGTCGCGCGCCGGCGCGGCCTCGCCGGGAAAATAGCGTGCGTCAACAGCGGAAAGCTCCCATGCGTTCAGGCTGTCGCCACGGGCAATCCGCATCAATGGGGTCGTCATGAAAGGACTTTCAGTTCGCACTCATCAAAAAAAGGGCGCCGGCCCCCGGTAATGCAGCAGGTCTTCCAGCTGCTCCAGCAGGGCCGGCAGTTCTTCGGGAGAACGGATGGTATAGTCGGGATGTTCGCTGATATCGGCCGCCACATGGCTACGCAGGCTCGACCAGGCCATGAAGACCGAAATGATGCCGAGCGCCTTGGCGCCCTTGATATCACGCGACAGATTATTGCCCACCATGACGCAGCGCCAGCTGTCGGACCGGTCCAGGCCCACAGCCTCAAGGGCCGTATCGAACATGCGTGCATCGGGCTTGAGCGCACCGACATCCTCGGAAATCACATGGGCGTCGAACAGGTCCCACAATTGATGATGACCGAGCAGGTTCACAAAGCTCTGCCGCGGGCCGTCTGCCACCAGCACGAGGCGATAGCCCGCATCCTTGAGCGCGCGCATCGTCTCGGCCGCCCCCGGGATCAGCTCGCCACGCAGCACCACTTCACTGCCCGGCTCCTTCTCCTCGGTGCGCTCATCGACCAGCGTGTCGCCGCAATCCAGCAACACCGCCTTGAGGTGCGGCAGCTCGGCGCGCAAACGAGCCAGCTCGGCCTCGATCCGACGCGGAATGGCCGCCTCCCATGCCGGCCAGGGCATCAGGGATACCGGCTGGGCCAGCGGCACATAGTGGTGGCTTGGCGCAAAGGCGTCGCGCCGCATCTTGAGCCGGGCCAGACGATGGTCCTCGCCATTTGCCCGATAGACGCCCCGTTGCGCGAAAGGATTGCCCAGATGCACACCCTCCAGGCCCGCCAGCCGGCCACATAGCGCCGCCAGCTTCTTTCGGTCCCTCTCGCCCATCAGGTCCGGGCTCGCCCAATGGGCGTGTTTGCCCGCCTCGACATAGACGAGCGCGCGTCCGTCGCGCATCTCGGCCCGGCCTCCACCCGCATCCATCACCAGGCGTCCGCCATGGGCCGAGGCTTCAACCCGCACGATCTGACCGTCCGCGCCCGCATGCACCCATACATGCTCGAGGTCGTAGAGGTGCCCGATGTCCCAGTCATAATAGATCGCGTATTCGACCGTCACCGCCGCCGCGGGTTCGACCCAGAATTTGGATGACGGCGACTGCCCGGCCTCCCGGAAAACAGTATAGCCCATGGCCACCGGTCGATAGGGCTCGCGCGCGTCCAGCATCAGCTGGGGCGCCAGTTGCGCGGCCAGATCGAGCTCGGTGACCATTCTCATGCCATCGCCCCGACCAGCGACAATTCTTCCGCAAAGTGGCAACGGACCTGGCGTCCATCGGTCACTGTCCGCAGCGCCGGCACCTCGGTGGCGCACTTAGCCTGCGCATAGGGGCAGCGGGGGTGGAAGCTGCACCCCGGCGGCGGATTGGCCGCATTGGCGATCTCGCCCTTGAGCGGCACGCGCTTGCGCGTACGATTGCCGCGCGGGTCCGGCTGCGGCACCGCCGCCATCAGCGCCTCGGTATAGGGGTGCAGCGGCTTGGCGAAGAGCTGCGCTGTGGGGGCCACTTCCATCAGCCGGCCCAGATACATCACACCAACGCGATCCGAGATATGCTCGACCATGCCCAGGTCATGGGTGATGAACAGATAGGTCAGGCCGAACTTTTCCTGCAGGTCCTGCAGCAGGTTGATGTTCTGCGCAGCGACCGACACGTCCAGCGCCGACACCGCTTCGTCCGCTGCGATGAAGCTGGGATTGAGCGCCAGGGCGCGAGCGATGCCGATGCGCTGGCGCTGTCCACCGGAAAAGGCATGCGGATACCGGTTGAGGAATTCGGGGCGCAGCCCCACCACCTGCAACAGTTCTGCAACGCGGTCGCGGATTTCCGCCTGTGTACCCACGCCATGGATCACCATGGGCTCGCCCACCAGCTCAAGCAGCGTCATGCGCGGGTTGAGCGAGGAATACGGATCCTGGAAGATCATCTGCATCTCCCGGCGCATTGCCCGCATCTGCCGGTCAGTGAGACCGGACAGATCGACAACCGAACCATCCGCCTGGCGGAACAGGATCTGCCCCTCGGTCAGCGAATAGGCGCGCAGCATCAGCCGGGCGACGGTCGATTTGCCCGACCCCGACTCGCCCACCAGACCGAAGGTTTCGCCCTTGCGAATATCGAGCGACACGTCGTCGATCGCCTTGACGTCACCCACCTTCCGCCGCAACCAGCCGGCGGTGATCGGGAAATACTTTTTGAGGTTGCGGATCGAGATCAGCACATCGTCCGGCATCGCCGCAGCATTGGTCATGGCCTCAGACATGGGCGAGCTCCTGGGCAAAGCGGTCGGCAATATGGCAGCGCGACATCTGTCCATTGAAGCGCTTCTCGGGCGGGTCCTGCACCTCGCAAAGCCCGGTGATCGCGTGGCTGCAACGCGGGTTGAATGCGCAGCCGCTCGGCACGCTGAAGGGGTCAGGCACCATGCCCGGAATGGTCGGCAGGCGCCGTCCCTGGTCGACCCCCAGCCGCGGGATCGAGCGCAGCAGCGCCTGGGTATAGGGGTGCTTGGGCGCATAGAAGATGTCGTCGACGCTGGCCGTCTCGACAATGCGCCCCAGATACATCACCGAGACCCGATCGGCGATATCGGCCACCACCCCGAAATTGTGGGTAATGAAGATGATCGCCATGCCCAATTCCGATTGCAGGGACTTGAGCAAGTCCAGGATCTGCGCCTCGGTGGTCACGTCCAGCGCCGTCGTCGGCTCGTCCGCGATCAGCAGGCTTGGATCGCAGGAGATGGCCAGCGCGATCATCGCGCGCTGTCGCATGCCTCCGGAGAGCTGGTGGGGATAGGCATCCACCAGTTCCTTGGGACGCGGCAATTGCACCTTGGCCAGAAGGTCGATGGCCCGCTCCCGCGCAGCGGCCCGTCCCAACCCCATATGCAGCTGGATGGTCCGCATGATCTGGGTGCCGATGGTATGCACCGGCGACAGCGCCGTCATCGGCTCCTGGAAAATCATGCCGATATGATGGCCGCGCACCTGCCGGATAGCCCGGCTGTTCCGGGACAATTGGGAGAGCTCGAATTCCTCTCCAGTGCGTGGCCGGAACAGAATTTGCCCGCCCGCATCCACGGCCCGCTTGGGCAGCAGGCGCATGATGGCGCGCGCGGTAATCGATTTGCCCGAGCCGCTTTCCCCGACAATGCCGAGGACTTCGCCTTTGTCCACGTGATAGGACACGCCGTTGACGGCCTTCACCAGGCCCTCCCGCATGGGAAAGTGCACCTGGACATTGTCCAGTTCGAGCAACCGCGCCGGCGGCATGATTGAAGTGGTCATGGTCTTATTGCCCATAGGGATCGGCGGCATCGCGCAGGCCATCGCCCAGGAAGTTGAAGGCCAGCACGGTGAGCACCACCGCGATGCCCGGCGACAGCAGCCAGGGGGCCAGTGAAATCGAACGCAGGTTCTGCGCGTCCTGCAGCAACACGCCCCAGCTCACCACCGGCGGGCGCAGGCCCAGCCCCAGGAAGCTCAGCGCCGTCTCGCCCAGGATCATTTCCGGCACCGCCAAAGTCAGCGCCGCAATAATGTACGAGGTCATCGAGGGCAGCATGTGCTTGGTGATGATCCGGTATTCCGAGGCACCCGCCAGTCTTGCGGCCAGCACATAGTCCTCATTGCGGATGGCAAAGAACTGCCCGCGGACAACGCGTGCCAGGTGGGTCCAGCCAATCAGCGCCAGGATCAGCGTGATCAGCACATAGACAAAGATCGGGTCCCAGGCGATCGGCAGCGCCGCCGCAAGGCCCATCCACAGCGGAATGGTCGGAATGGAGCGGATGAACTCCATCAGCCGCTGGATTGAACTGTCGATCCAGCCTCCGAAATAGCCCGAGATCGACCCCAGGGTCAGCCCGAGCACAAAGGCAAAGGCCACGCCCACCAGACCGGCCGAAAGACTGACCCGGGCGCCATGCATCAGGCGGGAAAACACATCCCGGCCAAGATCGTCCGTGCCTAGCAGATTGATCTGGTTGCGCCGGTCATCGACGCCGAACAGATGGATATTGGACTGGAACAGGCCAAAGAAATTGTAATCATCGCCCGGCTGGAAGAGCCGGATGGGCAATACTTTCTCGGTATCCTCCACAAAGCTCACGCGCGCCGTTTCAGGATCGCGTTCTCTTGCCAGGCCATAGACGAACGGCCCCACGAACGCGCCTTCATGAAACAGATGGATGGAGGTCGGGGGCGCCAGTGTGCGCAGGCGCTGCACCTCGAAGGGGCTGTATGGAGCCACCATGTCGGCAAAGATCGCCGCCAGGATCAGCAGGCTCAGGAACCACAGCGAGATCATGGCCAGCGTATGCTTGGAGAAGCGCCGCCACACCAGCTGCCAAGGCTTTGCCGTATACAGGTCCTCTTTCTTGTCGTTGACGAGCTCGGGCGCGGTCATGGTCTGTTCGGTCATCGCATGTCCCCTTAGGCGTAGCGGATGCGCGGATCGAACCACGCAAGCAGGACGTCGGAAATCAGCGTACCGATCACGGTGAAGACGCTGAGCACGAGAATGAAGCTGCCGGCCAGATACATGTCCTGCATCTTGAGGGCCTGCAGCAGCAGCGGCCCGGTCGTGGGCAGGTTGAGCACCACCGCGGTGATGATGTCACCCGAGAACAGCGCCGGCAGCGCCCAGCCCACCGTGGAAATGAAGGGGTTGAGCGCCACGCGCACCGGATAGCCCCAGACCACGCGGCCCTCGCTCAGACCCTGCGCATAGGCGGTTTCCACATAGGGCTTGCCCAGCTCGTCCAGCATATTGGCGCGCATGACGCGGATGAGCCCGGCAGCGCCGCCCGTGGCCAGCACGACCAGGGGGATCCAGATGTGCTGAAGGAGGTCGATCACCTTGGCCACGCTCCATGGCGCCGATTGGAACTGCGGTGAAAACAGTCCGCCCACATTGAGGTTGAGATAGACAAAGCTGACCCACATCAGGATGAGCGCCAGGAGAAAATCAGGAACGCCCTTGCCCAGGAACCCGAAGACCGTGAACACATAGTCGAGCACGGAATATTGCCGTGTGGCCGAATAGACGCCCACGGGAATGGCGATGATCCAGGTGAAGACCAGGCTAAGGGTCGAGATGGCCAGGGTAATGGCCAGACGGTCCCAGATCAGTGACGAGACCGGCGCGTTCCACTGCAGCGAATAGCCGAAATCGCCGTGGAAGATGATGTTGCTGATCCAGCGCCAGTACTGGATCACCATGGGATCGTTGAGCCCGTATTGGGCCCGCATGGCCGCTTCCTGCGCCTCGGTGATGTACTCGCCCTGATGACGCAGTTCGGCTGCGTAGGCGGTGATGTAGTCACCCGGGGGCAGTTGGATGATCACAAAGGAAATGAACGAAATGAAGATTAGTGTCGGGATCGCCAATAGGGCGCGCCGGATAATAAAGGCGATCATGTTGCTGTTCCTCCGGGCCGGCCCGGGAAATTGGTCGGCCCACGTCACATGAATGGCCCGGGGCGGACAATACCGCCCCGGGCCGTGTCATTTTATTCCTGGTCGAGCCAGAACTGCTGGGTACGGGCGATGCCCACACCGCGGAAGATGTCGTCCTGAACCAGGTTGGGCACGAAGTTGTTCATGCGGTCCGAAACGATGTTCACCAGCACGCCCTCGCCATACACGCCGATGACATAGCCCTGATCCACGAAGGTCGCGATCATCTCATTGACGGCGGCGTCGGCCTCTTCCAGGCTCACGGCCTGCGAAGCCTTGTCCCAGTCGGCGTACATTTCGCGAATGGCGCTGCCTTCAGGCGGCTCCACACCGCTCTCACCATTGGTCTGGTACCACTTGAAGTACTCGGTGCCATAGGACTGGCTGCCCATCATCAGGCGCGGGTCGGCCGGCACATAGGTGAGGCGGTCGAACGGCATCCACTGGAGCTGGAAGTCGTTGTTGTCGCGATTATTGTCCCACTGCGTCCGGTCGATGACGCGCGGCAGCAGCTCGATGCCGACATCGGCGAACATGCCCGAGAGCAGTTCGAGCGTCTTGGCATTGGCCTGGTCGCTGGTCTCGATGGTGACGCTGAGGCGCTGCCCATCCGGGCGGAGACGGAAGCCGGCGCCGTCGCGTTCGGTCAGTCCCAAGCCATCAAGCAGGCTATCGGCCGTGTCCGGATCATAGTCCACCCAGTGGCTGGACAGATCGTCCTTGTGATAGGGCGAACCATTGACCGGCGCCACCGCAACCGCATTGGCAAGACCCGACTGGGTCAGCTCGATGATCGCCTCGCGATCAACCGAAAGCGACATGGCCTGGCGGAAGTCAGCGCTCTGGAACAGCTCCTGCAGCACTTCGTCCTTGACCGTCAGGTTCGGCACGATCGACCAGACGTTGGAGTCACGACCGGGCACGACCTCATAGTTTCCGCGCTCCTCGTTCTCCTTGTAGAACGTATAGTTATCCAGGTTCATGCCGCGGCCCTGCATGTCGATCTGGCCCTGCGCAACCATCAGGTTGAGCGTTTCCGGATCCTGGTACAGGCGGTGCTCGATGCGGTCGATATAGGGAAGCTGGTTCCCCTCCTGGTCCACCGCGTAATAATAGGGATTGCGGACCATGGTCACGACGTCGGCGGGTGCCGGCGTTTCAATCTTCCAGGCGGTCAGCACCGGCAGCTCGGGGTTGTTCCACCAGGCGGTCAGGACGCCCTTGGACCCCCAGAGCCCCTTCCAGTTCTCAACATTGTACTTGGCGGCCGCCGCAGCCAGCTCTTCTTCGCTGGCGTAGTTGTTATTGTACTGGCTCAGATAGTGCTTGGGGAAAAGGAAGCTGGGGCGGTCCAGGCTCGGCTCACCTGTCGAGTCCTTGGCCAGGATCTGCAGGAAGTACACATAGGGCTGGGCGAACTTGATCGTGAAGGTCCGCTCATCCTTGATTTCCAGCTCAAGCGGCTTGCCGCCAGGCGCAAAGGTCGGGTCGATATTGGGGACGATCTCGGTATTGAGGAAGACATCCTTGTACCAGAACTCGACGTCCTCAGTGGTCACCGGCATGCCATCGGACCACTTGAGGCCTTCCAGCAGCGTGAAGGTGAATTCGGTCGAATCCTCGTTGACGGAATAGCTTTCGATATAGCCCGGCTGCAGCACGGCATTGCCGTCGGCATCGGCCGTCCACTTCAGCACGCGCTCTTCCATCAGCTTGGTCGGCCCCCAGCGGTCGCCCGGACCGCTATAGGCGCGGTGCCAGGTGCCACCGTACTGGCCAACTTCGACGGCCTCGACCACAGTCGGGCTGGTCGGCAGCCGCTCGTCAACCGGCGGCAGCTCCCCCGCCTCGACCATTTCCGTGAGCATTGGTGCTTCCTGGAAGGCCCAGGCAGCTGCAGTCATTGCCGTGCTCGACAATGCCGCGATCGCGACAGACGCGATCCACTTCTTGGCGTTCATAGACGTCTTCCTCAGTTTGCGCGGCACGATGCACCCAGTCGGTGACAACGCCAACGCATGCTTTGCCCTGGAAGCGGCTGACATATCGTATGAAAGTATTTTCACGACGCCTTCCTCTCCCTCTCCTGCTTCGACACTTTGGCGTGCAATGCACCTTGCATTTCGTGCGCTTTATGCCGTTACATGCACCATCTTTGCGATAGATTGTTACATCCGCAAGACGAAAAAAATTGCATGAGGGCGAAAATGGGGCGCGATGTGGACTGGAACGAGGCAACTTCCATTCAAGATCGGCTGGAGATTCAAGGACATATGCCGGACCCCCCATCCGGACGGCGCCTAAACGGTAGGCGTGGAAAAAATTCTCCAAACGGTTACTTACGCACGGTAGTGGACACTTTGATGGCCTCCGCATCGCTCCAGCGACCCGCGTTGTCCCGGCGTGTCGGCCTGCCGATCCACGCCGTTTCGGACCTTCTGGCCGATCTGGAAAGCCGCGGCTTCGTCCAGGTCACCGGAGCCCATGGCGGCATGCCTGGACGCTCCCGGCTATCCTATGCCCTGCGTGCCGACGCGGCCCTGGCCATGGGCTTTGATATCGGCGGCACCAAGATCGCCTCTGCCCTCTGCGACATGCGCGGTAAGCTCCTGGCCGAACATACCGAGCCCACCAGCCGGAACGGCGCCGATGAGCTGGTCAGCCAGCTCGCCGCTATCGCTGATCGCTTGTGCAGCCAGTCAGGGCAACCACGCTTTCGCGTCCGCAACACTGTGATCGGCGTGCCGGCCGCGATCGACCAAAGTGGCCGCGCGAGCCTGGCCGGCAATCTTCCCGGCATTGAGGATGTGGACCTCCTCCCACCGCTTGCCCAAGCGCTGGGCGGCAGCGTCGTGCTCGACAATGACGTCAATCTCGCCCTTGTCGCCGAAGCCATGGGACATCCGCCAGATACCATGCAGAACACCGCTTTTGTCGCCTTGGGCACCGGCATTGGCGGAGCCCTCATGGTCCATGGCCAATTGTTGCGTGGCGCCCATGGTGGTGCCGGCGAAATGGGTTATCTGCCGCTCTGGCAGTCAGCCGGTAACGGCTGGACAACTCTGGAAGATCAGGTCGGCGAGGCCGGCATTCGCCGCCGCTATGTGGCAGCAGGCGGCTCAAGCCGGATGAGCGTGCAGGACATTTTCGCTGCCGCCCGTGCCGGCGAACAGGCGGCCCTCGACATTATCGAGGAGACCGCCGGCTTTGTGGCCCAGGGCGTCGTCAGCATTCTCTCGCTTCTCGATGTCGAGCTTCTGGTCTTCGGCGGTAGCATCGGGGCGCGTGAGGAACTCATCGAGCGGGTGCGCCACCATGTAAGCCGTGCCTGGCCGCGTCCCGTCACCATGCGCCGCAGCGAAACCGGCGGGCGGGCGGGTCTCCTGGGTGGGGTGGAGCTGGCGCGTCGTCATATGCTGTCCGGCCTCTTCGGCCCCGCATGACCGCCCCGGGCACTCACGGCCTCAAGGGCCTAGGGCAGCGCACGCACACTGCCTCGGATAGTGAGCTTGCAGCCCAGCTCCAACCGGTGGGCCGGCAAGGCAACACTGGCATTTGTGATGCGCTGCTCGAGCAGATGTAGCGCCGCCGCACCGATGTGGTCGAGCGGCACGCTCACCGTGGTGAGCGAGGGCGACGTGAACTCGCCCAGCGCGACCCCGTCAAAGCCGACAACCGAAACATCCTGCGGCATGGAAAAGCCCGCTTGGCGCAACGCAGTCAAAACCCCCAAAGCCAGGTTGTCCGCCGCGCAGAATATCGCCGTTATGCCGCCCAGCCCGTCATGTTTGGCGATCCAGCGCTGGATGGCAGCCGCGCCCATCTCAGGGAAATATCCCTCGGCAAGGTGCACATAGGCGGTTTCCAGCGACAAATTATTGGCTCGAAACGCATCAAGAAAACCATCACGCCGCCGGCGGACGGTGCTGCGGCCTTCCCAGGTCAGGTGCATGATGTTGCGATGCCCCTGCTTGATCAGCCAATTGGTCACATAGCGCGCCGCGAAGCGATTGCCCGGCGTGACACTGTCGATCTGCATTTCATGGTCTTCGCCGTTCATCAGCACGGCCGGGATGCCTGAACCGGCAATTTCCTGCAACAGTTCGGGGCGATCATCAGCGAGCAGCAATATGCCGTCGACCTTTGCGGCCTTGGCCTGCGCGACCAGTTCGGCCCCGCTGAGGCCGGGCTTGTCCACTTCCACCGGTACAATCTGGATCGAGCGCCGCTCACAGTCCCGCATCAGCCGGCTGAGCAGCGTCCAGGAAAACAGATTGGCCTGGTTGTGCGGCAGCGTATCGCTGGGCACCGCGAGCATGACGCTGCGCAACACCGCGATGGCGGCCTTTTCGCGGCGCTTGGCCAAATACCCCAGCGTGCTGGCGGCATCCAACACGCGCTCGCGTACTTCCGCCGAAATCGGTGCCGTTCCGTTCAGCACGTGCGACACGGTCGATGTCGCCACCTCCGCCTTGTCGGCGATGTCTTTGATTCCGACCTTTCGCGGTATCTGCTCCATCACTCCTGGTCTCCGCCAGACCGGCATCCGCCGGTTTCCCCCAAACCCTGTCGCCACGCTTGCCTGGAACACTGCATATCCGCAAGCGCGCCCAAAGGGAAATCACGCCATCGGCTGCCCCTGCGCCGCACATTTGCCTGCGGGCCGCGACTTTGACACCGCCTCTCCCAGGCGGCCGGCAAAAGAACCCTTGAGCCTCCCTTCCGCCGGCACCGATCCTATTCGTCGCCGGAACCGTCCGCCAGTTGCCCCAGCTTGACCTGGGTCAGCAGGCTCAGCTCGTCATAAACGGTCCACTCGTCAGCGATTCTGCCGTTCTTCCAGTGATAATGGCTCATGCCCATCACCTGCACCCGCTTGCCGGTCGGATCGCCCAGCGTGCCCAATATGCCATAGCCGAGGTGATGTCCTTCCATGATCCAGCGCACGGCAACCTTGGTGCCACCCTCTTCGCAGGGGTTGGACGCCACGTGCTGGATTTCATAGGAGGCGTCGGGCAGCGAGCCGATCAGGCCAAGATGCTGGTGGATGATAGCCGCATGGCCATAAAGCTCCTTCATCAGCGGTCCGTGATACTGGGCGTTCGGAGCGTAGTCCTGGGCAATGCGGCCGAACATGCGCTTGGTGAAGACCTCATGCAGCATCTCGATGGTCTGGGCTTCCACATCATTGTGGGCCAGTGAGGTATCAGCCTTTTCCGCTGGCGGCGTCTGGCCGACAAAGCGGCGGTTCTCGCCGATATCGAGCGAAGTCAGGCCTGCATCAAACTTGGCCTTGGCCGTCTTCATGGCGAAATGGTGCGGATCGAGACCAAGCTGCTGGATGATGGCCATGGTGTCGGCCACCACCCATTCGCGGTAGATCTTGTTCTGGAAGATCATGCAGTCGGCAATGGTACGGCTGACAAAGGGTTTTCCGGTCGGCGGCCCGAAATGGCCGTATTGGGTGTGCCGGCCTGAGCCGGTCACCAGATGGCTGGTAAAGAACCCATCCTTGTCATTGCCGTTCCAGATGACCTGCGTGCCCATGCCCCGGCGCTCGGGAAAGCTCACCAGCCGCTGGATGGTGTCGCGCACAATGTCTTCGCGATTATAGATCGTGCCGGTGGTGCCATAGAGCACGCAATTGTGGGTGTAGTGGGTGTAGATCAGCCCGATATCGCGCTCGTCCCAGATCCTGTGGGTACAGCGGATGATGTAATCAACAATGTCGGTGTAGATGTCATCAAACCCGTCCAGCGACTGGCCGCGCGGGCGATCGGTGGGTGCCAGGTCGACATAGTCGTGACGCTCGACCTGCAGCACCTCTTCCTTGCGGGAGGTTGGGCTCACGCCCTTGCCCTTGTTGGTGCTGTCACTCTCGCTCATCGTGGCTCCTTGGTCTGCTGCCGGCATGGCATTGTGGTCGTTGTTGGGGCCGCTCAGCCAGGCACGCATATGACGCGCCACTGCAGCGGGATTTTCAAGCGGGGCGAAGTGCCCGGCCTTGGGAATGGTGAAGAAACGCGCTCCGGCAATGCCGGCGAACAATTCCTCATGGGCGTCCAGCGGGCAGATTTGCTCGTCCGCCCCCGCCAGGATCAGCACCGGTACGGCGATGGCTCCCAACCGGGGGCGGCTGTCGGCGCGGTTGATGGCCACGTCCGATTGCGCGGCCAGCACCGCCGCTCCGGCGTCGCGCGCCATGGCGATGATTGCGGCCTTCAACTCGGGATTTCCGGCATTGCGTGGCGACACCAGCTTTTCCCATGCATCAAGGATATAGCCCGCCATGCCCTCGATCCTGGCCTTCTCGACCGCCTTGCGCCGAACCTCAGCATTGGCCTGGGGGTCGGGGCGCGGAGTCGTATCGATCAGGGCCAGCCGCTCAATCCGCTCCGGTGCCTGCGCCATCATTTCCAGCGCCACGATGCCGCCCAGCGAGAACCCGGCGAGCGCAAAACGATCCGGCGCGGACTCAAGAATACGCGCCGCCAGTTCCGGCGCCGTCGAGGCGCCTGTCATCGCCATCACCCGCATGTCTGGGTAGTCCAGCTGCGCCATCAGGGGCGCAAACAGGCGCTCGTCGCAAACCGTGCCGGGCAAGAGCAGCAGCGGCACGATCGAGGCGTGCCGGTCACTCTTTGCCAACTGGGTCGTCACATGCGTGTTCATGTCACCGGCGCGTGCCCCCGACGAAAGATCGAGGCTCGTTTCACCAAAAAACTCTGGCAAATTTTGAATACGTATGCAAGATCGAAAGTGAGAGCTGTCGAGACGCCGGACGCCGTTCAGAATGCGTTCATTATCGATAGCCTGGACCTGCTCCTGGAGTACGCAATGACCGATCCCGTTTCCGCGCCTTTCCCCGGTGTCACCTATGTCAAGGCGCCCGAGCGCTCCTCAATAAGCGACAACGCACCGGTCGAAGCCCTGGTCAGCGAGATCATCGCCAATGTCCGCGCCCATGGTGACAAGGCGGTCAGGGACTACTCCGCCCGCTTCGACAAGGCGGACCTCGACGTCTTCGAAGTCACTGATTCTGAACGGCAAACTGCTCTGGCTGAGCTTGATCCGCAGACCCGCAAGGACACCGAATTTGCCATCGATAACGTCCGCAAATTCGCCCAGGCGCAGCTTTCAACCATCTTGCCGCTCGAGGTCGAGATCCTGCCCGGCGTCCATATGGGTCATCGCGTCATCCCCATCGAGCGGGTCGGCTGCTATGTCCCCGGCGGCCGCTATCCCCTTCTATCTGCTCCCATAATGACCATCGTCCCCGCCAAAGTTGCCGGCGTCGACGAGGTCATCGCCTGCCTCCCGCCCAATGCCCACAAGGCCATGATCGCCGGCTGCCATCTGTCTGGCGCAGATAGGATTTTCCGCATCGGCGGGGCCCAGGCCATCGCCGCCATGGCCTATGGCACCGAGACGGTCCCTGCCGTCAACAAGATCGTCGGCCCCGGCAATGCCTTCGTCAACGAGGCCAAGCGCCAAGTCTTCGGCCCCGTCGGCATCGACCAACTCGCTGGCCCGTCTGAGATTTTCGTCGTCGCGGATAAGACCGGCGATGCCGAAATGATCGCCACCGACCTCCTTGCCCAGGCCGAGCACGACATCCGTACCCGCGTTGGCCTCATCACCACCGACCAGGCTCTGGCCGAAGCCACGCTGATCGAAGTCGATAAGCAGCTCGAAACCCTCTCGACCGCCAACACCGCCCGCGAAGCCTGGATCAACTATGGCGAGATCACCGTCTGCGACACTGAAGAGGCGATGATCGCCTATTCCGACCTCATCGCCGCCGAACACCTGCAGGTCCACACTGCCGACTCCCATGCCTTTGCCAAAAAGCTGAGGAATTACGGGAGCTTGTTCATCGGCGAACTGGCCAGCGTGGTCTATTCCGACAAGTGCTCCGGCACCAATCATACGCTCCCCACCATGGGCGCCGGCCGCTATACCGGCGGCCTCTGGGTCGGCGCCTATGTCAAGATCGCCACCCACCAATGGCTGAGCGAGGAAGGCGTCAAGCAGGTCGCCCCGCCGGCAGCCCGCCAATCCGCCAGCGAAGGCCTCGAAGGCCATCGCCGCGCCGCCCAACTGCGGCTGGATCGCATGCAGATCAAGAAGAGCGCGTAACGAAAGGGCCGGTGGAAACACCGGCCCATGTCATTTCTCGTAACCTATTGCGCTAGCTGACCTTATCCGCCTTGGCCCAGGCAGCCCGCAGCTTTTCGACCGTAAACCCGGGTGCCCGCGCCGCCGACAATATCGGCACTTCCTTGCGCATCACCACGTCGATGGCCCAGGCCATGCGCTCGATATGCTCCGCCGGAATGACGACGGCGCCATGCCGGTCGGCATGGATGAGATCGCCCGGCCGCACGCTCATACCGAACACCGTCACCGGGCAATCCAGTTCCGTCACATGCACGAAGGCGTGGCTGGGCCCCACGGCCCCCGCAATCACCTGATAGCCCTCGTCCAGCATGCCCAGGTCACGCAACACACCATTGGTCAGCGTTCCGGCAACACCGAGGCCCTTGTGCTGGGCGACCTGCACTTCGCCCCAGAAACCACCGATGACATGGGGCCAATCGGTGTCCTCGATCACCGCCACATTCGGCCCCTCGCCCGCCGAAACATATTCATAATACTGCATCCGCAGCGCCCGCACTTCGGCCGCCGGCTTCTGCGCCGGCGACGAGGCCCGTATCTTGGCTGTACGAGCAAATCCTACCACCGGCGGCAGGCTTGGATCGGCGCAGACCACCGGAAACTTGGTGAACCCCTCCGCCGTCCGCCCACCCATGACATGCTCCAGCGCATTGCACACAGTCGGCGTATCAGCCTGGCGCAGTGCGGCAAGCGTCTGCGGCGAAATGGTGGGATTGGGTCTCTTTTCCGTCACCTCGCGCTACTCCGCCGCCTGCGCTGCCGCAAACACCGGCGCTGCCGGCGACGCCGCACCACGAATGACGAAGGCGATGGCGTCGGCCGAAGCCGGATTGCGGAAGCCATGCATCAGCCCGACGGGCACGGTCAGTGTATCGCCGGCCCCCATGATCAGCCTGCCGCCATCCCAGGAAAATTCCAGCGTGCCGGACTGGACGAAGATCACCTCCTGCTCGGCGCGTGCATGGGCCGGAATGGTTGCACCCGTCTCGAGCTTGAGGCGGCGCAAGGTAAAGTCGTGCTTCCAGTGCCCGATGATCGGCCCGGCCTTGATGCCGTCCTGGCCGTCAATGTCGCCGATGACGCCCGCTTCCTCTACGCCCGGACCCGCCAGCGGCGAGTTGGGATCACCCTTTATGTCCCTGGACTTGATGGCATATTTGGCCAGTTCGGCCATGGGTGGAGTCGCCAGTTCCTTGAGCTTTTCGGCACTCGGGGGCTGCTCCAGTTCGGCGCCTTCTGGCACCTTCTCGCCCAGGGTCGTGTCGATCAGCTTGCCGCCCTTGAGCAGTTTCAGGCCAAAATCCTCGGCCATCTTGAAGACGCTGGGCGCCCAGACCACCTTGCCGGGGTCGTCATGGCCAAGCACCACGAAGAGGAAGCCCGTGCCCTCGTCGAGCTTTTCAAAGCCGCGGAACATGTGCGTCGGCACGGTCGCCACATCGCCCGGTTCAACATCGATATAGCCGTCGCTCTTGTCCGGACCAAAGACAAAGCGCCACTTGCCGGTATGCACCACGAAGGTCTCGGCGGTGAGATGGCTGTGCTGGGAATTGGTGCAACCATAAGGCTGGCGCGCCGCACCGACATTGAAGCCGTGGGCCTCGGGGATATGCACCACCTGTGCCGGGTTCTCCGACACGCCCGGCCCGATGATGGTGAAATTCTCCTTGCGGTCCGAACCCGGCGTGCGGGCGTCGATGAAGGCGTTGCGCAGCCCCTTCAGGTCTGCATAGCGCACCAGGCGCCTTTCCATTTCGGCTTGGGTCCAGGTCTTCTGGGTCATGATTTATCCCCTTTCGCGAGGCAGGATAGCATTTTTGCATTCGTATGCAATATGGGTTTCAGATGTGGCAAAGCGATGTTCTTTTCATGCATTTTCGTCAGGCTTTGCTGGGTTTGTAGATGCGCCGGCCGTCGGCTTCGACGATGCCGGTCTTGGGCAGGCGCGCGGAGGTCCGCACCACCAGTTCGCCGTTGAGGATGCGGTGCTCGGCTTCGATTTCGCCGGAAGCGATCTGCCCCATCAGCATGCCCACCGTGGCTTCCACCATGCGCTTGAGCGGCTGGCTCATGGTCGTGATGCCATAGGAGGTCCAACGGGCCGGGCCGACATCGTCATAGCCGACAATGGAGAGGTCCTCTGGAATATTGAGCCCGAATTCGTAGCGGGCCACATCCATCACCGCGACGGCCATATGGTCGTTGGCGACAAAGATCGCATCTGGCCTGTCAGACCGGCCCAGCATCTGCCGCACCGCCACTTCGGCTTCGGTCCGGTTGTAGTTGCCCACGCCAACGACAATATCGTCGTGGCCCGCCGCCGCCAGAGCCTCCCGGTAGCCGGCGAAGCGATCGCGATTGGTGGAGGAGCTTTCGATGCCCGAGATGTATCCGAAGCGCTTGTGACCGCCCGCGAGCAGGAACTCGGCGATCCGCCGGCCCCCTTCGCGGTTGCTGGTGGTGACGCTGGAGACCGCGTCGCGCTCGGTGGTTCGGTTGAACAGCACCACCGGAATTCCCGCCGTGGCACACTCTTCGGAGAGGTGCGAAGACAGGGTCGTCGAAGCCAGAATGATGCCGTCGACCCTATATTGCATCAACTGGTCGAACACTGGATCGCTATCGCGATCCATCTGTCCGGTAAACAGGAGCAGGCGATAATTCTCCTTGGCCAACAGCCGGCCAAGTTCCTCAAGCACGTCCGGATAGAACAGATTTTCGAGATAAGCCATCACGACCGCAATGATGCGGGAGCGATTGGTGATCAGTGATCGTGCAATGGCATTGGGCCGGTAGCCCAGTTCCTTGGCTGCATCCATGACCTTGGCGCGGGTCTTGGGGGAGATAGAGGCGCCGGGGGTAAATGTGCGGGAGACTGCGGACTGCGAGACACCGGCGCGCCGCGCAACTTCCGACGAGGTCACTCCCGGCTTTTTTACTCCGCTGTCCATCCGCCATCCACCAGGAGGGCGGTGCCGGTAATCAGCGCCGCCGCGTCGGAAGCCAGAAATACGATCGGCCCCATGATATCCTCCACCCGCCCGAGCCGCCCCAGTTTGATCTTGGACAAGACCCAGGCACGGAAATCGGGGTCGCTGAGGTTCTTGGCCGTCAATTCGGTCTCGATAAAGGTCGGGCAGACCGTATTGACCCGAATATTGCTGGCCCCGAGCTCAATGGCCAAGGCTTTTGTCAGGCCTTCAACAGCATGTTTGCTGGCCGCATAGACGGCGCGGTCAGGCCCGCCGACATGGCCCATTTGCGAGGAGACGTTGATGACCGACCCGCCCAGTCCCGCTGCCTGCAATTTGCCGACCACTGCCTGGGTGACAAAAAGCGTAGCGGCAAGATTAAGCTGCATGACGGCCTGATAGTCCGCAGGCGTGATCATGGCGAGATTGCTGTGCCGCCCAGTCCCGGCCGAATTGACGAGGATGTCGAAAGGCGCGCTGTCCTCGACGAAGGCTTTGACGCCGTCCAAATCGGTTATGTCGAGCGCCACGCCCTCCACCGCATGTCCCGCCGCGGCCATCTCGTTGACTACCTTCTCCACATCCGCGGCCGTCCGCGCCGCCACTGTGACATGGGCGCCGGCCTCCGCCAGTGCCACCGAAGCCCCCAACCCGATGCCCCGCGTGCCACCGGTCACCAGGGCGCGCCTGCCGTCGAGGCGAAAGCTGGGGGTCTTGGGCAGGGTCATGTTAGTGATCGCTTTTTCTGGCCGGGGTCGCAGCCGTACCATAGGGCACGTTGCGGCGGCCATAGCGCCGAACGCGAATATTGGCCTGTTCGGCATGGCCGACAAAGCCTTCGAGCATGGAGAGCCGCGAACCATACTCACCGATCATCGCCGAAGCAGCGTCGGTGCTGACGCTTTGCCAAGTGCAGGTCTTGAGGAATTTGCCCACCCATAGCCCGCCGGTATAGCGCGCTGCCTTCATGGTCGGGAGGGTGTGGTTCGTGCCGATCACCTTGTCGCCATAGGCCACATTGGTGCGTGGGCCCAGGAACAGAGCGCCGAAATTGGTCATGTTGTCCCGGAACCACATATCGCGGTCGGTCATCACCTGCACATGCTCGGACGCGATGCGGTCAGCCTCGACCAGCATCTCCTCGTAGCTCTCGCAGACAATGATTTCGCCATAGTCCTCCCAGGATTTCCGCGCCAGATCGGCTGTGGGAAGAATGTCGAGCAGGCGCTCGATCTCGGCCATGGTGTCGCGGGCCAGTTTCTCCGAATTGGTCAGCAGGATAGCGGGCGAATTGGGGCCGTGCTCGGCCTGTCCGAGCAGGTCCGTGGCGCATAGCTCGCCATCCACGGTTTCGTCGGCGATCACCAGCGTCTCGGTCGGACCGGCAAAGAGGTCGATGCCGACGCGCCCATAAAGCTGCCGCTTGGCCTCAGCCACAAAAGCGTTCCCGGGTCCCACCAGCATATCGACCGGCTCAATGCTTTCGGTGCCGATGGCCATGGCGCCAATCGCCTGAATGCCGCCCAGCACATAGATTTCGTCGGCCCCTGCCATGGCCTGCGCAGCAACGATCGCCGTCGCCGGCTTGCCATTGAAGGGGGGCGCGCAGGTGATGACACGCGGACAGCCAGCCACCTTGGCAGTCAGAACCGACATATGCGCCGAAGCAAGCAGCGGATATTTGCCGCCCGGCACATAGCAACCCACGGCATTGATGGGCACATGCCGGTGCCCCAGCGTCACGCCCGGCAGGGTCTCGACGCTGAGCTCGAGCATCGTGTCCTTCTGCTTTTGCGCAAAATTGCGCACCTGGGTCTGGGCAAATTCGATATCGGCGAGATCCTGGTCAGTCAGCTGCGCCTTGCAGGCGTCGATTTCCGCCGGGCTTAGCCGGAAGTCGTTGCGGTCCCATTTGTCGAACTTGAGCGAGAGCTCGCGCACCGCCTCGTCACCGCGCTTTTCGATATCGGCCAGGATGGTTTCAACGGTTGCCCGGACTTGACGATCCGCCTCCGCCCGCTCTTCGACATCCTTACCGCGCTTCAGCCAGATTGGCATGGGTGGCTCCCCTCGATAGTGTTTTCAAGAAGCCGCATACGTATGCAGCAAATAGTTCCAAAGCGCGTTTGAACGCGAGGTTTGGCCGCATCATCGCGGCACGGGTGGTCTTTGCAGGCTGGTGTCGGTGGCCCGCTCATAGGCGTGGCCGACTTGGACGATCCGGGCTTCATCGTGATGCCGTCCGATGATCTGCATGCCGATGGGCAGGCCTTGGTGAAACCCGATCGGCACCGCCAGCACCGGGTGGCCGGACACGTTGAAGCCGATGGTGCGCATGGGCGTCCACACGGCTTCTTTCTCGAAGGGCGCAACGGGCAAGGCCGTGGTCAGCGCGCCCACGGTAATCAGCACGTCGTGCCGGTCCAGCAGCCCATCGACGGTGGCTCGGAAGGCCTCGCCAGCATCACGCGCCCTGGTCACTTCGGCGTCTGTGAGCGCCAGGCCGGCCGCCAGACTGAGATAGGCGCGGCGCCCATAGGCCTCGGGGTTATCACGCAGACCATCGGCATGCAGCCTGAAGCTTTCCGCATGCAGTATCGCCGCCACCGCCACTTCCACACCCGCATAGTCGGGCATCTCCACTTCGTTTACCACAGCGCCAAGCTGCGACAGCACCGATATGGCGGTGTCGATTGCCGCGGCGACTTCGGGCATGGCCTGGGGATCGTGCACAAACCAGTTGCGGGCATAGCCGACCCGTAAGCCGGATAGGGCTTCCCCGATGCGCGAACACGCCGCTTGCTGGCCCACCCGACCACCGAGGACATCCAGGGTCAGCGCGGCCTCGGCGACAGTTGCGCTGACCGTACCGACATGATCGAGGCTGGGTGCCAGGTCGAGTACGCCATGGGTCGACACAGTGCCATAGGTGGGCTTGAGACCCACAGTGCCGCAGTAGAAGCTCGGCCCGCGCACCGAGCCGCCGGTATCGGTGCCGATCGAAGTGCGGATCAACCCGCCGGCAACGGCAGCGGCGCAGCCCGAGGAGGAGCCGCCGGTAATATGCTCGGGATTCCAGGGATTTCGTGCCGGCGGAAACAGCCCGTTCTTGTCCGGTCCGACCGTGGCCCATTCATAGGTCGCGAGCTTGCCGATAATGATGGCACCCGCCTCGCGCAGGCGGTGAACCACCTCGGCGTCGTTCTTGGCAGTTACATCGGCCCGGCCCGGCGCATTGGCCGTCGTGGGCACGCCTGCGACATCGATCAGGTCTTTGATGCCCACGGGGATGCCATGGAGTGGCCCACGGTCCAGACCTTCGGCGAGTTCGCTGTCTGCTTGCGCGGCCTCCGCCAGCGCACTTTCTTCCAGCACACGATAGAAACTGAGATAGACCGGGTCCCGCGCAGCAATGCGGGCCAATGTGGCGCGCGTCAATTCGAGTGCGGAGAGCCGCCCTTCGCGAAGGCGCGCACCCAGCGCGAATATGTCGAGATCACAGATGGCCTCGTCAGGCCGGGCAAGACCTTGCGGATGCTCCTGGGCAGCGAGCCCGTCATGCATCCACGCAGCAAGCTTTTCCACACCCGCTGCCTCGTCCGCAGTCAGCCTCAACCCCGCCGCCTCTAGCGCGGCCTTGAACCGATCATCAAATGCGCCGTCCCGCGCCATGGTTCAGGCCTCGATCCGCGCGCCGCTGGCATTGTCGAACAGATGGCAAGCCGAAGCCGGGATCGCAATGCGGGCCATGTCGCCAATCTCGGCGCGATAGTCCTTGCCCACCTTGATGGAAACCAGCTCCCCTGCCACGCGCATGGAAAGCATGGTGGCCTCGCCCAGCAGTTCAACCGAATAGATCGGCGCTTCAATCTGGCCATTGGCTTCGGCCAGGGTCGCGTCCTCGGCCCGGAACCCGAGCGTGACAGCGCCGCTTGCAGTCCCCGGCAGCCCTTTGATCCGAATGCCCTGGCTGGTGAAGACACCATCCTTCACTTCGCCGCTGACAAGGTTCATGGCCGGCGAACCGATGAAGCTCGCGACAAATGTATTGGCGGGGCGGTCGTAGATCTCCATCGGCGTGCCGACCTGCTGCACCACGCCCTTGTTCATCACCACCACGCGGTCGGCCAGGGTCATGGCCTCGATCTGATCATGCGTCACATAGATCGTGGTAGTCTTGAGCGCGTGGTGCAGGTTCTTGATCTGGGCGCGGGTCGAGACGCGCAGCTTGGCATCGAGGTTGGAGAGGGGCTCGTCCATCAGAAACGCATTGGGCTCGCGCACGATCGCCCGGGCCAGCGCCACGCGCTGCCGCTGCCCGCCCGAAAGTGCCGCCGGCCGTCGCTCCAGGAACGGCTCCAGCTCCACCATCGCCGCCGCCTTCATGACCCGTTCATTATGCTGGTCCTGGGGTATCTTCCGGACCTTGAGCGGGAAACGAATGTTCTCGTAGACCGTCATGTTCGGATAGAGCCCGTAGCTCTGGAACACCATGGAAATATCGCGGTCCTTGGGCTCAAGCTTGTTGACGAGCCGGTCGCCGATCCAGATTTCGCCTTCGGTGATTTCCTCCAACCCCGCGATCATGCGCATGGTCGTCGTCTTGCCGCACCCCGAAGGTCCCAGCAAAACCAGGAATTCCTGGTCGGCAATGTCGAGGTTGAAATTGTCGACGCCGACAAATTTGTTCCAGCGCTTGGAGACGTTCTTGAGACGGATCTGGGCCATGGGATCAGCCTTTCACTGCGCCGGCGGTCAGGCCGCTGACGATCTGGCGTTGGAAGAAGAGCACGAGAATGAAGAGCGGCGCGGTGGCCGAGACCACGGCGGCCACGGCATACATCACATTGCCCGTCTCCTGGATGGAGCCCAGGAAGCTCGAAATCTTGGGCACCATGGTCTGGTTGTCGGCGCTCAGCAACATGGCCGTCACGGCGAAGTCATTGTAGCCCAGCAGGAAACTGAAGAGCCCCGTCGTCACCACGCCCGGCCACATGACCGGCATGATCACCAGCCTGAAGGCCTGGAAACGGGTACAGCCATCCACCATGGCGCTTTCGTCGAGATCCTTGGGGATCGAGAGGAAGAAGGAGTGCAGCATCCAGAGCGTGAAGGGCTGGTTGATCGCCACCAGCACGATGATGGAGGTGGGCAGCACGCCCCAGATATTGAGCTGGAAGAACGGCAGAAGATATCCCGAGACCAGCGTAATATGCGGCATGGCCCGGAACACCAGCGCCGCGATCAATATCCAGAAGGCGTAATTGCGGCCCGAGCGCGCCAGCGCGTAGCCGCCCAGTGTGCCAAGAGTAAGGGAAATGGCGGTGACGCAGATCGTGACGATCACGGTATTGAACGCGGCCCGCCAGAAGTCACGGGTAATCCAGGCACCGTAATATCCGGCGCCGGTGAAGGCCTCGCCGGTCTGGCGGATGGTGGCGGTACCGAAAATCGCATTCCACCAGCTCTCGCGAGAGAAGAAATCCGCCTCAACCTTGAACGATCCCCAGACCGTCCAAAGGAACGGCACCGCGGCCAGGATCACCCAGAAGACGATGAAGCCATAAATTAGCGTGTTGAGCAGTACGGGGCGCTTGTGGGCCATTGCTTCGGACATGATCACACCGCCTTGTGCTTGAATTCACGCCAGGTGCGCACCAGCACCGGCGAAAGCAGGATGACGACCCCGATAATTGTCAGCACCGAGGTGGCTCCGGCCGAGCCGAACTGCTGCGCGTCCCCGCTCAGATCGTTATAGATCAGCCAGCTCAGGGAGGTGGCATTGGCTTCGGCCGAGAACCCCACAATGGGTTCAAAGACGCGGAAATTGTCCATCAGCTGCACCAGCGCCACGAAGGTTGCGAGCGGGGCAAGGTGTGGGATGATGACGAAGCGGATGCGCTCCCAGCGTGAGGCGCCATCGATCATCGCCGATTCCAGCGTGTCTCCCGGCACGGTCTGCAGACCGGCATAAAACACCACAAAGGAGAACGGTGCATTGGTCCAGACGCCATAGGTCAGCAACGCGCCCCAGGTGAGCGCCGGGGAGGCGCGCAGCGACAGGGTCGGGTCGCTGAAAATATGCTGGATGGTTGCGCCCAGAATGCCATTAGGGCTGAGCATCCAATAAAGGATCAACGAGCCGATCAGCGGCGTGATGATCATGGGCAGAAGCGAGAAGAAGATGATCGGCCCCTTGGTCACCTTGGGCAGGGCATTGACCGCCAGCGCGATGCTAAAGCCCAGCGCCATGGCCAGCGGCGTCACGACAAAGCAATAGACCAGGGTGAAAATCAGCGCCTTGTAGAAGGGCAAGTTGAGGATCTGTGCCCATTTCGCCGGCAAGCCGCGATCGGACGAGAGGATAGCACCCAGCTCGGCGCTTGCCAGGTGGGCCCGGTCGACATAGGTGCCCAGACCGTTGAACCGCCCCAGCGGTTGTGCATCTCGCAGCGCGGCAGTGGCCTCTGAATCGACGCGCAATTCGCTTGTACAGCCGCCGAAGGGTTGGCAGTTCTCGACCTCCACCATGACCTGCTCATGACTGACATAGAGCGACTGCAGCACGACCGACACGATCGGCAGGGCAATGAACAGCACCATGGCAATCAGCGATGGCAGGATGAAAGCAAAGAATGTCTTGTGCGGCATGCCTGCCTCCTCAGAGTGCCTAGCCTGTCGGCATCAGAACGGAACGGGCGAGCCCATGGTGCAAAACCTGCGTTCGGCCCTTCGCTAGCAGCGAACTTTCAGTTGCGCAGCGCGAGCGGGGAGCCTCCTCCCGCGTACGGGAGGAGGCGCAGCTTGCTGGAGGAAGAACTTATTGAAGGAACCCAGCGCCGCGGGCAGCAGTGTCGTAGGCGGCCTTGACGTCTGCAAGTGCCTGGTCGGCATCCTCACTGCCAGCCATGAATTCAGCCAGTTCAGTAGAGAGCGCGGTGTGCAGCAGTCCCATATAGGGCTGCATCGGATAGGGGCGCGCACCACCATTGGCATTGGCAATGACACCGACTGCGGCCGGACCGGGTTCGTAGCCCGCGATCAGCCACGTGGCGACATCCTTATTGGCCATCATCATGTCCGGGGAAACGCCGTGAACCATGGCCCGGAAGGAGGCTTCAGCGTCTTCATCCGAGATATTCTTGGCGATGGTGAACCCGTCCCACCACAGCGCCGCTGCCGGCGTGGAACCGCCGCCGATGGTGGGCGCGGCAGTCAGAACAGTGTTCTCGACCACGCCGTCCACTGCGCCTTCGTCGTCAAGAATGGCGCCAGCCAGCGACCCCCACTCATTCATGATGGCGACATTGCCGGCTTCATATTCCTTCTGGATCTCGGTGGCGTCATAAGTGAGGTAATCAGGATCCATATAGGCGGTCATTTCACGCATGACCCGCAGGGCTTCGCGCCCGTTTTCATTGTCGATGGTCAACTCGGCGCTGCCTGGGGCAAAGAACTCGCCGCCTGTGCCCAGGTAGTTGTTGACGAATTCCGCCGCGAGGTCCCAGCCGGGTTTGACCGAGGCCGCCAGCGGATACTCCATCAACCCCGCTTCCTTGATGGCAGCGGCGGCGGCCAGCACCTCGTCATAGCTCTTGGGAGGCTCGATACCGGCCTCTTCCAGAATGTCCTTGCGATAGAACATGTGCTGACCATTGCCCATAAAGGCGATGGCCATGATCTTGCCGTCGATCTTGACCAGTTGGCTGGGCTGCAGGTCCTGGCCGTATTTGGCGACCAGATCATCGAGTGGCCGGATCAGGTCCGCATTGAGCAGCGGCACGATGGAATTGTTGGCCACAACCGCCACGGTGTATTCGGCTGGATTGATGGTCAGGGCCGGTACCTGGATTTCCTTGTGCTCGGCCGTCGCGTTGGCAGTCACCACCACGGCGTCGGAAGCGCATTCCTGAGCAGTGGCATTGATCGTGCGCAATGCCTCAAAGTCATTGCTGAGAATGCGGACCGAACCGGCCTCGATCCCACAGTCGGCGAAGGCGGCGCCCGTTCCCAGGGCCAGGGCAGTCGCCGATATGGCGAGTGTGATAAGGGGCTTCATGTTGTTTCTCCTGACTTTGGGTACCTGGTACCCACCCTCGCTGCGAAAACCGGGCATCCGGCTGCCGCAACTCTGCAGCGTTCCTACCTATTGCATACGTATGCATAGCATACTTGCATTCGTATGCAATAGGCACCTTTGCACATCGAGACCGGCCAGGCAACGACTGCCTTCTGCGCCGGAACGCATGCACCTGGTTTGCGTTTTCCTTCGAGCATGCTGAAGCACGTGGGGCGCAGGACCGCGCAGTGGCATTTATCGTATTGTAACACTAATGCGAGCGTGGTAACGATTTCAGCAGGAAGAGGAGGATAGGCTGTAGGGGTGACATCTCAACCGCGTCAAAAGCGGCTCTGAGTGGTCTTGCCTTGTCCAGCCTCAAACAAAACCTCCCACATGAATGTCGCCAACAAGGGGAGGACGTGTTGGCACTACTGGAACTATCAGGCGTGACCAAGGAGTTCGGCGCCATCCGAGCGCTCTCCGATGTCAGTTTTACCATTCAGCCCGGCGAGGTCGTCGGCCTGATGGGAGATAATGGCGCCGGCAAGTCGACGCTGGTCAAGATCATATCGGGCATCTATCAGCCGACCGCCGGTACGCTGCACTTCTCGGGAAGTCGTGCCCATATCCACAGCCCGGGCGAAGCCCGGCGGCTAGGCATCGAGACCGTTTACCAGGATCTCGCTCTGGCCGACAATCTGACTGCCGCCGAGAACATCTTCCTGGGCCGGGAACTCAAGCGCCAGATTGGACCACTCCGCTTCCTGCGGCATGCCGCCATGAACGCCCGGGCGGCCGAACTCTTTGCCGAGCTCAAGTCTGAGACACGCGCGGACGACTATGTGCGGCAGATGTCTGGCGGACAGCGCCAGGCTGTCGCGATCGCCCGCACCCGGCTGTCCGATGCCAAGCTGATCCTGATGGACGAGCCCACCGCTGCCATCTCGGTGCGGCAAGTCGCCGAGGTGTTGAACCTTATTCACCGCCTCAAAGAGGCCGGCATTGCTGTCATCCTGATCTCCCACCGCATGCCCGACGTCTTCGCGGTGTGCGAACGCGTCATCGTCATGCGCCGGGGCACCAAGGTCGCTGACAAGGCCATTACTGCATCCTCGCCTGAAGAAGTCACAGCGCTGATCACCGGCGCCAAGGAGGCTGCGTGATGACTGACACCCATGCCACGACATTCACCAATGTGGGACGCACCCGCTTCTGGCAGCGCGGATTCCTGGCCAGCCAGTCGGCTTATGTGCTGGCGGCGCTGATCCTGCTCATCATCGTCATGAGCTTCCTGTCACCCAACTTTCTGACCAGCGGCAATGTCTCCAATATCACCCGCAATTTCTCCTTCATCGCCATTGCCACGCTGGGCATAACGCTGGTGATCATTACAGGGGGGATCGACCTGTCCGTGGGGTCGACAATTGCTCTGGCCGCCACCATCACTTCCCTGACAATGAACGGCCTGAACACGGCCGAATTCTATCCCTTTGCCGGCAGCGCGCTCCTGATATCCCTTGTTGCAGGTCTTTCCGCCGCGGCGGCCGTAGGTCTGTTCAATGGAGTGGCAATCGCCAAGCTCAAGCTCAGTCCATTCGTGACCACGCTGGGCACACTCTCCATGGTGCGTGGCCTGGTCTATGTGGCCACTCAGGGCCGCGGCACATTCCCCGCCGGACCGGACAAGGAACTCTTCCTTGCTGTCACCGCAGGCAAGTTCGGCGAAGTGCCCGTGGCTTTCTTCTACCTGATCATCTGTGCGGCAATCATGTGGGTGGCGCTCAACCACACGGCCTGGGGCAAACATGTCTTTGCCATCGGCAGCAATGAGAATGCTGGGCGGCTGACTGGCGTCGCGGTCGATCGGGTCAAGATCCAGGTCTACGTGCTGTGTTCGCTGGCCGCCGGGGTCAATGGCATCATCATTTCCGGCTGGCTCGGCTCGGCTCCGGCCAATCTCGCCACCGCGTACGAGCTGACCATTATCGCGGCTGCCGTGATCGGCGGCGCCAACCTGGCGGGTGGCGTCGGCGGGGCGGCCGGGGCCATTATCGGTTGCATCCTCATCGAGGTGATCCGAAACGGACTGGTCCTGGCGCGCGTCGACCCCTACTGGCAGCAGACCCTGGTGGGCGCGATCATCGTTGCCGCCGTGTTGGTGGACCGGCTGCGCTCGTCGCGCAACGGCTGAGTTTACATCGAGATCGCCCTGTCCGGCCGAGGGGGCTGGGCCGGGTGTCAAATGGCCAGCGGAGACATCCGCTGGCAACAGAAGCGGCTTGCCCGGGGGCAAGCCCAACGGAGGAGACTATTATGACCAAAACTGCAATCGTGCTCGGTACGATCGCCACCATGTTCCTCGGCGGTACCGCCATTGCCCAGGACAGCTACACCTTCGCTGTCGTGCCCAAGGCAATGAACAATCCGTTCTTTGACCTGGCCCGCGACGGTTGCGAGGCCCGGGCCGCTGAACTGGGCAATGTGACCTGCCTCTATATCGGCCCGGTCGAGCACGAAGCCACCACCCAGGCCCAGATCATCGAGGATCTGATCACTCAGGGCGTCGACGGTCTGGCCATTTCAGTGTCGGACATTGCCGCCGCCACCACCGTCATCGACCGTGCCACTGAGGCTGGCATTGCTGTTATCACCTTCGATTCCGATGCCCCCGACAGCACCCGCACCGCCTATGTCGGCACCGACAACAAGCTGTTCGGTGAAGACTTGGGCAAGCTGCTGCTGCAGGTGGCGCCCGATGGTGGCACCTATGGCATGATCTCCGGAGGAGCCGCCGCACCGAACCTGGCCCTGCGCGTCGATGGCGTGCGTGAGGCCCTTGCCGGTTCGAACTGGACCGAAGTGCCCGGTTCGCCGACCTTCTCGAACGACGATATCGCCCTTGCCGTGCAGCAGATGGGCGATCTCAAGACCGCCAATCCGGATATCTCGGCCATCGTGCCGGTCGGTGGCTGGCCCATGTTCGCGCCCGACGGCTGGAAGAACTTTGTCGACCAGTACAAGGCGGAAGTGGACAGCGGTGAACTCGCTCTGGTGGTGGCGGACACCCTTCCCCAGCAGCTCGAACTGCTCAAGGAAGGCTATGCACATGGCCTCGTCGGCCAGCGCCCCTATGAGATGGGTCAGAAGGCCATGGACACGCTGCTTGCCATCAAGAATGGCGAGACTGTCGACGAGATCATCTACACGGGCAACGACGTCGTCACCCAGGAGAACGTCGATCAGTTCCTGAACTAAACCTTATGTCCGGGGTGGTCCGCCACCCCGGACAACCCTTGTTCCTGGATCTCCCAAAGGCCAATCACGTCGCATTTTTTGGCCGGCAACTGGCCCCGCATCTGCGGGGCTTTTTTGTCCATTAGCCACCGCGACAGCAACGGCGTCCAACTTGACTTTCTCGGATTTGCCATCCACCAAGCTCGCAATGCCTGCCATGCATTGGAGTTTTCAGCGGAGCCATGTCCACTTCGAAGCGCCCCCGCGGTAGCCGACCCACAATGATGGACGTCGCATCGGCTGCAGGCGTCTCACAAGCCACTGTTTCCCTCGTCCTGAACGGCAGCAAGCTTGCCCGCCTGAGCGACGAAACCCGCAAGCGCGTCATGGAAGCAGCTGACAGGCTCAACTATAAATTCGTCCGTCGCAGCCCAAAATCCGCCCGCAATGACCAGGCGACAATCCTGTTTGTCGCGGACGAAGCATCCACCGATCCGTGGATGACCCTTGCCTTCGAAGGTGCCCGGGACAAGGCACTCGACTATGGTGTGAACGTGCTCATGGCCGTCAGTCATGGCGATGCCGAATTCGAAGAGGGCCTTCTGACGAACCTGGTCGACCAGCCGATTTTGGGCATCATCTATGGCACCATCCTGACCCGTCAGGTCAACCTGCCGGCCGCTTTTGCCGAACATCAGGCCGTTCTGGTGAACTGCTATGACCAGAACGGCGTTCTGCCTTCAGTGCTGCCGGCGGACCTGTTGGGCGGCAGGGTCGCCACCGAGCACCTGATTGGTCTGGGTCGCAGACGGATCGGCATGATCAACGGGCAGCGCGGCCTGGATAATCCCCGGGACCGCCTCAAGGGATACAAGCAAGCCCTCACATCGCACGACATCCTGTTTGATCCGGACCTGGTCAAACCCGGGAACTGGGAGCCCTCGTCAGGTTTTCAGATGACGCTCGAACTCATGGCTCTGGACAATCCGCCCGATGCCATCTTCTGCGCGAACGATCTCATGGCCATGGGCTGTTTCGACGCGCTCAAGCAACTTGGGCTGAAGATACCTGATGATGTTGCGGTGATCGGATATGACGACCGCGAAATCGCGCGCTTCCTGCACCCGCCGCTGACCACCCTGGTGCTACCCCAATACGAAATGGGGCAGACAGCGGCCGAACTGTTGCTGGACGCAGTCAATGGCCTGACGACAGGTCCCAAGCGCATCAAGGTCGAGTGCGAATTGATCGAGCGCGAGTCGACGCTGGGCACGCGTCAGCCAGCGCTGGAGGGGGCGGCCGAGTAAACGACCGCCCTGCCCCGAACGTGCCTGGCCTCACTCGGACGAGCGTGCGCTGCGCAGGCGATCGAACGCCACGGCAATGACGATGAACGAGCCAACAAAGGCGCCCTGCCAGAAGGTGCTGATACCGAGCAGGATCAGGCTGTTGCGGATGACCTCGATCAGCAGCGCCCCGACCACCGCCCCAAACGCGGTGCCAACACCGCCGGCCAGATTGGCGCCGCCAATCACGGCCGCAGCGATTACCGACAGCTCCATGGCCTGACCGAGATTGGTGGTCACCCCACCCAGCCAGCCCACTTCCAGAATACCGGTGATACCGGCCGTAAAAGCTGAAAACACATAGACCGAAACCTTGAGTGGCTTGACCGCAATGCCGGTCAGCTTGGCGGCCTGCTCATTGCCGCCCATGGCGAACAGATGCTGGCCCCAGCGCGTCCACCGGAAGGCAAAGCCTGTCAGTACGGCCAATACAGCCAGAACGATCAACGGGTTCGGCATGCCCAGGGTGGACCCTCCACCGAGCCCCAGCAGCAAGCTGTGATCCGGGCCAAATTCATAGATCATCTTGTTGTTGGAGAGCACCATGGCCAGGCTTCGCGCCAGTGACAGCATGCCAAGCGTCACGACGAAGGCGGGCATGCCCGCATAGGCGATCAATATGCCGTTCACCAGCCCCACCGCCACCGCAGCCAGCAGGGCAACGGGTATGCCAATCCATATCGGCATTCCGCCTGACATGATCACCGCGATCGTCATGGCAGAAAGGACGACCGTCGACCCAACCGAGAGATCGATGCCGCCGGAGGCGATCACGGCTGTCATGCCGATGGCTATGATTCCCACAAAGGCGAAATTGCGGGAGACGTTGAACAGGTTCCTCTCGGTGGCAAAGGTATCGGTGAGCAGGGTCAGCGCCAGGCAGGCCAGCACAGCCGCAAGAAAGACCCAGAAGGTTTGCCGGCTCGACAGCCGGGCGAGCAGGCTCTTGTGTTCGGATGCGCCGATGATTTCATCAAGTGTTGAATTGGTCGACATTCGTGTTGTCCTCGGCGGTTCAGGCGGCCTCGATGGCCCCGGTAATCAATCCGGTCACTTCTTCTGGTGACGACTCGGCGGCGCGCTTGCTCGCAACCAACCGGCCACGGCGCAGCACCGCTATCTTGTCCGCGACTTCGAAAACGTCCGGCATGCGGTGACTGATCAGGACCACCGCGATTCCATGGTCCCGCAGGTTGCGAATGAGGTTGAGCACCTCTGTGACCTGACGAACGGAAATGGCCGCCGTGGGCTCGTCCATCAGCACGATCCGCGCATCGGTGAGCAGGGTCCGCGCAATGGCTACGGCCTGCCTCTGTCCACCGGACATCCGATGCACCAGATCGCGCGGCCTTGTCTCGGACTTGAGGCGAGCGAAGAGCTGCGCCGACTTGGCGTGCATGCCGGAATAATCAATGAGCCGCAGCGGCCCGATCTTGCGCAGCAGCTCCCGCCCCAGAAACACATTGGACGCTGCCGATAGATTGTTGCACAGGGCGAGATCCTGATAGACGACCTCAATGCCGGCGCGCTGAGCGTCGCGTGGCTTGTGAAACTCCGCCTTTCGATCCCCCACATAGAGCGCACCGCTGGTTGGAGCGAAATTGCCGGCAATGACTTTGACCAGGGTCGACTTGCCCGCCCCGTTGTCCCCCATCAATCCCACAACTTCACCCGGCTCAATCGCCAGAGATACGTCATTCAGGGCCTGAATAGCACCGAAGTGCTTACTCACGCCGTCCAGTCTCAATGCGCTCATGCGCCTCCCTTTCTACCTCGCATGCGTCGTCTTCCCGCAAGGGTCACGTCGCGTCCGCCGTTCCTCCGACAGCGCCGCAACCCCTTCCTCATGCCCAGCCTTGCGACCCGCAACACAAAGTGGGTTGACGCGCATCCCATTCCGGTGCTGATATTATCACATAATATGATCAGTCACTCCAGTGGTTTGATTTATATTATCGCTGCGACCGCGCGACACCTGCACACAACAGCATGGCGGGGCGGCGGCCCGTTCGGCGGCGCCATGCCGAACATCCAGAGGGAGGAAATCAACGAATGAAGCTCAACCAGATCACCATAGCGGCGGCTGCACTCGCGCTCGCTGCCACGCAGGTTCAGGCCCAGGACAAGCAGACTTTGGCCATTGTCGTGAAAGGTCTCGACAACCCGTTCTTTGAACAGATCAATCTCGGCTGCCAGGATTGGGCAGCCAACAACCCAGACTCCGAGTATGAATGCCTTTACACCGGACCCGCCTCGAGCGCCGACGAGGCCGGACAGGTGCAGCTCGTTGACGATCTGATCACACGCGGCGTTGCAGCAATCGCCATCTCTCCGTCCAACGCGCCGGCGATGGCCAATCGTCTGCGGGAGATCGCCCCATCCATCCCCGTCATGACCGTCGACGCCGATCTGTCAGAAGCCGATCGGGACCTCCGCGCGACATTTCTGGGCACGGACAACTACCTGATGGGCGTCATGATGTCCGAACAGGCGATGCGCCTCAAGCCCGATGGCGGCACGGTGTGCCTGCAGCTGGGCAACGTAGCGGCGGACAACATCAATGCGCGCGCAGCTGGTTTCCGCGACACAATTGCTGGCTCCGAAGGTACTGATCGTCTCACCGGCCAATCCGGCTGGTCCGAGATCGAGGGCTGCCCTGTCTTCACCAATGACCAGGCGGACCTTGCCAACCAGCAAATGGCCGACGTTTTCACGGCAAATCCGGATCTGGACGCCTTCATCCTGGTTGGCGGCTGGGCGCAGTTCGCCCCACAGGCCTACGCCCAGGTCACGGATCAGGTCATGGACCGGCTGTCCAGCAACGACCTCATCATCGTCGCAGGCGATACACTGCCGCCGCAGGTGCAGGCCTTCAACGAGGGCCGCAGCCACGCCCAGATCGGTCAGCGGCCTTTCGAAATGGGGCAGCGCTCGCCTGACGTGATGATCCAGCTCATCAACGGCGAGCAGGTCGACGACCCGATCTACACGGGTCTGGACGTCTGCACGCGCGAAGAGCCCGGCTTCTGCGCCCAGTAGCCAACCAACGGGGCGTGGCGCAACTCGCCACGCCCAGACCACTCACAAAGAGGTTCAGGCGTGAGACTGCTTGTTACCGGCATCACCGGCAAGGTGGGTGCCAGCTTTCTGCCTGCGTTTCGGGCAGACCCCAGGTTCGCTGACTGGCAGATCAGAGCAATCTGCAACAACCGGATCATTGATGATCCGTCCGTTGAGATTGTCCAGGCGTCTATTTCCGATGCGGACGCCATGGAATCCGCCATGGACGGGGTCACGCACGTGCTTCACATGGCGTCGGTCAAGGAGTCGCCGAAACTGGCCATCGATATCGGCGTCAAGGGTATGTTCAACCTGCTCGAGGCCTTTCGCAAGGCACCTCGCGCCCACCAGTTCCTGCTGATTAGCGGGGACTGCACCGTCGGCCACATCCAGCAGCCCTACGACGAACCGATCACCGAAATGTCCCCGCGCCGCGCCTATCCGGGCTGCTATGCGCTGACCAAGGCGATCGAGGAAGTCATGCTGGAGCAGTATCGCATCCAGTATGGCATCAACACGTGCTGTCTGCGTGCACCCTGGATCATGGAAAAGGACGACTTCCGCTACGCACTGAGCTTTCGTGAGCAATTCGGCGGACCGTCCTGGACGGAGCTGCTCGCACCCGATCAAATCTCCAGCTACGCCCGCAATGAAACCATCCCATTGCTGCGTGATGTACGCGGCATGCCGCTCAGACGGAACTTCATCCATGTCGACGATCTGGTGAGCGCCATTCTGTCGGCGCTCGACAATGCCGCCGCAGAGGGACAGCTGTTCAACATTTCGATGAACGCGCCCGTTGACTACGGCGAGGTTGCCGAGCACCTGCGCGCGACACGCGGGTTGTCGGCCGCCGAAATAGATACGCCCTTTCACAGCAACTGGCTCGACAATGCCAAGGCTCGGCTATTCTTGGGCTGGCAACCGCTTGTTGACCTCAAACAACTCATCGACCGGGCATGGACCTATGACCGCGCCCCCGATGATCCGCGCATCGTCTGGTATCCTGGATAGGCGATGATGCGAAACCCAATATCCGACCATCAGAGCTTGCTGTCCGTACACCGGGCGAACGGGCAAATCTGACGGCGGGTATCTACCGCCGAATGGCAGCGGTTTGTCATTCGGCACATCAAATCGTCGGTGACAACGTCCGAGGGACGACCGACATGGGAGGATGCTATGAAACTTGCAAATGCTGCTTCACTCGCCGTTCTCGCGGCCATGCTGGCCGGTCCGGCAATGGCTCAGGACAAGCCCCAGTTGGCCTTTGTGGTCAATGCCGCGTCTGACTTCTGGAAGCTGGCCGAAGCCGGCGTCGCCAAGGCACAAGAGGAACTGCCCGACTACGAACTGCAGTTCCGCTATCCCGCTCAGGGCACAGCCGCGCTGCAGAACGCGCTGATGGACGACCTTGTCGCCGCCGGCACCGATGCGATCATGATTTCTTCCGCCGATCCGAAAAACTCGACGGACGCATTCAATCGCATTGCCGCCCAGGTCCCCCTGTTCACCACCGACAGCGATGCCCCTGACAGCAACCGCCTGGCCTATCTGGGCTCGTCCAACACCGATGCAGGTGTCCAGGCAGGCGAGATCGCCGTCAAGGCGCTGCCGGATGGCGGCAAATGCATGGGTTTCGTCGGTTTCCTGGGCGCCGATAACGCGGTGGAACGCATCGCCGGCTTCCGTCAGGCCATCGAGGGCTCTGGCATCGAGCTTGTGGACGTACGCGGCGACGATGTCGACTTTGCCCGCGCCCGCTCCAATGTCGATGACGTGCTGGCCGCCAATCCGGAAATCAATTGCATGGTCGGTTTCTACTCATACAATCCGCCCAAGATCTATGAGGCCCTGCAGGCCGCGGGCAAGTTGGGCCAGGTCACGGTCATCGCCTTCGACGAAGATCCGATCACCCTGGGCGCGGTGCGTGAGGGGAGTTTCGCGGGGACCGTTGTGCAGGATCCCTACCAGTGGGGCTACCAGGGCATGCACCTGATGGCCGACTATCTGGAAGGTGACACTTCGGGCATCCCGGAGGATGAGTTGATCATTGTTCCCACCAAGGTCATCGATCAGTCCAATGTCGATGCCTTCGAGGCGGAACTCAAGGCGCGTATTGGCGGGTAATCCTCCCAGCCAACGCATCCGCATCGGGACCTGGCCGGTACCAGGCCCCGGTGCGGGCACGTCCAACGCTAGTGAATTCTCTCTCCAGCCGAGCAGGCGGACTTGATGACTGATACGGACCAAACATCTCCTGCCCCACTTCTGCGGCTGGAAAATATCTCCAAGGTCTATCCTGGAGTGGTGGCACTCTCAGCCGTGCATCTGGAGATATGGCCCGGCGAAGTCGTCGCCCTAATCGGCGAAAATGGCGCCGGCAAATCGACGCTCATGAAGATCCTCGGTGGCGTCATTGAGCCGAGCTCGGGGCACATCAGCATCGACAACGTGGCCTATAGCCGCCTGAACGTCGCGCAATCGCAGGCTGCCGGCATCGCCTTCGTGCATCAAGAACTCAATGTTTTCGACAACCTCAGCGTAGCTGCCAACATCTTTCTTGGACGCGAAATCCGCTCCTCGCTTGGCCTGCTCGACTCTGCCGCCATGTCCCGGGCAGCGGCTCCGCTGCTCAAGCGTGTCGGCGCCCGCTTTGGTCCCGAGGCGCAGGTCGCCTCGCTTTCCCTGGCGGAGCGGCAGCTTCTCGAAATTGCCAAGGCGCTCTCCATCGACGCCCGCATCGTCATCATGGATGAACCGACCTCGTCACTGACCTTGTCCGAAACCCGGACGCTGATGAAAGTCATTGCCGATCTCAAGGCTCACGGTGTCTCCGTCATCTACATCTCGCACCGTCTGGGCGAGGTCGAAGAGTGTGCCGATCGCGTTGTTGGTCTCCGCGACGGCAGGAACGCCGGCACCTTGGGCCGCGAGGGGATCACGCATGATGCAATGATCCGCCTGATGATCGGCCGCGATCTCAAGTCGCTCTATGTCGAGCCAGCACAGCCACGAGGCGAGCCGATCCTGGCGCTGCGCGATGTCCGCATTGCGTCCAATCCGCGCTCCAGCGTCACGCTCGACATCTGCGCCGGCGAAATCGTGGGTATTGCCGGCCTGGTTGGTGCGGGACGCACCGAACTGGCCGAAGCCATCTTCGGCATCGGAAAGGTCATCGATGGCCAGGTCCTGCTGGACGGTCGCGAGTTCGCCGTATCGTCACCACGACAGGCCATCGCCGCGGGCATCTATCTTGTGCCCGAAGATCGCAAGCAGGCCGGCTTGCTGCTCGAAAGTGCCATCTCGGACAACATTGCCCTGCCGGATCTGGGCGCGGTCATGCATCTGGGCATGGTCTCGGATCGGGCCATCGACCAGCGTGCCGAAGACCAGCGCCTGAAGCTGGGTATCAAGACCGATAGTGTCAGGCGCAACGCTGCCGAACTGTCCGGTGGCAATCAGCAAAAGGTTGTCCTGGGCAAATGGCTCTCCATGCAACCGCGCCTGATCATCTTTGACGAGCCGACACGCGGTATCGACGTTGGGGCCAAGTCGGAAATCTACGCCCTGATGCGCGCCCTGGCCGATAGTGGCGTCGGGGTGGCGATGATCTCGAGTGACATGGAGGAAGTCATCGGTGTGTCCGACCGCATCGTGGTGCTGAGGGAGGGCCGGGTGGCCGGCATGCTGCCTCGGTCGGATTTCTCGGAACATAACGTCCTGCGGCTGGCCGTCGGCGCAAAATAGGTTACGGACTATGCACAAGAAAGACATGGGACTGGCGGTCCTGATCATCGTCGTGGGAGCAATCGTCTACCTGCGCAACCCACTCTTCCTGTCCCCCATCAATCTGGGCAACACGGCCAATTTGATCGGTCTTTTCGGCTTGTTTGCGATCGGCCAGGGCTTTGTCATCATGACTGGCGGCATCGACCTCTCGGTGGGTTCGATGATCGCCCTATTGGGCGTGATCTTTGTCGACATGGTAGGCAAGTATGGCGTCCCCTGGCCCCTGGCCATTGCCATTACCATCTGTCTTGGCGCGGCCATGGGACTGGCTCACGGCCTGCTGATCACCCGGCTCAAGATGCAACCATTTGTGGTGACGTTGTGCGGCCTGCTTATTTATCGTGGCGTGGCCCGCGGCTACACCGGTGAAGCGACGGCAGGCTTCCCCTTCGGCGCCAGCTATCCCGAACTGGAATGGCTGACGATCGGCCGGTCCTTTGGGGTACCCCACGCCTTCTGGGCCATGATCCTGGTGGCCATTGTAGCCTGGCTGGTACTGCATCGGTCGGTGTTCGGACGCCACCTTTATGCGGTGGGCAAGAATGAGGATGCAGCGCGCTATTCCGGCGTCAAGACCGACGCAGTCATCACTGGAGCCTATGTGATCAGCGCAGTGCTGGCTGCGGTCGCCGCAGTCTATTTCGCCATGTTCACCAAGTCTGTTCAGCCATCTTCGCACGGCAATTTCTATGAGCTCTATGCCATCGCCGCAGCGGTGCTTGGCGGGTTTTCCCTCCGGGGCGGCGAGGGATCGATCATTGGCGTGGTCTTGGGCGCGGTGCTGCTTCAAGAGCTGCAAAACCTCGTCAACCTTCTCGGTATTCCCTCGTCGCTCAACTTTGCCGTGATGGGGGCAGTCATCCTGGTTGGCGTCCTGGCGGACCAGCAATTCAACCGCTACCGGGAACGGCGCAGAGCCGCCCGGGCGCTGGAGGGGCTTGGCCAGGAAGCTACTGCCTCGGACACACGGCTACCCGTCGATGGTCCGCGCGGCGGCCCTGATGGCGTTCCCCGATCAAGCTGACCGGGGAACCAACCGTATCCTGCCATTGATGTCAGGTTGTCTCGGAACAGGTGGAGTGCAGTCGGCGCAAAGGGCCAATTCAGCGGCCCGCATCGACTCGATCCACTAGATCAACTTCGCCCGGATGCGACGGGAGATGGCGTCAATCGCAGCCACGGTCACCAAGATCATCAGAATGATGAAGGCAGCTTCCTGCCAGTTGTTGATGCGGATGCGATCCGACAATTGCAGGCCGATACCGCCAGCGCCGACGATGCCCAGGATCGTTGCTGACCGGACGTTGGACTCGAAGAAATAGAGCACATGGCTCATCATCACCGGAAACACCTGTGGGAACACACCCAGCCGCACCACGTGCAGCCCGGCACCGCCTGAAGCGCGCACGCCGTCCACCGGTTTCCGGTCGACGTTTTCGATTGCTTCGGCAAAGAGCTTCCCGAAGACCATCACATCGCCGACCGCAATGGCCAGCACACCCGCAAAAGGCCCCAGACCCACCGCTGACACGAAGATTAGAGCCCACACCAGCCCGTCAATGCCGCGAAAGGCGTCGAAGAACCGCCGCAGGCCGAAATGGAACAGCCAATTGGGCACGATGTTCTTGGCGCCAAGAAAGCCGAGTGGCAAGGCGACAACGAAGGCGATAAGCGTACCCAGAAAGGCCATTGCCAGGGTCTCGGCCATAGCCAGACAGTAGTCCCAGAAGCCATCGCCCGGCCAAGGCGGGATCATCAGGGTAACCAACAGGCCCAGCTTGTTCAGCCCATTGATGACTCGCAGCGGCGAAGCATCGATCCACCACAGGCCAAAACCCATTACGCCGAGAAACCCGAGCCACAAGCACCAGTCGCGCAGACGCTCCAAAGGTGGTTTGGTGAAGATGCCCGGGTGAGTGCGCTTCAGGCGAGAGACGTCGGCGTGTGAGGCAAGGGTCATGTCAGGCGCTCTGCGTCAGGTTGTGGCCGATGAGCCGATGGCGAATGGATTCACAGGAAATATCGATCACCGAAGTAGTGAGGATGAGCAGCAGCATGATCGCTGAGATATCGGTGTATTCGAACTGCCGGATGGCAACGTAGAGGTCTTCGCCGATACCGCCGGCGCCAACCAGACCAAGCGCAGAAGCGCCGCGAACATTGATCTCGAAGCGCAGCAGCAGGTAGCTCGCATAGTTCGGCAAAGCTTGCGGCACCACACCCAGGCGCATGATCATGGGCCAGTTACCGCCGGACGCGCGCACCCCCTCGATTGGACGCGGATCGACATTCTCATTGACCTCGGCAAAGAGCTTGCCGAGCGAACCGGCCGTGTGCACAGCGATGGCAAGGACGCCGGCGAAGGGGCCCAGCCCAAAGGCGAAGACGAATATCAGCGCAAAGACCAGTTCGGGTACGGTTCGGAAGAATTCGAGAGTGCGGCGCGCAATGAAATAAATGCCGGTGTTCTCAACCAGATTGCGCGAAGCGGGAAAGCTCAGCAGCAAGGCGACAGCACCGCCCAAAACCGTTCCGACAAAGCCCATCAGAATGGTCTCTACAAGCAGGCGGGTCCAGAAACGCAGGCCCCAGTACCAGTCGGCCAAGTCGGCCCAGAAATTCTCCACCGAAAGCGAGGGGAGCGTTCCGGCGATATAGTTCCAGGCCATAGGCAGGCCTTTGAGGAGGCCCGGAATGCTGAAGTCGCTGACGGCAACCGAACCGATCAGGGCAGCGAGAAAAAGTGCCCCATAGAGCAGGGTCCAGTTCCGGCGGGTGAACTGCTGCTGCCGGTAACGGTCCTCGAAGGAATGGATGCGCTCTGCGCGCGTGGTCGAAGACAGCCGGCCATTGGTCTGGGTGATGGTGGACACGCGCGCCTCGCGGAAAAAGAGCCGGCGCGCGAAATGCGCACCGGCAGGCAGGGACATCAGTTGCCGTTCTTGCGGCGTTGTTCGGCGTTGAACTCGGTTATGGCGATCACGTCGAGATAGTCATCGTGGGTGGCGGCGACATATCCGCTGGAGGTGCCGCGGGTATATTCCGCGAAGCCTTCCGGGTCCTTTTCGGGGAAGGCCATCAGCACGGCCTTGAACTCATCCTGGAGTTCCTGCGGCAGGGTTGTCAGCATCATCACCGGGGTGTTCGGGATGACCGGGGACTTCCAGATGATGCGGGTCGAGCCCTTCTCGATCAGGCCCTTGCCCTCCATGGTCTGGATATTGCCGGCAGTCTCGTTGCGCCAATGGGTGGCCACCGCGTCGAACGTGCCGTTGACCAAGGCCATCACGCTCTGCTCGTGACCACCCGAGAAGGCCACTTCGCCGAAATATTCATCAGCCGAAGTGTTGAGCTCTGTCGCCAGGTAGTAGGAAGGAACGGCATAGCCGGAGGTCGAGTTGGGATCGGCAAAGGCGAAGGACTTGCCCTTGACGTCTTCCAGGGTCTGATAAGGGCTGTCGGCGCGCACGGCGATGACAGAGTAGTAGCCCAGATTGCCGTCACCATCGAGCGTGACCGCGACCGGAGCGATGTCTTCGCCCATGATCTTGCGGGCCAGGGCATAGGCGGCGGGACCGACCGAGGCGATCTGCACATGGCCCGAGCGCATGGCTTCGATCACCGCTGCATAGTCAGTACCCCGCACGATGTTGACCGGCACGCCCAGCTCGCGGCTGAGATAATCCGCATAGGGCTGGTTGCGGGCGATGGCATCGGTCTCGTTTTCGCCGGACGAAATGCCGATCGTCAGTTCCGGATACTGCTCGCGCCAGTCCTGGCCCAGGGCCGGGGAAATGAGGGCGAGCGAAACCAGCGCGGCCACAAGGCCACGACGCGTCAGGGTAAGCATGGATGTTGCTCCGATTCTTGGGGTGAGGCGTGGCGGTTAGTGCGCCATCTCCAGTTGTCGTTTGCCGGCCCGATCTGACGGGCCGGTGGCAGCGATGGTCGAGGTCAGGCTCTCGTCCACAACTGTTTCTGAATCGTCACCATAGATCTGCTGGATCATCGCGCCGGTCAGTTGCGCAGGCTTGCCATCGAAGACGACATGCCCATGCGCCATGCCGATGATGCGGTCGCAATAGGCGCGGGCAGCATCCAGCGTGTGCAGATTGGTGATGACGGTAATCTTGTCCTGCTGGTTGATGGTGCGCAGCGCCTCCATCACCAGCCTTGCGTTGCGCGGATCGAGCGATGCAATGGGCTCGTCGGCCAGGATCAGGGTGGGTTTCTGCATCAGCGCCCGGGCGATGGCGACACGCTGCTGCTGACCGCCCGATAAGGTGTCTGCCCGCTGAAGGGCTTGGGAGAGCAGATCGAGCCGGTCGAGCGCCATGGCCGCATTGGCACGGTCGGTTGCCGAAAAATGCTTGAACATCACCGGCATCGTCGCCGCGCTGCCGATCCGGCCGATCAGCACATTTGTCAGAACGTCCAGGCGGTTCACGAGGTTAAACTGCTGGAAGATCATGGCGCAGCGGGCGCGCCAGGCGCGCAGGGCATTGCCGCTGAGACCGCCCACATTGACATCACCCGAAATGATCTGCCCCTCATCAGCAGTGGCCAACCGGTTGATCAGCCGCAGCAGGGTCGACTTGCCGGCGCCGGAACGGCCAATAACACCGACCATCTGCCCGGGGGCGAATTGCGTTGACACATTGTTAACCGCAACCGTGTCGCCGAAGCGCTTAGTGACGTTCTTCAGTTCCAGCATGGTCCACCCCGTGGCGTTGCTATGAATTGAGCCTAGTCCGCCTAGATGACAGCGTTAACTCATTCGAATGACATGCGCGTGACGCTGTTCCGCGCCTGACAGATCGAGCCGACCATCGGCATGCACGAAGCGGCCCCGCGACAGGGTCGCATGCACCTGACCGACGCCCGTCTCCGATGCGATCAAGAGGTCGGCACGCAGCCCGACGCGAATTTCGCCACGATCCTCAAGGCCCAACGCCCGGGCCGGATTGCTCGAGGTGAGGCGGGCGGCGCCGGCAAGCCCTGCCGGATCAGTCTGGGCCAGCACCAGCACAGCCGGCAGCATGGCCGAGGGATGGTAGTCGGCGGCGAGCAGATCGAGCACACCGGCAGCGTGAGCATCGCGGGCCGACAGATTGCCCGAGTAGGATTGGCCCCGCAGCGCATTGGGCGCGCCCATGGCCGTGAGCATGCCACGACGGCGCGCCTCCACCGCTGCCGCGAGCGTCACCGGAAATTCGCTGATATTGGCGCCGAGCTGATCCATGAGCGTGACCTTCTCGACCGTATCGTCGTCGTGGCTGGCGACCGGCACGCCATGCATGGCGCAATATTGAGTGATGGCGCTCAACGTGGCGCGCATGTCCCCGGCAGTCTCCCGCCGGTCGCGGATGCGCTGCTGCAGCTGCTCCATGGCCGCTTCGGGCGAAATGCCCTTGTTCTTGGACAGGGAGGCTGCCTGAAGATCGAGATCACGATACTGGCCTTGACCGGGCGTGTGATCGCAAAGGGAGACGAGATCCACCGAGCCTTCACTGACCAGTTCCTTGACCACTGACAGCGCGGCAGGAAAGGTCACCTCGAAACGCGCATGCACGCGATGGTCGATGAGCAGGTTGGGCCGGGCCGCGACGACGGCACGGATCAGTTCGCTGGTATATTCATAGGAGCGCATATGCCCGTAGGTTGAACCGGGCGCGAAGGACAGCGAGGCATAGGCCGTAGTGATCCCGGCTGTGGCCAGTTTCATGTCGAGATCACGCAGCCCCATATCCATCGGCATGCGGACGCCGGGGCGCGGTTCCATTTCGCGCTCGATCATGTCGCCATGCATGTCAATCATGCCGGCAAGCAGCAAGAGGCCACCACCCTCGATATCGGCATGGGAGACCGGCGCTTCGCTGATCTCAGCGATCAACCCGTCCTCGATACGCAGCGCACCCCGCTCGATGACGCGGTCAGCAAGGACAACGCGGAAATCAGACAGCCACATGTTCGTCCTCCCGGCTATGGTCGGCAACAACCCTGGTGTTGAGATTGATTTCGCGGTCGATGAGGTCGGACACATCACCAGGATGGTGGAACACCCCGATGATGGCCACGCCCTGAGCCTTGAGATCGGCCAGGCGGCGGACCAGCGCGGCGCGCGCGCCGACGTCGAGCGAGGCAGTCGGTTCATCGAGCAGCAGCAGGCGCTGCGGCAGGATCAGCGCGCGCGCCAGGTTCACCTTTTGCTGTTCGCCACCTGAAAAGGTCGATGGATAAGCGCGCCAGAGTTCGGGCCGGACGCCGAACTGGTCGAGCCAGTGCCGGGCCTGATCCAACGCTTCGGTCTGGCTGTGGCCGGCAAGCAAGAGTGGTTCGGCGACGATGTCCTGTGCCGCGACACGCGGTCGGGCATTGAGGAACTGGGTAACGAAGCCGATCTCTTCGCGGCGCAGCAGGGCGATATCGACATCGGCCGCGTTGGCGAGGTCAATTTCACCATGCTGCGAGCGATAGAATACGTGCCCACCCACCGGCAGATAGCTGCGCCAGATGGTACGCAGCAGCGTCGACTTGCCGGCGCCATTGTGTCCGCGCAACAGCAGGAACTCGCCTTCATGGAGCTCGAAACTGACGCCTTCAAAGGCGTGCAGCATGCTGTCCAAATGATACATGCGGAAGGTCTTGGTGAGACCCTGGACGCGCAGGAGGGGCGTGGTTGTCATGGGGTGGGCCTCAGAGCTTGGCGTGGACGAGTTGCTGGGTATAGGGGTGCTGGGGGTCCTGGAAGACCTGGTCCGCCAGCCCCTGCTCCACCACTTCGCCATGGCGCATGACCATGACCCGGTCGGCCATGGTGCGGATAACGCCGAGGTCGTGGCTGACCAGCACCATGGTAATCCGGCGATCGCGCTGCAGGCGTTTGAGCGTATCGAGCACCAGAGCCTGCACCGAAACGTCGAGGCCGGTGGTCGGCTCGTCCAGCAGCAGCAGAGCCGGTTCGAGCGCGATGGCCTTGGCCAGTTGCACGCGCTGCTGCATGCCGCCCGACAATTCGATGGGGCGGGCGTCCATGCGATCGAGCGGAAATTCGGAGGCGTCGAGCGCCTCCCGCGCCTTGGAACGCAAGATTTCGAAGCTGCGCTCGCCAGCGATCAGCAGGCGTTCGGCGACATTGCCGCTCGAGGAATGCTTCATCAGAAGGCCCAGATGCGGGTTCTGATAGACGATGCCGATATGACGCGCGCACAGCATGCGACGCTCGTAGCGGGTGAGGTCGAACAAGTTCTCGTTTTCGCGACCAGGCAGGCGCAGCGTGTAGTCGCCGCTATCGGGAGTGTCTTCGAGGTTCATCATGCGCAGCAGGGTCGACTTGCCCGAGCCGCTTTCACCCACAATACCCATGACTTCGCCGGGATAGACCACGGCATCCACACCGCGCAGAGCCCGTACGTCGCCATAGCGCTTGGAAATGTCGGTCATCCGCAACAGCGGTTCTGCCCGCATGAGGCGAGGAGCGGCACGCTCCAGCGCGGCGGGTTCGGAGATGAGGTTCATGCCGAAAACTCCCCGTTGCGGTACCAGGTATCGCCGATTGCGTCCGGTGCGCCATCAGCGCAATCGATGGCCTTGATGCCCAGATTGCTGTCCGAGACCTCGAACACCGATCCGCCGCCATCCTGCGGCAATTCATTCATGAAGAAGCCGGAGACGCCCGAGCGGCGGCAGGTAAGCGCGGCATGGTCTTCCACCAGATAGGGGCGATCGGAGAAGACCAGCGGTTCCACCCGCGTATAGGGCGGCACGGCATAGAGACGCTTTTCCCGGCCCGCCGAGAGAATGGTCAAGTGTTTCGACATATTGAGTTTGGGCACATCCCAGCGGGGGATGGGCGACGGCGTCATGACGTGGCGACCATTGACCATGGAGGGGTAGGCCGCGCCCTGCATGATGCGGCCCTTGCGCACGATCTGCTCATAGAGCGTCAGCCAAAGCTTGCCGTAATCAGCGTCGGCATGCATCTGCCGGGCGATGGAAATGTTCGGCTCCACGCCACGCAGCGGCTCGGGATTGGGCACCTGCAGCACCAGCACCTGGTTTTCGCGCATGATCTCTTCGGGAACGCGGTGGCGCGACTGCACGATGGTGGCTTCGAGCGTGTCCCAGGTCTCCGAGGCGCCGGAGACGCGGGAGATGAAACGGCGGATCGAGGCGGCATTGACCCCATCATCGGCGCCCTGGTCGATGACCTTCACTACCGAATTTGGGTTCACCAGCGTCAGCGTTACCTGCAGCCCGCCGGTACCCCAGCCACGCGCCATCGGCACCTCGCGACTGGCATAGGGCATCTGGCAGCCGGGCACGGCGATGGCCTTGAGCATCTTGCGGCGCAATTCGCGCTTTGCCGAAGCGTCGAGGAAACCGTAGCTGGTCGCCGCCCAGTCTTTGGTCAGGGTTGCAAGGCTCATATGACGGGCTCCTCTTCGGGCTCGGCGACATAGACGTCACCGGCCGCTTCCGCCGCGGCCTTCTTGGCCTTGGCGTCGCGCATGGCGTCCAGGATCGACTGGAAGGTGACGTAGTGGGGCAATTTGAAGTGAATGCAGAAGCCGGAGGCCTCGACGCTTTCGGTGTGGTAGAGGTAAAATTCCTCATGCACGGCCGAACCAACCGGTGCTTCCGCAGAATTGAGGTCCAGCGTTGCCGCGGCAATCACCTTGACCTCGTTCCAGCCGAAGGTGGCGGCAAAACCCAGTTCGAGATAGCCGCCCTTTTCCTTGGACGTGACCTCGGCCTGGCTGACGCGTACGCGCCCGGCGGAAAATTCCGTGCCGCGCGGATGGCGAACCACCACCTCTGCCTCGGCCAACCGCAATTCGTTGACCGTCGGGTGGGCATTGCCATAGCCACGCTGGGCCGCATAGCCGAGCGCCAGCACACCACCGGTTTCGGCGCGCGCCAGGCTCTGCAACCGGTGTGCCCGTGAGGCGGGAAATAGAAGTGGTTCGCGCGTAAGGTCCGGGATGTCTTGGGGTGCCACATTGGACGCTTCACTCGGGGCGACGAGCCCCTGCTGCCGCTGCCAGTCCGCCAAAGACGGCTGCCTTGCAGGGGCAGGCTGGTCGGCCAGGTCCACGGCAGGCGCGGTGAAGGGTTTGCCTTCGAGCACGTCGGTGGCCAGCACACGGTGCGAATAATCGAGCGTTGGCCCAAGGATCTGTCCACCGGGAATGTCCTTGAAGGCCGCCGAGATGCGGCGCTGGGTCAGCAGCTCGTGCTGCTGAACCGGACGTGCAATGGCGAGGCGTGGCTGGGTGGTGCGCCAGGCCCGCAACACCAGCACGGCTTCGGAGAGCTCGCCACCGGTCTGGGCCAGCGCCAGGGCGGCCAGCTCCTCGTCATAGAGCGAAGCCTCGCCCATTACCCGGTCGATGAGATAGGGCATGGTGGCGCGGATGGTCTCGACGCGGGCAGCATCAATCGTGCCCAGATCCTGGCGGAACAGCCGCTCTGCCTGTTCGATGGCCTTCTCGCCACCGCGGGTTGCAACATATGCCATCAGAGCACCTCCACCTTGGTCGAGCGCGGAATGCCAATGACGGATGCGCCATCGACGAAAAAGCAGTCAAAGCCTTCAGGGTAAGAGCAGAGCAGCTCGCGCATTGCCCAGAATCCGGGCGGCAGCGCCAGACGAACCTCTATCAATCCATTAATTCCGGGACCGGTGAGGCGCAGGCGCTGGCCTTCATGGGGAACCGCGGCGACCAGAGTCGCGCCGTCATCCGGATAGAGTGCACTGCCGCAATTGATCTCGGCGATTTCTGCACTCTCGATTGTACTTACGAACACATGGTCTGCCGTGGCGATCCGGTCTGCCAGCGTCGCCCCGCTGGCCACGATCCGTGCGCGCAGGGCCGGTGTATCGGCAAAGGCAGTGCACTCAATATCCACCAAAGTCTCGAGAATGGATTCAAACCCGGCTTCGGGCAGGGAACGCACATCACCGGGCCGCGACAGCGCCCACATCAGGGCTTCGAAGGTGAGGTTGGAACGCGATTCCAGCCTGTCGGGAGGCGCGACTGTCAGCATCAGAAGGTCTCCATTTCAACGCGCGTGGCCTCAACCTGCCGCATACGCGTCTCGTCAGCCTGCGCCGTGTACGCCTTCTCTTCGGCAAGAAACCGGGCGGTAGCGGCATCGGTGCCACGGACAGTGACGCTAAGATCGATCACGGCCATAGCCATGGCGCGTTCAAGGTCGCGGCCGGTGACCATGCCATAGCCGATATGGCCGGCCCGATCAGCGATCTGGGCTTCGCTCACCAGCACTTCACCGAGGTGAAAATCGACCTGTCCGACCGTGTCGCGCATCGGGACCATGACAAGACCCGTACGGTTGGCAACGACGGTGATCTCACCCATGTCGGCCAGGAGTGTCTCCGCATGACGCTTGAGGGTTTCAGACCGGGCGCGGGCCAGTATGCCCAGCATCTGGGCGTGGTCAGCCCCTCCGGGTGGGGTTTCATTGAACATCGTCGGGTCTCTCGGTGGTCGATATGGTGGGCTGGTCGGTTTCGAAGGTAAATTGCACGCGGTCACCCGCCCACACGGCTTCGGAAAAACCGATAGGCTGGCCGTCGAGATTTGCATCGATCTTCTGCACTACCAGCACCGACTGGCCGGGACGCAGCATCAACATGGCAGCCTCATTTTCCGAAGCGATGCGAGTGAAAACGGTCGTGCGCTGCCGGCGGTAATCGGTGATGCCGTAGGAGCGATAGACTTCGGTGATCGAGCCACTCTCGCGGCGGCGTTCCGGCAGGTCGGCGAAGCGCGCGGCGTCGTGATAGGCCCAGCCCATGCTGATCGGCAAATCATTGGCAAAACCGCGCCAGGAACGGGCATGGACAGGGGCGTCGATTTCGAGCCGGAGCGCGGCGGCAACGCGCGCGCTGGCCGGCAACGTCATTTCCGCCAGCGTCTCGCCCGAGGCGGTCAGACCCTGACTCATGAGGTTCTCATGCCAGCGGGTCCGGGTGCCGATGACATAGTTGAGCAGCGGCGCGCGCTCGACAAAGGTGCCGCGACCATGTTCGACCCGGAGCTTGCCCTCGGCGACCAACGCCGCCAGAGCCTTGCGCAGGGAATGGCGGCGCGCGCCGTAGAGCACGCAGAGTTCCGGCTCGGACGGCAGCCGGGTGTCGGCCGCCAGCCGCCCAGACGCTATTTCTTCGCTGATCCGGTCCCGGGTCTCTTCCCAGGAATGTCCTTGACTTCGCATTTCGTCCACTCATTCGAATGAGTTTGTTCTAGCGAGCCGAAGTGACAGTGAAATGACGGTATCACTGCGCTGCGACAGTCCTGCGTCGACACATTCGAATGAGATGGCTTTTGTCGTCGCCCTGTCACGCAGGCTGGGTAGGAGACGGGGGATCGACCTTCCTAACGTCACCGGGACCGACGCCATGCCGACCTATTTCCGGTTTGATCCGACCTCCGTCAGTGGTGTGACCCAAGGCAACGGAGACCCGGTATGAGCGGCATTTTCGTCGCCGTGGTCGGTGCCAGCGGGGTGGGGAAGGACAGCCTCATCGGCTTCGCCCGAGAGCGGCTGGTCGACGACGTTTCCGTGGTCCGCAGGGTCGTGACGCGCCCGCCTGATGGCGATAGCGAAGATCACGTCAGTCTCACCCCCGACGCTTTCGCTGCAGCAGACCAGGCTGGCCATTTCGCATTGAGCTGGCAGGCGCACGGCCTCCAATATGGTTTGCCGATCACGCTTGAGGCTGACCTGGCGGCAGGGCGCCTCGTTATCGCCAATCTGTCGCGCGCCGCCCTGCCCCGCCTGCTTGCACGCTACCCCACTGCCCTAGTTGTGGAAGTCACTGCCGTACCCGAGATCATCGCGCAGCGCCTGACCAGCCGCGGTCGCGAAGCGGAAGAAGAGATTCGCCGTCGCATGAACCGTTCCGTCGATCACCCTCTACCGCCCAGTTCCATCCGTATCGACAATTCCGGAGACCTGGCCGTGGCCGGGACCCGTTTCACCGCCTTGTTGCGCGACCTGCTACGCCAATCGGCTTGAGGACCAGACAATGAAAAAGCTCAGCGAAACGCCCTTCGTTCACGACACGGCCCGGGTCAATCAATCCACACTCGGGCGGTATACCGAAGTGGGCGCGCGCTGCCACGTGGCCTGGTCGAGCCTGGGCGATTATTCCTATTGCGTCGGCGGCACCCAGATTGCCTATGCGACCATTGGCAAGTTCTCCAATATCGCCGCCAATGTGCGCATCTATGCCTCCATGCACCCGATGGAACGCGCCTCTCTGCACCATTTTACCTATCGCTCAGCCCAGTATTTCGACGGCGAAGAGGACGATCAGGCGTTCTTCGACTGGCGCGCCGGCAACGACATCCAGATCGGCCACGACACCTGGATCGGCCATGGCGCCGTCATCATGCCTGGGGTGAAGATCGGCAATGGCGCCATCATCGGCTCCAACGCCGTGGTGACCAAGGACGTCGCCGATTTTGCCATTGCTGTGGGTGTGCCGGCGCGGACCATCCGCCAGCGCTTCTCAGATCCGGTGGCAAGCCGTCTCGATGCGCTCAAATGGTGGGACTGGAGTCATGAGCGATTGCACCAAGCGCTGCCCGACTTCCGTTCCCTTGGCATTGAGGCCTTTCTGGACAAGTATGAGGCCGGGGCGCGGCCCGACCTCGTTGGTGCCTCGAAATAGGGGTGGGATAGGACCGACGGACCCATACTCTCACGCTCTGAGCTTGCTCAGCGGTCATGCGACACAGCGTCCAAAGCGCACCCGTTCCCTAGGCTATCGTGCCGGCGATCAACCCTGCCGGCAGTCGCAGCGACATCGCCGTGGTAATGCCGTAGATGAAGGCCAGGGCAATGGCGGTCAGCACTGCCGCCCGCAGCACCGGGGCCTTGCCGGCCAGGATCAGGAAGGCGGGCATGAAGACCAGCATTGCCCCCAGAAAGCCCAGCACCCAGATTCCGAATACAACGACTGCAAACATGCCGAGATACAGTTCCCGTCCAGACCAGCGACCCGACAAGGCCAGAGCGGCATCGTCATCATGCAGCGCCGTCGGATGCGAACCGAATAGATGCGTCAGCACCCAGAGCGCTCCGCCTGCCGCCAGCAACCCCACAGTCAGAGGGAACACCTGTCCCAAGAAACTCAGCCCCATCGCATTGATGATGCAAACGGCGGCCACGCCCAGGAACAGCGCAGCCAGGGCAAACTGGCGAGGCCGGGTTTGCACAGCGGCCGGATCGGTTTCCCCTTCGCTCGATATCTCGGAGCCCTTCCGCAGTCCCAGGATGACCGAGACAACCGTGATCGCGGCGATGATCAGGACACCTGGCCGAGTCACCCAGCCCCAATCGTAGAATTGGACGGCCTGGTAGAGATAGCCTTCCGCGCCGGGTGCCAGGACAAAGCCGATCAGCAGCGCCGGGCGCGGCCAGCCAAAGCGCCGCATATAGAGCCCCACGGCACCCATGACGACTAGAGCCACCAGATCCTCCATCGACCTTGTCGCCTGGAAGGCGGCGAACATGGTGATCATGATCATGAACGGGGCGAGATAGACGAATGGGATTTGGGTGAGCTTGGCCACATAGCGGGCCAGGAAAACGCACAGACCTGCGCCCACAATATTGGCAAGGGCCAGCGACCAGATGATGGTGTAGGTCAGGTCCAGTCGGGTTTCGACCAGCGTGATGCCCGGCTGGATGCCCAACAGCACCATGCCGCCCAGAAACACGGCCATGGAGCCCGAACCTGGCACGCCGAACAAAAGTGTCGGCACGAGTGCTCCGCCCTGGCAGGCATTGTTTGCAGACTCAGGGGCAATTACCCCGCGAATGTCGCCCTTACCGAATTGGGATTTGTCGCGGCTGGTCTGCACGGCGTGGCTATAGGCGATCCAGTCTACCACGGCACCGCCCAGCCCTGGCAGCGCGCCGATAACACAGCCCAGCGCAGCGCAGCGGCTGACCAGCCAGGGATGACGCAGGACGTCGCGCAGGCCCTTGAGCCAGCCACCACCCAGCCCGGTCGTCTCGGAAATGGCAGTACCGCGCTTGAGCAGGTCGATGATCTCGGGAATGGCGAACAGCCCCATGGCCACGACGACGAGCGGGATCCCGTCGTAGAGATAGTCGATGCCGAAGGTCATGCGCGGCTCTGCCGTCGCTGGCGCTGTGCCAATGGTGCCGATGATCAGGCCAAGGCCCGCCGCCGCTATCCCCTTGGCAAGACTGCGACCGGACAATACCGCCACCATGGAGAGCCCGAACAGCGTCAACATGAAGAGTTCGGCGGAGGAGAAAGACAGGACCAGCGGTCGCGCGGCCACGATGGCCAATGACAGGACGAGCGCCCCGATCACGCCACCGAAGAGGGAACTCGCGAAAGCTGCAGAAAGCGCCCGCGCCGCCTCGCCTTTCTTGGCCAGCGGAAACCCGTCCAGGACCGTGGCCTGGCTGGCGCTTGACCCCGGAATACCCATCATCACCGATGTGAAGGTATCACCGGTCGGGATGACCGCGACCATGCCTATAAGCATGCCGAGCGCTGAGGCAGGGTCCATGCCGTATAGAAAGGGGAGCAGAATGGACATGCCGGCGATGCCGCCAAGTCCCGGCAGGATGCCGACAATCAGGCCGATCAGGACACCAACGACCAGAAAGGCGATGTGCTCCACAGCCAGGACCTGGCTTAGCGCAATTAGTGCTGCATCCAACATGCTCATTCCTCCCGTAGGATTGATGCCGGCAAGCCTCCTCCGGGGCTTGCCGGCAGACCGTCACAGACTGACGTTGAACTCTTCCTTGAGCCAGGTGATCAGGAAGTCCTTGACCGACGGATCGATCTGCAGCGCCTCGGTCAAGGCGGCATCGGCCTCCGGTCCCACAAGCTGCACATAGGCTCCCAGCTCTTCACCGGCACGCGCCCGGAAATCGGGAGCGTCCACAATAGATTGCGCGGCAGCGCCATATGCGGCGATGATCTCGCTGGGCGCATCACCTGGGACGACCATCATCTTTTGGAGCGAAAAACCGGCCAGCATCAGCGACTGCCAGGCCTCATATGCTTGCCCCTCGGGTGCTGCACCGGTGGCTTCTTCGAAGAATTCCACAAAAGTGGGCAGGTCCGGGAAGGACGGATCGCGGGACACAGAGCCATCGGCATTGACCACTCCGAGCGAAAACAGCGGCACGGCCTTGCCTGCCTCGACCAGCGGCACAACGCTGCTCAAATAGGCCGGAGTGGTCTGGAAGTCGATGCCGGCCTCGCCGCGCTCAAATGCCAGTCGGCCGGCGCCGCGGCTTTCCATGCCGAAGACGGGCCGGATGTTCAGGCCGAGCATCTCGAAGGCCAGCAGTACCGGCATTTCCAGACCGGTGGCGCTTTGGGCCGCAAAGCGGATTTCCGTACCGCGAAGTGCTTCAATGTCAGCCGGGCTGGTGGCGCCATATTCAGGCGAGACATAGACCACGCCGCCGGTAGGAGACGCCAGCACGGCGGTCCAGTCTGCGTAGTCATACCGGACGCGCGGATCGCCAAGAATGGCCGGGAACTGCGTCGAAGCGGAAGTACCCAGGATTTCGAGCCCGTCTGAACCGGCACGAGTGGCGAACTGGTTGGCGCCGGTAATCGAGCCGCCGCCGGGTACGTTCAGCACCACCACATTGGGATTACCGGGCAGGGCCTCGGCGAATTGCGGAGCAAAGAAGCGCGCCCACACATCAGTGCCGCCACCAACGCCAAACGGAATGGTCCATTCAACAGTTTTGCCACTGAAATCCTGCGCTCCGGCGGTCCCGGCAAATGCGGAAAGCGTGGTTGCGCAGACGAGCGCAACACGAAGGCTAATGGTTTTGAATCTGCTCACGGTTTTCTCCTCCTTGTAAGCATAGATCAGGCAGCGGCGTCGCGCACATGCACGAAACCCTCGAAAATGCGTCTGGCGGTTCGGATCAGCGACACCCGGACGACTTCGCCAGTCTCAAGATCCTGTTCGATCTCCACCGGAGTGGATCCGGATGGATGTTCGATCATCAGCAGTCGCCGCCCGTCTGCGTCGGGCGCCGGCAATTCGGCCACATCATGGGCCACTGTTCCGGCCGTGCAGCAGGCAGCGGCTATGCACACGGCACCGGTGACGGCAACCGCCGAGTGGCACGCATGGGGTACAAAGTAACGAGCCCGGATAGTCCCACCGTGTTCGGGAGACGAAACCAGGATTGGCTTGGGTATGACCAGTGCTGATACATCGCCTAGGCCCATGGCCTCACCAGCCATGCGCCGCACCCGCTCCAGGCGGGACATGAATGCGAGATCGCCATCCAGTTCTGCGGGTGCTTCCCCCCCGGTTTTGCCGAAGCTGCGCGCGTCAGACAGCATTGCAGCGACGGCCATGTCGACAAGGCTAAACTCAAGACCGTCAATGGTGTCTCGGGGCTTGCCCGTGGGGAGAAAGCGGCCAGTCTTGGAGCCGGCGGCATCGAGGAAGGCCAGCCTGATTGGGGCGGCCGTGCCTGGAACACCGGCAATCGACATGCTCCCCTCGTAATGCACCTGTCCCGCAGGAGTCTCGACTATGGCTTCGACCAGCTTCCCCGTGTTGACATTGTGGATGACCAGCCGGGTCAGCGGGTCACCAGCGGGAATCAAACCACTTTCGATCGCAAAAGGACCGACCGCGGCCAGCATGTTTCCGCAATTGGGGGCGGTATCGACGAGCGCGCGCTCCACATTCACCTGCGCAAACAGATAGTCGACATCTGCGCCCGGAACCGACGAGGGCCCCACAATCGCGACTTTGCTGGTCAGAGAATTGCCGCCGCCAATGCCATCAATTTGCAGTGGATGACCAGATCCAAGCGCGGCGACCAGAATGGCGTCGCGTGCTTTGGGATCGGCCGGAAGGTCCGAGGCCAGGAAGAACGGACCACGCGACGTGCCGCCACGCATCAGGACGCAGGGGATCTTTGTCATGGTGGCACTCCTTCAATCGGTCGCCCTCCGACCGTCGAACAAGCCTTGCCACCAGCGTTCTATTGTGTGAAATGCATTTTTCGCACTCATTTATGCATGTGACACATGAACATTGATCTGGAAGACCTTAGCGCCTTCGTCGCCACCGCCGAGATGCGTAACTTCGGGGCGGCAGCCGAAAGCATCCACCTGTCCCAGCCCGCGCTGACCCGGCGCATCCAGAAGCTGGAATCCGCTTTGGGGGTCACGCTTTTGGAGCGAACCACCCGCCGTGTCGAACTGACAGCTGTCGGTCGCGACTTCCTGGTCCGCGCCCGACGGCTGCTGGACGACTTCGAATCCTCGATCCTGTCGATGCGCGAGATCGCCGAGCGTCGGTCGGGTCTGGTCAGCGTCGCCTGTATCCCTACGGCGGCGTATTATTTCCTCCCTGACGTCGTTCGGGCCTTCAACCAGGTCTATCCGTCCATTCGCATCCGCATCGTCGACGATGGCGCCAACGAGGTGCTGCAAAGTGTGCTCAACCGGGAAGTGGATTTCGGCATTACGCTGCTCGGTGCTGACGATCCCGACGTTATCTTTGCGCCGCTGGTGGAGGAGCCTTTTGTGCTGGCGTGCCGCAAGGATCACGAGCTCGCATCGCGCGACTCTGTGACGTGGACTGATCTGGCAGGGCATCGCTTCATCACGGTCGGGCGTTCAAGCGGCAACCGGCTCATCATCGATTTGGGATTGGGCCAAGCCGGCATACGGCCGAAATGGTTCTATGAAGTTCAGCACCTCTCCACGTCATTGGGCCTTGTTGAAGCAGGACTCGGCATTGCCGCGCTGCCGCGCATGTCCCTGCCCTCCGAGGAACACCCCACGATTGCCATCATACCGCTCGTCGATCCCGTGGTGACCCGAACGGTGGGACTGGTTCGCAGAATTGGTGCAACGCTCCCCCCATCGGCGGAGCGCTTCTATGCGCTGATGACAGAGCGCTGGCAGGACCGCTAGGCAGCGTTCACGCAGCCAACAACACTGCCCAATACTGAAGTGAGGCACCGGAACCGGGGCTACCGCCGGAATAGAACACCACCAACCCACCCGGTCAGCAATGCCACAAGGATAGTGGCAAAGCCGTAAAGGGCTGGGTTTGAGCGCGCGAGATCGGCAACGTAGCGTTCAAACCCCTGGGTGCGGACGGTATAGCGGGTCGTGCCTTCCCCTACGATTTCCCCATCTGCCACGACAAAGGCGCGGGCAAGGTAAAGGCCGTTCGTGGCGTTCGAAGCAATAGGCACGCGCACCGAGAATGCACTCGGCGTCAGCATGACCACGCCCCTTTCGGCCATGGAGAAGCGATCTGCCGCCCTCATGAGCTGGACGAACTTCGAATCAAAGGTCTGGTCGCCGGACTCGATCCGCTGTCTCGCAGCCAAGGCCTCAAGATCAAACTGGGGCAATGCTTCCAGGCCAAGCTGTGCCAGCGGACGCGACGAAAAGACACCATAATAGCCTGGAACCCGGTCGTAGCGAGCAGACGCTGCGTTCAGCACGAAGCCGAACTGACGTTGTTTTTCGCGAACGACCCAATCGGTTGAGGGGCCCTGGACGACCACGACCACCCCATAGTTTTCGGCTTCGCCGGGCGGCGGATCAATCGTTCCAAAAAGCGTCACGGCCTGACCGCGGAAATTTGAATGGACAGCAACAACCGGGTCGGAATTGGTCATTGTCACCTCAGCCTGAGCCCAGGCGAAGCCACAAGTGAGTAGCGTGAGGATTAAGCCTGCAAAACCCGCCAGCCTGTTCATCACCCCTCACCAAAGCCAAGTTGACTGAGTGTAAAAGGCTGAGCCGGTTCAAGAAGCAGCCCAAGGCCGAAGCGAATAGCAATCGCGAGGATCAAGACAGCCAGCAGAACCCGCAGCCGTTCTCCGGGCAAGTGCTGCCCGGCCGAGGCGCCGAACTGGGCACCGGCCACACTGCCCACCATCAGGCAGAAAGCAAGTAAGGTATCGACGGACTGTGTCTGCAGCGCATGTAGGAAGCATGTCACCGCCATCACAGCGAGCAGATGCAGAAGCGAGGTCCCAACGACCACCTTGCCAGGCACCCGCAGAAGGTAGACGAGCGCCGGTACCAGCACGAAGCCGCCGCCAATTCCCAGCAACGCCCCGATAACGCCAATGGCGAAACCAATCAGGACCACGGGGATGATCGAAATGTAGAGTTGGGACTTGCGGAAGCGCGTGCGCATTGGAAGTCGCTGCACCCAAGGGGCTTGCCCCGGCTGCCGCCTGCGCACCGCGGTCATTTGGTTTTTGCTTCTGATCAGGGCGCGCAGGGACTCGACGAACATCAACGACCCAACCGAGCCCAGGAGGAGCAGATAGCCGAGCGACAAGAACAGATCGAGTTGCCCAAGGGCACTCAGCACACCGAAAATCCAGACACCCAGGGTAGAACCAAAGACACCACCAAGAACGAGATAACCGCCCATCTTGATGTCCATGGCGCCGCGCCGGAAATAGGACAAGGCGCCTGAAGTGGATGAGGCCACCACTTGCGCTGTCACCGACGCAACGGCCACCGGCGCGGGTACCCCGGCAAAGAGCAGCATAGGCGTCAGCAGGAAGCCGCCACCCACGCCAAACAGTCCCGAAATAAAGCCTATAGCCGCACCGATCCCGAGCAGAAAGAAGAGGTCGACGGAGAGTTCGGCAATGGGCAGGTAGATCGGCATGCTTCTGCCAGTGCAAATAGCGTTACGACCACGTCCCGATTTCGGAACGTAGACAGGGACCAGACAACAATTTCGAGGGGCTCACCCCTCAAGATCAGAGATCGTAGGCGACACGGAAGCCGGCATTGCTGGCGGCACTGTCAGGCGAGAGAGCCATGCGCGCCGCAATGCGGTAGCGATAGCAATAGGAAATGTGACAAAGAAATGAGCCACCCTTGAGCACCTTTTCCGAGTGCTCGAGGGCCTGGGCGTTGCGCAAGCGGGCCGGCTTCGACAGGGAACGCACCTTGAACGGGTCGGCGGTCCATTCCCACACATTGCCGGCCATGTTGTAAAAGCCGAGCGGATTTGGTTCGAAGCTTTGGGCGGGTGCGGTGCGTTCATGACCATCGGCAAGCGTGTTGCTATGCGGAAACTGGCCCTGCCAGATATTGGCATAGATGGTGTGGTCGTTGGGCTCAGCATCACCCCAGGGGAAGCGCCGCTTCTCGCCGCCGCCGCGGGCAGCATGTTCCCACTCCGCTTCCGTCGGGAGACGTCCCCCAACCCAGTCTGCAAAGGCCCCTGCATCGGTCCAGGAGACTTGTGTCACCGGATGGTCCATACGGTTTTCGATGCTGCTGCCCGGCCCCTCTGGTCGACGCCAATTGGCACCATCAACACTATGCCACCAGGGAAGGCCTGAGCCCACGGCGGTCGCGGAGGCCAAGTGCTCCTGGTCGCCAAAGAACACAGCGGCCCAACCGAACCGTTCTGCTTCCGTGATGTAGCCGGTGGCGGCCACAAACTCGGCGAAGCGCCCAACAGTGACTGTTGTGGCTTCAAGCCCGAAGTCCTTCAGCATGACGATGCGTTCCGGCCCCTCCCCGTCCAGTGGAATTTCGGGCCGGTCGGTTCCCACGAAGCTGCGGCCACCCGGCACACGGATCATTCCGTGGGGCGCTCCTGACCGCTCCACCGGCGCAGCAGCACTGGGCGCGATGGCGGTATCGAGAGCCCGGGATGGACCGCAGCAGGAACTCAAGGCTGCATCTCCAGCCGCCTCGGCAATTCCACAGTCTGCATATCGCAAATCGTCTCTGTATCGGTGCCAAGTCGCAACTGGTAAGCACCTGGCTCGGCAATCCATTTGCGTGAAGCGACATCGAAATAGGCAAATGCCCGCGCGTCCAGATCAAGCTCGACAAGGCGCCTTTCGCCGGCCGCAAGGGACACCTTGGCAAACGCCTTCAGTTCCTGCTTCGGCCGGCTGATTGAAGCGGATTGCGGAGCCACGTAGAGCTGGGCGACAGTTGAACCGTCGCGTTCGCCCACATTGGTTATCTCAACCCACGCCTTGACCCGCCCATCGGCAACGCCGGAGAGGTCCAGCGCGAGTGGGCCATAGTCGAACTTGGTGTAGCTCAGCCCGAAACCGAAGGGAAAGAGCGGCTTGATGCCGTGCTGATCGTAGTGTCGATAGCCGACAAACACGCCCTCGCGATATTCTACCTGACCATCGAGGCCAGGATAGACGCGCGGGTCCTGGCTGTAGGCAGGATTGTCGGACCATTGGACCGGGAAGCTCTGCGCCAGCCTGCCGCCGGGCTCTGCCTTGCCAAGGAGGACATCGGCGATTGCATTGCCGGTTTCCTGCCCGGCATACCAGGACTGCATCACACCAGCGACGTCATCGAGCCAGGGCATTTCAACCGGTCCACCGGTCTGCAGCACCACAATCGTTCTTGGGTTGACACGGGCCACTGCACTGACGAGCTCATCCTGCCGGCCCGGCAATTGGATGCTCTCAAGATCGCTGCCTTCTGTATCCCATTCACCGTTACGACCGACAAAGACCAGCGCCACATCGGCACCTTTCGCGGCGGCGGCGGCCTCGGCTATCTCGGCGTCGCCCATGGGCAGGCCAATGCCCATACGAAAGGCGGCAAGGCCGAGCAATGCTTCGTCCTTGGTGGCAAACTCAATGGTGATTTCGACGGGCGAGCCGGCTTCGAGCGCAACCTCGCCAACGACCTCGTCACACCCCTCTTCAAAAAAGGTGCGCCCCTTGGTCCAGTTGGTCCAGGCATCGACCACAAGCCTTCCATCGACCAGCACCCTTGCCTTGCCGGCCGAGGCTATACCAACCTGGTAGGCACCGGACTTTTCCGGGACGTAGGTGCCGGTCACGCGGGCAGAGAAATCAAGAGCAGAAAGCTTGCCGCTCGCCACCCTTCCGATCCAGAAGGTCTCGGCGGACTCCAGTGTCTCTTCCCCTTCCACCGAGCCGGATAGATCGCGACTTCCAAAGAACTCGACCTTGAGCTTGGTCCGCAGCAGCGGCTGGAAGCGGTCGTTGCTGCAACCCGGCGCATAGGAGAGCTTTTCGACCCCGACAGCCTCAACGAGACCGTCCCAAGGGCTGACGCGATAGTGTGGATTGATCTGTGAGGAACCGCCACCCATGATCTGGGCAATCTTGGCGTTGGGGCCAATGACAGCCAGCTTCTGGCCCGGCTCCAGCGGCAGTACCCCGGCATTCTTGAGCAATACTGTGCCCTCAGCGCCGGCCCTGCGGATCAGCGCCCGCGTCTCCGGTCGATCGTCAGCCGTCTCCGAATACTCTCGGGTGTTATGTAAAGCGCCGGTCCATTCCATAACCTTGAGCACTGCACGGACGCGCTCAGCAATGGTTTGACGGGACACGTGTCCAGCCTCGACGGCGGCAACCAACTTGGCACCACGATCGCGCGGCGGTCCTGGCATTTCCAGGTCCAACCCAGCATTGACCGTTGGCTCGGTCGTGTGAGAACCGAACCAATCGGACATGACCAGTCCTTCAAAGCCCCATTCGCCCCTGAGGACGTCAGTGATCAGCCAATTGTGCTCGGAGGCATAGGTGCCATTGACCTTGTTGTAGGCGGTCATCACGCCCTTGGTCCCACCCTTCTTCACGGCCAGTTCGAACGGGATGAGGTAGACTTCTCGCAAGCTGCGCTCGTCGATGACCGAACTCATTGTGGTCCGCTCAATCTCCGATTCATTGCCCGCAAAGTGCTTTACCGTTGCGGCGATGCCCTGACTTTGCAGACCTTGAATATAGGCCGCGCCGAGTTCGCCGGTGAGGATTGGATCCTCGGAATAGCACTCGAAGTTGCGACCATTGGTGACTGATCGCTGGATATTGACGGTTGGCGCCAAGAGCATATGGGCGCCCTTGGACTTTGTTTCGGCCGCGAGAGCGACGCCGACCTCGTATAGAAGGTCGACATTCCAGGTCGAGCCCAGGCTGATCCCGACAGGAAAGGCGGCAGCCTTGACGCCGCCGAGCAAACCTCCCCCACCGCGCGCACCATTGGGTCCGTCCGATACGCGGAATTTGGAGATGCCCAAACGCTCAACGGCAGGCAGCGACCAAAAATCCTCCCCTGAGAGCAGGGAAACCTGCTCTTCCAGGGTCATTGCGGAAATCAACTCGTCAATAGTCATCTGGTTCTCGTCTGTCACACGGCAAGGGCGGCCAGCACCTCTGCGCTATCATGTTCAGGCACATCGCCAATCTTTGCCATCTTGGCATCAAGTTTGGACAACATGGTGCGGAACACTTCGGCATATGCTGGGTCTTTTGCCACATTGATCAGTTCGTGCGGGTCCTGGACACAGTCGAACAATTCCCATTCCGGCGGTGCACCATTGGGACGCGCACCGAGCTGGCCAAGGTCATCGTTATACCAGTAGATCAACTTGTAGCGGGTGTCCCGTACGCCATAGTGGGCCCAGCACTCATGAATTTCGTCATTGTGCATCCAATAGCGGTGATAGGTCAGTTGATCCCAGTCAGTCGGGGTTTGGTTTTCCAGCACCGGACGCATGGAGCGCCCCTGCATATAGCTGGGGATTGGTAGGCCCGCATAGTCGAGGAAGGTGGGCGCAAAATCGACATTGCAGGCAATGTCGGCGCTGACGGACCCTGGTTTAATGGCGGCCGGATAGCGGACGAGGAACGGCATCTGCAGGCTTTCCTCGTACATGAAACGCTTGTCGAACCAGCCGTGCTCTCCGAGGAAAAAGCCCTGATCGGACGTATAGATAACCAACGTGTTCTCAGTCAGGCCATTTTCGTCGAGATAGTCAAGCAGGCGACCGACATTGTCGTCGATGGACTGTACGGTACGCAAATAGCGCTTCATATAACGCTGATATTTGAACTCGGCGAACTTCTGCGGATCGGTGAAGGTGAAGTTCTCGCCCGTCTCAGCGCAGATGACCGTGATGCTTTCCCCCTCATGCAACTCGGGTACCTTGCGCATCCACGGGATGAAATCGAGCATCAGCGACCCGACCTGTTCGGCAGGTCCAGAGGGCGTTACGAGGCCCAGGTCCTCATAATTCATGTCCGAACGGATGCGCATCTTGGCCGCGGCAGCGGCGGCAGCCCGGCTGGAATAGTCATCATTGAAGGTTTCGGGGAGCGGAATGTCCTCATCGGCCCAGAGATGGTTGTATTTTGGGTCCGGCTCGAAATTGCGGTGGGGGGCCTTGTGATGACACATCAGAAAGAACGGCTTTCCGCCGGATTTCTCAATGAAATCAATGCTCATGTCGGTGATGATGTCGGTGGCGTAGCCCGGAATACGGCGACGCGAATTGTCCGGAAAGATAAACTTGGGGTCCCAGTAATCCCCCTGCCCCGGCACCACGGCCCAGTCGTCGAACCCGGTCGGATTGTGCGCCAGCCCCTCGCCCATATGCCATTTGCCGAACATCCCGGTGCGATAGTCGCCAGCCCGCAAGTGCTTGGCAACATTGGGCAAACGATTGTCGATCTCGGTGTAGAGCGTGGTGACGCAATTAACGTGATTATAGGTGCCGGTGAGGATCGCGGCGCGACTTGGCGTACAGATGGAATTGGTGACATAGGTTGCGTCGTGACGCATGCCCTCATTGGCGAGCCGGTCGAGATTGGGCGTCGAGTTCAGCCCGGACCCATAGGCCGATATGGCCCGGGAGGCATGGTCGTCGCTCATGATGAATATGATATTGGGTCGCACGATAAGGCCCTGAAACCAAGAGTTATTCAGCGGGAACGACAGACTGGAGCGAGGCTTCGATCTGGTCGAGGCGGCTCTTGTCCAAATGCGGAACCATGCCGGCGATTTCGAGCAGCGTCTTGTCGTTAAAGATGCTCGGAACGGACGGACCACCGAGCGCTGGCAGCGCGTCAACAATGATCGACCGCGTGTCCGAATTGGTCAGCAGACTGTTGACATCGACAGTTGCAATGACTGCGTCGCGAGCAAAGTCATGCACCGTGGGGCCGCGCCGCTGGCCCTTCTCGATTTGCTCCCATTGTTTTTCGACCAACAGGTGAGCTTCGGTGACGTCACCCTCGGCAGGCAATCCCAATCGCTGGTACTGACTTGGCGGCGCATCATTGTCGCGCATCACGTCGACAAGCAGTTTTGCCATGCGCAATTCGAGCGCCGTATCACGGAGTGGTGTGGTCTGGCCCGGATCGTTTTCGAGGTCATAAAGCAGCGTGCCGAACTCACTCGGCCCACGCATGGTCCAGCCAGGCATACGCATGACGGGTGCGCCCTTGGTGAAAGAGAAGCCCGGCATCAACTCAGCCTCGGCGAACTCCTTTGGTTCAAAGCGGGCACGCATGTGTGTGGGCATCAGCGTGTGCTCGAACAGCGGCCGGTTGGTCTGGTCAGCCGAGGCGCGCATATAGACATAACGGCCATCGGTGACGCTGACATGGCCGCCAAAATTGCCGAACAGACCGGCTTCGCGCACGGGGACATCGCGGGCAACGGCATCCTTGAGCGGCTGACCCTTCATATCCTTGGTTGGCGCCAGTCCGAAGAAGTCGAGCAGGGTCGGTGCGATGTCGATGGTCTGGATCAGAGCTTCGCGCCGCTCCCCGGCGACGCCGGAGCGCGGATCCCAGACGAAGAATGGCGTGTGAATGGTTTCGTCATACCAGGGCATGACCGACTTGCCCCACCAGCCACGCTCGCCCAGCATATAGCCATGGTCGGTGCACACGATGAGCATGGTATCGTCCCACATGTTCTTTTCGTCCATGAGGTCGAGCACGCGGCCCAGGTTGGCGTCGCACATCGAGAGCAGCGCCAGATAGCGCAGCTTGGCGTTTTCGACTGTGCTCCCGGACTCGGTGACACGCGCATAGGGCGGCCAATCGAAGTCCTCGCCATTGCCGAGCGGGCTTTCGGGATAGAGCCGGTGATACTGGTCGTAGCTGAAAAAGGGCTCGTGCGGGTCGAAGGTTTCGAGCTGCAGCATCCAGTTGTCGGCACCGGCATTGGTGTCGATGAATTCGAGGCCGGCATCGAACGTCAGCGTCTGGGGGTGATCGGTTTCGTCCTCGAGATAGGTGCGGTTGATGCCGTCCTGGTTCTGCATCCGGTACAGCACATCCTTGAGACGGGTGCTGTCATTCCTGTCGACAACACCTTTCCAGAGGTCGCCCTCCTGGCCACGGAAGAACTCGTAGCTTGAATAGCGGTTGTGATAGGTCGCACCGCCATCTTCCCAATAGTGCTGATGGTCGGTGATGAGATGAGTATAGACGCCGTTGCGGCTGAGGATTTCCGGCATGGAGTCGTCGAAGGGCTCAATCGGGCCCCAGGATCGATGCAGGAAGTTGTAGCGGCCGGTATGCATCTCGCGGCGCGCCGGCATGCAGGGCATGGAGCCGGCATAGCAGCGGTCGAATGTGGCGGTGCGGGAGGCCAGCCTCGAAAAGTTGGGGGCATGGGCGTGTTCATAGCCATAGGGCGGCAGCATGCGCCGGTTGAGGCTATCGAACATGACAATGATGGCGCGCATGGCATCAGGCTCCGGTATTCAGGGCACGCAGGGCCGCACGACGATCGGCCTGACGCACGGGATCAGCGACAGGCGCAGCCAGCAGCAAACGCTTGGTGTAGTCGTGTCGGGGATCGGCAGTGACCTGATCGCATCCGCCGAATTCGACAATCTCGCCCCCGCGCATGACGGCAACGCGGTGGCTGATATGGCGAACCACCGACAGGTCATGGCTGACGAAGAGATAGGCGACGCCGGTACGGTCCTGGATTTCGACGAAGAGATCGAGCACGCGCTGCTGGGTCGAAAGATCGAGGGCAGAGACCGGTTCGTCGCAGACGATCAGGTGCGGCGACAGGGCCAGGGCCCGGGCGATGGCGACGCGCTGCCGCTGGCCGCCCGAGAACTCACGGGGATATCGATAGGCAGCGTCGCTGGGCAGGTTCACCTGATCGAGAAGCGTGCGGACGCGGGCCCTCGCCTCTTCTAGGCTCGCCTGGCGTCGGGCAACGATCGGCTCGACCAGAATATCTTCGATGGTCATCGACGGATTGAGGGATGTGTACGGGTCCTGGAACACAGCCTGGATGGAAGCCGCATTGCCCTTGCGGTCACGCGGAGCGACGCCGGCGATATCGTTGCCTTCGAACAGGATACGGCCGGAGCTGACCGGACCGATGCCCAGGATGGCGCGCCCGAGCGTCGTCTTGCCCGAGCCACTCTCGCCCACCAGGCCCACGGTTTCACCTGGGCGCACAGTCAGGTTGACGTTTTTGAGGACGTGGTGGGCACCGAACTTGGTGTTCACATCAATGCATTGAACAATCACATCGTCGCTCATGCTGAAATTTCCTTGAGCGTGCGGGGGGCATAGGTGCGGGGCGTTACGTCATCGAGTACGGCGCCGAGCAGCATCTTGGTGTAGTCATGCTGGGGATTGGCAAAGAGCGTGCGCACATCGGCGGTCTCGACCACCTGACCGTCCTTCATCACCGAAACGCGGTGGCAGATGTCGGCGACGACGCCGAAATTGTGAGTGACCAGGATCACCGACATACCCATCTCGGCCTGAAGGTCTCGCAGAAGTTCGAGCACTTCGGCCTGGACCGTGACATCGAGCGCGGTGGTCGGTTCGTCGGCAATGAGCAGGTCGGGATTGCAGGAGATCGCACGGGCGATGAGCACACGCTGCGCCATGCCACCCGATACCTGGTGCGGATAGGCCTTAAAGGTGCGCATGGGATCCGGCATACCGACCTTGGCAAGCAGTTCAAGCGCCCGCGCCTTGGCTTCAGACCTCGAAATGCCGAGAACAGTCATCATCGGTTCGGTGAGCTGGAAGCCGATGCGGAAGGCCGGGTCGAGATTGCTCATCGGCTCCTGAGGCACATAGGCGATGCGCTTGCCGCGCAGCTTCTGCATCTCGTCCTCGGGGAGGTTGGCGATGTCACGACCATCGAACCAGATCGAACCGGACAGGATGCGACCACCGGTCGAGAGCAGGCCTAGGACGGAGAAGGCCGTCTGGGTCTTGCCCGAACCGCTCTCACCAACAAGGCCCAGCACTTCGCCCCGCCGCAGTTGCAGCGACACACCCTTGACCACTTCGGCCCAGCCGGCCTTGCCGGGATAGCCGACAACGAGGTCGCGGATATCGAGCAGCAGGTCGCTCTCGGTGGGTGCCGCGCCGACCGGCTTGGCTTCCACCTTGGGCATCTTGGAGACCGACGCCGTCCGGTTGCCCTGCTGCAGCCGGTCGCGAATGGCATTGGCCAGAAGCACGAAGGAGGCAACTGTGATGGAGATGGCGAGGCCCGGCCAGAGGATCGCGGTCGGGACCACGAACATATTGGCAAAGGCGTCCTGCAGCATGCCGCCCCAGGTCGGGACGGACGGATCGCCCAGGCCGAGGAATTCGAGGCCCGCCTGGATTACGATCGAGATGCCGGCCACGATCGAGGTCTGGATGATCACCGGAGCGCGGATGACAAGCAGGATATGGCGGGCGATGATGCGCATATCCGAAAGGCCGGAGACACGGGCTGCATCGACATAGAGTTCGTGCTTGACCCCATTCACCAGATTGCGGGTGAGCCGATAGAAGCCCGGCGAAAGCATGATGCCGAAGATGACCATCGACACCTGGATGGACGAACCGAGCGACTGGTAGAAGGCCAGGAGCACGATGAGGGCCGGCAGGGCCATGAGGCCATCGGCAATCCAGCTCATGACGATCTCGCGGCGGCCACCGAAATAGCCGGCGAAGAGACCGGCAGTAACGCCGATTGCCGCAGCAACGCTGAGCGCGATCAGAGCACCGATCAGGGTGTTACGGGCGCCAAAGACGAGACGGCTGAAGATGTCGCGGCCCGAGCCATCGCCACCGAGGAGATAGCCATCGCCCGGAGGGGCATTGATCTTGAAGATCTGCAAATCGCCAGGCGCGAACGGCGCGATCAGCGGAGCGAACACAGCCGTTGTGATCACCAGAACCAGAAGGATCGCGGCAATGAGCCCGAGCGGATTGGTGAGGACGGAAAGCACGAGGCTTTCGCGGCCGGAAGTGGCGGGCGCCGGAGCGGGAGTAGCGGCGGACATCAGAGGCGTACCTTGGGATTGACCCACGCATTGGTCAGGTCGATGGCAATATTTACGATGACCACGAGGATGATCATGGTGACGACGACACCCATGAGGATCGGAATGTCACCCGAAAGCGCGGCCTGAACGGTGATGGAGCCGAGCCCGGGAATGGCAAAGACGCGCTCGATGATGGCCGCGCCGCCCAACAGGCCGATGAACTGCAGAGACAGCACGGTCAACGCTGCCGGCATGGCATTGCGCAAGGCGTGGCGGAAGAGCACGGAGGAGGGCTTTATGCCCCCTGCCCTCAGCGTGCGCACGTAATCCTGACGCAGTGCGTCGATCATGGCGCCACGCACCTGTTGGGAAGCCGAGGCAATGCCCGAAAGCACCAAGGCTGCCACTGGCAAGGTCAGGGAGGCCAGCCAGCCGGTGGGCGACGTCGTGAAATCGGTATAGCCCGTAGCTGGCAACCAGCGCAGGTTCAGCGCAAAGACAACGACCAGGATCAGGCCCAGCCAGAAATTGGGCAGCGAAAAACCGACAACGCTGATGACCTGTATGGCGCGGTCGGCCCAGCCGCCCCGGACCGCCGCCATGATACCGAGCAACGCCGACACGACACCGATAATGGCCGTGGCGAGAATGACCATGGACAGGGTGACGGGCAGGCGGCCCGAAAGGATGCGGGCTACGCTTTCGCCCAGCGTCCAGGACTGGCCCAGATCGCCATGCAACGCGCCGGACACCCATGACAAATACTGCTCGTAGAGCGGACGATCGATGCCGAGTTTCTGCTCTAGGGCCGCAATCTGCTCGCTGGTGGCGTTTTCGCCCAGAATATTCTGTGCCACGTTGTCCGCGCCACCAAAGACCATGACGAAGGTCAGCGTCGTGACGAGGGCGAGGAGAACAAGGCTGGAAGCCAGGCGTTTGGCGACGTAGTTAAGCATCACTGCCTACCCATCCGCCACAGCGCGGCGTTGCGACGCGGGCGGTTTGCCCGCCCCAACCTGACATGCTCATCAACTGATCCTCCATCGCCCGGCACCATTCGGTTTCCCGGCTGTTGTTCAGTTGAGATAGCAAGCTTTGCGATGCACAGATAATGCAAAGAGTGACCTCAGCGATAAGCCAGACGCATCGCGGGAGGCGCTTGGGCGTCTATAGGCGCGATAGTGCCGGCCCGGCCGGAGCCATGGCTCCGGCGCGTTGTGCAGAGGCGTTCCTGCTAGGCCATATGCTTTGCGAGGAAGGTCAGCACGCGCGGCATGATCGGGGTCGTATCGGCGCCGATGAAGCAATGATCCGCATTTTCAATGGGGTGCCATTCCGCATCCACGCCCGCTGCCACAAGCGCCGCATGGAGGCTTTCGCCCTGCCCTGGGGGAACGACGGAATCGTTGACGCCATGCTGGATCAACATCGGCACGGCATTGGCATTGACCCAGGTGACGGGCGAAGCATGTCGCGCCGCGTCGACATTGGCGGAGGGCTGGCCGCCGATCAGCCGGCCCGCGGCAGATTCGGCGGTGTCGTGCTTGAACCGGGCATTGGGCAGGGACTGGGCGTCGAGCACGAGCAGGTCGGTGACGCCATACCAGTCCACAACGGCGCGGAGCGTCGGCGTGGGACCGGGCAGCCCCTCCTCGCCGTCGAACTCCGCTGGCGTTTCAAGCCCGAGGAGGATGGCCAGATGGCCGCCAGCGCTTTCGCCCAGCGCCGCCATGCGGGTGGGGTCGATGCCGAACAGACCCGCATGGTGCGTGAGATAGCGCAGCGCCGCCTTGCAATCCTGGATTTGGGTTGGAAACTTGCCTTCGCCGCTAAGACGATAGGAAATCCTCGCCACCGCATAGCCGGCAGCCAGAAGTTTGTCGACAAAGCCCATGGCGGCCAGGTTGGGATGCATGGAGTGAGGGTGCCCCTGCATCCAGCCGCCACCATGGATATAGATGACGACCGGGCGCGGGCCCGGGCCGGACGGAACGGCCAGTGACAGCGTCAGCGGCCGGAAGCCGAAAGGCTGGGCATAAAAAAGTTCTCGCCATACCCGGCCTCCGCCCGGCAGGCTGTCAACACGGGTCAGGCAAACATCGAGTTCTTGGCGCGCTGCGGCGCGGGCTGCATCGGACATGACTTGTCTCCAGGTTTCAGTATTGGGCGTCGGGCAGGCCGCAGAACGGATCGACCGGCGAGGTGCCGGCGAAGGGCCGTATGCCCATCATGCAGTCAAGGACGGCAGCCTGCATCTCGTCGGAGGTCGCATAGGCGTTGACATAGGCGGGCATGCGCGGCGCATCGTAGAGGTAGTAGGGGTAGCCGAAAGAGATCAGCGCCGTCGGCACATCATGCCAGGTCCGCCGCATCGCCATGCGGAAATCGCCCATGAGGCCCAACCAGTCGAGAAAAATGCGGCCGCGTGTCAGGAGGGTCTCTTCCCCGAGGGCATAGAGCACCAGATCATGGCCCCCCGCGAAATCGCGATTGGCCGGATTGTGAAGGTCGACCTCGAAGCCGCGCTCACGCATCATCTGAGGCAGGGCAAAGTCCAGCGGCCTTCCATGGATGGGCGAGATGATGCCGCTTGAAACGAACAGCACCCTGCGGTGCCGCTCGGGAGAGAGCGGGAAAAGGTTTTGGACGTCCTTGACCAGAGTAGGCGCGCGCTGGAACGCCTCGGTGGCCGCGGCTTGCGCCGCGCTCCGGCTTGTGACTGAGCGCTGCTTTGACGGCTTGTGTAGGCCGAGCGCCGCCTTGAGTCCGAGGACGCGCAGCAGCGCCTCATCTATCCGGGCTTGGGTGAGCGAGCCATCGGCCAATGCAGCCTTGATGGCCGCGAGGTCACGGTCGAGATCGTTGGAAAAAAGGATCATGTCGCAGCCGGCACGCAACATTTCCGCCTTGGCCTGGCCTTCCGGCATGAAGGAGATGGCTCCGGCCATTTCCGATGCGTCGGAGACGATGAGCCCATTGAAGCCGAGCCGCTCTCGCAGCAGCTTCGTGGTCAGATCATGGGAGAGCGAAGCCGGGCGGTAGGCGTCAAGACCGGCATCGGGATTCTCGCCCAGGACGAAGCTCGGCAGCGCAATATGGGCGGACATGACCGAAAGGACGTCATCGGCAATGGCGGCGCGATAGAGCCGGCCGAAATTGGCCTCCCACTCGTCCATCGTCAGTGGGTTGATGGTCGTCAGCAGGTGCTGGTCGCGATCATCGAACCCTTCACCCGGCCAGTGCTTGACGCAGGCAGCAATGCCAGCCTGCTGGAAATTGCGCGCCTGGGCCAGGGCATGGCGGGCGATGCGGGCGACATCGGAACCATAGCCGCGAGTGGCGACAATGGCCGAACGAAAGGCCGCGTTGATATCGAGGACCGGCGTATAGGACCAGTTGACGCCGATGGCGCGGGCCTCTTCGGCCATGAGTGTCGAAATCCTGCCTGTCAGTTCCACGTCGTCGACGGCGGCCAGCGCCAGCGGATTGGGCACTGTCGTGCCGAAGGCCAGGCTCATCCGCGAGCCTTCGAGATCAGCCGAAACAAGCAGCGGAATATCGGCGTCGTGCTGCAGGCGGGCGAGCAGCGCGGCTTCGGCTTCACCATCGGGCGAGAAGAAGCGCATGACACCGCCGGGCTGCAGGCGACCGATGGCGTCGCCGGCCCAGGCGTCGACGGGGCCATGCATGCCGATGACGAAAAGCTGCATGAGCCTTGCATCGCCCTCAAGGCTCGAAGCGGTGTTAGTAACCCAGGTGAGCGCCGCATCATCAAGGTGGAACGGGGCGAGTTTCAGGAAATCAGCATCAGGAAGCGGTCGGGACATGGATCAGGACTCGGAATCGGGCTGGCAGTTTGCTGCAGCTGAAGCGAAGGCAGGCAGGGCGTTGCAGCGTACAGTGATGGCGCTGAGGCGAGCAAAACGCGTCGTGTCGAGGCCGAAGCGATCGGCGGACGCCATCTGCGGGACAAGGCAAACATCGGCGAGACTCGGCGCATCGCCAAAGGCGAAGGGTGTATCGGGAAGTGCCAGTGCCTCGCAGGCGGAGAGCCCAGCTTCAATCCAATGGCGGCACCAGGCATCCTTGCCGGCCTGATCCTGTCCGAACTGGTCACCGAGATAGGCGAGAACACGCAGGTTCTGCAGCGGGTGGATATCGGCTGCGATCACTTGCGCAAAGGCGCGGACGCGGGCACGCAAGAAGGGGTCTTCGGGCAGCAGGCGCGGCCCAGGTTGGGTCTCGTCGAGCCACTCGATGATCGCCAGCGACTGGGTGAGAACAACTCCGTCGGTCTCGAGCGCCGGGACGAGCCCCTGCGGGTTGAGCGCAAGATAGGCGGCAGATTTTTGCTCGCCGCCATTGCGCCGCAGATGCACGAAGCGGGTTTCGTCGGGCGCGATGCCCTTGAGATTGAAGGCGATGCGGCAGCGCCACGCCGCCGAAGAGCGGAAATAGCCGTGGAAGATCATTCCGCCTCCCCCACGGTCAGCGTCACGTCAGGCAGCCCATCGATGGTGCCGACGATGCTGTCACCGGGGACCACGGCGCCCACGCCTGCCGGGGTGCCGGTGTAGATGAGATCGCCAGGCGCCAAATGGTAGAAGCCCGAAAGGTGGGTGATCAGCTCGACCGGCGACCAGACGAGATCGGACAGATGCGCGTCTTGGCGTATGTCGCCATTGACGCTGAGGGCGATGCGGCGGGCTCCCAGATCTGGCACAGCGGCCGCCTCGACAAGCGGCGCAATGACGGCGGAGCGCTCGAAATTCTTGCCGAGGTCCCAGGGACGCTGCTTGGCCCGCGCATCAAGCTGGAGGTCGCGACGGGTCATATCGAGGCCGCTCGCATAGCCGAAAATTGCCGCCTGCGCCTCTTCGGGCGTGGCGCGGAAGACCGGGGCACCGACGGCAATGACCAGTTCCATCTCATAGTGGTAATTGGCGGTGCCGGGTGGATAGGCGACGGTCGCGCCGGTCGGCACGATGGCCTGCGCGTCCTTGAGGAAATAGAACGGCGCTTCGCGATCCACCTCGACGCCCATTTCCTTGGCATGGTCGGCATAATTGCGGCCGACGCAAAAGATGCGGTGAACAGGGTAGCGGCCGGCGCGCCCTTCGACGGGGACATTGGGCCAGACGGGTGAGGGAAACAGGGTTGCAGTCACGGGGATACTCCGGAAATGGGGGCAAAGTCGCGAGCGCTGGCCCGCAGCAGGCCGGCCATGAGGATGATGGCGGCGGTGGGGGTATCGGCTTGAGGCAGGCCGAGATGCGCCCGCCAACCATCGGCGTCGAGATCACGGCAGGCCACGTCCAGATGCTGTAGCGCGTGATGATAGAGCGCGCGCAGCGCCCGACCGGGCAAGGTGCGCGCCAGGATGATTTCGGTCTGAAGATCTGCGCTGCGTCCGGCGCTATCGCCCTCGATGCCCCGATGGCCGGATAGGCCTTCGAAACGCTCGGCGACGAGCCGGGCGGTACAGCCAATTTCGGCAATGCGCTGGGCTATGGCGGGGCTTTCAAGCCTGGTGTCGGGCAGAAGCGTCACCTGCCGCTGGCAGGCCGCACGGGCCAGGCGCATGGCCCGCAACTCCGTCTTGGGCGCCGCAGGCGAGTCGAAGCGCGCACCGGCGCCAAGCTGTTGCTCGAGCCGATGCCGCGCCTGTGCAAGAGTCTCACTGCTCATTCCGCGTCGGCGCCGATGGCCGTGCGCGCGAAATGCAGCCGTTCCATGATCGGCGCATCCGAGAAGCGGAAAAGGTCTAGCTGCGTCTCGGCACCAATGGACCATGGTACCCAGGACGGGATGACGAAGAGGTCGCCTTTTTCCAGCCTGTGGGTGGCATCGCCAAGCGTCGCCTCTCCCCTGCCCTCAAACACCTGGAATACGCTGGAGCCAACCTCTCGGCGCTTCTGCGTTTTCGTTCCGATGCGCAGGCGATGGAATTCAGCGCGAATGGTGGGCATGACATCGCCGCCGGTGGTGGGATTGACGTAGCGGATGGCCGCATGCCCTTCGGCAAGCGTTGCCGGATGCCCCTCTTCTTCAAGCAGCAGCTGATCATTGAGTGCGCGGTCGGTATGCACCCAGCGATAGGCGCCGATAGGAGAGGAAACGGTATTGGACAGGCCGGACAAAGGTCGCAAGCCCGGGTGGCACCACAGGCGTTCACTACGCGATAGATCGGGCGTGGCGTAGTCGGTGACGCGATCAGCGCCGAACTCAAAAAAGCCGACATCGTTCTGGAAGGAAAAGGGAATATCGAGGCCGTCGATCCAGGCCATGGGGTGGTCGCTAGCATTGTGGTGACCGTGAAAATTCCAACCGGGCGTCAGCAGAAAATCGCCGCGGCTCATGCGCACAGGATCACCATTGACCACGGTCCAGACCCCCTCACCTTCCACGACGAAGCGGAAGGCATTTTGGGAGTGGCGGTGTTCCGGTGCCGTCTCGCGCGGCCCCAGATACTGGATCGCGGCCCAAAGTGTCGGCGAGATATGGGCATTGCCGCCCAGCCCCGGATTCCCGAGGCCCAGTGCGCGCCGTTCGCCGCCCCGGCCAACAGGCACCAGTTCGCCAGCCTTCTGAGCCAGCGGATAAAGCTCAGACCAGCGCCAGACATGGGGCACGGCACGCGGCTTGGGATGGTGCGGCATGAGATCGCCGATTTGTGTCCAGAGCGGCATGACCGAAAGCTGCTCGAAGCCGGCGTAAAGGCCCCGCAACTCCGGGGTGTCGTCGGGTTGACCGCCATGCGGGGCAGAGTTTTCGTTCATCTCACAGCCTCCTCTCAAGATACGGAATTATAGTATGTACACTTACTATATGTGGCAAGCTTGGCGATGGCCGAGCTAGGGGTTAGGAACAACCGAGAGGCACATCCATGACCCAACAGCAAAAGCCCGGATTTCAAATTCGCCGCCTGCAGCAATCGGCGGTGGCGATCTTTCTGCGCGAGATGGCCCAGGCCGGTCATGACCTTACCCCCGTGCAATATGCGGTCCTGTCCAGCATCGCAGTGCATCCTGGCCTCGACCAGGCGGGGCACGCAGGCCAGGCCGCTCTCGACAAGGCGACTATGGGCGGCGTGGTGGACCGGCTTGTCGGCAAGGGCCTCATCGCCCGTACCGTTAATCCCGCCAACCGCCGCGCCCGTATTCTCAGCCTCACCGACAAGGGACGGGATGTGCTCAACCAATGCGAACCGGTGGTCAATCGGGTGCAGGACAACATCCTGGCCGGACTGTCCGACCTGGAACGCGCGCAATTCACTGCCCTGCTCGACAAAGTCGTCGAAGCCACGCGAGACGAGAGCCGAACGCCGGCCTCGTGACGAAAAAGGGCGACCGTTTCCGGTCGCCCCATGCGCGACGTCGAGGGAGGACTATTCGGCCTTCGAATAGTTGCGGATCGGCGGCATCACATTGGTGCTTTGCATCTCCACAACGGTTTCCTGATTGGTCAGGTAGATGGTGTCACGACGATACATGGGGGCGAAGAAAGCGTTCTCGACCATGTAGCGATTGGCGTCCTTGTACAGTTCGATCTGCCTGTCACCGGTGGCGTATTGCGCCTGGTCAATCAGCTCAAGCAGGCCCTGATCGGCGACTTTGGACGTGTTCCAGGGCGACTCGGGATAGCCAAACTTGCGAAGTTCGGACCAGGTGCCCTGATAGCCGAACTGGAAGATATAGGCCGGGAACCTGCCCGAGCGGAGCTCGGGAATAGTCGCGTTGGGCGCAATCTTCTCCCACTTCACCGTGATGCCGACATCGTTGAGGTATTTCTGGATGATCGGGTTGAACGAAGCAAAGTTGGCAAGCTCGGGCATCAGGATTTCGAAGCCATCCGGATAGCCGGCCTCGGCCAGAAGCGCCTTGGCAGCCTCGGGATCATAGGGATAGACGTCGTCGAGCTCGGCGACATAAGCTTCGCTCGAAGTCGGGAAGATCTGGTCCGTAAGGCGACCATAACCGAGTTCGACGAATTCCAGGATCGACTTGCCATCGAAGGTCATGTTGAGCGCCTGGCGCACCTTGGGATCGGCCAGGGCCGGAACGATCTTGCCTTCGCGATCGGCCATGATGAGGCCGAACCAATCCACGTCGATCCGGTTGACGACGAGTCCATTGGCCTCGGCGTCGGCAACCGCGCGGGCTTCGCTGAGGCCGGCATCGATCTGCCCGGACTTAAGCGCATTCAAACGTGCGACCTGATCATTAATGGGGGTGATGGTCACCCGGTCAAAGTCAAAGGCTTCCGCGTTCCAGTAGTCCGGATTGCGGTTATAGACATATTGCTGGCCAAGGCGGGAATTGTCCGCGTCGTAGATATAAGGACCGGACCCGATCGGATTGCTCGCGGCGCCCTCGACACCCAGCGTTGCCGGTGAGGCCATGGCGCCGCCAACAACGGCGAGGTTTTCCAGCAGGCTCGGATCAGGCTCTCCCAGATGCAGCTTCACCTCGGTAGGCGATACCACCTCGATCTCGGAGACAGCGGCAACCATGAAGCTGTTCTGTCCGGCGCCGTTCTTGAGGTATTCGAGGTTCGCCTTGACCGCCTCGGCATCGAAGGGCGCGCCGTCGGTGAAGGTAATGCCTTCGCGCAGGGTCAAGGTCAGAACGCTGTTGTCGCCATTATAGGCCCATTCCGAGGCCATGTTCGGCGATAGGCTGCCATCGGCTTCGCGCACCAGCAGGGTGTCCAAGACCGGTGACCAGTACTGCATCTGGTGGCCGATCAGGAGTTGGGCGCGATCAAAGCTGTTATTGTCCAGCAGTGCCCCCAGCGCCAGAGTGTCGGCATCATTGGCCACCTGGGCCATCACCGACGGCGACGCGCTCAACATCATGACGCCAGCCAGCATGGACGCCAGAACGGATTTCATCTTCATCTCTCTCCTCCCGCGCTGATCGGTTCTCGATCGACGCAAATACAGCGTTTCATGTGCTGCCTGCCCCTTGCCTAGCAGTGGAGAGGTGCAGTTGAAAAATGCAATTAACCCCCTCAGCGATGCGCTCAAGTTATCACTGGAGCTTGCCCGATTGGCATTGTAGTGCGAACACTTTGAAAAAAAGCGGAGGGGAGGCGCACATGCTCGACCAGATCACACATCTGTTTCGTCTGCGAACCATTCTGGAGGAAGGTAGCCTCCGCCGGGCTTCGGAAAAGCTCAATGTCACCCAGCCGGCCCTGTCGCGCTCGTTGGCGCAACTGGAGACCTATTTCGGCCAGAAACTGGTGGAACGCCACGCGCGCGGCGTGAAAGCCACTGCCTTCGGCGAGCGGGTCCTGTCCATCTCCAACCGGATCGAGCGGTACTGGGAAATTGCCGAGCTTGAGCTGCGCTCGGAAGTGGCGCAAAAGAAAACCTTGATCCGCATCGGTGGCGGACCGGTCTGGCGCTCAGGCATCCTCTCCGGTGTGCTTAGCCAGCTGCAGCAACGCTTTCCCGACCTCGTCATCGAGTTGACGACGCTGACCTATGGCAAGGCCACTCAGCATTTGCGCGACGGCCACCTGGATGTCGCCTTCTCTGGCGTGGAACTGGATATTGGCGCCAGCTACGCCCTTGAACGCGTCGGGCTGACCGAAGTCACCAACCGGGTGTTCGCAAGGGAGGATCACCCGGTCTTTGCACTCCGCGACGCCGATGGCCACATCGATCCCAAACGCTATGTCGACTATCCGTGGATTGTTTACTCCGAACTGCCTGTCTATCGGGTCATCACCGAGCATGCTGTTGCCGAGCACATAGGCGCCCGTCCGGAAATCCGCTTCGTTTGCCAGAACCTTCTGTCTGTTCTGACCATACTGCAACAAAGCAACGCACTCAGCCTCTTGCCGGAGCTTGCCGTGCAGGCGGTCAGCGCCCCCCGTCTCATGCCGCTGCCACTGCGGCTGGAGGCAAACACGGTGGAAATCGGCATGATCTTCCGCAAGGAAATGCTCGATTGGGAGCCAGTGAGGGTACTGGTAGAGCTGTGCAAGGAACGTTTTGGGCGCCGCGCCTGACATAGCACACGCTGATGCTCGAAGAACTCAACTCACTGTCGATCCAAAATCTTGACTCGGTGCAGTGGCGGGACGGACCCGATGGCGACACCTGGGCCATCTGCGGACTGGCGGCTTCCGGCCGGGACTGACAAGAAGGGAGACACTCGTAGAGTTTTCGCATTGTTGGCGAGTCAGCGCTTCGGCGTCTGCCGTATATCGGTGACAATGCTTCTGACTATCGAGCGGCCAGACCAATGACGACATTCTTGATCTCAAGGTAGTCGTCGATGCCGTAGCGCGATCCCTCCCGCCCCATTCCGGATTGTTTGACGCCGCCGAATGGGGCGACCTCGGTCGAAACCAGGCCGGTGTTGACCCCGACAATGCCGACTTCCAGCGCCTCGGCGACCCGCCAGACGCGCGAAAGGTCGCTGGCGTAAAAATAGCCGGCGAGGCCGAACTCGGTATCGTTGGCCATGGCGATGGCCTCCTGCTCAGTGTCGAAGCGGATTACCGCAGCCAGCGGCCCGAAGGTTTCGTCTCGGGCCACCTGCATATCCTGGGTTACGCCCGTCATCAGCGTCGGCTCATAGAAGGTCCCGCCCAGGGGGTGACGCGCACCGCCGATGGTCAGCCTCGCGCCCTTGGCCAGGGCATCGGATACATGGGTCTCGACCTTTTCCACGGCGGCCTGATTGATCAGTGGTCCTGTAGTCACACCCTCCCTCAGGCCATCGCCGACCTTCAAATTGGACATGTGCCGCGCCAGCGCGGCGACAAATGCATCGTGGATGCCGGATTGGACATAGAACCGGTTGGCGCAGACGCATGTCTGACCGTTGTTGCGGAACTTGGCCAGCAGAGCGCCCTCGGCGGCCGCTTCCGGATCAGCATCGTCAAAGACCAGGAATGGGGCATTGCCACCCAGTTCGAGCGAGAACTTTTTGATCGTCCTTGCCCCCTGCTCCATCAGGATGGCGCCCACGCGTGTAGACCCAGTGAAGGTGATTTTCGCCACCTTCGGGTGGCTGCAGAGCAGCTGACCGAATTCGGACGCCCGACGATTGGGTAGGATGTTCAGCACGCCGGCCGGCACACCGGCACGGCAGGCCAGCACGCCGATCGCCAGGGCCGAGAGCGGTGTCTGCTCGGACGGGCGGGCGACCATTGTGCAGCCTGCGGCCAGGGCGGGTGCCAGCTTGCGGGCCAGCATGGCATTGGGGAAGTTCCAGGGCGTTATGGCCCCGACCACGCCCACCGGTTGCTTGAGGACCATAATGCGACTGTTGCGCGCATGGCCGGGGATCACATCCCCATAGATCCGCTTGGCCTCTTCGGCGAACCATTCCACATAGGCAGCACCGTAGAGGACCTCTCCCTTGGCTTCTGCAAGCGGCTTGCCCATCTCCGCCGTCAGGATCATGGCGAGATCATCGGCATTGGCGACCATCAGGTCATGGAGCCGACGCAGGATGGCGGCGCGCTCCTTGCCAGTCATGGCGGCCCAGTTCGGCTGGGCGGCATGGGCCGCGTCGATGGCCCCTTTGGCGTGGTCAATATCCATTGCAGCGACCTGGGCAATGACCTGCCCGGTTGCCGGGTTGCTGACGACATAGGTGCCAGCGGACCCGACCCATTCTCCGTTGATCAGGGCGCGGGTCTCCAGAAGCGTCGGATCGCGCAGGGGCAAAGTTGACATGATAACTCCTTGGTCAGGCGATCTGGCCGCCGCCGTCCACGTTGATGACCGCACCGGTCATGAACGAATTCGTCATGGTCGCCAGAATTGCGGCGGCGATATCGGTGGCGTTGCCGATGCGCCGCACCGGCAGGCGCGCCGCGGTCGCCGCGAACACCGCCTGGCGCTCCTGCTCCGGCAAGTGGTCCCACCAGGGGCTGTCGACCCGGCCGGGCGACACACAGTTTACCCGGGTCGGGGCCATTTCGAGCGCCAGAGCCTGGGCGAGCGTATCGAGGGCGGCATTGATGGCCGAGAGCAGTGTGGCGTTGCCCGCGGGACGACTGCCGAGCATGCCGGACACCAGCGTCAGGCTACCGCGCTCGTTTATCCTGGCCGCGTGCGCAACGTGGACCGCGCCCCAGAACTTGCTATCCATGGCGGCGCGGGCTGTGGTCAAATCCTGCGACCTGAGTGGTCCGGGGTCGACTGCCGCCGCCGAGACGACGACGTGGTCGAAGGGTTCTTGCACCCGGAAGAAGGCACCAACCGCGTCCGGGTCGCGGATGTCGATCGCAGCAATCGCGCTATCGTCCAGCGTTCGTGCAGCGCGCGTCAGCCTTTCCGGACTGCGCGACACCAAGGTTACGTGTGCCCCTTCTCTGCGGACGAGTTGCGCCGTCGCCAGCCCGATACCGGAGGAGCCGCCGAACAGCGCGATGCGCGTGCCAGCCAGGGTCACTTCTTGCCCGGATGCAGTTCGCTGCCGGCCAACAGTTCGGAGAAACGCGCGACGTCGGTATGGTCGAGCCCGGTGCCGAGGGCCTGTTGCGCGTCGCGCCACATATCACGGCACAGACTGGCAAAGGGTGCCGTGGTGCCGGTGGCCTCGGCCACGCCCATGGCAATGCCGAGGTCCTTGACCATGAGGTCGAGTCCGAAGCCGGCATTGAAGGAGCGGGACAATACGAACTGCTTGAACTTCTTCTGGGTGGAGTTGTTCATGCCGGTCGAGACATTGAGGACGTCGACCATAAGCTCCGGATCGAGACCGAAGCGGCTGCCGATCAGCAGCGCCTCGATGCCGATGAGGAAGCCGCCGGCCGAGACCAGATTGTTGAGGGCCTTCATCGCATGCGCCGAACCGACGGGGCCAGTGCGGATGATGGATGAACCCATGGCGGCCAGCACCGCCTCGCCCAGGGCAAATCCTTCATCACTACCACCAGCCATGATCGCCAGCTCGCCAGTCGTCGCACGTGAGACGCCGCCGGAGACAGGTGCGTCGACAAGGTGAATGCCCTTGTCGGCCAGTTCCTCGGCGATGCGCCTTGTCTCATCGGGCACACCAGAAGACATTTCCAGCAGCACGGTGCCGGGCTTCAGCCCGGCCGCGACGCCGGTTTCGCCTTCCAGCACGGCACGAACGACAGCCGAGGAGGGCAGCATGGTGACGATCACGTCCGAAGCCTCGGCCAGCGCCTTGCCCGTGTTGGCGACCCTGCCGGAGGTTGCCGCGGCGATCTCTCTGGCCTTGTCGAGATCGGCATCCATCACGACGAGATCGAACCCCGCCTGGGCAACGCGGCGGGCCATGGGATCCCCCATGGCGCCCAAACCAATGAAGCCGACAGTCAGCTTGGTCATGTTCAATCCTTGAAGTCTGGTCACATCATCTGGCTTGGCAGCCAGAGGGCAATTTGCGGAAAGGCGATAAGCAGCGCCAGAACAATGAGCTCGATGACGATGAACGGCAGGATGCCGCGATAGATTTCAGGGAGCCTCACGCGGCCTTCTGAAGCGCCGATGACGGCAAACAGATTCATGCCCACAGGCGGCGAGAGCACCGCCAATTCGACCAGCTTGACCATGATGACGCCGAACCAGATCCCGTCAAAACCCATTGCCGTCACGATCGGGTAGATGAAGGGCAACGTCATAACCTGCATGGCAAGCGGATCCATGAACATGCCCAAGACAGCGAAGACCAGGATCAGCAGAGCCATAAACGCAAGCGGATGGATGTCGAGCGATTGCATAAGCCCGGTCGCCTCGGTCACAGTGCCGGCCACCAGGAAAAAGCGGGTGAAGATCATGCCGCCGATGATGACGATGAACAGCGCGGCGGTAATGGCTGCAGTCGATCGCAGATTTTCAGACAGCGAGGCCCAGGTGAGCTTGCGCCGGAAGAGAGCGATCAGCAGGGCGCCCATTGCCCCAAGTGCCCCGGCGCCCGATGGCGTGGTGAACCCCAAATAGATGCCACCGATCACGACAGCCGCCAGCAGGAACGTGGCCCAGAGCTTGAGGACGCTTTGTCCGATTTCTTTCAGCGATGCCCTGGGCTGGGGCTCGGGAGCAAGCTCGGGCCGCACTCGGACGAAGATGTAAACGCCAACCATATAGGCCGCGGCTGTGAGGATACCAGGAAGAATGCCGGCAATAAGCAGTTCGGCGACCGATTCCCCGGTCAGGAGGCCGTAAATCACAAAGCTGATGGACGGGGGTATGAGTGCGGCCAGGGTGCCGGCCGCCGCGATGGCCCCGGCCGAAAGCGCCTTGTCATAGCCCAGCGACAGCATTTCGCTCAGAGCGATACGGGTGAATAGGGCGGCATTGACCAGCGTCGAACCGGAAATGGCGGCAAAGCCGGCCGAGGACAGAATGGTCGCCTGATAGAGCGCTCCGCGACTGGAGCGCAGCAACAGGTTGGAGAAGCGGAACAGTTCGGTGGTAATGCCCGATGAGGAGGCGATCGCGCCCATCAATACGAACATGGGGATGACGACGAAGGCATAGTCCGATGCACTGGCGAACGGGAGGTTGGTCAGAACCGAGAAGACGAAGTTCGGACCGCCGGTAAACCAGAGGCCGACTGTGGCCACGCTCCCCATGGCGATGCCCACCGGCACCCCCAACAGACAGAGCAGCAACATGGCACCGATTGCCAGGCCGCCGATGGACAGTGGATCAAGCATTGTCAGATCCTTCCGGACCGGAGGAGACCGGCGTGTCGGGCGGTGTGACGACACGTATGGCCAATTGCCGGGCAAACTCGGCGGCTGATAGCCAGGCGCCAAAGGCTGCGAGCGCCTTGAATGGCGTCAGCGGGAATGGCAGGGCGCCCAGGGCCAGCTCACCGTAACCATAGGCCTTGATGGCTAGGCCGGTGGTCTGCCAGGCGACAAAGCCCATGAAAACGAGCCCCATGGACAAGGAGAACATGGCGGCAAGCTTGTGCATGCGGGGGCGCATGGCGGCCGTGGCCACGTCAATGACGATGTGAGAGCCGCGCGCCTGCGCCTCGGCCAGACCCAGAAAGACCGTCACCGCCAGAAGGGCTCCGGATAGTTCAACGACGCCGGGTATCGGCCGGTTGAACAGATTGGTGAGAACAATGTCAGCTGTGCCCATCAAACCGATGAAGAGCAACAGAAGCGAGGCAGCCAGGAACCCGACCAGAGAGAGTCGTCGGAGCAACCGGTTGACGTGCAGTAAGATGGACATGGCACCCTCGGGGCAAGAGGAGGACGGGCCACCCCGTCCTCTCGCATCGGTACGGTCGCCGCTCAGCGGTTGGCGCGGATAAAGTCGGCCAGTTCCTGGGCCTCGGCCGACTTGTCACCCATGCTTCCGACCCATAGCTCGAGCATGTCTGGGACAGCGGCGGCAAAGCCATCGGCATCCTCGAAGGGCACGATCTCCATGCCCGCTGCCACGATGGCGTCCTTGGCGGCGCCTTCGTCACGCGCAATCAACTCGTTGCCATAGGCTTCCGCATCGGCTGCAACTTCTTCGAACAGCGCGCGCACATTATCCGGCCAGCTAAGCCATTTGTCCTTGGCGATGAACAAGGTGTGGGCAGAGATGACACCGAAGGACAGGTCAGTTGCATAGTCGGCAACCTGGTCGATCTTGAATGCCTGTACGCCCGAATTGAACATATAGGTGCAGTCCATCGCCCCCGATTGCATCGCCTGGATCATGTCCACCGGCGGAATATTCACGGGGGTGGCGCCGAGGCTTTCGAACAGGACAGGAACGTAGGAACCGTAGGAGCGGATCTTGGTGCCCTGGAAATCCTGCATGGTGCGGATCGGCTTGGTACAGTAGATGCGATAGTCGGGCAGGTAGCGGAAGAGGATCGGGTGGAGGTTGGCCCGGTCCAGCTCCGCCACGACCGTGGGATTGTTGGTCATGATTTCGCGGGTCAGGGCATTCACCTTCGGGCCATCCGCATAGGTCATAGGCAGGGCGTTTGTCACGGCGGCGAAGGGCAGGCGCGCCGTTTGGTTACCCATGACGATCAGGCCGAGGTCAACCGCGCCGGAGCCGACCAGATCGACGATTTCGGCCTCGCCACCCAAGGTATTGGCCCAGAAATGCTCGATCTTGATCTTGCCGCCCGATCGCTTCTCGATCTCGGAGGAGAAATAGGTGTCAATGGCCGACGTGTTGACCACTTCGGGAATATTGGATGAGTACCGGAGGGTCATTTCCGGATAATCTTGGGCGAATGCGACAGCCCCGAAGGACAGGGCAGTCAGCGCGCCCGCGAAGAGCGTTGTGAGTTTCATGGTACCTCCCATCCGCAGGGCTCCCTGCGAATTCCGTTTTGCCACATTGGCAGTTTGTCATACAACATGACGGTCTGATGATTCAAGTAAAATGCTGCGAGGCGACTATGAGACCTATGTATGAGGTGTTCGGCCTGCGATACGCCACCACGGCTCCTGATCGGCCCAGGCGCGAGAACTTCCTGCCAGGCATGGACATCCATGAAGGCGCCATGCCCTTGGACTATTATGTCTGGGTCATTCGCGGAAACGGGATGGAGGTCGTCGTCGATACCGGCTTTGGCCCCGAGCAGGCACAAAAACGCGGACGGCAATTGCTCGCTTCGCCAAAGGCCATGCTCGCACGCATCGGGATAGACGCCGCGACTGTCCAGACGGTCGTCCTGACCCATCTGCACTATGACCATGCCGGGACGCTTGGGGAATTCCCGACAGCCCATTTCCACTTGCAGGATGCAGAGATGAGCTACGCGACGGGCCGTCCCATGGGGCATGGATGCCTGTCGGCACCGTTCCATGTCGAGGACGTGGTCGATGCAGTGCGCCTTGTCTATGCCGGACGGGTAACATTCCATAACGGCGATAGCACGTTGGCGCCCGGCATCACCCTACACCGGATCGGCGGTCATACCGGCGGATTGCAGGTGGTTCGGGTGATGACCGAGCGTGGCCCGCTCGTGCTGGCGTCGGACGCCTTTCACTTCACCGAAAACCGCGTGCGACGGGCGCCCTTCCCGCTGGTCTACAATGTCGGCGAAATGCTCGAAGGCTTTCGACGCTGTGAAGAACTGGCCGACGGAGATGCCGATCTGCTGATCCCGGGCCACGACCCGGAGGTGCGCCGCCGCTGGCCTGCTGTCAGTCCCGACGAACCGGACATTCTCCGGCTTGATCTCGCACCGCTTCGATAAATTATCATATGGTCGGTTGACAGATTGTCATACAAACTGCTAGCCGTATTCGGGTATACGGAGGAGCCGCAATGCAGTTTGACAGGACCGTAAAGGCACGGGGGCACGAGTTTGTTCTGACCGGCTGGGTCACCCCTGGATATGAGCGTGTCGCTGAGGCATTCGCGGAGAACTTCGCCGTCGAGGAAGAAATCGGGGCCGCAGCGGCTGCCTATGTCGATGGCGAGCAGGTGGCCGACCTTTGGGGCGGCTATCGCGATGCCGAGTTTTCCAAGACCTGGAATGAAGACACCATTGTCTGCATGATGTCGGTCGCTAAGGGCATTTCCGGGATCACCTTCAACGGACTCATTTCCGAGGGCCTCATCGATCCGGCGGAGAAGGTCGCGACCTACTGGCCGGAATTCGCGCAGAACGGCAAGCAGGGCATCACCGTCTCCATGGTGCTGGACCACACCTGCGCCCTCCCGGTGGTGACCGACCCGCTCTACAAGGGCGCCATTTATGACTGCGACCTGATCGTTTCGGCGCTGGAAAAACAGGCTCCGCTCTGGGAGCCGGGTACCGTCGCGGCCTACCACATTCATACGCAGGGCAATCTGCTCGGTGAGATTGCACGTCGCGTCACCGGCAAACGCTTTCGCGACCTGATCCAGGAACGGGTCGTCGGTCCGTTGGGCGGTGATTATCGTATCGGCGGCCTCACGGACCAGGACATTGAAAACCGGGTCGCCACGCTGGTGCCGACGCTGGCCGGCACGCTGCTCGAACGCAAGGACAAGGAGCCCGATACGCTGCTGGCGAAGGGCTTTGCCCAGCATCCGGATGAGCCCATCGACATTACGCTCAATTCGCATGGCTGGCGCACCGCCGAGATCGCCAGTGCCAATGGCCATGGCACGGCGCGGACCGTTGCAAAAGTCTATGGGGCGGTATCGCGCGGCGGTTCGCTGGATGGGGTCACGATCATGACGCCCGAAACGCTCGAGGACATGATCACCGAGCAGCATCATCAATACGAGCAGATGCAGCAGCGCCACTATCACCAGGGACGCGGCATTCTCCTCAACACCGAAGAGGCCGTGTGGATGGGCCCGAACCCGCGCTCCTTTGGTCATCACGGTTTCGGCGGCTCCATCGGTTTCGGAGACCCCGACGCCAGGATCGGCTTTGCCTACGCCTGCAACAAGATGCATGCCCGTGGTGACAACGGCCCGCGCGCGCGACGCATCATCGAATCTCTCTACGCGAGTCTCTGACATGTCCAGGGTCGTAGAGAATCGCGTTGCGGTGGTGACGGGTGGTGCAGGCGGCATAGGCGCCGCCACGGTGGCGCGTTTGCGAAAGGCCGGCTGGCAGGTCGCCATCCTCGATCGCAACATGGATCTGGCGCGGCAGGTCGCCCAAGAGACCGGGGGGACAGCACACGAAATCGACTTGGCCGATGGCGCCAGTATCGCAGCTGCGGCCAATTGGGTCGAAACCAAGATGGGGCCCGTGGACGCCTTGGCCTGTGTGGCCGCTCACCTGGAAAACCCACATCGCCCACAGGACCAGGATGCAGAAGAATGGGAGGCCATCCTCAAGGTCAACCTGACCGGCACATTCAAGACCATGACCGCCTTCGGCAATCCGATGCGGCTACGCGGCAAAGGGGCGATCGTCACGGTTGGCTCGATCACTTCGCTCAATTCCAGCCCGCTGATGGCCTATGGGCCAACCAAGGCCGCCATCATCAACATGACGCGAAACTTTGCCGTGGCCTGGGGGCGGGAGGGCGTGCGGGTCAACTGCGTGCACCCCGGCCCGACCCGGACACCGGCGGTGGAAGCAAGCTATGCGCGCGGCGAACGCAATCCCGATGTGATGATCCGGCAGACGGCCTTGGGTCGCCTGGTCATGCCGGAGCAAGTGGCGAACGCGATCTATTTCCTGTTGTCCGATGAGGCGGGTGCCATCACCGGCATCGAGCTGCCGGTGGACAGCGGAACCTTGGCGACCGGGCTGTGGTCACTTTATGGCGGCGTGCCCGACAACGGGGCGGACTGAACATGGCAGCGGGAGGTACTGCAATGCGTAGCCACGAGGGACAGGTTGTGCTGGTCACCGGCGCAGGGCGTGGAATTGGAGCAGCCACGGCGGCACTGCTCGCGGGCCGTGGCGCGGCCGTCGGCGTGCTGGACATTGACCAAGGCCTCGCGGAAGCCACCGCGGCGTCCATTGTCGCTGTGGGCGGGAAAGCCTTGGCGCTGATTGCAGATACGTCGGATCGGGGGTCGGTTTTCTCGGCGGCGAAGCATCTTTCTGACGCATTCGGACCACTGACCGGCATCGTCAACGACGCGATCTGGATCCGTTACGGGCCCGTCGAGGGGGTCACGGACGAGATTCTTGGCCGCATGCTGGATGTGGGCGTCAAGGGACCTTTCTGGGGGGTGCAGGCCCTGCTGGCCCATCGCGGCGACGCGCCGGCCGCTGTAGTCAACATCACCTCGCCCGTGGCCGAGGTCGGCTCGGCCGGCACCTCGTCCTACACCGCGATCAAAGGCGCCATTGCCGCGCTGACCCGGCAACTGGCCGTGGAGCTGGGTCCCCAGGGCATCCGCGTCAATGCGGTGACGCCCGGCGCCGTGCCGACACCGGGGGCGCGGGCGATTGTCGACGAGGAAGGTTACAAGAAGCGCAAGGCGCAGACGCCGCTTGGACGGTTGGGAACCGAGGTAGAAATCGCAGCCGCGATTGCCTTTCTCCTCTCCGATGACGCCAGTTTTGTCACCGGCACTATCCTGCGCGCCGATGGCGGCATCACCGTGAAATCGGTGTAACCATGGCGCGCTATTCTCCCAATGCTCGCAAAGGATGCAGAGCAGAGCTACTCGCGCATCTGGCCCTTGGCGATGGATTTGAGCGCCGCATTGGCCGCGTTTTCGACGTGATCGAGGCAAAGCTGCCAGGCCAGGTCTTCGTCCCGCGCTTCGAGCGCGTCACAGAAGGCGCGCAGTTCGCCGATGGACTGCTGGGCGCGTTCGGCGCTCGAGAGCGACAGCACCCGCAATTGCGAGGCGCGCGTATGGATGCGGCGCAACATATCCGCCGCGACCTTGTTCCCACCGCCCTCCAGGAGAATGTCGTAGAAGCGCCCCTTCACCCTGATAAAGGCCTCAGCGGAAAAGTCGTCATAGACTTGAGCCAACTCCTCGACACTGGCCCTCAGGTCCTGCATCTGCTTACTCGTCGCGTGCTTGGCAAACAGTCGGGCCGCCAGGCCTTCAAGCATGCGGCGCACTTCGTAGATGGATCGCGCCGTCTCCTCGGTGAGCACGGCGACGGTCATGCCCTTGTTGGGCTTGAGGGTGATCAGGCCGTCGGCCTGCAATTCGCGCAGCGCCTCGCGCAGCGATGTGCGCGACACGCCCATCATGTCGCAGAGCTCGCGTTCGATCAGCCTTTCTCCCGGCTTGAAGTGGCCAGTCACGATGGCCATTCGCAAGCGCTCAGCCACCTGCTCCCGCAATCCGGGAAGCGTCTCTACCCGAAGGTTCATTTCGTGAGCTTCTTGGGCATCAGACATCGAGCTGTTCCTTGCAAGAGTAGGACGGAAATCAGTTCATCCCGGTTGGGACTGAAAAGGGCAGGCCGGCCGAACACCGGACATCTTTCTCAATATTGTCTATTTGTATGGCAAAATACAAGGGTCAGAAATCATGGCTAACCAGGAAACGACCGTCGGCAAGCTTTTCGAAGAAGGGCTCAACCTGCGACGCCGGGTGCTCGGGTCAGAATATGTCGATGGCTCGATCGAGCGCGCCAATGACTTCATGATGACCTTCCAGCACATAACGACCGAGTGGTGCTGGGGCTATGCCTGGGGGCGCGACACGCTCGACCTCAAGACCCGCTCCATGCTCAACCTGGCCATGTTGACCGCTCTCAATCGCTCGGCGGAAATCAAGCTGCATGTGCGTGGCGCGATCAACAACGGGGTCAGTGTCGAGGAAATCCGCGAAACCCTGCTGCATGCCACGATCTACTGCGGCATTCCCGCCGGGCTGGATGCCTTCAAGGCGGCGAACGAAGTGCTCAAGGAAATGGGACAAGTCGAATAGCGGCGTACGACGCCGCTCGCGGGGCGCTTCAAGTCTTCTTTCGGTTCAGTCTCTTAGGGCCGGTCGTCAATCGCGCAGGGCAAGGACGACCTCCGTCGCAGAGCTGAATTGACAGATGGTCTATTATCATACAATCTGACAGTAACTCATAGGGAGGAGTTGCAATGGAAAAAGAATTTACGCTGAGGAGCCGTCGTGACGTGCTCAAGGGGCTGGCAGCTGGTGCCGGGGCTGCCGCAATCGGTTTGCCGTCGGGCGCCTATGCGCAGAGTGAAGGCACGATCCGGATCGGCTATATCGACCAGCTCACCGGCATCAGGTCCAATTTCGGTGAAACCGCCCCGTGGGTGGTTGAGCAGGTCCAGGAAGTGCTCAAGGGTGGCGTCGAGATCGACGGCAAATTCTGGGATGTGGAAATCCTGGTGCGCGACAGCCAGTCCGATCCGAACCGCATGGGCAGCCTGGGCAACGAACTCGTGCTGCGCGAGAATGTAGACCTGCTGCTGGTAGCGGACGGTCTGGCCGCGCCGGCGCTTGAGATCTGCGATCAAAACGGCACGCCTGCCATCTCTACCATCCTGCAGTGGGAACCCTTCTATGCTGCCCGCGGCGGCACGCCGGAAACCGGCTACCCCTACAGCTTCCTGTTCTTCTGGTCGGGTGCTGACATCATCCAGAATTATGTCGGCATGTGGAAAGAGAGCGGCATCGAGCCGGTCGTTGGCACCTTCTACGAAGACAATGATTTCGGTCGCGGTTTCTCTGAAGGTATGGCTGGCGCCCTTGCAGGCAACGGTTTCGCAGAGGTCCCCGGAGGCATCTTCAAAGAGCAGGTCGACGATTTTTCCAATCAGGTTGCCGCGTTCCGGGAGGGGGGTGCAAAGATCGTCACCGGTCTCGTCTTCCCCGACCACTTCGCGACGTTCTACGGCCAGGCTCAGCAGATGGGCCTCGAGCTCGATGCTGTCTCGATTGCGGCTGCCTTCGTGTTCCCTGCGGGCGTTGAAGTGCTGGGCGACCGTGGTGCGGGCATGTCGACGGAAATCTGGTTCAACCGCCAACTGCCTTATACATCGACTTTGACCGGCCAATCCGCGGATGAATTCTGCACGGCCTACGAAGAGTCGACCGGTAAGCAATGGGCCCAGCCCATGGGCTATCATCATGCGATCTGGGAAGTGGCTTTGGCTGCTCTCAAGAATTCCGGCAATCCCAAGGATCGCGACGCGGTCCGCGATGCCATCGCCGACCTCGACATCGATACGATTATCGGCAAGGTCGACTTCCGCAATTCGCCCATGAAGTCGGTGGCCTCAACCTGGGTGACGATGGGCCAGTGGCACAAGAACCCCGAAGGGTCCAAGTTCCCCTATGAGCTTTACGTGACCAACAACGTCACTGCCCCGCACGTGCCGGTGCAAAAGACGTTCATGAAACTGTCCGAATTCGCCTGAGCGAATTGGATATAGAGGGCCCGAGCGCACTGCCAGGCGTTCGGGCCATTTCTTTGATTGTGGGGTGAGACGTGTCCGTTCTCAGCGTCAGGAATTTGACGCGCCGCTTCGGCGCCATCACCGTGGCGAACGACCTGTCGTTCGACGTGTCGATGTCTGAATGCCTCGGCATTATCGGCCCCAATGGGGCCGGCAAGACATCGGTCTTCAATATGCTGACCGGCAGCGTGAAGCCGCAGGCCGGGACGATCACCTTCGAAGACAGAGATGTTACGGCCACCTCGGCGCATGACCGAACGCTCGCAGGGCTGGGACGCACATACCAGGTACCGCAGCCCTTTGGCGGCCTGACAGCTTATGAAAACGTGCTTGCGGCTGCCACTTTTGGCGGCAGGGCTGGCAGCGAAGCGGAGTCGCGAGCCCGCGAAGTGCTGGTCCGGACCGGGCTGGCCGCACGTGCCGACAAGCCAGCAGGCTCGCTCCCCCTGCTCGACCGGAAGCGGCTTGAACTGGCTCGCGCCATGGCGCTCAAGCCCCGCCTGCTCTTGCTCGATGAAATCGCCGGTGGACTGACCGAAGCGGAATGCGTTGAGCTTGTTGATCTGATCCGGGAACTCAAGCCCGATGTGGCCATGGTGTGGATCGAACACGTGACCCACGCGCTCTCGGCCGTGGCCGATCGAATCCTTGCCATCAACTTTGGCGCTCAGATCGCGACCGGCACCCCCGAAGCCGTGATGCGCGACCCGGCGGTGTTGGAAATCTACATGGGAGCGGTTCTCGATGTCTCTGCTTGAAGTCGAGAACCTGGATGTGCGCTATGGCGACTTCCAGGCCGTGAATGGAGTCAGTCTCCGCCTCGAAGAGGGGCAGACGGTGGCCATTATCGGCGCCAACGGCGCGGGCAAATCCACGCTGCTCAAGGCCATCAGCGGCCTTCACCCGTGGCGCGCTGGTGCCATACGTTTCGACGGCCAAGATATCGCCCACCAGCGGGCCGACATGATCACACGCGCCGGGATGACCCTGGTGCCCGAGGGACGGCGGCTTTTTGGCTCCCTGTCCGTCGAAGAGAACCTGCTGATGGGGCAATGCTCTGAACGCAAGGGCCCGTGGTCGACCGACGCCGTGTACAAACTCTTCCCGCGGCTCGGCGAACTGCGTGCAGTCGCAGGTGCAAGCCTGTCGGGCGGACAGCAGCAGATGGTGGCCATCGGCCGGGCGCTGATGACCAACCCGAAGGTTCTGCTTTGCGACGAGCTCTCGCTTGGCCTCGCACCGTCCATCATCGGCGATATCTATCGCTGCTTCGATACGATCCGGGCCAGTGGCGTCTCCATCGTGGTGATCGAGCAGAATGTGGTCCAGGCCGTGGCCGCTGCCGGCTATGCCTATTGCCTGCTGGAGGGCCGCGTCAGCCTTGAAGGCCCTACCGCGTCGCTATCCATGGACGCCATAACCGCCGCCTATTTCGGAACAGGGGCCGCCGCATGATCTGGGTCGAAACAATTATCAACGGCATGCTGCTGGGCGGGCTTTACGCCCTGGTCGGTCTGGGCCTCGGCTACGCCTTCGGCATCATGCGGATCGTCAATGTGGCGCAGGGTGACTTCATTGTCGCGGCGGCTTTCATCGGCGTGGCGCTTGTCCCGTGGACGCCGATCAGCCCGCTGCTCGTCATCGTGCCGGTGGCGATCATCTCGTTCATATTCGGCATCATCCTGCAGCGGTTGATGATCAACCGGGTGCTCGGACAGGACCAGATCCCACAAATCCTGCTCACTTTCGGCCTGGCCATCGTGCTGCGCAACGGCATGGTGGAATTGTTCGGCGCCAACAGCCAGTCGATCGACGCCGGCGAACTGCGCTTCATGGGCTTTGAGCTCCTCGGCCTGCGCCTGGGCGTCCTGCCCGTTTTGATCCTGGCCATCGCCCTGGCCCTGTTCACGCTGCTGCACCTGTGGATGCGCCACACGCGCATGGGCCGCATCATTCGCGCCACTGCCGATGATTTCGAGGTCGTGCAATTGACCGGCGTCAACTACCGGCGGGTCTATGGCATCGCCATGGGCGTTGCCATGGCCCTTTCGGCGGTGGCCGGCGTGCTGCTGGCCATGCGCGGCAGCTTCACGCCCTATTCAGGGGCAGACAGGCTGCTGATCGCCTTCGAGGTCGTGGTTATCGGCGGCCTGGGCTCCTTCTGGGGCATGTTCCTGGGCGGCATGCTGCTGGGCGTCACCCAGCTCGTCGCGCTCAAGCTCGACCCATCATCGGGTCTGATGTGGGGGCACCTGATGTTCCTGCTGATCCTCTTTGTTTCCCCCAATGGCATTGCCGGGCTGATGCGCCGATGACCGACACCAGACACAAACTCATCGCGGCTTCTGGCTTGCTCGCTACCGGTCTCCTGATCGCAGCCCCCCATGTGGTGCCCGAGGGCAGCCTGCGGCTGATGGTCGAGATCTTCTGCGTCTTCGCCTTCGCGCAAAGCTGGAATTTCCTCGCCGGCTATGTGGGGCTCATGTCCTTCGGGCAGCAGCTCTTCATCGGGCTCGGGGCCTATTTCGTCTTCCTTGTATCCAACCGGCTGGCGCTTAACCCATTCTGGCTGGTTCCGCTGGCCTTCTTCTTTGCCGGTGCCTTCGCGGCGCTCATCTCGCCGCTGGTTTTCCGCCTGCGCGACGCCTATTTTGCCATTTCGATCTGGGTGATCGCAGAGATTGTCCGCCTCTTCATTGCCCAGCGCGACTATCTGGGCTCGGTCTCCGGCCTGCCTCTGGTTGCCACGCGCAGCATGGATCGCAGCTCGGTGGCCATGTGGACCTTCTATTTCGCGGCCCTGTTCGCTCTGCTGGCGGTGTTCGGCCTCTACTACCTGTCGCGGTCCCGCCTGGGGCTGGCCCTTGCAGCGGTGCGGGACAACGAGGCCACGGCGGCCTCAATCGGCATCAATGTCTGGTGGACGCGCTTTGTCGGCTTCGTCATCGGCAGCGGCTTCACCGGTGCAGCTGGCGCCGTCTACTACATGTCGGTCTTTCATCTTGAGCCCGGTGGCGCCTTCGATCCGAACTGGATGGTGATCATGTTGTTCATCGTGATTATCGGCGGCGTCGGCACGGTGGAAGGCCCAATCATCGGCACGGCGATCTACTTCCTGCTGCGCGCATGGTTCGCGGGCACCGGCAACCTTTACCTTATGCTGCTCGGCGCTGCGGCCATCGCCGTCATGCTGATCTCGTCCAAGGGCATCTGGGGAGTCGTGCGTGAGCGAACCGGCATCGATCTTCTTGGCAGCCGCCACCTGAGCGGTCTTGGCCAGAATCCAAAGGGCTGAACGTGGCAAGACTGGATAGCAAGCGGATCATCGTCACTGGTGCAGCCAGCGGCATCGGCAAGGCCGTGGCACAGGCCTGCCTCGCTGAGGGCGCCCAGGTGGTGATCGCCGATTTCAACGCGGCCCTCGGTCAGCAAACGGCCACCGCCATAGGCGCCGGCTTCATCGCCTGCGATGTGTCGGACGAGCAAAGTGTCGTGGCTATGGTTGGTGAGGCCGTCGCCAAGATGGGCGGACTGGACGGGCTGGTCAATAATGCCGGCCTGCAAAAGGCCGGCCCGATCGCGCAGACCACTGTGGCGGACTGGGACGACCTGATGGGGGTCAATGTCCGGGGCGTGTTCCTCGCCACGCGCGAAGCTATCCCGCACCTCAAGGCCGCAGGCGGGGGATCCATCGTCAATACTGCGTCGCTTGCGGCCAAGCGTGGAGGCCCCGGTATCGGCGCCTATGCGGCTTCCAAGGGTGCGGTCATGGCCTTTACCACTGCGACCGCCCTTGAGCTGGCCAAGGACGGCATCCGTGCCAACTCCATCTGCCCCGGTTTCATCGACACGCCCTTCAACAACCCGGCCATTGGCTTCATGGGCGGACGAGAGGCCCAGGCCGAACTGGTGAAAACGATGGTTCCTCTCGGTCGCCAGGCGACGCCCGAGGAAGTGGCCCCGATGTATGTCTATCTGCTCTCCGACGAGTCCGGGTATGTCACCGCCCAGGCGCTATCGATCGACGGAGGTGTCTACAATTGACCGACCTGTTCGACCACATCGTAGTCGGCGGGATTGCCAGAGCTGCACTCATCGCACTCGGACTGGAATAGCGTACTTGGCCCAGCTCGGCATTGATGGCCGCTTCTAGGACTCTATCGATGCAGTCTGAACGGCCGGAATGGGGCGCGTTGTGCCCTGGCTGCTAACCCATTTCTGCGATTGCCGGGCCTTGGCTCCCAAAAAAGCTCGCTAGATAGATAGCTAGCATGTTGGCGCGCCCGAAGAGATTCGAACTCCTGACCCCCAGATTCGTAGTCTGGTGCTCTATCCAGCTGAGCTACGGGCGCGCAGGCCGACATGTGCGGCAGGCTTGATGGATCAGGGCGTCTGGCGCCTCCGATCGAAAGCGGGGCAACCCATACATGGCTGTATGGGGCAATGCAAGCGGGGTGACGACGATTTTCATGGAAAGATGTCAGCTGTCCCCGAGCCTGGCCGGCAGCGTGATATCAAAGCGGGTTCCCTTCGGCTCCGGCACCAGCGCCAGGGTGCCACCATGAGCCTCGGTAATCTCGCGGGCAATTGCCAGGCCCAACCCCGTGCCGCCGGAACGCGCTGAACCCTCGAATGCCACAAACAGGTTCTCTCTCGCACGGGGCGGCAGGCCGGGGCCGTTGTCCCGGACGGAAATCACCGTCTTCCCGGCCTCATTGGCCGCACCGACCACGATACGGAAATCTTGCCCATCGCCGGTCTGTGCTTCCAGCGCCTCGCGCGCGTTCTTGAGCAGGTTGACCAGGACTCGACCCATCTGGCCGGCATCCACATCGGCCATGAGCGCCCCATCAACCTGATTGTCGAACGCAATAAGCGGATTGCCCGCCACCCGAGCCTCGAAGGCCGCCTCCTCGACAAGGCCGCGCAGGTTAACGGGTGCAAGTCTGGGCACCACAGAAGTCTCGCGCCCATAATCGAGCACCGATTGCGCAAATCCGATCGCCTTGTCGAGCGTGGTCACGAGCCGCGGTGCCAATCGCTGCACCTTGGGATCGTCAAGCGTCGCCACCTGGTCCGAAAGCAATTGAGCCGATGTCAGCGTATTGCGCAAATCGTGGTTGATCTTGGCAACTGCCAACCCCAGATCGGCAAGATGTCGCCTCTGCCGCAGCATGGAGAAAATTTCGCTTTCCATGTCCGCCAGCTCGCGTTCGAGAATGCCGATTTCATCGGCCCGCTTGGAGGGCGTCAGAATAAGCGCGGCGTTTTCGGGGGCCTTGCGAAACGCCAGCATGTTATCGGTGACCCGCAGCACCGGATCGATGAACAGCCGGCTCACCAGCACATAAAGCACGAAGGCTGTCACGGCCGCGATGCCGAGTGAGACCAGCGCAAAACTGCGCGAATAGTCGATCATGTCCCGTCGCAGAGGCGTTTCGGGCATCAGCAATTCAACCAGGCTCTCGTTGAGATCGCCCTCACCCACTACGCGCAATGTTCGCCCCGGCGACGCAAAGAGCGTATCCAGCGCGCCCCCAACCCGGCTGAGCAAGTCGCCCTGCCTGAGATCAGCGGTAACGACGGTATCAGGCATCACCGGATTGGTCAGTTCGATAAGCTGGCTCTGGCCTTCGCGGCGATAGACAATCGCGTGGGCGCCAGCAGAGTTGAGCAGGCGGTCCGTCAGATCGCGCGGCAGCGCCATTACATCGGGCACGGCATCAAGGACCCGTGCCGCCACGACGCCCACCTGCAGGCGGTCTTCCAGCCACGTGGCGCGGAAGCTGGCGATCGAGGGCAGGAAAATGACGATTTCCACAAGTAGAATCACCCCGATGATCGTGGCGATCAGCTTGCTGGACAGTCCCGGGAAGCGACCGGGCATGGTGCTGGACTGGTCATTCATCGTCACGATCTTATGCCAGACCCCTTCGCTTCGTCAGGCCCCTCGCGGACCGCGCCCCTTCACCCGACGGCTGCGAGGGGGCATCCGCAAACGCGACCCACTAAATGGTCAGCCGCCGTCGCACTGCCCCCAGCAGCTTCTGCCAGGAAGATACGGTCTGCGCGCCCTTATGGTTTTCTCCGAGGAGACAAAGAGTGGCCAGAAGGCTGGGATGCGGCAGGCTGAGATCGGCCAGCGCCTGCAAGGGAATGCCACGGTCCATGGCCAGAGCCAATACACCAGCCAACTCCCCCGCATCCGGACCGGCAAGGCTGGCCGCGATCACCTGTCCCTTTGGATTGACCAGCAGCTTGGTTAGCCCCTGCTCAATGCCTAACGCCCGGGCCTTGTCGTTCTCCGCCGCGCCGGCGCGCACAATTGCATGTCCTTTGGCGAGCCTTTTTACATCCGCCGGCCACCTGCCGATCTGAGCCAGCGCCGGTGCCGTTTGCACCAGGCGGGGCTGTGCCGACGGCCTGTGCCCCGGGGCGCCCAGCACCACGGACTCCACCACCGCCCGGCCATGGCTGAGCGCATGCTGCCATTGCTCGATCCCGGCGCCGGCACCGACAAAACGCACACGTCGGTTGCTGGATTGTCCCAGTGATCCGAGGGCGAAGCGTCCGGCCTGCCCGCGTACCGGGCGCACGCGCCCCGCATCGAGCGCCAGCGCACCGGCATTGACCTGGGCCCCGGCACAAATCAGCACGTGGGAGACGTCAAGGGACTGCCGGTCGCCCTGGGGAAGTGCAACGGTGGCCCCGATGCCCTGCGAACGGGCCTGGATGGCGTCGACAACGCCGCCGTCGAGGAGACGCACGCCATCTTCCTGCAACGCCTCAATCAGAATGCTGGAGGCCTCGATATCGAAGCCAGCAAGCACATCCCCCTGTGGCACCAGGGTAACCTCCGACCCGAGCCTGGCAAACGCCTGGGCCAGGGCCAGTCCCTCGGCGTCGCTGCCGATCACCAGCAGATGCGTCAGTTTGCGGGCATTCTCGAGAATGCTGTCGGCGGTAAAGTAATCCACAGCATCCAGGCCCGGAACGGCCGGAATAATTGGCTCGCCACCAACGGCCAGAATGAAGGCCTGCGGCCTGACCTGGACATCCCCGACGGCGAGTGTGGCGGCATCGACGAACTGCGCCGGCCCGGGCAGCACCGTGATTCCCAGCGCCGTCAGCCGCTCACCACTGTCGAGCACCGCGCGTTCTGCGGCCAACCGAACCGCCCGCTCCTGCACCAGCTTCATGGTAACTTTGGGCTCTGCGCCATTCAGCCCAAACCGGCCCGCATTCCGGATCGATGCAGCTCTGGCGGCGCTCGCCATCAACGCTGCAACACGCATAGCACGTTGCGGTCCATCGCCGGGCTCCGGGTGGCCCCTGTCAACCAGCGTAACCTGTGCTCCAAGCCGCCGGGCATATTGCGCCAGCGCGATTCCCAGCGCCCCCGCGCCCACGATGCAAAGCTCGGGTCGAATTAACTCAGCCATGTCCGCCACTGGCCAGAACCATCGCTGCTCTTATGCGGGGGAAAGCTTGGCTTGACAACAGGGCGACGCGGTCCAATCCGGGTGCCAATGCGCGTTGACTTGGGGCAGTGTTTTGCCTATAGACCCCACCAACGCGAAGGCGGCGCGCTTGCCCGCCTCAAGGATTATTCTGCTTTCAGGCAGCACCAACCAAGAGGAACCGTGCAACTGCGCGGTCTGATGTTATGAAGCGTACATACCAGCCTTCCAAGCTCGTGCGTGCCCGTCGTCACGGTTTCCGTGCCCGTATGGCCACCAAGGACGGTCGCGCGATTCTCAATCGCCGCCGCGCGCTCGGCCGCAAGAAGCTTTCGGCCTAAGGGATTTTTGGCCGGATGACGGCCGAACAGTCCACACGCAAAGCGACATTGCGCCGTCTCAAGCGGCGCGCGCAATTTCTAAGAGCCGCCCGGGGCAATCGCGCCGGGCGTTCTGCGTTTGGGTTGCAGGCTGTTCCAAGCACGGAAGCCGAACCTGGGGTCGGCTTCACCGTGACCAAGAAGATCGGCAATTCTCCCGAACGCAATCGCATAAAGCGCCGGTTGCGTGCCGCTGCGGCAGCATGCGCGCGTGACTTTATGCCGGGACATGACTATGTCCTACTGGCGCGGCGCGAGGCCCTCAGCCAACCCTTCGCCAAACTTGTCGCCGACCTCGGCGGCCTCATCGTCCGTGTGCATGACACAAAACTGGACGATAATCGAAAATCATCTGGCCGCGGCCAACGGAACCCGAGACCATGAACTCTGACAATCGCAATGTGATCCTTGCCGTCGTGCTCAGCATGATCGTGCTGTTCGGCTGGCAGTTTTTCATTGCCGGTCCGCAACTCGAACAGGCCCAGCGCCAGGCGGAAATAGCCGCTGCCCAGCAGGCCGAGGCCGATCAGCTTGCCGTTCCCTCGACCAGTGCCGATGGGTCAGCTGCCACCCCGACCACCGCGACCGATGCCCCGCAAGCCTTTGCCGACCGCACGACCGCGCTGGCGGCCACGGACCGCGTCACCATATCGACCGCCGACATTGAGGGTTCCATTAACCTGACCGGCGCCCGCATCGATGACCTGCAACTCAAGCAGTATCGCGAAACGGTCGATCCGGATTCTGCCATCATTGCTCTGCTTAAGCCCGCCGGCCTGCCCGACGCCTATTTCGTTGAACAGGGCTGGGCCGCGGCCGCCGGTTCTGATGTGGCGCTGCCCACCAGCCAGTCGGTTTGGACCGTTGAGGGTGACAATGCGACCCTCACCGCCGAAACGCCGGTGACCCTGCGTTTCGACAATGGCGCGGGCCTCATCTTCCACCGCACCTTTGCCGTTGATGACTACTACCTCTTCACCGTCACTCAGACCGTCGAAAACACCGGGGCGGGCGATGTGGCGCTGTTCCCCTACTCGCGTGTTGTCCGCCACGGCAACCCGCAAGTGCAGAATTTCTTTATTCAGCACGAGGGTCCCATCGGCGTATTGGGCTCAAACAATTATGTCGCCCGCAAATATGCGGACCTCCAGAACGAGAAGCAGGTCGATTTTTCCTCGACCACCGGCTGGCTCGGCATCGCTGACAAATATTGGGCGACGGCTGTCCTGCCCAAGGCCGGTACGGCGATCAATGCGCGCTTCGCCTATTCCCAGTCGGGCGGCACCAATGTCTACCAGACCAACTATGTTGAAACCCAGCCGGTCATGATCCCGGCCGGCGCCACGGTCAGCCATGAAGCTTATGTGTTTGCCGGCGCCAAGGAAGACCGGGTCATTGCCAGCTATCAGGAAACCTACGGCTTTGATCGCCTCGAGCTGCTCATCGACTGGGGCTGGTTCCACTTCCTGACCAAGCCGATGCATTGGCTGCTGGTCACGCTCTATGGCGTACTGGGCAATTTCGGCCTGGCCGTGCTGGCCGTAACGGTCATCGTCAAGGCCATCTTCTTCCCGCTGGCCAACCGGTCCTATGCCTCCATGGCCGCCATGCGCCGGGTGCAGCCGGAAATGAAGGCCATCCAGGAGCGCCTCAAGGACGACCGCGCCGCCCAGCAGCAGGCGATGATGGAGCTCTACAAGAAAGAGAAGATCAATCCGCTTTCCGGTTGCTGGCCAATCCTCATCCAGATCCCGGTCTTCTTTGCGCTCTATACCGTCATCTTCATCTCGCTCGAAATGCGGCACGCGCCGTTCTTCGGCTGGATCCAGGACCTGGCGGCGCCCGATCCGACCAATATTTTCACGCTGTTCGGCCTGATCCCCTGGGACCCCACGGTCATGCCGGTCATCGGCGGCTTCCTGCACCTGGGTATCTGGCCGGTCATCATGGGCATCACCATGTGGGTCCAGATGCGCCTGAACCCGCCCCCGCCGGATCCGACCCAGGCGATGATCTTCAACTGGATGCCGGTGATCTTCACCTTCATGCTGGGCACATTCCCCGCGGGTCTGGTGATTTACTGGGCCTGGAACAACACGCTCTCGATTGCCCAGCAGTGGTTCATCATGAAGCGGCATGGCGCCGAGGTGAACCTGTTCGGCAACATCATGGACAGCTTCCGCCGCAAGCCCAAATCGGCCGAACAAGGCAAGAGCTGAGCCATCTGACCCGTCTCAAGAAGGCCCGCCGCTCACCCGGCGGGCTTCTCCTTTGTGGAATCAAACTGCATGACCCAGCCAGACTACTCCCCCGACATCATCGAGCGTGGTCGCCTGATGTTCGCGCGGCCGTTTCTGTTCGTCAAAGGCTGCGTCAAGCTGGCCGACCTGCCGCCGATGGATCGGATCGAGATTGCCTTTGCCGGACGCTCCAATGTGGGCAAATCGAGCCTGATCAACGCCCTGTGCGGTACCTCTGGGCTGGCTCGCACCTCCAACACGCCAGGCCGCACCCAGGAACTCAATATCTTTGAGAGCCAGAGCGAGAACCTGCGCATCGTCGACATGCCGGGCTATGGCTACGCCAAGGCGCCCGAGCCCAAGGTGCGGGCCTGGACGGCGCTAATCCACCAATACCTCACCGGCCGCGCCACGCTGCGGCGCGTCTATGTGCTGGTGGACAGCCGCCACGGCCCCAAGGACAATGACCTTTCGGTGATGAACGAACTGGATCGCGCCGCTGTCAGCTACCAGGTGGTGCTGACCAAGGTCGACAAGCCATCAGCCAAGGACCTCGAGAGCAATATCGCGAAGACCCGCGCTGCCATCGCCAAGCGGCCGGCCGCCCATCCCGACATCATCGAGACCTCGAGTGAAAAGGGCACCGGCCTCACCCAGTTGCGAACCGAGATCGCCCTCCTGCTTGAAGGCTGATCGCCTCCCCTAAGAAACGAAGGGCGCCCCGCGGCGCCCTTTCCTGTGTCGCGTTCCTGCTGGCCGAACTGTCAGGCTGCTCGCCGTGTGCCGGCACGGCCCTGACCTTCCCGGCCAATCGAAAACACGGCCACTATCCGGTCCAGTTCGCCGGCCTGCGCCTCGGTCTGCTCGATTGACGCATTGGTCTGCTCCACTAGCGCAGCATTGTGCTGGGTAATCTCATCCATCTGCTGGACGGCCACGTGCACCTCATCAATGGCAATGGCCTGTTGCCGGCTGGCGGCGGTGATCTCCCCGATCAGCTTGGCGCTCTCGGTCACCGACATGTTGAGGGCGCTGATCCGTTCACCGATCTGCATCACCACCTCGGTGCCCGACTTGACCTCTTCCACCGAGATATCGATCAATTGCTTGATGTCGGATGAGGCCTCGGCAGCGCTCTGTGCGAGACGGCGCACTTCCACCGCCACCACCGCGAACCCCTTGCCTGCTTCTCCCGCCCGCGCCGCCTCGACCGATGCGTTCAGGGCCAGCAGATTGGTCTGGAAGGCGATGTCATCGATCAGGCCAATGATGTTGGATATCTTGGCGGACGAGGCCGAAATCTTCTCCATGGCAGCGCTCGCCGCTTCCATGGCCGCGCCGCTTTCCACCGCAATGCGCGAAGCTGACCCCACCGCTTGGTTGGCTTCCTCGGCGCGCCTTGCATTGGCGCCAACAGTCGTCGAAAGCTGCTCGACCGTGGCCGATGTCTGTTCAACCATCGCCGCCTGGCGGCTGGTCCGTTCCGACAAGTCGTTCGAACCCGTCAGAATTTCCCCGGTCGCTGTTTTCAACCGGCGAGAGGTTTCCTGCAGATCGCCCATGACCCGGGCCATGCGGTCAGCCACGGCATTGGTATTGTCCCGCAGCTCGGCGAAGGCGCCGGAAAACTCTCCCGTGACGCGCTGGGTCAGGTCAGCCCGCGCCAGGCCGGACAACACATGGCCCGTGGCTGTCAAACCGCGCTCCAGTGCTGCGAGCAAGGAGTTGACCTCATTGGCAAGCTGCCGCAGCTCGTCCTGTTCGTAATTGTCATCGACGCGCTCCGACAGGCGTCCTTGCATCACGGCCTGCAGGGTGGCGCGCAGATCGTCGGTCAGCCGATCGGAGGCTCGCCGACGCTGCCCATCGGAGACGCCACGCTGGCGCTCGCTCTCCTCCAGTGCGGCCTGCTGTACCAGGGCATCCCGAAACCGCCCAAAGGCGTCGAACATCACCGTCAATTCGTCCTGTGCCTTTTGCGCCGGGATGGCGACATCAGTCTTGCCGGAAGTCAGGGCCCCGGTGATATCGACCAGAGCTGCAAGCCGCTTGGACACCACGCCGCGGAATAGCAGGAAGACGCTGAGGCAACCCGCCGCTGCCGACGCTCCCGCCGCCGCCAACAGAGCCACGACCGTCATATTCCCTTGCGCCATCAGTTGGGCCAGCGCCACACCGCCGAAACCGAGGACCAGTGCCCCGAAGCCGACAAAGGCGAGAACGAGTTTTTGCGTGATGGAAAGCTGACCGAAGCGGCTCATGTGAATGCCTGATGCCCAGAACGAGTTGAGCCGTCAACATCCACCTGACATGGTTAATTCCAGCTTATCGCCGCGCGGCCGCCTGATGCATGAACTGTGCGATATAGTCGCGCAGCTTCGGGCTGTCCGAACCGGTTGAAAAAGAGGCCAGCGCAGATTCAATGACGTCATCCGTTGCCCGCCCGCGCCGCAATTCCACCAATGCCCGGCCATAGCTGTCGTCAAATTCCGGATGCGGTTGGAAGCTCAGGGCCTGGCCGGTGCGGTAGAACAGCCCGGCATGCGGCGCAAAGTCGGAAGCCAGAACGACCTCCGCCTCCGACGGAGGCGTAATTACCTGATCCTGGTGCGAGCAAACAACTGAAAGCGTCTCTGGCGCAGACGCCATGAAATCGGGACGCGCCACGACCTGATATTGGTGCCGCCCCAGCCCCCAGCCCTTCTCGGACTTGCGAACGTCGCCCCCGAGCGCATCGGCCATGACTTGATGCCCGAAACAGATACCGAGCATAGGCGTCCGCGCCGCATAGGCCTTGCGAATGAACTCACGCAATGGCGGCAACCAGTCGTGGTCTTCGTAAACACCAGCGGAAGAACCGGTTATCGCGATCCCTTCGAGTGTCGAAGGGTCGGGCAGTGGCTGTCCCCCGAGCACATCGATCGCATCGTGTTCGAACGCCATGCCCGTCGAGGAGAACATGGTCTGGAACATCTCACGATAGGGAGAGTAATCCTGTTCCAGCGGCTGGGGCACCCGCCCCACTTCGATTGTCGTGATTTTCATGGTCGCCCGCATCGTCGTTCGACCATGAGGTAATGCGTTTGAGGGGAAAGTAAAGCCGCTTTGCGTAGACCATTGCTGCTCCGCATCACGGCGCGCCCTGCCCCTTAGAGGCAAGGCGCTCGTAATACAACGAGGGATCAATTGCTGCCGTCATTGGGGCGAGCCTTGCGCCCGCCATCGCGCCGGTCTTCCTTGGTCTTGGCATCTCCGGCAGCCTGGCCAAAATGCGTTCCGCCCAGATGGCCGCCAGTGCTGACCTTATCCAGCTTTGGATCAGGGGTGTCCTGAGATTGATTTTTGTCGGTCATCATTCGCTCTCCTTTCGGGAGAACCAATGAGCGGGAAACCGCAATGTTCCCTCAACTATGCAGCCGGTTCGAACCGCAGGGCCAACCCGTTGATGCAATAGCGCAGACCAGTCGGTGGCGGGCCATCCTCGAAGACGTGCCCCTGGTGGCCACCGCAATTGGAGCAGTGCACCTCGATCCGGGTCATCCACAAGGAATTGTCCTCCTTGGTGCCGATTGCCCCGGGGATGAAGTCCCAGAAACTGGGCCATCCGGTGCCGCTGTCATACTTCGTTTCGGAATCAAACAGGGCCTGGTCACACCCAGCGCAATGGAAGATGCCAACACGCTTCTCGTTATTGAGTGCCGATGTGAAGGGGCGTTCGGTGTCCTCGTGACGCAACACCTGATAGGCGGCGGGCGAGAGCCGCTCCCGCCATTCCGCATCGGTCAGGGTAAACGGAAAATCCCCCTCTGCGGCCAGCGCAGACCGGCCCAGACCGAGTGCGGCAGCCAGGCTCAATATGGAACCATTGACCAATAGCTGGCGACGATTGAGAGCCATCACGCTTCTCCTCTAAATGACCGCTGCCCGGCGCTGGCCGGAAAGCGTTGTGCAAGAGAGACGTGACCACGAACGCGTGCAGGCGTCCATCTGGGTCACGTCAAGGTGAGGCTCCGCATATCGGGACGGTCGCATGCGGAGCCCTCTGTCCTGCACTATTCGTTGCTGTGCAGGCTTTGGTTACATCGCCGGCAGCAGAACCGCGTCGATGACGTGGATCACGCCATTGGACTGGTCGACATCGGCGATGGTGACGGTGGCCATGCCACCATTGGCGTCGGTGATCTTGACCATGTCGCCATCCAGGCTGAAGGTCAGCTCACCGCCCTGCACGGTCGCCGCGCTATACTCACCGCCATTGTCATTGATCAGCTGCACCAGGTCGCCCGAGTGAATGTCACCGGCAATCACGTGATAGGTCAGGACGGCAGTCAGCTGATCCTTGGCTTCGGGGGCAAGCAGCCCTTCAACGGTGCCTTCCGGCAAGGCTTCAAAGGCAGCATTGACCGGCGCGAACACGGTGAACGGACCTTCGCCCGACAGAGTCTCGACCAGGCCTGCGGCCTGAACGGCAGCAACCAGAGTGGTGTGGTCAGCCGAGTTCACGGCGTTTTCGATGATGTTGTTGGTGGCCGGCATGGCAGCACCACCAACCATTGGGTTGTCCTGAGCCACAACGGCACCGGCAACCGAACCGAAAGCCAGTACGGCAGCGACGGAGAGAGCGCGAAGAGAAAGAGTCATCTGTTAGTTCCTTCCTGTGTAATTCTGTTCCCACCCCTCGGATGGGACGCAGGAAGTTACGGAGCCCCGCCGCAGCCAGTTTCGCTTGGCTCCAAAAAATCGCCTGGAACCGAAGGTTTCTCAAAAAGCCATATACTTCAGTAGCTTGAAAGAACAACAGGCTTGTCCGACAGGCGTCAGGACAAGAAAAATTAGCAGTGATCCAACCGCCGCCCGGCCGCGTACAAAAGCCCCTTCATGCGGCCGGGTTCCCCTCGACAAACAAAAAAAGCCCTCCCGCGCGCGCGGGAGGGCTATCTGGTTTCATCTGGTCTGGCCGACTAGCCCCGGAGCCCCGACCAGGACGGGTCTGAAGCATAGCTTTCGGTGGGCACGGTCTGGGCTGCACGGCCCCAGATATCCACGCTCATCAGGCGCGGGCCGTCATTGCCGCCAGGATCCTGGAAGAACATGATGACGCGGCCATTGGGGGCCCAGGTCGGCCCCTCTGCGTGATAGCCCGAATACAGCAGCCGCTCACCGGACCCATCCGGGTTCATGATGCCGATATGGAATTGCCCGCCCGATTGCCGCGTGAAGGCGATGAGATCTCCATTGGGCGACCAGACCGGGGTTGAATAGCTGCCCTGACCAAAACTGATCCGCTGGGCATTTCCGCCACCGGCGCCCATCAGGTAGATCTGCGGCGAACCGCCCCGGTCGCTCTCGAAGATGATCCGGCTGCCATCGGGCGAATAGGAGGGCGACGTGTCGATCGCCGCACCCGAGGTCAGCTGCAAGGGCTGCCCGCCACCGGTGGAGACCGCATAGAGATTGGTCGCACCACCCTGCTCGACCGAAAAGGCCACCGTGTTGCCATCGGGCGAGAACCGCGGCGCAAAGGTCATGGCCCCCACATTAGCCAGCCGCTGCTGCCGGCCGGTCGAGAGCTGCAGCAGGTAGACCTGCGGATTGCCTTCGGCGAAGTTCATATAGGTGACCAGGTCACCATTGGGCGAGAACCGCGGCGTCAGCGCCATGGTCTGCCCATCGGTGAGATAGCTCACATTGGCGCCATCCTGATCCATGATGGCCAGGCGCCGCACCCGATTGGCCTTGGGTCCGCTCTCGGCCACATAGAGAACGCGGGTGTCGAAATAGCCGGTGCCGCCGGTCAGCTGCGAATAGATGGCGTCAGACACCAGATGCCCGATGCGGCGCGCCGAATTGGGATCGGTGGCATACGAATTGCCGACCACCTGCGCGGCCTGCTGTGTGTCCCATACGCGCACCGATGCTGTGATCTGCCCGCCGCGCTCTACTGCGCCCATCACCACGCCATCGACATTGGCCGTGCGCCACACATTGAAGTCGGGCGTTGCGTTCACATCGCCCACGGCCACCGGCAGCGAGGCCGGATCGAGCGGCAGGAACAGGCCGGACCGGCGCAGATTGTTGCGCACGATATCGGCGATCTCACGCCCGAAGGCCGGGTCGGAGGAGGCGAAGTCGGGTATGGCAATCGGCAGCGGCTGGAAGTTGGCGCCTTCCACCACGATGCGCAGCTGCGCCAGGGTCATTGGCGCGGTGGCCAGCAGGGCGCCGCCGGCAAGGCCAAGCTTGAGCGCTGTGCGTCGGTTGAACAGGGTCATCGGTCCTAAATTTCTCCGGTCATGCCGTTTTGGCCGCAGTTTGGCCAGCAAACTGGCAAATTCAAGGTCAGGGTCTGAGTTCCACTTCGATCTGCCGCCATTCGTCATAGGCGTCAGCCGAAAGCATGGTGTAGGGACCACATTGCATCACCGCCCGCTGCGCCGCCCGCGCTATCGCCTGCCCGGCAGTGGAAGGGTCGGACGCAACAATCTGCGGCGTTCCTGCGACACTGCCATCACGGTTCATGCTCACGCTCAGCGTCACATTCATGCCGCTGTTGAAATCGCTTGGCAGCAGGTTCCAGCAGGTCTTGATCTTGGCCACCAGCCCATCGATGGCCGTCTGGCTCAGACGCGCCGACGTGCCGGTCGTATCGCCCAGCGTCGGTGAGCCGCCCTGCCCGGTCGTCGCTCCGGTGGTCGGTGCATTGTTGATGATCGAGGAAATCTCGTCGGCCGTTTCCGAACTGATCTCGGTCGGCGGCGCCTGTTGTGCGGCGGCCGCAGCAGCCTGGCGTTGCCGTTCCTCCTCTTCCCGGCGGCGCCGTTCCGCTGCCAATGCCTGTTCACGAATTTGGGCAAGGTCGGTCGGTCGCGACGTCGGCAGCGCCACGTCCACCTGCGGCGGCGTTGGATCGGGGGTCGGTTCCGGCGTTGGTTCCGGCGTTGGTTCTGGCTCGGGCTCTGGCTCGGGCTCCGGCTCAGGTTCCGGCGTTGGCTCCGGCTCTGGTTCCGGGATCGGCTCGGGTTCCGGTGCAGGCTCTGGCTCTGGCTCAGGCGGCGGCGCAAGGTCCTCCGGCCGCGTCTGCGGCAGGGTCACCGGTGTTGGTGCTGGCTCGGGTTCGGGCGCAGGTTCCGGTTCGGGCGCAGGCTCCGGCTCCGGTGTCGGCTCCGGCTCTGGCGCAGGCTCAGCCTCAGGTGCCGGAGCCGTTTCTGTCACCGGGGCTGGCGTCGGCACATCGGCCGGCGATGGCGTCACCTGATCCTGTTCAGTATTACCCGTGGGCTGCGCCAGCTCGGCCGGATCTTCGCTTTCGACAGCCGAAGGCGTATCGGTCTCCACCACCTCGCTATCGAGCTGCCCCATGCGGATATTGGAGAATTCCTCGATCGGCACTAGGTCGACGGCAATGGACTGCACATTGGGCTGCAGCGGCTCGGTCAATCCCAGATTGACCAGACCGAGCACCAATAGCAGCACATGGGCAGATACCGAAACGACGAGGCCCGTACGCATGAGCGAGGTCTACCTCTCGCGCTCGGTGACGAGCCCGATCTTGGTGTAGCCGGCGGACGAGAGCAGCCCCATGACGCGCATCACGGTGCCATAATTGGCGGTGGTGTCACCGCGCAGATAAATGCGGTCTTCCGTGGTGGCCAAAGTGCCCATCGTGGCGACCAGCTCTGCCTCGCCCACCGGTGCCTCATCGACAAAGATCGCTCCATCGGGCGACACCGAAACCGTAATCGGCCGTGTCTGGCTCGGCAGTTCATTGGCCGCCGTACGCGGCAAATCCACCGGCACCCCAGAGGTCATCATCGGCGCGGCCACCATGAAGATGATCAGCAGCACCAGCATGACGTCGACCATCGGCGTCACGTTGATTTCGCTCATGATCGCCCGGCTCTTGCGGCGCCGGCGGCGCCCGCCGCCTCCGCCGCCTGATGCGACACCCATGCCCATGTCAGCGGCCCCGCGCTTCGAGCTGACGGGAAAGAATGGTCGAGAACTCGTCGGCAAACCCTTCCAGCCGGCCGATCATCTTACCGGCATCGGAGGAGAGCTTGTTATAGGCGATCACGGCCGGGATAGCGGCCACCAGGCCAATCGCGGTGGCAAACAGCGCCTCGGCGATCGGCCCGGCGACGACGGCCAGATTGGTATCGGACGATGCCGCAATATTGGTGAAGGCATTCATGATGCCCCAGACCGTACCGAACAACCCGATGAACGGCCCAGCAGACCCCACCGTCGCCAGGAAGCTCAATCGCTTCTCGAGATATTCGCTCTCGCGGGAAATGGCCACATCGAGCACCTTGTCGAGCCGCTGCTGCATGCCCACAAAGCTCGCCGCATTCTGCTCGTGGCTCCGCTTCCATTCCTTCATGGCGGCGACGAAAACCGCGCCCAGCCCGCCCGAGGGCCTTTCAGCCTGCTGCTGGTAAAGCTCCTCCAGCGACTGGCCGGACCAGAAAGTCCGCTCAAAACGGTTCATTTCCGCCTGCGTCCGGCGATAGGTAATGGTCTTGTCTATGATGATGGCCCAGCACCAGATCGAAGCGGCGAGGAGCCCCAGCATGACCGACTTGACCACAAAGTCAGCGGCCCAGAACAAACCCCAGATGGAAAGGTCAGCATGCGGAGCGACCGTTCCCACAGCATCCATGGCTTCCATGCAATTATCCCTTTCGGCGGGCCTCAGGCGTCGGCCCCATGCGGGCTGCGATGGGGACGAAATCTGTCAAAATTAAGAGAAATGCCCGCAATTCCGGGCGCTGGTGGGGTCCGGCGCGGCGCAAATCTGCCTATTGGCTCCTTATGGTCACCAAAGGGTTAATAAACCGATTCCGGAACCGCACCCGTCATTTGCGCCAGATCAAGAACCCGCACGCCCACCAGGATCATACTGGCTTCACAATGGCCGCGACCTGTTCGGGGCGGAGGCCATAGGGAGGCAGATGCAATGTCACATATTGTTGTTCTCGGCGCCGGCCTTGGCGGCACCATCATGGCCTATGAGCTGCGCGACAAGCTCGGCACCGAACATCGCATATCAGTCATCAACAAGGGCGCCCGCTATTCCTTTGTGCCTTCCAACCCCTGGGTGGCCGTTGGTTGGCGCGACCGCACCGATGTCGAGATCGATCTCGGGCCGGTCCTTGCCCGCCGAAATATCGACTTCTATCCCCAGGGTGCCCGTCGCCTGGACCCTGCTGCGCGCAGGATCGAGCTGCTCGACGACAGCGCCATCGACTATGATTACCTGGTCATTGCCACCGGCCCCGAACTTGCCTTCGATGAAATCGAAGGGTTTGGTCCGGAACACGAGACTCAGTCGGTCTGTTTCGTGGATCACGCCGTATCGGCCAAATCTGCATTCGAGCGTCTCGTGGCCAATCCCGGCCCCGTGATCATTGGCGCCGTACAAGGTGCGTCCTGCTTCGGACCGGCCTATGAGTTCGCCTTCATCCTCGACAAGGCCCTGCGCGACGCTAAGGTACGCGACAAGGTCCCGATGACCTTCGTCACCTCCGAGCCCTATATCGGCCATCTGGGGCTGGACGGCGTCGGCGACACCAAGGGCCTGCTCGAAAGCGAGATGCGCCAACGCCATATCAAGTGGATCTGCAACGCCAAGGTCGACAAGTTCGCCGATGGTCATCTCCACGTCGCCGAAATCGGCGAGGACGGCCAGGCCGTCGGTCAGCATGACCTGCCTTTCACCTATGCCATGATGCTCCCCGCCTTCCGCGGTGTCGCGGCAGTGCGCGACATTGAAGGGCTGACCAATCCCCGCGGCTTCATCCTTGTCGACAAGTATCAGCGCAATCCGGCCTTCCCCGAGATTTTCGCCATCGGCGTTTGCGTCGCCATTCCGCCCACCGGCAAGACCCCGGTGCCGGTCGGCGTGCCCAAGACCGGATTCATGATCGAATCCATGGTGACAGCCACCGCGCACAACATTGCCAATCTGGTTGCCGGCAAGCAGCCACAGGCCGAGGCCACATGGAACGCCATCTGCCTTGCCGATTTTGGCGATGGCGGCGTCGCCTTCGTGGCCCAGCCGCAAATCCCGCCCCGCAACGTCAATTGGGCATCCTCGGGTAAATGGGTGCACGCGGCCAAGATCGGCTTTGAAAAATACTTCCTGCACAAGATGCGGTCTGGCACCTCCGAACCCTTCTACGAAAAGCTGGCGCTGCAGGTGCTTGGCATCGACAAGCTCAAAGCCATCAAGCTGGATGACTCGGCGCCGCCGAATTGAAGGTTCAGGCGCCCGGTACTAAAAGGGCGCGCAGATCGGCGGGCAGCCGAGCCGGTCCGCCACTCATCTTGATGGCGACCACGGTGACCCGGGCGCTGGCAATGACAGTCTCGCCACGCAGGGCCGACTGCTCAAGCACCAGGCGAACCCCGCTCGACGCCGCAACCGCGGTCTGGATGGTCAGCAGATCGTCGATCCGCGCGGCGGCGGCAAAGTCGATCTCCATGGACCGCACGGCAAAGGCGATCCCCTGCTCGGCCAACTCACTGTGATGCACGCCCAGATCGCGCAGGAACTCGGTCCGGCCGCGTTCGAAGAACTTGAGATAGGCGGCGTGATAGACATTGCCCGAAAAATCGGTGTCTTCGTAGTAGATGCGGACAGGGATGCGATGGTTGCTCATGGCGCCTTGTAGTCCAGGCCACGTGCCTTGAGCGCCGGGTCCAGTTCGTCGAAGCTCTTCGGCCCTACGCCATGCAGGTCCGCAACATCCTTCCGCGCCCATTGTGCCAGATCGGCATAGGTGTTGATCCCGGCCGATGCCAGCGCCCGATGAGCCGGACGGCTCAACTTGAGCGTTCCGGCGATCGGATCGTCAGGCTTGCTCATTGCTACCCCGTTCATCATGGGTCACATGAACATGGCCATCGGGCAGCCGGCGCAGGAAATCGGGCAGCCAGCGTGGCTTGAGGTTGAAGTCCTCCAGGGCCGCGCCAGCAATCGGCACCCAATAAAAAGAGAGGATGTGCCCTTCATCGGGCCGCTGCAACCAGGGCGAAGCGCCATTGGGCGCCTGTCCCGGCAGTTCCACGGCGTAGAAAAACCCAAGCTCATGAAAGTCCTCTTCGTCGCGCCGGTAAAAGCTCTCCGACGTGGCGATCATCCGCCCCAGCGTTGCCGGCATGGCCAGCTCCTCTTCCATCTCACGCTCAAGGCTGAGCCGGCTATCTTCGCCCAGCTCGATCCGCCCGCCGGGCAGCATGGTGTAGTCGTCATCGTCCTCGCGGCAGACCAGCACATGCCCATCGACAATTATGATCCCGGCCGCGCGGAAATTGAACCGCTGCCCGTCAATGGGAAAGCTGATGACATGCCGGGCGCTCATTCCCCGTCCTCCTCGAACAGGCTCGATTGCAACCCGACAAAACCCTGCGGCACCACCTTGCCCAAGTGCTGGAAGGCAATCGCGGTCAGCGTGCGGCCGCGGGGGGTGCGCTGGATGAAGCCCTGCTGCAGCAAATAGGGCTCGACGATCTCCTCGATCGCGTCACGCGGCTCGCTCAGCGCCGCCGCGATGGTTTCAATACCCACCGGCCCGCCATTGTAGAAATCTGCAATCGTGTTGAGATAGCGCCGGTCAAGCTGGTCCAGCCCCCGCGCATCGACGTCCAGCCGCAGCAGCGCCTTGTCCGCCACCGCCCGGTTGACCTCTTCGGCGCCATCCACCATGGCAAAATCGATCACCCGGCGCAGCAGGCGTCCTGCGATACGCGGCGTCCCGCGCGAGCGGCGAGCGATCTCCATGGCCCCGTCCGGCGCCATCGCCATGCCCAGCAGCCTTGCGCCACGGGTGACGATCTGCACCAGTTCCTCAGGCGTATAGAAATTGAGCCGCACCGGAATGCCGAAGCGATCGCGCAGCGGCGTGGTCAGCAGCCCCGCGCGCGTCGTCGCGCCCACCAGGGTAAATTTGGCTAGGTCAATCCGCACCGAACGCGCCGCCGGCCCCTCGCCGATGATCAGGTCGAGCTGGAAATCCTCCATCGCTGGGTAGAGCACTTCCTCGATCGCCGGATTGAGCCGGTGGATTTCGTCGATAAACAGCACATCGCGTTCTTCGAGATTGGTCAGCAGCGCCGCCAAATCCCCCGCTTTGGCAATCACCGGGCCGGATGTGGCACGAAACCCGACGCCCAGCTCCTTGGCGATGATCTGCGCCAGCGTCGTCTTGCCCAGGCCCGGCGGCCCGACAAACAGCACATGATCCAGCGCCGCGCCGCGTTTCTTGGCCGCTTCGATAAACACCTCAAGATTGGCGCGCGCATCGGCCTGCCCGACAAAATCGCTGAAGCCCGAGGGGCGCAGGGAAACATCAAGATTGTCATCGCGGCCGGCGGATGCGGAGGTCAGATTGGTCACGCCTGTCCTACTGAATGCTGGAGACCGGGACGCAGGCCGAGCGCACGGCCGTCTTGTCCTTGAGGTCAGGGTTCTTTCGCGTCATGCGGAAAAACATCTTGGTCAGATAATCGAGCCGCGCATCACACGACCACCGCGGCAGTGGCTTGGCAGGATCGTGAAAGTAATAGGGCTTGGTCGAGCCATCTGCCTCAACAAACCAGATAGCCACGGCCGTCGCTTCATTCTGGTTGGCCACCGCTGGTGGCACAGCGGCCAGCATTGTGAGCACGCTTGCCGCAAGGATCCCTGCCCGCATTCCATTTCGGATCATGGCGCTTTCCCTCGTCCGCTTCCGTTCTCGTTACTGCTCAAGTGCTCAATTCCCTCAGCCCGAGCCGGATCAACTTCTCGGTCGGCGTATCCTCGCCTTCCTTGGCCACCACCCGCGCCACCGCCGACGAGGCCTGCGCGCTCGAATAGCCCAGATTGGTCAAGGCCGACACCGCATCGCTGACATTGCCCGCGGCCACGCCCTCGCCCAGCGCGCTCTGCAGGCCCAGGGTGCCTGCATCCACTGCGCCGATGGTCGGCACCTTGCCCTTGAGCTCGGTGACAACGCGCATGGCCAATTTTGGCCCCACGCCATTGGCGCGACCGATCATCGCCTTGTCCTGCAGCGCCACTGCGCTCGACAACTCGGCCGGTGACATCACCGAAAGGATCGCCAGGGCCACCCGTGAGCCGACCCCCTGGACCGTGGTCAACAGGTTGAACCAGCTCTTTTCCGCTTCGTTGGCAAAGCCATAAAGGCGGATCAGGTCCTCGCGCACGATCGTCTCGATAAACACCACCGCCGCCTCGCCTACGCGCGGCAGTGCCTGCAGCGTCCGTCCCGAGCAGAAAACCTCGTAGCAAACCCCGCCGCAATCGATCAGCACCCAGTCATCGCCAAAACTGTCGACCAGGCCCTTCAATTTTCCGATCATGCCAGGGCTCCCATGCGACGCGCCGAAACCCGGTGATGCGCGTGGCAGATCGCCACAGCCAGCGCGTCGGCCGCGTCCGCGCCTTTCACCACCGCGGCGGGCAGCAATGTCTTGACCATCAGGCCCACCTGATTCTTCTCCGCATGGCCGGTCCCCACCACCGACTTCTTGACGAGGTTGGTGGCATATTCGGCGACAACAAGCCCCCGTAGAGCCGGCACGACCAGCGTGACCCCGCGCGCCTGCCCCAGGATCAGCGCCGAGCGCGGCCCGGCATTGACGAATGTCTCTTCCACGGCGGCCTCATCGGGCCGGTACTGGTCCAGCACCGCCCCCAGCGCCTCCGCCAGCGCTGCCAGGCGATCGGCCAGCGCCCCATCGATCGGTGGCGTCAGCGTGCCGCCGGCCACATAGCTCAACCGATTGTCCACCGCTTCGATGATGCCCCAGCCGCAACGCCGCAGCCCCGGATCAATGCCGATGATTCGTACCGTCTTGGTCATGGTCTTCCTTGTAAGCAGCAGACCGCAGCTTACCAAGCCCGAAGTGAACAAATAGGCAACAAAATACACTTGGGCAGCAGCGCTGCATAAAGATTTAGCTATGCTGGAAACCATCCGTAGAGGGACGAACTCTACCTTGAAATCGGGAATGCAGGAAATGGGGCGCAAATGTCCGCGAAAGTTAACCGGCCGCAACGCAGGTCTTTCTCGGGACTTCAAAAATTTAGCGGAACCAATGATGCGATGAAGGCGTTCTCGATTTTCCAACGAGAGTGCATATATCGATCCGTCATGAGCCGTTGCAAGTATTTTAACAGTTTACATCTTGAATTTAGCACGCTGCCGGCAATTACAGAACACCAGAGAAAAATGCAAAGGGGTTGGTATTCTGTTGGTCATTTCGAGTGGCACTTTGACACACCGCCGTGACGGCGAAATGTCATAGCCAGACCTAATCCCCGGCGCGACTGGCCGGGCCGCTCAATTTTCAGATCGAGTCACTTGCGATGCTGTTTTCAAAGACCATGGCACTACCGGGTTGGTCCAGTGTGGGCCGATGGACCCTGTTCGGCACACTTGCCTGCGTGGTGGCATCATTGGTCTTCACTGCTGTGCTGTTCAAGGATCTGGACGCCGAATTGACCCGCCGACTATTCGTCGGCGCCACCGTTGTACCAACCATCATCGGGGCCCCGCTCTTTTTCTTCTTCAGCCTGCGATTGCGCACTCTCACCCGGGCCAATTTGCGCCTCAACCGGGTCGCTCGCACCGACGGACTGACTGCCTGCCTCAACCGAAGCGCCTTCACCAGCCGCGTCAATGACTGGCTGGCAAAGGCGCCCGCCGATGCCAGCGGCGCGCTTCTGATGATCGATGCCGACAACTTCAAGGCCATCAATGACCGCTACGGTCACGAACACGGCGATGCGGCGCTGACCATCATCGCGCGGGCCATTCGCTCGACTTTGCGCAGTGGCGACATCGTTGGGCGCATGGGCGGAGAAGAATTTGCGGTGCTCCTTCCCGGGGTCAACCAATATCAGGCGCAGATCGTGGCTGAACGCATCCGCCTTTCCGTCATCGTCACCTGCTTTGCCCCGGAGGGCCAAGCCCATCCGCTTTCGGTCAGCATTGGCGGCGTCGCGTTTTCTGCGCCCACCAATTTCGCCGAACTGTTTCGCATCGCCGACCAACACCTTTATGGCGCCAAGCATGCCGGCCGCAACGCGGTTGTGGTAGCCAGCGTCGAAGACCACCCGATCATAAAACTGCCGCTCAGCGCCTGACACAAAAAGGGCGGCCTTCTGGACCGCCCTTTTGTCGATAGCGCTTTTCCTGGCCCTCAGACGCCCAGCTTGGCAGCGTCTTCATCGCTCATGTCGAAGTTCGAATAGACGTTCTGCACGTCATCGTCTTCTTCCAGGATGTTGATCAGCTTGAGGAGCGTCGCACCCTTTTCGGCATCGATCGGCGTCTGGTTCTGTGGCCGCCAGATGGCCTTGACCGACTCGGCCTCACCCAGAACCTTCTCGAGCTCGGCCGACACCTCGGCCATGTTCTCGAAGCTGGTATAGATGTAGTGATTCTCGTCGTCGCTCTCGACGTCGTCGGCGCCGGCCTCGATGGCGGCCTCCATCACCTTGTCTTCCGAACCGGCAGCGGCCGGATAGGTGATTTCGCCCACCCGGTCGAACATGAAGCCGACCGAACCGGTTTCGCCCAGCGCGCCACCATTCTTGGAGAAATAGGAGCGCACATTGGACGCGGTGCGATTCCGATTGTCGGTCAGTGCCTCGACGATGACGGCCACGCCACCGGGGCCATAACCCTCATAGCGGATCTCATCATAATTCTCCGCGTCGCCGCCCGCTGCCTTCTTGATGGCGCGTTCGATATTGTCCTTGGGCATGGACTGGGCGCGCGCATTGGCGATGGCCAGGCGCAGGCGTGGATTGAAGGCGGGATCGGGCTGGCCCATCTTGGCCGCCACCGTGATTTCGCGGGCCAGCTTGGAAAAGATCTTGGACCGGATCGCGTCCGACTTGCCCTTGCGGTGCATGATGTTTTTGGCGTGGGAATGGCCAGCCATGGGTAACCTCGGATATGCAATTCTGGAGTTCGAGGCCGCTTATAGGGGGGCGCAGCGCAAAAATAAAGCGCCTGCCCGGCGTGACACCGGGCAGGCCTGGTTGCGCAGCCTTTGATCAGCCCGGATCGTGCTTGTTCCAGATACTCTGGTCGATCTTTCCGGCCAGCTCGGGATAGTCCGCCGCATGGAACAGCGGCACCTTGCCGGCCTTGCGTTGGGCCCGATAGTCCTTTGTCAGCTTGGCCACGGTGCCCGAGAGCAACACGATCGCGATCAGGTTGACCGTCGCCATCAGGCCCATGGAAGCGTCGGCCGCGTTAAAGACAGTCGCAACGCTCTCATAGGCACCCCAGACCACCATGGCCAACACACCTAACCGCAACACGGTCAGGCCCGGCCTGTTCCCGACCCTGAGGAAGGTCATGGCGTTTTCGGCATAGGAGTAATTGCCGATAATCGAGGTGAAGGCGAAGAACAGGATGGCGATGGCAATGAAATATTGCCCCGCCCCACCAATGTGAACCGTCATCGCCGCCTGCGTCAGCGGCGTTCCGGTCAATTCACCGCCCTCTACCATCACGCCCGAGAGCAGGATCATCAGCGCCGTCGCCGTACAGATCAGCAACGTATCAATGAACACGCCCAGCGCCTGCACGAAGCCTTGCGAGGAAGGATGGTGCGGATCGGGCGTCGCCACGGCCGCAATATTGGGGGCCGACCCCATGCCTGCCTCGTTGGAGAAGAGGCCCCGCTTGACCCCATTGAGCAGCGCCCCGGCGAGGCCGCCACCGGCAGCGTCGAGCCCGAAGGCCGACTGCACGATATGCCCCAGCATGCCCGGCACTTCGCCGATGTGGATCGCCACCACATAGAGCGCCACCAGCAGGTAGAGGACGGCCATGAATGGCACCACGATCTCGGCCACCCGCGCAATCTGCCGGATACCGCCAAAAATGACGATGCCGGTGAGCAGGGCCAGTGCCACGCCAACCCATAGCTTGTCGAACCCAAAGGCCCCCTGCATCGCATCGGCGATGGAATTGGCCTGCACGGCATTAAACACCAGCCCGAACGCCAGGATCAGGCATACCGAAAAAATCGCTCCCGCCCAGGGCGCCTTGAGCCCCTTGGCGATATAGAAGGCCGGACCGCCGCGATATTGTCCGTCCTCGTTCTTGACCTTGTAAAGCTGGGCCAAGGTAGATTCGGAATAGGCCGTGGCCATCCCGACCAGCGCCACCATCCACATCCAGAAAATGGCACCCGGCCCACCCAGGTAAAGCGCGACTGCCACACCGGCGAGATTGCCCGTGCCGACCCGCGAGGCGAGGCTGATTGTGAGAGCCTGAAAGGGTGAGATACCGGCGCTGTCCCCCTGGCGCGAGCCGAGTACGGCGCGGAACATCTCCCCGAAATTGACGAACTGGATAAAGCCCAGCCGGATCGTGAAGAACAGACCTACCGCCAGAAGACCGTAGATGAGGACATAGCCCCAGAAAATATCGTTGAGAAAATTGATGATTGGATCGAGCACGGCCCCATTCCCCGCTTACGTGGACGATTGATCGGCACTGCCTGCCGCGTCCGGGGCCAGTCTGTTCTGATCAAGCCATTCACTATAGAGGCGCCCCAAGCGCAACATCTCGATCCGACCTCAATTATTCGGTCAGAGCAAGGGGGAAATCTGCCAATAGACGCGAAGCTAAAAGTCGGGCAGCGCCTGCGCCAGTACGCCACCAACGCGAAGCGGCGCGATCTTTCGGCAGAGGCCCGTCGCTGGATCGGTCTCCACCGCCACGCCACAAAGGGTCGCCTCGCCCTCGGCCGGGGTGAAGCGTCCGCCCGGAATGCCGGTCAGGAAGCGGTTGAGCGGTTCATCGGTATCGGTGCCGATAATGCTATCGAAGTCTCCGCACATTCCCGCATCAGCCATGAAGCCGGTTCCACCCTTGAGCACGCGGTGGTCGGCCGTGGGAATATGGGTATGCGTGCCCACAACCAGGCTCGCCCGGCCATCGAGAAAATGGCCCATGGCCTGTATCTCGGATGTGGCCTCGGTATGAAAATCCACAATCACCGCATCAGCCACTTCCCCCAGGGGACAATCGGCAAGGGCCGCCTCGACAGCGCGGAACGGGTCATCAATGGGCGGCATGAAAACCCGTCCCTGTGCATTGACCACCAGCACACGGTGCCCCTTGCGGCTTTCCACCAGCATGGCGCCGCGCCCCGGTGTGCCGGGCGGATAGTTCAGCGGGCGAAGCAATTGCGGCTCGCGCTCGATATAGCTCAGGGCCTCGCGTTGGTCGAAAGCGTGATCGCCCAGGGTGACGATATCGGCCCCGGCATCACGCAGGCCTTGATAATGGCTCTCGATCAGCCCCTTGCCGTGGCTCGCGTTCTCGCCATTGACCACCACAAAATCGAAACCGTAATCGGCAATCAGTCCCGGCAGGCGTTCGGCCACCGCGTCGCGGCCGGACCGGCCCATCACGTCACCCAGAAACAGAAATTTCATGCTGCCGAACCGAGGAACCGCACCCCGTTCTCGGTAACGATCACATCCAGCGGCACGTCATGGGCCTCCCGCGGCACATGCGGCACTTCCTGCGCCGCGAAAGCCAAGCCGACCAGCAAAGGCTTTTTGGGAAGCGCTGCCAGGGTGCGGTCGTAATAGCCGCCACCATAACCGAGGCGCGTCCCTTCATTGTCGAAGCCAAGCAGCGGCATGAGCACCAGGTCGGGCACGGCCCGCGGCGACAGGTCGGATGGTGCCAATGTACCAAAGCCGGCCTCGTAAAGCGGCGAGTCTGCCTCCCAGACACGCATATCCAGCGGCGCTTCGGCTCCCTGCACCACGGGCAGAACCACCTTCTGTCCGCTATCCATGAGGCGCACGAGGATGGGCTGACAGTCCAGCTCATCGCGAATGCGCCAATAGCCGGCGATCACGTCTTCGGGCGCATAGGCCACGGTCTCAAAGAAATGTCCGGCCACCGCCTTGGCGGCCTCCGCGCGCTCCTCCGCCGAAAGGGCGGCGCGCGCAGCATGTGCCTCCACGCGCAATGCGGCCTTTGCTGCTTCGATTGCCTGGTCCGCCATGCGCCCTCATCGTCAAAAAATACAGTGCCGCCCTGGCCGTGGGACTTGCGATCCCGGGAACCTACATACGTAGGTGGGCGCCGTATGTCCGAGCCCACGGGCCCGGTCAGGGACAGCTCCCTTAGGATCGATTAAGGCCCCGGGGATGTGTGTGTCCTCACGCGCCGGGCAGCGACACGAGATATAGGCGTTTCCGGTCGGGGCTGCAAAGCGGCAATGCAGATTTTCCAATCTCGTGATCGACTGAACTCACGGCAATGTCACCGCCGCGTCCAGCGTATCGGCCACACCTTCCAGCGCCTTGGCCGCTTCGGCCAGCTTCTCGGCAAACTGCGCCTCGGTGTTTTCCAGCTCCGTGGCAATGTCCTGCCCGGCCTGGGTCAATTCGGCGATCTGCGCCTCAAGCGCCTTGATCTTCCGCTCAGCCTCGGAAAGTTCATCGAGCACGGCGATCCCCGCCATAACCGTCAACCGGTTGTCGCCGATCTCGCCGACAGCGCCCTTGAGCCCCTCCACCTGTGTGTTGAAGCGCTCCGCCAGCCCGATCAGGTGCCCCTGCTGGCCTTCCTCGCAAGCCATGCGGTATTTGCGGCCATTGATCTCGACATTGACTTCAGGCACGGCCTACTCCGCCTTCTGCAGGACTGAGCGCACGGTTTCCATTGCCTCAACCAGACGCCGCGACACCTCATGCGCGCTGTCGTCGAGGCGCTTGGCCCGCGCCGCCGTTTTGTCGAGTTCAGTGGCCAGCCGGGCCCGCTCATGCACCAGTCTTTGCGTATCGACATCGATACGCTGCTGCCGCTGCAGACGGACGCCCAGCTCCTTGGCACTGGTGTTCAGCCGCGCCAACGCCCGATCGAAGCGCGCCGTGGCCGCAACCAGCCCCTCTTCAAGCTCCGTCTCACTCATGGCCGCTACTGCCCTCAAGACGCGACGATTCCAACCCTTCCAGCCTGCCCCAGCGATTGTGGCAATGCAACCGCGTTCACGCCCGGACCCCCGGATTTCCGGCGTCCAACCGAACGCAAGTGGCCCCTGCTGACATTGACAGGCAAGACGAACCTGTTATGGCTCAACCCCGCCTTTGGGAGGAGGCTGCCCTGCGCCCGCTCCCGACATTTCCTAGCCTTTTTCAAGCGAGCGGTCTCTCCATGACGAATACAGCCCAGCAGAACGATTTGGCCAATGCGATCCGGTCGCTGAGCATGGACGCAGTCGAAAAAGCCAATTCCGGCCATCCCGGCCTGCCAATGGGCTGCGCCGACATCGCCACCGTGCTCTTCACCAAGGTCATGAAGTTTGATCCCGCCGATCCCCATTGGGCCGATCGCGATCGCTTCATCCTCTCGGCCGGCCACGGCTCGATGCTGCTCTATTCCTCGCTCTACCTGCTTGGCTACGAAGACATGACCATCGATCAGGTCAAGAACTTCCGCCAGCTCGGCTCCAAGACCGCCGGTCATCCCGAATTCGGTCACGCCACCGGCATTGAGACCACCACCGGTCCGCTCGGCCAGGGCCTCGCCAATTCGGTCGGCTTTGCCGTGGCCGAAGCCAAGCTCGCCGCCGAATTCGGCTCGGACCTCGTCGACCACCATACCTATGTACTGGCCGGTGACGGATGCCTGATGGAAGGCATTTCCCAGGAAGCCATCTCGCTGGCCGGGCATTTGAAGCTCAACAAGCTCATCGTCATCTGGGACAACAACGACATCACCATCGACGGCAAGGTGTCCAACGCCGACTCTACCGACCAGATCGCCCGCTTCAAGGCGGTGGGCTGGAACACCATCGAGATCGACGGCCACGACCAGGCCGCCATCGAAAAGGCGCTCAACGACGCCAAGGCTTCGACCGACAAGCCGACCCTGATTGCTGCCAAAACCACCATCGGCTTCGGCGCGCCCAAGAAGGCCGGCACTGAAAAGGTCCATGGCGCTCCGCTCGGCGCCGAGGAACTCGCTGGTGCCAAGGCGGCCCTCGGCATCGACTACCCCGCCTTCGAAATCCCCGCCACCATTCTCGAGGCCTGGCGCGCCGCCGGCAAGCGCAGCCAGAACCTGCGCGGGGAATGGGAAGCCCGCCTCAACGCCTCGGACAAGAAGGCCGAATTCACCCGCCGGATGGCCGGCAAGCTCCCGGCCGACTTCTCCGCCGCCATGGCCGCCTACAAGAAGAAGCTGGCCGAGGACAAGCCTAAGGTTGCCAGCCGCAAGGCGAGCCAGATGGCCCTCGAGATCATCAACAAGACCGTGCCCGAAACCCTTGCCGGCTCGGCTGACCTCACCCATTCCAACCTCACCAATACGCCCGAGACCCTGCCCTTCCAGGCCGACAATCGCCTCGGCCGCTACATGATGTATGGCATCCGCGAGCACGAAATGGGCGCGGCCATGAATGGCGTGGCGCTGCATGGCGGCCTCATCCCCTATGGCGGCACCTTCATGGTCTTTACCGACTATGCCCGCCCCGCCATCCGCCTGTCCGCCCTGATGGAACAGCGCGTCATTTACGTCATGACCCACGATTCCATCGGTCTGGGCGAAGACGGCCCGACCCACCAGCCAGTGGAACACCTCTTGGCCCTGCGCGCCATTCCCCACCTCCTGGTCTTCCGCCCGGCCGATGCCATGGAGACCGCGGAATGCTGGGAATTGGCCATGGAGGCGCACAAGAACCCCTCCATCCTCGCCCTTTCCCGCCAGAACCTGCCGGCTGTGCGCACCGAATATTCGGCCGAGAACAAGTCCGCCAAGGGCGCCTACACCCTGGTCGGCCCAGCCGATGCGGACGCCGTGATCTTTGCCTCCGGCTCGGAAGTGGCCATCGCCGTCGAGGCCCAGAAGGAATTGACCGAACAGGGCATCAAGGCCCGCGTTGTCTCGGTCCCCTCCATGGAACTCTTCGCCAGGCAGCCCGAAGCCTACAAGGCCGAAGTCCTCGGTTCCGCCAAGGCCCGCGTGGCGGTGGAAGCCGGCATCGAGATGAGCTGGAACAAGCTTCTGGGCGATAAGGGCAAGTTCGTAGGCATGCACTCCTTCGGCGCTTCCGGCCCGATCGACGCGCTCTATGCCCACTTTGGGCTTACGTCCAAGGCCGTTGTTGAAGCCGTCACCAGTCAGTTGTAAGAGAGCCGCGCCTCCCTTTCTCCTCCCCTCCCGCTAGGAGCACAAAAAACATGGCAGTTCGCGTCGCCATCAATGGATTTGGCCGTATCGGCCGCAATGTCCTCCGGGCCATCATCGAGTCGGGTCGCACCGATATCGAAGTGGTGGCCATCAACGATCTCGGCCCGGTCGAAACCAATGCCCACCTGCTGCGCTTCGACAGCGTGCATGGTCGCTTCCCCCACACCGTCAAGGTCGACGGCGACACCATCGACGTTGGTCGCGGCCCCATCAAGGTCACCGCTGTTCGCAATCCCGAAGAGTTGCCGCATGCCGCCATGGGCGTCGACATCGCGCTCGAATGCACCGGCATCTTCACCTCCAAGGAAAAGGCTTCGGCACATCTCAAGGCCGGCGCCAAGAAGGTGATCATCTCGGCCCCCGGCGACGGCGCCGACAAGACCATCGTTTACGGCATCAACCACGCCAGCCTCACCAAGGACGACGTGGTGATCTCGAACGCCTCGTGCACCACCAACTGCCTGGCCCCGCTGGCCTATGTGCTGCACAAGGAATTCGGCATCGAAAAGGGAATGATGACCACCATCCATTCCTATACCGGTGACCAGCCGACGCTCGACACAATGCACAAGGATCTCTATCGCGGCCGCGCCGCGGCCCTGTCGCAGATCCCGACCTCGACCGGCGCTGCCAAGGCCATCGGCCTGGTTCTCCCCGAACTCAAGGGCAAGCTCGACGGCGTCTCGATCCGCGTGCCGACCCCGAACGTGTCCTGCGTCGATTTCAAGTTCATTGCCAAGCGCGATGTGACTGCCGAGGAAATCAACGCGGCCGTCAAGAAATATGCCGATGGTGAACTCAAGGGCGTCCTCGGCTATACCGAGTTCCCCAATGTCTCCATCGACTTCAACCACGACAGCCACTCCTCCACCATGGCTCTGGATCAGACCAAGGTGATGGACGGCAATTTCGTTTCGGTCCTTTCCTGGTACGACAATGAATGGGGCTTCTCCAACCGCATGGCCGACACCGCCGTCGCCCTGGGCAAGACGCTCTGATTGGACTGCAAAACTGACTTGGAAAGGGCGTCCCAATGGGGCGCCCTTTTTGTCGATCCGACCTAACACCAACCACGATGTCACCCCGGCGAAGGCCGGGGCCCATCCTGAGATCTCGAGTTGGATCCGGCTCAAGAGCCTGCCCTCGGGCGCGACGCGACCCGGGGGCCGGGATGACAGCCGGTGGGTGTTGAGGCAAAGTGGGAACAGTTCAAACGCCAGCACAGGTGGACGACTTGCCGCTCAACCGATCCACCCGCTGGCGCGGCCTTCACCTCGAAACCCTTGAGCACTGCCATGTAGTCGCCAATACCCGCGACACGCGCATTCGCGGCACCATTATCGGCCCCGATTTCGGCCTGTTCTATCGCCTGAAACTCGATGAAAACGGCCACACCCGCACGGTGAAAATCGAGCGCACCGACGGCAAATCCCTTGAGCTATTCGCCGATGGCGCTGGCACCTGGTCCGATGACCGCGCCGAGCCGATTCCCGCCCTGCGCGGCTGCATGGATGTCGACATCTGGCCCACGCCGCTCACCAATTCCCTGCCCATCTGGCGGCATGACTGGCAGGACAACCAGCCGGTCGCCTTCGCCATGGCCTGGATTGACGCCACTGACCTCTCTTTCAAGCGCTCCGAACAGATCTATACCCGGCTTGACGCCACCCATTTCCGCTACCAGTCGGCCAATTTCGAAGCCGTGCTGGACGTTGATGCCGATGGCATTGTGACCGACTATCCGGGCCTCTTCACGCGCTTCTGATTCACGCAGCTGTCACCAAATCAGCTTAACTGCTGCATCCGTGTCGGCAACGGAGCAGTGAAACATGTTCCTCCTCACCAAGCGCATCGCGACGGCCCTCCCCCTGAGCTGGCTGTTGCTCGGTCTCATGCAGATGCCCTGGCTGATCCCCTTGCCCGCAGCGCTGATGCTCGGCTTTTTGACTTGGCGCCACCGCCGCATTCTCACCCAGGTCGGTATCGCTCCCCTCGCCAGTGATGGCTTCGCCAAGCATGTCATGGTGGACGATCTGCTGCGCCTGGGCGGCCAGGTGCTGATCTCACCCTTGCTCTACATGCTGGGTGCTAGCCTAAATCGCGCGCTTGGCGGTTAGGTCACGACGGACTTATCCCCGCCCCCAAATCCTCCCGCATAATCCCCCCATTCCTCTCGCGTCAGGGCGGCCTGCAGCGACCAGTGGCGGGAGGGACAGCCGGGCGTGGGGCAGTCGCGTGCTCACACGGTCTGCGGGTCGGCGGTTGATAGCCTGGTTTCATGGGCGGCACATTGCGATGTCGTCCCCAGGATAGGCCTGCCAAGTTACCTGCTAACGAGAAAACCCGGCATCCCGAGACGGTTTTCGTCTCAGTTTTTTAGTTTCAGGGACGACGACCGTCTCGGGATTCCGCTCTATGCTCAAATCCGGAAGTGGCAACACTGTCCGGCCCAAAGCCATGACCGGCTGTGTTTCGCTGCCTGAAAGAGAAATTTCCTGTCCCCGCTTCCGCCAAACGTGCCACTCTGCTACCCACGGCCCGAAAAGAACTGACCCGGAGGCAGCACCATGAGCAACGGCTTCAAGACCCTCGACGAACTCGATCTGACGGGCAAGCGCGTCCTGCTCAGGGCCGACCTCAACGTGCCGGTTGCGGACGGCAAGGTGACCGACGCCACCCGTATCGAGCGCCTCGTGCCCACCATCCGCGAGATCGTCAAGAAGGACGGCAAGGCCATCCTGCTGAGCCATTTCGGCCGTCCCAAGGGCAAGGTCAATGGAGAGTTCTCGCTCGAGCAGGTCTGCTCCGCCGTTGCCGATCAGACCGGTCATCCGGTCGGCTTCGTCGCCACCGACTGGGTCGATGTCAGCGCTGCCAAGGCCGCCATCGACGAAGCGCCCGCCGGCTCGGTCATGGTGATGGAGAACACCCGCTTCCATCCCGGCGAGGAAGAGAACGACGTCGAACTGGCCAAGCGCATGGCGAGCTTGGGCGACGCCTATGTCAACGACGCCTTCTCCGCCGCCCACCGCGCTCATGCCTCGACCGAAGCCCTGGCGCGCCTGCTGCCCGCCGCTGCCGGCCTTGCCATGCAGGCCGAGCTCGAAGCGCTCGAAGCGGGTCTGGGCAAGCCGAAAAAGCCAGTCGTCGCCATTGTCGGTGGCGCCAAGGTCTCGTCCAAGATCGACCTGCTCGAAAACCTCGTCACCAAGGTCGATGGCCTCGTCATTGGCGGCGGCATGGCCAACACCTTCCTCTTCGCGCAGGGCTATGGCGTGGGCAAGTCGCTCTGCGAAAAGGACCTCGCCGATACTGCTCGCCGCATCATGGACAAGGCCGAAAAGGCCAATTGCGCCATCATCCTGCCCATTGACGCGGTCGTCTCCTGGCACTTCAAGGCCAACTCCCCCACCCGCCTCTACGGCGTCGATGCCATCGACCCCGACGGCATGATCCTCGATATCGGCCCCTCTTCCATCGAGCGCATCAACGCCGCCATCGACGATGCCCATACCGTGGTCTGGAATGGCCCGGTCGGCGCCTTCGAAATGGAACCCTTCGACGCCGGCACCGTCGCCATCGCCAAGCATGTCGCCAAGCGTACCCATGACGACCTGCTCGTCTCCGTGGCCGGGGGTGGCGACACCGTCGGCGCCCTTGCCCATGCCGGCGTCAAGGACAAGCTGAGCTATGTCTCAACAGCAGGTGGCGCGTTTCTGGAGTGGATGGAAGGCAAGCCCCTGCCGGGGGTTGAGGCATTGAAGAAGTGAATGGAAGGCCTCGTCATTCGACCTGCAAGGACCGATGACATCGCCGCACTCGTCGCGCTCGACACCTTTGCTGATGCAGGCAACGATCGTGCACAAGAAATTGCGCTCTGGGTGGACGCAGGACACTGTGCCTGCGCCACGATTGACGGAAATCTGGCCGGATATGCCGTAATGCATCGGCACTTCTTCGACCGTCCCATGCTGGAAATGGTGATGGTCGGCGCAATGCATCGGCGGCAGGGCGTTGGTGAAGCCTTGATCCGGCGTGCCATCGAGACGGCTCCCGGGCCGGTCCTCTGGACCTCGACGAACCAGTCCAATGCACCAATGCAGTCTATGCTGGCCCGCATCGGGTTCCAGCGCAGCGGCTTCATTGAGGGTCTGGATGAAGGCGATCCGGAATTGATCTACCGGATCGCCAAATGCAACTAGGTCAGAACGTCGCCGTCACCGGGTCCGACCCGATCCGACCATCGGCGGCATCAAGCCCGGCAATCGCCGCCTTGTCCTCGTCGCTGAGCGTAAAATCGAACACGTCGAAATTCTCGACAATGCGGCTCGGCGTCACCGATTTGGGGATCACCACCAGCCCCAGGTCCAGATGCCAGCGAATGATCACCTGGGCCGGGCTCTTGCCGTGGCGCTTGGCGATCTCGCCAATCACCGGATCGGCCAGCACCTGCCCCTGGCCCAGCGGGCTCCAGCTTTCGGTCACCACACCCAGGCCGGCATGCTTGTCCCGCATCGCCTTCTGATGAAAGCGGGGGTGAAGCTGGATCTGGTTGATGGCCGGGGTCACGCCGGTTTCCCGGATCAGATCGTCGATATAGGTGCCTTCGAAATTCGACACGCCAATGGATTTGGCCTTGCCTTCCTCGCGCAGACGGATCATCGCCTTCCAGGTCTCGACATATTTCCCCCGGAACGCCGAAGGCCAGTGGATCAGGTAGAGATCGACATAGTCCGTGCCCAGACGTTTTAGGCTGGCATCCATGGCCCTGAGGGTTTCGTCATAGCCCTGATCGTCATTCCACACCTTGGTGGTCAGAAAGATATCCCCCCGGTTGATGCCTGAGGCTACAATGCCCTTACCGACGCCTTCCTCGTTCTTGTAGACGGCTGCGGTATCGATATGCCGGTAGCCGGTCTTGAGCGCAGTGCTCACGGCCTCGACCGCCACATCATCCGGGGTCTGCCAGACGCCCAGACCCAGTTGCGGGATCAAATGGCCGTCATTGAAGCTCACGTGCGGTTGCGTGCTCATCTCACTATCCTGACTTTGTATGATTTTGGCGCCGGGAACGCCTTGAAGACATCGTCAACTTACGATGGAAAGGCAAAATCGCCAACCCCACGGGAAGGTTCCATGCCAATCTACCATACAAGATTAGCCTTTCGTCGCATAACCACAGGTCTAATCGAAAGCGCGCAAACGAAAGTCTAATCTCCGGTCAGTTTCAGACCCGAGGTTTCCTCCCATGACCAAGTCGCTTAACGCCATTGCCCAGAAGCTGATGACCCCCGGCACGGGGATTCTGGCCGCAGATGAATCCGAAGGCACGATCGGCAAGCGCTTCGCCAAGATCAACCTGCCCAATACCCTCGACCTCCGCCGTGACTATCGCGAAATGCTGTTCGGCGCCTCCGAGGCGATGAAGAACTACATTTCCGGGGTCATCCTCACCGAGGAAACCCTCAAGCAGGAAGCCGCCGACGGCACGCCCTTCCGCGCCATTCTCGCCGATGCCGACTGCATCCCCGGCATCAAGGTTGACCGCGGCGCTTTCCCCATGCCCGGTGAAAGCGGCGAGAAGATCACCGAAGGCCTGGATGGACTGCGCCAGCGCCTGCAGCACTATGCCGAGCTGGGGGCCGGCTTTGCCAAGTGGCGCGCCGTCATCACCATCAACGACATCGCCCCCACCCGCAACAATATCCGCGCTAATGCCCACGCTCTGGCGCGCTACGCCATGCTCTGCCAGGAGGCCGGCATCGTCCCCATCGTCGAACCCGAAGTTGTCGGGGATGGCGAGCCTGGCAATCACTCCATTGAACGCTGCGCCATGGTTACCGGCGACGTGCTGGAGAATGTGTTCAAGGAACTCCGTCTGGCCGGTGTCGACCTGGCGGGCATGTTGCTCAAGCCCAACATGATCCTGCCAGGCATCAACTCGCGCGAGCGTCCCAGCGTCGAGGAAGTGGCCCGGCGCACCGTCGAGGTGCTCAAGGAACATGTGCCGGCTGCCGTCCCCGGCATCGCCTTCCTCTCCGGCGGCCAGACCGATGAGGAAGCCACCGCGCACCTGTCCGCCATGAACCGTATTTCCGGCAAGCCCTGGCCGATGACCTTCTCCTACGGCCGTGCTCTGCAAAATGTCGCGCTCAGAAGCTGGGCCGGCCGCCGCGAGAACTTCTCGGTGGCCCGCCAGGCCTTCGCCCATCGCGCCCACATGAATTCGCTGGCGGCCCTGGGCGAGTGGACCAACGATCTGGATCGGGCTGCCTAACTCCCCTCCCGCGAACCCAACGTCGCGGCTGGCGCGCGCTTCCCTCCCGGGGCGCGCGCTTTTTTTGTCCCCGTCGCCTTGCCATTGCCTAGAATGGGGTCAATCCCCTATTGAGGCATGTCCCTTTCTTGCCAAATTGGCGCCATAGGGAACGTCGCGTCATTCCCCGGGAACACCATGGCCCCGCAGCTTTACCTCATTACACCGGAAAACCCCGAGCCCGAGCAGTTCCCACGCCAGCTCATGGCCGTCCTGTCCGGCCCGGATATTGCCGCCCTTCTGGTCCGCCGAGGCACGCTTGGCGAAGAGGCCTATGCCGACCTTGGCGAACGAGTCATCCAGATCGGCCAGGCGGCTGGTGCCGCAGTGCTGCTGGAAGACGATGCGGCACTCGCCAGGCGGCTCGGCGCTGATGGCGTGCATGTCACCTCTGGCGGAACCAAAGCCATTCGTGCAGCCATCGACCTGATCAAGCCCGATGGCATTGTTGGCGTGGGCAATATCCGCTCCCGCCACGACGCCATGAGCTTTGGTGAACTGGATATGGACTATGTGATGTTCGGCCCCCTGGGCGGCCCGGCCGATACTGCCGCTGCCGAGCTGGCCCGCTGGTGGGCTGAAACCTTCGAAGTGCCCGCCGTGCACTCGGATCCCGCGCTCGACACTGCCACCTTTGGTGCTACCGGTGCCGAATTTGTGGCCCTTTCCGACTGCATCTGGAAGGCGAGTGATCCGGCCGCCGCGTTGGACGCCTTCCACAAGGCCGCTAGGGAACGCGCATGAGGCTGGCGCATGTCCTTATTGCCCTGACCCTGGTCATGCTGGCGCAGCCCGCGGCAGCCCAGAACAACGCTGCCGAACAGATCAGCGATGCCGTATTTGGGCCCCGCCACCCCACCGACTATGCCTTCGGCGCCTTCCAGCGCGGCTATTTCCTCACCGCCCTTGAACTGGCCTTGCCGCGCGCCGAGCAGGGCGATGCCGCCGCGCAGACCCTGATCGCCGAGATATACGCGCGCGGCCTCGGCGTGGCGCAGAGCGCCGAGCGCGCGGCCGGCTGGTACCAATTGGCCGCGAATAATGGCGACCGGCTGGCTGCATTCGAACTGGGCATGCTTTATCAGGACGGTGTGGGAGTTCCGCGCAACCGTCAGCGCGCCGCCGAACTCTTCAAGACCTCGGCCGACGCCGGTTATGTGCCGGCCAAGTACAATCTGGCCCTGCTGCATGTCGAAGGCGTCTATGCCGAACCCAACCTGACGCGGGCCGCGACCTTGATGAAGGAAGCGGCTGACGCCGAGTTGCCCGAAGCTCTCTATGACTATGGCGCCATGCTGCTGGAAGGCGCCGGCGTCGCCCCCAACGTCACGCAGGGGGCAGACTATATCCGGCGCGCGGCCGAAGCAGGCCTGGCTGACGCACAGGTGGATTATGCCACCCTGCTCTATCTGGGTCAGGGCGTAGACCAGGATATCGAAGCGGCCGCCCGCTGGTATGGGATTGCCGCCGAGGCCGGCAATGTGGTCGCGCAGAACCGCTATGCCAAGCTGCTTGCGGTGGGCGAAGGCATCACGCTCGACCTCGAGGAAGCGGCCATGTGGCGAGCCCTGGCGCGCCGGCAGGGGCTGACCGATCCTGACCTCGACCGGCTGCTGGTCTCCATACCCGCCGATGCCTTGGCGCGCGCCGAAGAACGCGCCCGATTCTGGCCTGTGACGCCACCCAGCATCGAAACCATAGCCACCGTACCAACGGTCGAGGGCCCCCTTCTGCCATCGCCGACCGACGCGGAAAATGCCCCCAGCCAGGTTGTCGATCCCAATCCCGCGACCGAGGAAACCGACGGAATGCAACAGCCGCAGACCGGAGCAAGCGAACCGGCGGAAACGCAAGACCCTTGAACGCCAGCCGGTTCTGAGGCAATAAGCGCGCCACACTTCAATCCCGCGGCGGGACCAGGCAGTCCCTTGGCCGGCCGGCAGCCATCTGCCAGCCCTATCCGAACCGCATGAGCTAGCGAGCAACTTACGTCATGGCCCGTTCCGCCCTTCTCAATGTCATGGTCAGCGCGGCGATCAAGGCCGGCAAGTCCCTGGCACGCGATTTCAACGAGGTCGAGAACCTGCAGGTCTCGCGCAAGGGCCCAGCCGATTTCGTTTCCAAGGCCGATTTGCGCGCCGAGCAGATCGTCTATGACGAATTGCGCAAGGCTCGCCCCACCTACGCTTTCCTGATGGAGGAAGGCGGCAAGGTCGATGGCACCGATGGGCAGCATACCTGGATCATCGACCCGCTCGATGGCACCACCAATTTCCTGCATGGCATCCCGCTGTTCGCCGTCGCCATCGCCCTGCAGCGCGGCGAGGACATCGTCGCCTCGGTGATCTACAACCCGATCATGGATGAGCTCTTCACCGCCGAGAAGGGTGGTGGTGCCTGGCTGGCGGACCACAAGCGCCTGCGCGTGGCCGGCCGGCGCCATCTGTCGGACGCGGTCGTATCCACCGGCATAAAGACCCAAGGGACCAGCAACGATACGCTGCAACTGCGCCAGCTGGCTTCCATCAACCCCGCTGTCGCCGGCATTCGCCGGGGCGGCTCGATCTCGATCGACATGGCCTGGCTCGCCGCTGGCCGCTTCGATGCTTTGTGGGAAGCGGGTCTTCAGCCCTGGGACGTTGCACCCGGTTTGCTCCTGGTCAAGGAAGCCGGTGGCCTGGTCACCGATCTGGCCGGCCAGCCCGGCTCGGTCTGGAACGGGCAGATCGTCGCCGGCAATGAAACCCTGCAAGGCGCATTGCTCAAAACCCTCCGCACCATTCAGTAACGCCCGCCGCATTCCCGTCATAGCGCGCCGTTAACCTTTTTAATTGTCACGCCTTTCTCCCGCCTCTAGACTCAGGGGCGGTTGATTTGCGCGCGCGAGGGGCAAGGTTCGGCACAGATGACGCAGACTTACGATCCTTATCACCTCGCCAGTCCGGCCGTTTATCTCGTCAAGATCGTGATCTTTCTGGTGCTGGTGGGCCTGGTCGCCGCCATCCTGATCACCAATATCATCAGCTTCTTCTGGGCGAACCCATTCATCAATTCGATGATCTTCTTCGCCCTGTTCATCGGCATCTTCCTCAGCTTCCGGCAGATTTTCCGCCTCTTCCCCGAGGTGAAATGGGTCAATTCCCTGCAGGATGGCAATGTCACCGCCACCCGTCCCCCGGTCTTGCTGGCGCCCGTCGCCGGCATTCTGCGCGAGCGGATCGGAGAGGCGGTCATCACGCCTGCCTCCATGCGCTCCATCCTGGATTCGGTGGGCAATCGCCTCGACGAAGCCAAGGATACGTCGCGCTACCTGACCGGCCTGTTGGTCTTTTTGGGCCTCATGGGCACCTTTTACGGCCTGCTCGAAACCGTGGGCTCGGTTGCCGGCGTCATCAATGCGCTCGATGTCACCTCGGCCGATACCGCCTCGCTGTTCTCCAATCTCAAGGAAGGCCTGGCCGCCCCGCTTGGTGGCATGGGCACCGCCTTCTCGTCCTCGCTGTTCGGCCTTGCAGGCTCGCTGATCCTGGGTTTCCTCGACCTGCAGACCAGCCAGGCGCAGAACGCCTTCTACACCGACCTTGAGGACTGGATGACGTCCATGACCGAGCTTGACCACCCGGTGACGGCCATGCAGGCCAATTCCATGGGTGTCGCCGGCGCCGACGTGCAAGCCATGATCGAGCGCATGGGCGCGAATATGCAGAACCAAAATTCCTCGCAGAACGCCATTCGCGCCATGGCCGAACTGGCACGCGGCATTGATGGGCTGGTCAAGCATATCCGCACCGAACAGGACGATTTGCGGCGCTACATCACCGAGCAGGGTGAAACCAATCAGAAGCTGCGCGATCTGATCCAAGCCATGCTCGACGAAGCCGATAACGAGCGCCGGAACTAGACCATGCCCGCAGCGCGCGCCCGCCGCAGACAAGACGCCAATTACTGGCCCGGCTTTGTCGACGCGCTGTCGAGCCTGCTGCTCGTCATCATCTTCATGCTGTCCCTGTTCATGCTGACCCAGTTTTTCCTGGGTCAGGAGATCCAGGGGCGCGACACTGCCCTGGCCCGGCTCAACAGCCAGATCGCCGAACTGACCGAATTGCTGCAGCTCGAACGGGCCAATACCGACGATCTCAACGCGCAGCTGGCGACGCTGACCGCCACGCTGGCGGGCGCGCAGTCTGAAAACCAAGCGCTCAGCAGCCAGCTCGCCGGGATCGATGCGGGGCTGGGCGACCGGGACGCCACCATCGCTTCGCTTGAGTCCGACCTTCTCGAGGCCGAGCAGCTTTCCGACGAGGCCAATGCGCAGGTCGCCCTGCTGAACCAGCAATTGGCGGCCCTGCGCACCCAGATCGGCGCCCTCGAAGCCGCGCTGGAAGCCTCCGAGGCGCGCGACGCGGAATCCCGGACACAGATTGCCGATCTCGGCCGCCGCCTCAACCTGGCGCTGGCCCAGCGCGTACAGGACCTGGCCCGTTATCGCTCCGACTTCTTCGGCCGCCTGCGTGAAATCCTCGAGGGCCGCGCCGACGTCACCGTGGTTGGCGACCGCTTCGTCTTCCAATCCGAGGTGCTGTTTGATGCCGGACAGGCCGACGTCAATCCCGAGGCCCTGCCCCAGCTCGATTCTCTGGCCGCTGCCATTCTGCAGCTTGAGACTGAAATCCCCACAGACATCAACTGGGTGCTGCGGATCGACGGTCACACCGACAGCCGTCCCATCTCCAATGCCCGCTTCCCCTCCAATTGGGAACTGTCGGCCGCCCGCGCCATCTCGGTCGCGCAATATCTGGTGTCCCAGGGCGTGTCCCCCAATCGTTTGGTCGCCGCAGGCTTTGGCGAGTTCACCCCCCTCGATCCGGCCGAAACCGACGAAGCCTATCGCCGCAACCGCCGCATCGAGTTCAAGCTGACAGAAGGCTAGAGGCGCTGCGGGCACGACTACGCGCCGCCCCGGCACCTCTGCCTCGCGGTTCTGAAAATAAGAGCGGAGTCCCGAGACGGCATCCGTCCCTGAAACTAAAAAACTGAGACGAAAGCCGTCTCGGGAACGCCGGGATTTCTCGATAGGAGGTAACTTGGCGAGCTGTCCGGCGCGACCGCCCCTAGGGCACCCGCTTTCAGCTGCTGGTGATTAATCCAGCAGCAGGCGCGAACTCTCACCCGCCGACCCCCAGACCATGACGGCACGCGACTGCCCCATGCCCGGCTTTCCCTCCCGCCACTGGTCGCTGCAGGCCGCCCTGACGCGAGAGGAATAGGTGGGAGTATGCGGGAGGTTTTGGGCGCGGGGATAAGATAAATCGGATGGTCCCAGAGGCCACCACAACCACCCCAGCAGCTGTCACCCCGGCGAAAGCCGGGGCCCGTCCTGAGGTGACGCCAAGTGTGCCGCGCGCCTTTCGTGTCAGCCGCGCCATCTCAGGATGGCCCCCGGGTCAGGCCCGGGTTACAGCCGGTGGTCAGGACGGGAACGGGCACCACCCAGCCAGGCGGATGACCCCTACCTTGCTCCGTCGGGTAGAAGTCTGCGCCATTCGCACACTGCGCTCATGGCCATGTAGCCGTGCCGACAGGCTATCGCGGTCCCGCCGCTCTTAACCCTATCTCCTGATCCCGCCGCACCTGTTGCGCCATGGCAACGTCACAAAAAAGCCAGGATTCCCGCCACATCCGCGCCCCATTAGCCCGAGATTAACCACGCTGGCACACCCGGTTTTAAGATTAAGCGCGGTAAATGCTGCCCTTAAGATTTTAGCCTTTTCTCCCAGGAGCCTGTCGTGGTCATCCCCGCCCCCATAAATACCGCTCTGCGCGCTGCAGCCATGCTGCTGCTGGTTGTCGCCATCGCTGCCTGTTCGCGCAGCGCCACGGACAATGTCGGCCTGACCGGCGTCGGCAATACTGGCGCTGGCGCTCCGGGCAGCCAGCAGGAATTCATCGTCACCGTGGGCGACCGCGTGTTCTTCGAAACCGATTCCAGCTCTCTGACCACCGAGGCCATGGCCACGCTCGACAAGCAGGCCCAGTGGCTCAACCAATATGCCAATTACCGCATCATGATCGAAGGCCATGCCGACGAGCGCGGCACCCGCGAATACAATATCGCCCTGGGCGCCCGCCGCGCCTCTGTGGTGGTGAACTATCTGGTTTCGCGCGGGGTCAATGCCCAGCGCATCACCAGCCAGTCCTTCGGCAAGGAACGTCCGGTGGCGATCTGCAACGACATCTCCTGCTGGAGCCAGAACCGCCGTGCGGTGACGGTCGTCCAGTAAATCGCTTGGCCTGCCGCACCGCTGCAGGCTCATCGATCCAGTGGAAACTGGAGGCAAGAGCGCCCGGCACCAGAAAATGGTCCGGGCGCTTTCTTTTGACCAAAATTGCTCTTTATCGGCGGACGCATAACCCCCATCTTGGCCGGCATTGATCATATCCGGAGGCAGGCGTGACGCTTAAGAACTTGAAGAAACTGGGCCATGCGGCGCTGTGCGCGCTGGGCCTTGGTCTGTGCGCGCAGGGCGCACAGGCGCAGGTGGTGCTGCCCCCGGGCGAGTTGAGCGGCCTCAGCTTCAACAATGACGGCGGCCGCATCCTGGTAGCCCAGGCCGACAACGCCCAATTGCTGGTGCGCATCCAGCAGCTCGAGGAGCAGATCCGCGTGCTCAACGGGCAGGTCGATGGCCTGACATTCCAGCTCACCCAGCTTCAGGAAATTCTCAACCGCTTCCAGGAAGACGCCGAATTCCGCTTCCAGGCATTGGAAGGCGGTGGCCCGGGAAACGGTGATGCGGCAACATCAGGGAGCAGCGTGAGCCAGCCCCAGGCGTTGCCGCAGGACCCGGCTGCGAGCGAGGAGGCCGTGCCTCTGACCGATATTCCCGAGCAGGGCGTACAGCCTTTGCCCGGCGAAATCGAATTCGATCCCACATTCGATGACGGCTCCGCCCCGATGGACGATCTCGGCCAATCCGGTGATCCCCTGGTCGGCACCGGTCAGGCCGGCGGCATTGACCTGATCACCGGCCAGCCGCTCAATCTGAGCTATGATCCCGCCGCCGATGCCTCGGGCAATGCCGATGCCGATGCCCAGTTCCGCGCCGGTTACGAGGCACTGGTTGCCGGCGACTATGAATTTGCCGAACAACAGTTCGGCCAGTTCATCGAGCTCTACCCCGACAATCCCCAGGTGGTGGATGCGGGCAACTGGCTGGGCGAATCCATGTTGGCGCGCGCGGCCTATGCGGAGGCTGCCGATGTGCTGGTGGATGCCTACCAGACCGATCCCAGCCACGAACGCGCGCCCGATATCCTGCTCAAGCTCGGCGTGGCGCTTGCCGGCGTCGGCGAGCGCGAAACCGCCTGCCGGACCTTTACCGAGGTTTCGACCCGCTATCCCGACACCATCCCGGCCTTCCAGGCCCGGCTGGCCGAAGAGAGGGCCAAGGCCGAATGCCCACCGGCCTGACGCCCGATCTGGGCGATCCCGAGGTGCTGGCGCGGCTGTTCGCGCCGGCAGCCGATGCCCCGGCCATCGGGCTGGCCGTCTCGGGCGGACCCGATAGCCTGGCCCTGATGCTGCTGGCCCAGCGCTGGGCCAGCGCACGGGAAAGCGCGCCGCGTCTGATCGTCTACAGCCTCGATCATGGCTTGCGGCCGGAAGCAGCCGCAGAAGTGGCCATGGTGATGGCCGAGGCGGACCGGCTGGGCCTGTTGGCGCGGGCGCTGGCCTGGACCGGCGAGAAGCCGGCCAGCGGCCTCCTGGAAGCAGCGCGGCTGGCCCGCTACCGGATCATCGGCGAGGCCATGCAGGCCGACGGCGCCACGCTGCTGCTCACCGCCCATCATCGCGCCGACCAGGCCGAGACCGTGCTGATGCGCCTGGCCCATGGCAGCGGCATTGAGGGGCTCAGGGGCATGAGCCCGATCAGCCAGGTCGAAGGGGTCACAGTGTTCCGGCCCCTGCTCGATGTCGAGCCGGCCAGTCTGGCGCTGGTGGTCGAAGAGGCGGGCCTGGTGCCCGCGCAGGACCCCTCCAACACCGATATCAGCTATGAACGCGTGCGCTGGCGCAAGCGGCTGCCCCTGCTCGCCGAGGACGGGCTCGACAGCGCCGCCCTGGCCCGTTTCGCCGCCCGCATGGCAGAAGCGGATCTGGCGCTGACGCAGATGGCCGACGCCGCCTTTGCCGAGCTGGTGACGCTGGACGGGTTTGGCGCCGCCAGCCTGCCCCGCACCGCCTTTCAAGGCCTCAGCCCGGCCATCGGCCGGCGGGTGCTGGCGCGTACGCTCAATATCGTGGGTGGACGGCAGAAACCGCGGGCCCTGGGCCAGATCGAAAAGCTATATGACCAGATTGCCGCGGGCGACCTGCCCCGCGCCGCCACGCTTCTAGGGGCGGTGGTGCGGATCAAGGGTGACGCGCTGATTGTCTCGCGCGAGCCTGGCCGGGCCCTGCCCGAACCCCGTGTTCTGGGCCCGCACGAGCAATTGGTCTGGGACCAGCGCTTCCTCATCACCAATGTCTCGGACACTGCCGGCATGACAGCGGGCGCGACCGATTTCATGCCCCGCCACCGGCTGGAGAATTTCCTCGGTTTCAAGGTTACCACGCCAGCCGAAGCCATTCGCACTGCGCCACTCGTGCGGGACGCAGAAGGCGAGATCCTCGCCTTGGGCGGTTGGTCCTTTGACGAACGGGTCAGCGTGGAACTGCTGATCGACTGAGGGTGGAGGGCTTAAATCTGGTGCACTTCGCCCAGCGCCACGACCGGACCCGTTGCCCGGCCCTCCGGCGCGCCACCCTTGGGTTCGAGCGTGATGGCCAGCACCGAGCCCTCGCCCCAGCCGGCCTGCACTTCTTCGCTCAGTTCCACCACTGACCGCTGGTTGACCGGAATGACCCCCATGGAGATCGGGGCCTGCTCGCCCTGGATGGCCCAGAGCTCCAGATCACGATCGGACGGAACATCGCCCGAGAGCGCCGTAAGCCGAACGGCCCCCGCCCCATCATAAAGCGCCAGGAAGCGCACATCGCTGCCCTCGGCTTCGAGCGCAGCAACGAGCTGGGTGGTCAGGCTCGTGACGCTGGGAGTCGGCTGCATCAGGTTGAAGCCGATCGCCGCAACGGCCACCGCCAGGGCGCCCGCGGTGAGGCCCCGCCAAAGCGCCAGGCTGTTCCAGATCGAGGTTTTCGGAGCCGCCCCGAACAGGCGCGCCTCCACCCGCCCGAGCACATGCGCAGGCGCATCGACTTCACCAAATTCGCTGTCGAGCGCTGCAAAGCGGGCCGACCAGAAATCGTGCTCCGCCTTCAGGGCCGGGTCGGCGGCAATCATCGCCTCGACGCGGGCATGCTCGCGCGGCCCGAGCAGGCCCAGGACATATTCGGCCACCAGCGCCCCACGCTCGTCGCCGCCCCTTTTGCCCTGCTCGTCGCTCATGCCGTCAGACACTCTCTCAACTTGATCAGGCTGCGCCGCAGCCAGGTTCGCATGGTATTGAGCGGCACGGAATAGCGCTGCGCCAGCTCGTCATAACTATAGCCCTCAAGATAGGCCCCGCGCACCGCTTCGGCCTTCTCCGGCTCCAGGGTCGCCAGGCAAGTCTCGATCCGCTCGCCCTCCTGGCTGGCCTGGGCCAACCGCTCCGGATCAGGCCCGGCATCGGCAATCTGCATCGCCTCGTCCAGCTCATCACCCGCCGGCCGCCGTGCCCGCACCATGTCGAGCGCATGATTGCGGGCGATGGCCACCAGCCAACTGATTGGAGAGGATTGCCCCGCCTGATAGCGATCGGCGCGCTGCCAAATCTTGATATAGACCTCCTGTATGGCCTCTTCGGCCTCGGCCCGGTTTTTCAAGATACGCAGCACCACGCCAAACAGTTTCGCGCTTGTGCGTTGGTAAAGCATGCGGAATGCCTGCCGGTCGCGCAGCGAGCACCGCGCGATCAGCTCGGAGATTTCGGCAGGTCCTGATTGTGCTGGCATGGGCAAGCGCCCTCCCCGTCCGTGAGGCCGTGCCGCGGCCTTTTCTGCTAGAACGAAAGAACGGGGCAATCGGATCACTGCCCTTCAAAAAACCGGGGCAAAGGCGTTTCATAGGAACCGGAAATCGAATAGACCCATTGCCCAACCGAACCCCCAGCCCAGGGAGCTGCTGACCACCATGACCGACCAGGCGCCCGACACCGATCGCTTCAGCCACGATGCCGGCATCCTCGCCCAGGCCCTGCCCTATATGCAGCGCTACGAAGGCAAGACCGTTGTGGTCAAATATGGCGGCCATGCCATGGGCGATCTCAAGCTCGGCCAGGCCTTCGCCCGTGACATTGCCCTTTTGAAGCAATCCAAGGTCAATCCGATCGTGGTGCATGGCGGCGGGCCGCAGATTGCCTCCATGCTCAAGAATCTGGGCATCGAATCCAAGTTCGAGGGCGGACTGCGCGTCACCGACCAGCGCACCATGGAAGTGGTTGAAATGGTGCTGGCCGGCTCGATCAACAAGGAAATCGTGGCGCTGATCAATGCCGAGGGCGAATGGGCGATCGGCCTGTGCGGCAAGGACGGCAACATGGTCTTTGCCAAAAAGGCGGAAAAGACCTTTAAGGACCCGGGCTCCAATATCGAGCGCGTGCTGGATCTGGGCTTTGTCGGTGAACCCGTGGAAGTCGACCGGACGCTGCTGGACCTTCTGGCCCGCTCGGAACTGATCCCCGTCATTGCCCCGGTCGCCCCGGGCCGCGACGGCAATACCTACAATATCAACGCCGATACCTTTGCCGGCGCCATTGCCGGCTCGCTCGGTGCCAAGCGCCTCTTGTTCCTCACTGACGTCCCCGGCGTTTTGGACAAGAACGGCAAGCTGATGCCGGAGCTTACCATGCGCGAAGCCCGGGAACTGATCGCCGACGGCACCATTTCCGGCGGCATGATCCCCAAGGTCGAGACCTGTCTTGAAGCGCTCGACAATGGTGTGGAAGGCGTGGTGATCCTCAACGGCAAGACGCCCCATGTCGTTCTGGTGGAACTGTTCACCGAGCATGGTGCGGGCACGCTGATCGTCCGCTGAGCGCAAACAGGTAAACAATTTCTGAAGCCCCCGCGAGTCAAGCAAGGAAAGTTCCTTTAAAGACTACTAAATCTATAGGCTTAATGCAGAATGCAGCCATCCGATGGGGGTAATCGCGATGGTTTCGGAATTCCTGATCTTCACTATTGCCGGTTTTCTGGCGCAGATTGTCGATGGCGCCCTGGGCATGGCCTATGGCGTGGTCAGCACCACCATGCTGCTCACCTTCGGCGTCCCGCCCGCAGCCGCCTCGGCCAGCGTGCATGCTGCCGAAATGTTCACCACCGCCGCCTCGGCGACCAGCCATGTCAGCCATCGCAATGTCGACTGGAAACTGTTCTGGCGACTGGCGCCGGCCGGCATAGCGGGCGGGGTGATGGGTGCCTATGTGCTGACCGCGATTGATGGCGCCATGCTCCGGCCCTTCGTCACCATCTATCTGGGTCTGCTTGGGGTCTATATCCTCTTCCGCGCCTTCCGCAGCCGGGCGCCCTATCGGGAGCATGGCACGGCCTATGTTGCGCCGCTGGGCGTGGCCGGCGGTTTTGTCGACGCTGCTGGCGGCGGCGGCTGGGGGCCCATCGTCACCTCAAGCCTGATCGGTTCGGGCGGCGCCCCGCGCTTCGTGGTGGGCACGGTCAATACCGTCGAATTCTTCGTCACCACCGCCGTCTCGGTTGCATTTCTGACGGCGCTGATGACCGGCCATTGGGACCAGGCCGACGGCATCGACCGGCACCTGTGGTCGGTGGCCGGCCTGGTCGTGGGCGGGGTGTTGGCCGCGCCGCTGGCAGGATTCGTGGTCCGGATGATCCCTGCCCAACGCCTGATGATCCTGGTGGGCAGCCTGGTGATGGCCCTGGCCGCATACCAGACCTGGCAATTGCTGACCTAGCACCCCAAGCCCTGGCGTTGGGGGCGGTGCCTAGGCCTCCACCGGTGCCGCTTCGGCGGCCCGCCCCTGGGGCTGGTTGCCGGATTGTTTGAAGACAAAGGCCAGCGCCAGCACGAGGCCAAACGCCACCACCTGATACCAGAGCGCCAGCGCCGCAGAATCGGCGAAGGCGGCATGGGGGCCGGCTCCGGCCGCAAAGGAATTGGCCAGATGCGTGAAGAAAATCTGTCCGATCAGCGCGATGCCCAAGGCCCCGCCGACCTGCTGGAAGGCCTGCAGCGCCCCTGAACCGGCACCTGCATCGCGATCCGGCACGCTGCGCAGAACAAGCTGGAACAGCGCCGAAAAGCCCAGGCCCAGGCCAATCCCGGCGATCAATAGCGGTGGCAGGAACCACCAATGGTCGATGGTATCGGTGACGCCCGCGACGATGAAATGCAGCCAGCCGATCCCAAAGCTGAGCATGGCACCAGAAGCTGCCAGGCGGCTGCGCAGATAGTGCGACCCGAACCGGCCGGCAATGAACGAGGCGATCAGCACGCCCACGGAAAAAGGCGTATTGGTCAACCCTGATTCCAGCGGTGAAAAGCCGAAGCCCGCCTGCAGCAGCAGCGAGATCACCATGAACATGCCCGGTATGCCCGAGGCAAAGACCGTCACCACAAAGGCGCCGAACATGAAGTCCTTGCTGCGCAGGAGGCCGTAATTGAGCAGTTGCGGTTCACCGGCGGCGGCACGGCGGCCTTCCCAGACAAAGAACACGGCGAGCATGATCAGGCCAAAGGCCATCATGCCAAACGCCCAGAGCGGCCAGCCATAGGCCCGGCCTTCCACGATCGGAAACACCACAGAAACGATGCCGAGTCCGAACAGCACGATGCCGACATAGTCATTCCTGAGATCCGGGTGACCGGGCAGACGCGTTATCAGAAACCAGCCGGCGATGATGGCGGCGATGCCGATAGGAATGTTGACCAGAAATATCGGCTGCCAATCCAGCCCGAACAGCTGGGCGTCGATGAGGATGCCCCCCAGGATCGGACCGCAGACGGCGGCCAGCCCCGCAGACAGTCCGAACAGGGAGAAGGCCTGGCCGCGTTCGTCGGGCGGAAAGGAGACGGTGGCAATGGCCAGCACCTGCGGGGTCATCATCGCCCCGCCGAGCCCCTGCAAAACGCGGGCACCGATCAGCACTTCGATGGACGGAGCAAGGCCGCACAGGGCCGAGGCCAGGGTGAAGGCCGAGACGCCGAGCAGGAACATGCGGGTCCGGCCGACAATGTCGCCCAGCCGCCCGAATGGAAGCAGTCCTAGCGCAAACGCCAATACATAGGCGGCCACCACCCACTCGATCTGGCTGTCGGTCGCCCCCAAATTCTCGCGCATTGAGGGGAGCGCCACATTGACGATGGTGACGTCGATCAGGTTCATGAAATTGGCGATCAGCAGGATCGCCAGGGAAAGCCAGCGGCGCGGATCTGGCGCGGCCTCGGGCCGAGATGCAGACATGGTTAGTCCCTTTTGGCAGCGGGCGCCGAAAAGGCCCGCTCGAGTTCTGAAAACACCGCGTCAACTTCCGAGCGATCTGGATGAGAGCTGCGCCAGCCAGCCACGGTGCCCAGGAAGATATGCGCGGCGGCTTGCGGGCTAAGGTCGGCACGAAGCGTTCCATCCCTGACACCCAGCGCGAAGATGTCGGCGAGCGTCTGCCGCCAATGGCCCGTCATGGGCCTGATTATGGCGGCAATCGCAGGGTCGCGGCGCGAGCGTTCGATGAGTTCGGCCATGATGCTGAGCCGTTCCGGCGCCTCGAACAGGGATTCGATGACGTCCTCGATCTCCATGCGCAGCAATTCCAGCCCGGTGCATCCCTCACGCGATCGCCGCATGCCCTGGTCGCGGAACTCCTCCTTCAGACTATGAGCAACCAGCGCCACCAGCGCTTCCTTGCTGGGAACGTGATAATGGAGCGTGGCGATGTTGATCCCGACCCGGGCGGCGATGTCGCGCGTCCGCAGGCCTTCGAGACCCCGTTCGACAATAAGCGCCCGCGCCGCTCGCGCGATGGCAAGCCGGCGTTCATCACCACTTTCCCGTTTCGGACAATCCGCACGCATGGGAGCCTGCATATACCTACTCCAGAAGCTAATCAATCACTTGATTGATATATTGCTGATCTGCGCCTCGGGCAGCTTCCGGCACACCCCACCCATGCTTTCCCACGCCGCCAGATTGACAATTCCGGCCAGGAGGCGTCCTTCACGTCTCACAACGCCGATCGGGACCTGCCATGACCGACTATGTCCGCAAAATCCTGACCTCTTCGGTCTACGAGGTCGCCGAACAGACCCCTCTCGAGAGAATGGAACTGCTCTCGGCCCGGCTTGGCCGCATCATTCTGGCCAAGCGCGAAGATCTGCAGCCAGTCTTTTCCTTCAAGATCCGCGGGGCACATAACCGTATCGTGCACCTCACGGCTGAAGAGCGCGCCCGCGGGGTGATTTGTGCCTCGGCCGGCAACCACGCCCAAGGCGTGGCATTGTCGGCAACGCGACTCGGCATCCGTGCGGTCATTGTCATGCCCACCACCACACCTGCCATCAAGGTCAATGCCGTCAAGCGACTGGGCGGGGAAGTGGTGCTGTTCGGCGAAGGCTTCGATGCGGCCCGCGCCCACGCCGTGGCGTTGGCGGACAAGGATGGCCTGGTGTTCGTGCACCCCTTCGACGACCCGGACGTCATTGCCGGGCAGGGCACGGTGGGGCTCGAAATCATGCGGCAGCATCCCGAGCCGATCGGGGCGATCTACATTCCTGTCGGGGGTGGTGGCCTTGCCGCAGGCATCGCCAGCTTCGTCAAGTTCCTGCGTCCCGAAATTCGCGTCATTGGCGTCGAACCGGACGACGCGGCCAGCATGAAGGCCGCCATCGCGGCGGGAAGGCCGGTGCCACTCGATCAGGTCGGCCTGTTCGCCGATGGCGTTGCCGTGCGCCAGGTGGGTGATGAAACCTTCCGGATCTGCCGGGACCTTCTTGATGATATCGTCACCGTCTCGGCAGACGAAATCTGCGCCGCCATCAAGGACATTTTCGACGACCACCGCGCCATCACCGAGCCGGCAGGCGCCCTGGCGCTGGCCGGATTGCGACGCGACATCGAGGCAGGCAACGCGCCCCCCGAGGGGGCACTGATTGCCATCAACTCCGGCGCCAATGTCAATTTTGATCGCCTGCGCCATGTCGCCGAGCGGGCTGAGATCGGCGAGCGGGCCGAGGCTCTTCTGGCTGTCACCATTCCGGAGCGGCCGGGGAGCTATCGGGCGTTCATCCGACTTGTTGGCAATCGCGCCATCACCGAGTTCAACTACCGCTATCGCGCCGGCGACAAGGCGCGCATCTTCGTTGGCGTGAAGCTATCGCGCGGCGATGCGGAAAAGCGCGAAATCATCGACCTGCTGCAGGCCAATGATCTGTCTGTCACCGACCTGACCGACAATGAGGTCGCCAAGCTTCATGTCCGCCACATGGTGGGTGGCCGGGCCGCGGGCCTTACGGACGAAAAGGTCTTCCGCTTCGAATTTCCCGAGCGGCCGGGCGCATTGCTGCAATTCCTCGAGGGGCTGAACGATGCGTGGAACATTTCGCTGTTCCACTATCGCAATCACGGCTCCGACTATGGGCGGGTGCTGGTGGGCGTACAGGTGCCGCCCGAGACCAGTGACGACTTCTTCGCCCATATCGATGCCGTCGGCTTTCCCTATTGGGATGAAACCGAGAACCCTGCCTATCGGCAATTTCTGCATTCGGACTGAAACCGGGCGTGGCCCGACATTAGTTTGAAATAAACCGCATCTATAGCGGACCGACCTATTTCCGCCATCACACCATTGCATTTGCGTGTGCAAGGGGCACATTGTCGAGCAAGCGCGCGGGGCCAGCTGTGCCACCTGCGCGCAAGTCATTTCGAGGGACACAAACACGATGATCAGAATGATCAAGACCACCGGCCTGATGACCGCCACCGGACTTGCCGCCTTTGCGTTCGCGCAGCCGGCCATGGCGCTGGACGCCCAGACTTTCGTTGACCGCGTCGCGACCGTCTACAAGGCCATGGGCTACGACATGAGCTTTGGTGAAGCAACCGCTTCTGGCGATACCATCACCGTCGATGGCGTGACGGTGACCATGACCGGCATGGACCCGATGGCCCTTGATACTGAGCTGACATTCTCCGGCGTGGTGGAGAATGAGGACGGCAGCTATTTCGCCGACAGCCTGACCGTTCCTGACGTCGATGTGGATTTCGGCGACGAACATGCCGGTCACCTGACCCTTGTCGACATCGTCGCCGAAGATCTCTGGCTCCCGCCGGAGGGCCAGACCAGCGCCGAGGTGCTGGTGCAGGTGGTTGGCCGCATGGCGACCGGGCCGCTGACCGTCACCCGCGATGGCGTCGAGGTCATCAAGATCGACAGCATGGAAGCGACGTCCGAATTCGCCTATGACGCCGACGATGCGCTCGAATCCATCCATTCGACCGTTTCTATTGCCAATATCTGGGCCGATCTCAGCACCGTTGGCGAAGAGGAACCGGAAGCCGGCGCGGTGATCGCCGCCCTTGGTCTGACCAATATCAGCGGCAACGTCACCCAGACCGTGGATTGGACCATGGCCGACGGCCGCATGGCCTTTGAGCAATTCCTGATCGATTTTGCCGATATCGGCGCGCTCCAGTTCACCGCCGACATTTCCGGCTTCACCCTGGAGACGCTCGACAAGCTCTATGCAATGCAGGCGAGCGACCTCGACCCGACCAGCGAAGAGGCCCAGGCCCAGCAGATGATGGCCGGCATGGAGATTGCCCAGAACCTGACGATCTCCGGCATGTCGCTGCGTTATGACGATGCCGGTCTGGCACCCAAGCTGCTCGACATGTTCGCCGCCCAGTCCGGCGCCGATCGCGCCAGCTTCGTGGAAGGCCTCAAGGCCATGGTCCCGGCCATGGTCGCCGAAAGCGGCGTGCCCGCCCTCAATGATGTCGTCGTGCCGCCGGTGACCGACTTCCTCGACAATCCGCAGAGCCTGGAAGTGGCCGTCAAGCCGCCCTCCCCGACCTCTGTGCTGGTGATCGCCGCCGCTGCCGCCAACCCGGCCGGCCTGATCCAGGCCCTGGGACTGACGGTGACGGCCAATACCAAGACCAAGTGATCGTGATGCGGGGCCTTCGGGCCCCGCAGTTTTCCCGCTGATGAAGCCTTCACCCTTTTGTGCCATTATAGGCCAATGACCGCATTAGCCCGCCCCCGCCAGAGCCTCGACCACGTTACCGACTGGGTCTTCGACCTCGACAACACGCTCTATCCACGGGAATGCAATCTGTTCGCGCAGATCGATACGCTCATCACCCATTATGTGATGGAGGTGACCCGGCTCGATTTCGACGCGGCAAGGGCTCTGCAGAAGGACTACTATCGGGACTTCGGCACCACGCTGAACGGTCTGATGCATCGGCATGAGATCGACCCGGACCACTTTCTCTCGACCGTGCACGCCATCGACTATTCGCCCGTCGATCCGCATCCCGATCTGGTCGAGGCCATTGCCGCCCTGCCCGGCCGGAAGTTCATCCTCACCAATGGCGACACCGGCCATGCGCGCGCCGTTCTGAAACGGTTGGGCGGGGACCATTTGTTCGAACATGTACACGACATCCGCGCCATGACCTTCGTGCCCAAGCCGCACCGGCAGGCCTATGATGGGTTTTTCGCCCTGCATGGGATCGACCCGACCCGCGCCATCATGTTCGACGATCTGGAAAAGAACCTGGTCGTGCCGCACGAGCAGGGCATGGCGACCGTTCAGGTGGTAGCGGCCGAAGGCTTTGTCCACGAACAGGTGGAAGCCTGGGAATTGGGCCGCACCACGGAACCGCATGTGCATCACGTCACCGGCGACCTGGCGGGCTTCCTGCGCAACCTGCCCTGAGACAGACACACTGTCCAAAAGGCAATGCAGGCAATCATTTGTCCCTATTCCCGCTGACGCGGGAACTGGCTAGATTGCCCTCATGACCGACCTGCCCGGGCGCCGACCGCCGCCCATTCCCGACAGCAGCCCGACAATCCGCGACCAGCTCGACAATCTCGCGCATCTGGGGCGGCTGATCGCGCAAATCTGGCGCACCAGCAAGGGACTGACCACGGCCAGCCTCGTGCTGCGCCTCTTGGCGGCCCTGCAACCGGTCGCCGTGCTCTATGCCGCCAAGCTGATCGTCGACGAGGTGGTTCGGCTCTCGGCCATCACGCCGCCCGGCCCCGGTATTCTCGACTGGTGGAACGCGGGGCTCCTCAACGCGATTCTCGGTTATCTGCTGCTCGAACTGGCGCTGGTGCTGGCCAATGACATCATCGCCCGCGCGACGGGCCTCGTCGATTCGGTACTGTCCGAACTCCATTCCAACCAGGTCAGCGTCGAGTTGATGCAGCATGCCGCCCGGCTGGATCTGGCCCATTTCGAAAGCGCCGAGTATCAGGATCGGCTGGAGCGCGCGCGCCGCCAGGCCGCCGGACGCAATGCGCTCTTGAGCCAGATCTTCGGGCAGGCACAGGATATCCTGACTGTCATTACCCTGGCGGCGGGCCTCTTCCTCTACGCCCCCTGGCTGATCCTGCTGCTGCCGCTGAGCTTCATCCCCTCGGTCTGGGGCGAGGCGCGATTCAATTCCCTGGCCTATATGCTCAGCCGCTGGCGCACCCCGGAGCGGCGCGAACTCGAATATCTGCGCCATATCGGGGCCAGCGCCGAGACCGCCAAGGAGGTCAAGCTCTTCGGGCTGGGCGACTATCTCGTCACCCGTTTCAAGAAGCTTGCCCAGCAGATTTTCATCGAGAACCGCCGCGTCGCCACGCTGCGCGCCGGCTGGGGCGCGGTCTTTGCCGCCATTGCGAGCCTGGCCTATTACGCCGCCTATGGCTACATCGTCTGGCGCACCATCACCGGCGCCTTCACCCTGGGCGACCTGGCCTTTCTCTCCGGCTCGTTCTTGCGGCTCAATGGTCTGTTCCAGCGCATCCTGCTCGGCTTCACGGCCATTGCCGGGCAATCCATGTATCTGGACGATCTGTTTTCCTTCTTCGAGATTGAGCCGACCGTTCTGCCCCCGGCCAATCCCAAGGTCTTTCCGGCGCCGATCCGAAACGGCATCGTCTTTGACAATGTCGGGTTCAAATATCCCGAGACCGACAATTGGGTGGTGCGCAATCTCTCCTTCACCCTGCCGGCCGGGGAGACCCTGGCGCTGGTGGGCGAGAACGGCGCTGGCAAGACCACCATCGCCAAGCTTTTGACCCGCCTCTACGACCCCAGCGAAGGACGCATCACCATTGATGGCGTCGACCTCAGGGATATGGCGCCCAATGACATTCATGCCCATGTCGGCGTGATCTTCCAGGATTTCATCCGCTACAGCTTCACCGCCCGCGACAATATCGGGGTGGGCCGCATCGAGGCACGCGAGGACCAGATGCGCATCGACACCGCCGCCGAGCAGAGCCTGGCCGACGGGGTCATAGCCAAACTGCCCAAGGGCTATGACCAGCAATTGGGGCGGTTGTTCCGCCAGGGCCGCGACCTCTCGGGCGGTGAATGGCAGAAAGTGGCCATTGCCCGCGCCTATATGCGTGACGCGGAACTCATCATTCTGGACGAGCCCACCGCCGCGCTCGACGCCAAGGCCGAGGCCGACGTTTTTGCCCGCTTCAAGGGGCTGGCGGCCGGCAAGACCGCCGTCATTATCTCCCACCGCTTCTCCACCGTGCGCATGGCCGACCGCATCCTGGTGCTCGACAATGGCGCCATTCTCGAAGCCGGCACGCATGAGCAATTGGTAGCGCTCAAGGGCCGCTATGCGGAACTCTTCGAGCTGCAGGCGGCAGGGTATCGGTAGGGCGGTACGCCCCCTCACCGTCTTGCAACTGTCACAATATATCGATAAATCTCGATATATGGATGATACAGCAATCATAGAGGCTCTCGCCGCCCTCGCCCAGCCGACGCGCCTGGCGGCCTTCCGGCTGGTGGTCGAGCACGAGCCCGACGGCCTGGCGGCCGGCGAAATCGCGCGCCGGCTCGACGTGCCACAAAACACCATGTCGACCCATTTGTCGCAGCTGGCCCGCGCCGGCCTGCTGGTGGCCGACAAGCACGGGCGCACCATCATCTATCGCGCCCAGATCGACCACATGCGTGAGGTGATGGGCTATCTCGTCAATGATTGCTGCGGCGGCCGCCCTGAACTCTGCACGCCGCTGATTGAAGACATCACCCCCTGCTGCGTTCCCGAGGAGGTTCGCCAATGACCGACGACCAGACTGACCGCGTCTACAATGTGCTCTTCCTGTGCACCGGCAATTCTGCCCGCTCCGTTCTGGGCGAGGCGATCATGAACGCTGTTCCCGGCGGCAAGTTCCGCGCCTTTTCGGCCGGCAGCCAGCCAAAGGGTGAGGTCAATCCGCTGACCCTGCATACGCTCAAGGAAATGGGCCTGCCCACCGAGGGCTATCGCTCCAAATCCTGGGATGAATTTGCCACCCCCGACGCGCCCAAGCTCGATTTCGTCTTTACCGTCTGCGACGACGCGGCCGGCGAAACCTGTCCCTTTTGGCCCGGCCAGCCCATGACCGCGCATTGGGGCGTTGCCGATCCGGCCGCCGTCGAGGGCAGCGAATTGGACAAGGTCAATGCCTTCCGCGACGCTGCCAATTATCTGCGCCGCCGCATCGAGGTCTTCACCGCCTTGCCGCTGGCCACCATCGACAAGATGTCGCTCGAGACCAAGCTCAAGGACATCGGCAAGCTCGAAGGCGCCACTGACAAGGCCACCAATGACTGATCGCCTGCGCAAGCTCACCGCCGAGGCTCTCGGCACCGGCATCCTTGTCGCCACCGTGGTCGGATCTGGCATCATGGCGCAGCGCCTGACCGGCGATATCGCCTTGGCGCTCTGGGCCAACACGGCGGCGACTGGCGCCATTCTCGTGGTGCTGATCGGCCTGTTCGGGCCGATCTCCGGAGCCCATTTCAACCCGGCCGTGACCCTGGTCATGGCCCTCAAGCGCCAATTGAGTGCTGCCGATGCCGGGCTCTATGTCGTCGCGCAGATCTGCGGCGCCATGCTGGGCACTCTTCTGGCACACCTGATGTTCGACCTGCCGCTGGTCTCGGCCTATGCCGACCCGCGCAATGGCGCCAGCCAATGGCTGAGCGAGGCCGTCGCCACATTCGGTTTGCTGCTGACCATCCTGGTGTCGCTCAAACACTCTGCCGGGCAGATTGCCCTGCGCGTCGGCCTCTACATCACCGCCGGTTACTGGTTTACCGCTTCGACCTCCTACGCCAATCCCGCCGTCACCATCGGCCGGGCGCTGACCGCAAGCTTTTCTGGTATCGGTCCCGCCGACGTGCCAGGCTTCATCATCGCCCAGATCATCGGTGCGCTTGCGGCCATGGGTCTTGCGGCCTGGCTGTTGCGCTATCCTTCGGAGCATTCAGCATGAGCGTCACCATCTACCACAACCCCGATTGCGGCACATCGCGCAATACCCTGGCCATGATCCGCGGGGTCGGCATTGAACCGAACGTCATCCTCTATCTCGAAAACCCGCCCGATCGCACCCGACTGGTCGACCTGATTAGCCGCGCCGGTCTTTCGGTCCGCGACGCCATCCGCGTCAAGGATACCCCCTATTTCGAGCTGGGCCTCGATAATCAGGACCTTTCCGACGCCGAGTTGATCGAGGCCATGCTGGCCGACCCCATCCTGATCAACCGGCCATTTGTCGAAACCGCCCATGGCGTGCGCCTCTGCCGCCCCTCCGAAGTGGTGCTCGACATCCTGCCTGAGGCACTGGGCATTCCCTTCACCAAGGAAGACGGCGAAGTGGTAATCGACGCCGATGGCAATCGCGTCTGACTGGTCAGCCACGCCGAAGCGCCCTAACTATTGGCGACCAAGCCAATGGGAAACGCCGTGCCCCTGCCAGAAGACCACCATTTGACCGTCATCGCCGAGACCTACCGCCTGCTCGGCGACCCGACGCGGCTCAAGGTGGTTCTCACCTGTCTTGAAGGCCCCATCGCGGTTGGCGACATCGCCAGGGCAACCGGCGCCAGCCAATCCCTGGTCAGCCACCATCTTCGCCTGCTCCGCGCAGCGCGTCTGGTGCGCGGCACGCGTCGCAACAAACAGGTCTTCTACGAGGTCGAAGACCACCACATCGCAAGCATGCTCACCGACATGCTCGCCCACGCCGCAGAAGAGCATGAGCCGGACGAGGACGATATCCGCGGCTGACCGCTAACCCTGCGCCGCCGGAACCTTCAAACCAGAGCGCCGTTGGCGGATAGAAAGCATATTGACATCAACATATATGAATGTATGTTCATATGTACATTAAATTGAGGAATGCGCGTGCCAGAGCATCAGCACAGTCATGACCACGGCGACCACGGACATGACCATGCCGGGCACAACCACGCGCCCAAGGTCAGTTCAGGCAATGAGCGGGCCGTGCTGATCGGCCTGTGCCTCACCGGGGGCTTCATGGTGGCCGAAGTCATCGGCGGCTATCTCTCCGGCTCGCTGGCGCTGATTGCCGATGCGGGGCACATGTTGACCGATACCGTGGCGCTATTTCTGGCCTGGCTGGGGTTTCGTCTCGGACGGCGACCACCCGATGCCCGCCGCAGCTTCGGCTATTCACGCCTGGAGGTGCTGGCCGGGATGATCAATGCACTGGCGCTCTTCGCCCTGGTCGGCTGGATTGGCTATGAGGCCGTCAATCGCTTCCTTGCCCCCGAAGAGGTGCTGGCCGGCCCCATGCTGGTGGTGGCTGTGCTCGGCCTGGTCGTAAACCTGATCGTCTTCCGCATTCTCTCCGGCGCCGATGCCGATCACGTCAATATCAAGGGCGCCCTCCTGCATGTGCTGGGCGATCTGCTCGGCTCGGTCGGCGCCATCGCCGCGGCCATTGTCATCTGGCTGACCGGCTGGATGCCCATCGACCCCATTCTGTCCGTGGTGGTGAGCCTGCTGATCCTCAAAAGCGCCTGGGCCCTGCTGACCCGCACCTTCAACATCCTGATGGAAGGCGCGCCCGATGGCGTGGACATTGACGACCTGCAGGCCGATTTGCGCTCCGCCGTCCCCGGCCTCGGCAAGGTCGGGCATCTCCATGTCTGGTCGCTCTCATCCGGGCAGGCCATGGCAACGCTCGAGATCGCCTTGGCGCCGGGGGCTGATCCCGCTGCCGTCTCCACGGCCGTCAAGCAACGGCTTCAGGAGGAACACGATATTGGCCATGCCACTGTCGAGATCGACTGGAGCGGCAGAGGTGCCCAATGTCCGGCGGCGCAGCCCTAATAGGTTGCCCTTCCGCCCGAGAGGTCGAACACGCTGGCAGTGGTGAAGCTGTTTTCGCGGCTGACCAGCCAGGCCACCATGGACGCCGCTTCCTCGACCTCCAGGAACCGCCCGCGCGGAATGCGGGAAAGCATATAGGTGATGAACTCGTCGCTCAGCGTATCAAGGATACGCGTCTTGGCGGTCGCCGGCGTTATGGCATTGACGGCAATGTCGTAGCTCGCCAGCTCCTTGCCCAGCGACTTGGTCATGCCGATGACCCCGGCCTTGGCCGCCGCATAGGCGGAGGCGGTCGGATTGCCCTCCTTGCCGGCAATCGAGGCGATATTGACGATGCGCCCGTAATTGCGCGCCTTCATGCCCGGCACCACTACGCGGTTCACATAGAAGGTGCCATTGAGGTTGACGTCGATCACGCGCCGCCAGTCTTCCGGATCATAGACGTCCAGCGTCGCATTGGTGCCGGCAATGCCCGCCGAATGCACCAGGATCGACACCGGGCCAAGCTCGGCTTCCGTCGCGGCATGGGCCTGTTCCAGCCCCGCCAGATCGGTGACATCCACGCTTTGCTCGGTTACGCCCTCGCCCAAGATTGTGACCGCCTTGTCGAGCATCTCGGCGTCGCGATCCCACAGGCAGATCCGGGCGCCTGAGGCCAGGAGCCGGCTGGCAATGGCAAGCCCCAATCCCTGGGCCCCGCCGGTGATCACGGCCACCTGTCCCACCAGGTCAATTCTGTTCATCTCTCCCTCCGGGCACGAATTTTGCCGCCGCCAACCCCGCTGCCCGGCCGGTCGCAAAGCAGGCCGTCAGCAAATAGCCGCCGGTCGGCGCCTCCCAATCCAACATTTCGCCTGCAACAAAGACGCCCGGCAAGGCCTTGAGCATGAAATGCTCGTCGACACCGTCCCACGCCACGCCGCCGGCCACCGAAATCGCCTCGGCGATCGGCCGGGGCCGTTGCACCGCCAGCGGCACCGATTTGATCGCCGCTGCCAGCGCCTCCGGCTCCAGGCTCACGACATTTGGCAGGCACTCCCGCAACAGCGCCAGCTTAACGCCATCCAACCCCGCGCCCTTGCGCAGCCGATTGGCGAAGCTGGCCTTTGCCGGTTGCCGGGCCAGGTCCCGTGCCAGTCGTTCCGCAGTGCGGCCCGGCACCAGATCGAGTTCAATCACGGCCTGGCCCGTGGTTTCGAGACTGTCGCGCAGCGCGGCGGCATGGGCATAGACAAGGCTGCCCTCGACACCCCATCGCGTCACGACAAACTCGCCGCTATGGGCGCCCGCGGCGCTGCGCGCCACGACGGATTTGACCGGTTGTCCGGCAAAGCGCTCCACCATCACATCCGACCAGTCCACCTCGAAACCGCAATTGGCGGGTCGGAACGGCGAAACTGGCACGCCGGCATCGACCAGCCATGGCACCCAGGCGGCATCCGAACCCAGTCTCGGCCAGCTGGCGCCACCCAGGGCCAGCACCACGGCGTCGAACCGCTCCACGACGCGTCCTTCGGGCGTATCGAAGACGAGGGACCTGCCTTCAAATCCTTGCCAGCGATGACGCGTCAGAATCGTCACGCCCAGGCCGTCCAGCCGGCCCAGCCAGGCCCGCAGCAAGGGTGAGGCCTTCATCACACTGGGAAACACCCGCCCCGACGAGCCCACAAAGGTTTCAACAGCCAGGCCGGCGCACCACTCCCGCACCGCCGCTGCCGGAAAGACGTCGAGCGCCTGCTGGAGCCGGCCCCGCGACAGACCATAGCGGGCATCAAAAGCAGCCTTGTCCTCGGCATGGGTGATGTTGAGGCCCGACTTACCGGCCATCAGGAGCTTGCGCCCGACGCTGGGCAGGGCCTCATAGACGCTGACGCGAGCGCCCTGCATCGCGGCCATCTCGGCTGCCATCAATCCTGCGGGTCCGCCCCCAATCACTGCAATCCGGTTCACGGATATCCCCACACGGTGCCGCTCGTCGTCAGCACACTGCTAACCAATCGCGCAAGCCATTGCCACGACCCAATTGTTGTTAAGCTTCATCTAATGGCGCCGCACCTATCCTTCCTGCAATTCAGGCGGGGGCCAGAAGCAAATGCGATTGCTGATCGTCGATGACAGCCGGTCCAGTCTTGCGCTGATCGGCAGCATCGTCAAAGAAGCGGTGATGGGCGAGGTTGAGCTATGCCTTAACCCGTTGCAGGCGCTCGAATGGTGCCAGACCCAGCAATATGACCTGATCATCGTCGACCACATCATGCCCGAAATGGATGGGGTGGCCTTCACCGCCGCCCTGCGCTCGCGCCCATCCTACCGCATTGTCCCGGTGGTCATGGTGACCTCCGACCATGACAAATCCGTGCGCATCGAGGCCATCAAGGCGGGGGCCACCGACTTCCTGCACAAACCCTTCGACCCCATCGAGCTGCAGGCCCGCGTCGCCAATCTCCTGGCGCTGCGCCAGGCCCAGGTGGAACTGGCCGATCGTGCCCAATGGCTGACCCGCGAGGTAGAGCGAGCCACCGCCCACCTGCTGGCGCGCGAAGAGGAGATTATCTACCGCCTCGCCCGGGCCATCGAATATCGCGACGGTGATACCGGCGAGCATGTCTCGCGCGTCGCCATGATCAGCCAGTTGATCGGTGAAGGTATCGGCCTGCCGCCCGAGCGCTGCCGCATGATCTATCTGGCGGCTCCCCTGCACGATATCGGCAAGATCGGCATTGCCGATGCCATTTTGTCCAAACCCGGCCGCCTCACCGACGAAGAAATGGCCATCATGCGCGAGCATGTCACCATTGGCGCACGCATTCTGGAACGCGGCGGCTCCGACCTCATCCGGGTCGCCGAACTGATCGCCCAGAGCCACCATGAAAAGTGGGACGGTACTGGCTATCCAGACCGGCTGTCTGGCAACGACATCCCCGTAGAAGCGCGGATCGTCGCCATCGCAGACGTCTTCGACGCCCTGTGCTCGGAACGTCCCTACAAGCCGGCCTGGCCCATCGAAAAGGCCTATGCCGAGATCATCCGCTGCAGCGGCACGCATTTTGATCCGCAATGCGTCGCGGCCTTCCGCACCAAATGGCCCGAGATCAGCGCCATCATGCAGCCGGATGAACCCGTGCAAGCCGTCGGCTTCTAATACTTCGACTCTGCGGTCGACCGCGCGCATAGCCATTGCGGCCCCGCGCCCCCGGCGCAACCAGAGTTCAACCGCCCGCCAACGCCACCGGACAAGTGAATCAATCTCCGCATGTGGCGATTGTCTTGTGAATCGACTCTGAGTCAAACGGCTTCGATTCAAATCGACTCAGCGACGCATTCAGTCGATTCTCAGCGAAAGAGTACATCTGGCTTTGTTAATACGGTTACTTCAGAAAGTAATACTTTGTATCGGTGTTCAAATTTTTCAGAACAGTGAAAACAGTAACCATCGGTTAAGCCAAGCCTGTAAGTATACCTATAAGCCGGATGGGAATACGGCGAGCAGATTGGCAATAGTAATAGCATAGCGGAACCAGCGACGTCCCAATCCACTTCGCCTACCGACTTCCCCCTTAGTCCTTTGCGGTAGAGAGACAGAATGTCATCAACTTCAAGCTTCGTCCGGTCATGGCCATGACCGAAGAACCTATCCACACGCTCGTATTGTCGGGCGACGCAGGCATCAAGTCCGCCCAGGACGTAGCGACGACCCTGCGCGAGGCCATCGAAAACCACGCCCGGATTGCCGTCGACACGCAGACCATGTCGGCAGCCGATGTCACGACCGTACAGACCTTGCTGTCGGCAGCCACGGCGGCCGCCGCTCGGGGTGGACAATTGGCCATGCTTGCCCCTCTGGGCCCGCCGCTGACGGCGGTGCTGGAGCAGGCCGGTTTCCTCGCCCCGGACCAGACGCATGCGAGCTTCTGGGCGCCCATTTCAGAACAGCCAGCAGGACACTGAGCATGACCAAGACCATTCTGACGATCGACGACAGCGCCTCCATCCGCCAGATGGTCGCCATGACCCTGACCGGCGCCGGTCTGGATGTGCTCGAGGCCGGCAACGGCCAGGAAGGCTATGAGGTCGCGACCGCCAATACGGTCCATGCCGTGCTGACCGACCTCAATATGCCCGTGCTCAACGGCATCGAGTTCATCAAGAAATATCGCCAGCACCCCTCTTCCAAGGGCATCCCGATCATTCTTTTGACCACCGAGTCCGACGAGGACCTGAAGCGCCAGGCCAAGGAAGCTGGCGCCACCGGCTGGATCGTCAAGCCCTTCAAGCAGGACCAATTGCTGGCCATCATCAAGAAGGTGACGGGCGCATGAACATATCCGATCCGACCGAAACCTTTCGCCAGGAGGCGCGCGAGCTGCTCGAACAGCTCGAGGCCGGACTGCTCGACCTCGAGCAGGACCCCGCCAATGCCGACCTGATCAACTCCACTTTTCGCGCCCTGCATACCATCAAGGGCTCGGGCGCCATGTTCGGCTTCACCGCGGTGGCCGAATTCGTGCACGAGTTCGAAACCACCTTCGACCAGGTGCGCAAGGGACAGACCGCCGCCAATGCTGCCCTGATCGGCGTGGCCCTGGATGCCAAGGACCATATCCACCGGCTGATCGAGTCTCCTGAGGACGACATCGGCGGCGGCGAAGACATCCTGGCCAATCTGCGCGCCGCCATCGCCGGCGAAGGCAATGCAAGCAAGGCGCCGGCAAAGGGCAAGGCCAAGACCGAAAAGCCCAAGGAGAAACCGGCAGAGGTCAAAACGACAACTGTCTGGCGGCTTGAGTTCTACTTGCCCTCCGACGCGCTCATCTACGGCACCAATCCGGTGCTGCTGCTGGAGGAGCTGGCTGAAATCGGGCCGGTCAAGATAACCGCGCTTACGGGTCGCATTCCCGATCTTGCAACGCTCGACCCCGAGACACCCCATATCGGTTGGCGCGTCGATATCGAAGCCGCCGACCCCACAGCGGCAATTGATGACGTGTTCCTGTTCCTGCGCGACAATATGGAACTGACGCTCACGCGGCTGGATGAGAGCACCGCAGCCCCGGCCGAGCCCGCCACAGATGCGGACGCCGATCCTCAACCCAACGCGGCGGAAGCATCAGCGCCCGCGCCAGTCGAACCCGAGCCCAGCGCCGGCATTCTCGCGGCTCAGTCCCCGACCCCCAAGCCCAAGCCGGCTGCCGGGGCCGACACCGCCGACCGGGCCGCAGCCTCCTCCCTGCGTGTCCCGGCCGAGCGGCTGGACGAGCTGATGGACCGCGTCGGCGAATTGGTGATCGCCCAGGCGCGACTGAGCCAGATTGCCGGTTTGAGTTCGGACACCGCGCTCAAGACTGTCGCCGAGGAACTTGAACGGCTGTCCTCGGGGCTGCGCGATACCACAATGGGCATCCGCATGGTGCCCATCGGCACCCTGTTCAGCCGCTTCCGGCGCCTCGTGCATGATCTGTCCGGCGAACTGGGCAAGCCCATCGAGTTCATTACCTCGGGCGAAGACACCGAGCTGGACAAGACCATGATCGAGCGCCTGGCCGATCCGCTCGTGCATCTCATCCGCAACTCGGTCGACCATGGCCTGGAAAGCGCCGAGAAACGCGTCGCGGCCGGCAAGCCAGCCAAGGGCATCGTGCGCCTCTCCGCCGTCTATTCCGGCGCGGAAGTGGCCATCTCGGTCAGTGACGATGGAGCTGGCCTCAACATCGCTCGCATTCGCGCCAAGGCCGAAGAAAATGGGCTCATAACGCCCGACGCCAAGCTGACAGACCAGGAACTGCATCACCTGATCTTCGCGCCTGGCTTCTCCACCGCCAAGGAAGTGACCTCCCTTTCCGGCCGTGGGGTAGGCATGGACGTGGTCAAGCGAACCATCGACGGGTTGCGTGGCACCATCGATGTAACCAGCAAGCCCGGCGAGGGCTCGACCATGACCCTCCGCCTGCCCCTGACCCTGGCCATCATCGACGGCATGCTCGTGCGGGTTGGCAATGGGCGCTACACCATTCCGCTGGCCGCAGTGGAAGAATGCGTGGAGCTTCCAGAGGGCATTGAGGCCCACGCCAAGGGCCGCAACTTCCTCGATATTCGCGGGGCCCTGGTGCCCTACCTCAGGCTGCGCGAAGTCTTTGGCACCACTGCCGAACCCGAACCGCACCAGAAGGTGGTGATCGTCTCCTCCGGCGAAGGCCGGGTGGGCCTGGTGGTCGACCAGATCATCGGCAACAACCAGACGGTCATCAAGCAGCTATCCAAACTGCATTCGGGCATCAAGTCCTTCTCGGGCGCCACAATCCTGGGTGACGGCTCCGTCGCGCTGATCCTGGACACCGCCCATCTGGTGGCTGCCGGCCAATCCTATGTCGATCGCAACATCACCGGGAGGGCCGCATGAGCGACGCCCAGGATCACCAGCCAGCGTCGATGACGGCGCTGACCATTCGACTCGACGATGAACTCTTCGCCGTAGAGGCGGGACGGGTGCGCGAAATTCTCGACCTCGTTCCCATCACCGAAGTGCCCAATGCGCCCGATTTCGTGGGAGGGCTGATCAATGTGCGCGGCCGCGTCGTGCCCCTGGCCGATCTGCGCGTCATGTTCGGCATGAACCGGCCCGAGCCGGACGAGGACACGCGCATCGTCGTGATGGAAGTCGATATGGATGGCGAGCCCACCATTGCCGGCATCCTCGCCGACAAGGTGCATGATGTCACCGACATCGAAGCAGCCTCCATCGAGGAGGCCCCCAAGGTCGGCATGCGCTGGCGCCCCGAATTCATCAGGGGCATCGGCAAGCGCAATGGCGGCTTCATCATCATTCCCAATATGGAACGCATTTTCGAAACACCGGGCGCAAGAACCGCGCCCGCAGCATCTTCAGAAGAAAGGTCTGCATTGTGAGACTGACTATTAAAACCAAGCTGGCGGCCGTCTTCGGCGTTGTCGTCGCGCTGTCTGCGGGGAGCATGTTCATCGCCCTGCAGAACCTGGGCACGATCAACCACGAGCTCGAGGCCATTGTTGAGGTGCGCTCGGCCAATTTGATCCGCTCGGCCCAGATGCAGACCAGCCTGGAAAGCCTGGGATCGCGCGTGCGTGCCCAGATCATCTCCAAGGACGCGGCGGAAAAGGAAAGCTACGTCGCAAAGCTCCGCGAAGACTATGACGAGATGGTCGAAGGGCATGCCTTCCTTGATGCCAACGCCCAGGATCCTGCGGTCCGCGAGCAACTGCCGGACTTCATCGTCAAGGTGAACGAGCTTTACGCCGCCGTGCTGCGAGGCCAGGAACATACCCTCAAGAACTCCGACGCCACTGCCCTTGCCATCAGCCGCAGCGAAGGCAGCGGTTCGCTCGGCGTGTTCGAGGAAACCATGGCCAATCTGCGCGCTTCCTTGCAGCGCAAGGTCGATGCCGGCGATCTCTCGGCCTTCCCCGCCTACCAGGCGGCAACCGAGATGTTCCTGACCGGTACCGACATGTTCCGCCAGCAGCGCAACGTCCTGCTCGCGGCCTCGCAGGATCGGGAACTGCAGGAAAAGTGGTATGCAGACTATCTGACCGGCGTTGCCGCCAATGCCGAGCGCCTGCCGGAACTGCAGCGCACCATGCCGGTCTCGGACACCTCGCTCTACAACGCGGCCCGCGCCGCTTATGACGACATGGTTGCGGCCATGGACAAGGCCGTCGCCGTGTCGATGGAGAACGGCGACTATTTCGCGCTTCAGGAAATGGGCACGGTCAATACCCTGCGTCGTGAGGCCAATGACATCCTCCAGATGATCATCGACCGCAACGAAGCGATCATGGACGAAGCCAAGGTTCAGGCCGAGGCGCTGTACCAGAATTCGATGATGCTGCTGATCGGCCTGCTCATCGGATCCGCGCTCATTGCGCTGGTTGCTGCCACCTGGATCGTCATGACCATCTCCCGCGCCCTCTCCAGCGCCGTCCGGCTGGCCGACGAAGTGGCCGGTGGCAATCTCTCGGCCACGGCCCAGGTCAAGGGCGACGATGAAGTCACCGACCTCATCAAGACCCTCAACGCCATGACCGCCAAGCTGCGTGAAGTGGTGACCGAAGTGACCGCCGCCACCCGCAATGTCGCCGCTGGCAGCCAGGAAATGTCGGCCACTGCCGAACAGCTGAGCCAAGGCGCCACCGAACAGGCCTCCTCGACCGAAGAAGCCTCCGCCTCGATGGAAGAGATGGCCGCCACCATCAAGCAGTCTGCTGACAATGCCAGCCAGACCGAGAAGATCGCCCGCCAGTCTGCTGCCGACGCGATTGCCTCGGGCGAGGCCGTCAACAACGCCGTCTCGGCCATGCAGACCATCGCCGAAAAGATCATGGTGGTGCAGGAAATCGCCCGCCAGACCGATCTGCTCGCCCTCAACGCTGCAGTGGAAGCCGCCCGGGCTGGCGAACATGGCCGCGGCTTTGCCGTTGTGGCTTCCGAAGTGCGCAAGCTGGCCGAACGCAGCCAGGCTGCCGCCGCGGAAATCTCGACCCTCTCGGGCACCACGGTCAAGGCCGCCCAGTCGGCCGGGGAAATGCTCGGCAAGCTGGTACCCGACATCCAGCGCACCGCCGAACTGGTGGAGGAAATCTCCGCCGGCTCGCGGGAGCAGAATGCCGGTGCCGCCCAGATCAACACCGCCATTCAGCAGCTCGACAAGGTGACCCAGCAGAACACCTCGGCTGCCGAGGAGATGTCGGCCACCTCCGAGGAGCTGGCCAGCCAGGCCGAACAGCTCCAGGCCGCCATCAGCTACTTCCGCATCGATGCCTCGAGCCTCTCCATGCCCGCCAATGAAACGGCCGGCCAGCCGGACCTCAAGTCCCAAATTCTGGCTCGGGCGCCGCATATGGCACCCAAGCCGGGCAAACCCGGCAAGTCCAAGAGCCGGGTCGGCTCAAATGGCGGCTTTGACCTCGATATGGGCGATGCCGGCGACGATCTCGACGAAGACTTCACCCGCCGCGGAGCTGCCTGAGCCCTGCACCGCACCCCACAGCCGGTCGCCATGAAGGCGGCCGGCTTCCCCAAACCAGAAGGTTGATACAATGAGCACTCGCGTACGCCGTCCGCTATTCCGCTCTATTGCGGCCAAGATCCTCGCCATTCAATTGGCGTCCAGCATCGCCATCGCCGGCATTGTCGGCGGCGTCGGCTATTTTGGCATGAGCAGCATGGCTGACTCCATGACCTCCATCTACGACGACCGCGTCGTTCCCCTGGAGCAGCTCAAGCAGATCTCGGACGCCTATGCCATCAAGGTGGTCGATACGGCGTACAAGCTCAAAGATGGCTCGATCGACTGGAGCCAGGCAGCGCTGAACGTCCAGAGTGCCACAGAATCAATCGACGAACACTGGAACGAGTTTCTGGGCACGCACCTCACCGCGCGCGAAACCGAAATCGTGGAATCGGTGAAAGCCACCATGGTCGGCGCCGACGCGGCGGTCGAGGACCTCAATGCCATCCTCCGGACACGCAACGCCACCGCCCTGGACCAGTTCATCGCCACCGCCATGTTCCCGGCGATCGACCCCACAACCGAGGCGCTGTCCGAACTTACGCACTACCAGCTCGAAGCGGCTCAGCAATTGCGCAGCGAGGGTGCCGCGCTGTTCAACACCCTCAACTGGCTGATCATCGGCACCAGCATTCTGGTCACCGCCATCGCCATCGGCGTGGTGGTGCTGGTGACCAATGGCATCAAGCGCAACCTGGCCTCGGCCATCAACCTCGCCAATTCCGTGGCGCTGGGAGACGTCAACGCCACCGCAACCGTGACATCGGCCGATGAGGTCAAGGACCTCGTTGATGCACTCAACGCCATGACCGCCAATCTGCGCGCCACCGCCACCATTGCCGACCAGATCGCCGATGGCGATCTGACCGTGCATGTCGAGCCGCTATCGGACAAGGACATGCTGGGCATCGCGCTTCAGCGCATGGTGGTCAAGCTCAGCGAAGTGGTTGGCGATGCCATTGCCGCAGCCCGCAACGTCGCCGGCGGCTCCCAGGAAATGTCGGCCACCGCCGAACAGCTGAGCCAGGGCGCCACCGAACAAGCCTCCTCTACCGAAGAAGCCTCCGCCTCGATGGAAGAGATGGCCGCCACCATCAAGCAGTCGGCCGACAATGCTTCGCAGACCGAAAAGATCGCCCGCCAGTCTGCTGCCGACGCGATTGCCTCCGGCGAGGCCGTCAACAACGCCGTCGAAGCCATGCAGACCATCGCCGAAAAGATCATGGTGGTGCAGGAAATCGCCCGCCAGACCGACCTGCTCGCCCTCAACGCTGCGGTGGAAGCCGCCCGGGCCGGCGAACATGGCCGCGGCTTTGCCGTTGTGGCTTCCGAAGTGCGCAAGCTGGCCGAACGCAGCCAGGCTGCCGCCGCCGAGATTTCGACCCTTTCGGGCACCACGGTCAAGGCCGCCCAGTCGGCCGGGGAAATGCTCGGCAAGCTGGTACCCGACATCCAGCGCACCGCCGAACTGGTGGAAGAAATCTCCGCCGGCTCCCGGGAACAGAATGCCGGTGCCGCCCAGATCAACACGGCCATTCAGCAGCTCGACAAGGTGACCCAGCAGAATACCTCGGCGGCAGAACAGATGTCGGCTACCTCCGAGGAACTCGCCAGCCAGGCCGAACAGCTCCAGGCCGCCATCAGCTACTTCCGCATCAACGGCGACAAGGCCCGCCAGCCCACAGCCCCGGCAGCCCCTGCCCCAGACCTCCGGGAGGCCGTTTTGGCCAAGGCACCACACATGAAGAAAAGCAAGCCCGCCCGCGCTCGTACCGCCAAGGAAAATAGTGGTGGTGGCGGCGGTTTCGACATCGCCCTGGACGAGGGGCCGGATGAACTGGACGCCGACTTCACGCGCCGCGGAGCGGCATAGGAACACGCTATGGCTGAGCTGAACCAATATGTCACTTTGGGTGTCGCCGACGAACTGTTCGCGGCGCCCGTCACCAAGGTGCAGGAAATCCTGGACATGCGGCCCATCGCCCGCCTGCCCAGGGCACCCGGCAATCTTCTGGGCATGATCGATGTGCGGGGCGAAGGGGTGCCGGTGCTCGACCTGCGCCAGACCCTCGGGATCGAGCCGGCGCCTGACACCGAGAACACGCGCATCGTGGTGCTTTCGGTCTCCGGGCCGGATGGCCTCCTGACCGTGGGCCTGAGGGCCGATCGGGTCTTTGAGGTCACGGTGCTCGATAGCGAGACCCTTGATCCGCCGCCCAGCGTCAGCGCGAGCTGGAGCGGTCACTGCATCCAGGGCATCGGGCGCCGCAATGGCCGCTTCGTTACCGTACTCGATCTCGACCGGCTGCTGGCCGACGCAGCCCATCTGGGCCACGCCGCCTGATACCGCACCCGGCCGGAATTGCCCGGCCAGTGTCCATGCCTGGGAGTTTCCCCTTTGTCTGCCTTTGCGACCACCGCCTCGACCGACGATCATGACGACCACCTGGATATGCGCGATTTCCAGCGCATCGCCACGCTGATCGGCAAGGAAGTCGGCATCCGTCTGCCGCCCGCCAAACGGCTGATGGTGGAAGGCCGGCTCCGCCGGCGGCTAAGGCACCTGCAGCTGGAAACCTTTGCCGACTACGGCGACTACCTGTTCCGCAAGGACGGACTCGAACGGGAACTGCCCTTCCTGATCAACGCCGTGACCACCAACAAGACCGACTTTTTCCGCGAGCCCGAGCATTTCGAATGCATGGAGAAGGTGCTGGTGCCGCAATTGTTGTCCCAGCGCGGCGAGCGCGCGCCAATTCTCAAGGTTTGGAGCGCGGCCAGCTCCACCGGCGCCGAGGCCTACACCATTGCCATGGTGCTGGCCGACATGATTGCGGCGAAGCGCAATTTCCGCTTCGCCGTATTGGGCACAGACATTTCCACCGATGTGTTGGAAACCGGCCGCCGGGCGGTCTACCCCGCAGAGCTCGTCGCCCCGGTGCCGCCGGGCATGCAGTCGCGCTATCTCATGCATGCGCGCCGGCCCTCTGCCCGTCCCGAAGTGCGCATCGTGCCCGAATTGCGCCGTACGGTCCGCTTCGAGCGGCTGAACCTGATGGACCCCGCCTATCCCTTTGATCGGGATGTCGACATCATCTTCCTGCGCAATGTGCTCATCTATTTCGACAAACAGGACCAGGCCGCCGTCATCACCCGGCTGGTCGGCCACTTGCGTCCCGGCGGTTATCTTCTTCTTGGGCATTCTGAGTCCATGATCGGCACGTCGATCACCATGCGTCAGATCGCACCTGCCGTATTTCAGAAGGTCTGAGGCCTGACCATGCGTTCGAAAATCCGCGTCCTGATCGTCGATGACAGCGCGTCGGTCCGCACCACCCTGTCCGATATCATTTCGGCCGACCCCGAGCTGGAGGTCATGGCGACTGCCGCCGATCCCTATGTCGCCGTGGAGCGCATTCGCCAGGAAGTGCCCGATGTCATCTTTCTCGACATCGAGCTGCCGCGCATGGATGGCATCACCTTTCTCAAGAAGATCATGGCGCAGCGCCCCATCCCGGTGGTGATCTGTTCAAGTCTGGCCCAGGACGGGTCCGACGCCTTCATGCAGGCGCTTGAGGCTGGCGCCGTCGATGTGGTCGCCAAGCCCAGGGTCGACACGGCCCAGTTCCTGCAGGAATCGCGCATGCGCATCTGCGACGCTGCCAAGGCCGCCGCCCATGCCAAGATGGGGGGCATTGCCAAGGCTTCGCCGGCCCTGCGGGTTCCCGCGCCGGACGTCAAGGTCGAGGCCAAGCTGACCGCCGACGCGGTTATTCCACCAATCTCCGAAGCGCGCCGTCAAACCCTCATCGCTCGCCTGCCCGCTACAGATCCGATCGTGGCGATCGGCGCCTCCACGGGGGGGACTGAGGCCCTGCGTGAAGTGCTCGAGGCGCTGCCGGCGGGCTGCCCGCCCATTCTGATCGTCCAGCACATGCCGGAGAAATTCACCACCGCCTTCGCCCGCAGGTTGGACATGAGCTGCGCTGTTGAAGTCAAGGAGGCCCAGGATGGCGACTTGGTGCAGCGCGGCAAGGTGCTGATCGCCCCCGGCAATCTGCACATGCTGCTGGTCCGCAATGGGCCACGCTACACTGTCAGGATTGAAGAAGGGCCGCATGTCTCGCGCCACCGGCCCTCGGTCGATGTGCTGTTCCGTTCCACCGCCCAGGCCGCAGGCCGAAACGCCATGGGCATCCTGTTGACCGGCATGGGTGACGATGGCGCGCGTGGTCTGCTCGAAATGCGCCAGATGGGCAGCCCGACCATCGCCCAGGACGAAGCCAGCTGCGTCGTGTTCGGCATGCCGAAAGAGGCGATCCAGCGCGGTGCGGCCGGCAAGATACTGCCTCTGTCCAAAGTCGCCGCTGAAATCCTCGCACATGGCGCTGCAACCGGAGCAAGCAAGTGACCCGTTCCGCCGATACCAAGGCCATCCGCCGGCTCGCCGATGACCTGGCGGGTCCCCGTCAGAATATCGAGACGGCCTTCGTCTCCGTCGGCGCGCGCCTGACCGAAGGGGCCGCCCTGCTCAATACGCTGGGCAAGCTGTTTGAGGCCTTGCCCGAGGCGCTAGGCGGCCCGCAGGCCGCAGAGGCCAGCGCGCATTTGAACGCTGTGGCCAAGCGGGCCCAGGCGCTGGCGGACACCTTCGCGCAGGAAAAGGCCGATCTGGCCAGGCTGGTGGACGTGGTGGGCGCCGCCAATGCGCCAATCGCCGACCTTAAGCGGGCCGTCAAAATGATGGGGATCGTTTCGGTCAATGCGCGGGTTACCGCCGCGGGCATTGTCGGGGACAGCGACGATTTCGACGTCTTCACCACCGATATTGCGACCCTCTCCGACTCGGCCAGCCGGACCATCCAGGACTTTGCCCAGGTCTACCGCCAGCTCACCACGGAAGTGGATCGCGCGGCCAGCCAGCGGGCCCGCTTCGAAGGCGCCCATGCCAACACCTTGACCCATCTGGGGCACAGTCTCGCCGATACCCTGTCCGCCCTGGACCAGCAGCGCGCCGCCGCCCTGGAGAGCAGTGCCGAAACCGGCCGAGTGTCCCGCCAGATCGTCGGCCGCATCGGCAGCGCTGTGATGTCGCTTCAGGTCGGGGATGCGACCCGCCAGCGCATCGAACATGTCGAACAGGCCCTGGCGACGCTTGCCGATCTGCTCGATGGTCAGGAAGCCTTTGGGCAGACGTTGCCCGCTGACCTGTACGGCTCGGCCACCGCAGCCCTTGCCGACCTGCAGCAGCGGCAGATCGCCAACACGGCAGAAAGCTTCTCTCATGATGTGGAGCAGGCCGAAGCGGACCTTTCCGCCCTGGCCTCGGATGCCGGCAGCATCATGGCGCGCGCCCGCGATTTCCAGGGCGGGGAGGCCGGCAAGAGCTCTGCCATCACCAGCCTCAGCACCCAATTGCGGGCCGCCGTCACCATTCTGGCCGATTTCGAGACCGAGCGCGCCAAGCTTGAGGCGGTGGCGGGGGCCGTGAAGGAAACGGTCGGCAGGCTGCTCCAGCATGTCGAAGCCGTACAGGAGATCGAGGCCAATATGCGCCTGGTCAGCCTCAATGCCGCCGTGCGCTGCGCCCAGCTTGGACCACGCGGGGCCTCATTGACAGTGATTGCCACGCAATTGCGCGAGCTGACCACAGAGACCGTTATCGCCGCCGAAGCCGCCATGGCGCGGCTCGATGAATCCTCGGCCCTTGCCGGATCATTCGGCAGGGCCTCGGATCAGGGCGCCGGGCAGATCGGGGAATTGGAGGTCCAGGCCAATCTGGCCCTCGATATTCTGGCCAAGCTGGACGACAGCCTGGGCGCCGCGCTCAAGCGTCTCAACACCGACGGCCCCAAGGTTATCGGCTTGCTCAAGGACGCCGCCCGGGGTCTTGCCGGCCAGTCGGCCATGGCCGAAACGCTGGCCGACATCGCTATCGTCGTGGCCGCCCTCAGCGCCGATCCGCAGCCGGAACCCTTGCCCCAGGAACTGAGCCTGATCCTCGCCAGTCTGCGCAAGGCCTACACCATGGAGGCCGAGCGGCAGATCCACGATAGACTGTTTCCCGCTGCCGCAAGCGTCCCCAGCGCTGTCGAACAGGAAGAGGCAGAGGACGACCTTGCCGCCTTCATGCTCTGAGCGGATCGTTGCCAATGGGTCCTAGATTTCGATCATCGCCTTGACGACCCGGCTCCTGTCCTTGGCCCATAGCGGCAGGTCGGTGACGGCCGCTGCCATGGTGGTGCGGTGGGTGATCCAGTCTTCGGCTCTCACATGCCCCGCCTTGATGGCGGCAATGACCTGTTCGAAATCGGCATCGATGGCATTGCGGCTGCCCAGCAAGGTCATCTCCTTGCGATGGAAATCGGCATCGACAAAGGTGATGTCACCCTTGACCACGCTCACCAGGCAATAGCGCCCACCATGGGCCACGAAGCGGAATCCCGCCTCGATGGACGCCCGGCTTCCCGTAGCGTCGAACACCGCGTCGAAGCCCTCACTCGTCTCCGCATCGAGAGCACCAATCTCGGAGGCGAGCATCATGCGGCATTCCGGAATGAGCTTCTGTGCCATGTCGAGCCGTGCCTGATCCCGATCGGTCAGCGTCACCGCCGCCCCGGTCAGGGCTGCAAATCGGGCAACACCCAGGCCGATGGGTCCGGCCCCGACCACCAGCACAGTGTCCTCCTGGCCGACCCCGGAACGACGAACGGCATGGGCCCCGATGGCGAGGAATTCCACCATGGCGCATTCGTCGGCCGACAGACCTTGCGAGGGCACGAGATTGCGCGCAGGCATCACCAGTTCCTTGGCCATGCCGCCATCCCGGTGTACGCCCAGCACCCCGATGCGCGTGCAGCAATTGGGCTTGCCCTTGCGGCAGGCAACACAACTGCCGCAGGCCACATAGGGATTGACCACATAGGTCTCGCCAATCGCGATGCCGCTGTCTGCAGGCGCCTTCAGAACCTTGACAGCCAGTTCGTGCCCCATCACCCGGGGATAGCTGAGGAAGGGCTGATTGCCTTCGAAGATGTGGTAGTCGGTCCCGCAAATACCTGAGCGGAGCGGCGCAACCAGTACGTCATCGGGCCCGGGCGTGAGCCGGGCACGTTCCTCAATGGCGATATGGCCAGGCTCTGTGACGACCAGGGCTGAAACGGTATTCATGGGGTTCACTTTCATCGCGGCGGGCGAACTAACATGTTACCGATACTTCTTCATGGGCCTCGACTGCAAGTGTTTGACTCCCCTGCCCCCAATGAACAGTGACGGTCTGGGCGCGCGAAGAGCGCAATTTGACCTGCACGGGCCGGCCATTGCGCCAGGTGAAATCGAGTTCCAACCCGCCCCGAACCCGCACGCCCGCAAGCGCGCCTTGCGGCCAGGCGGAAGGCAGAGCCGGCAGCAAAGTGACCTCGCTGGGCCGCGACTGCACCAACATTTCCAGAATGCCTGCCGCGCCGCCGAAATTGCCATCGATCTGGAATGGCGGATGCGCGTCGAACAGGTTGGGATAGCTGCGCTTGGGGTGCAGAAGCAGGGCCAGCACATCATGGGCATGATCGCCGTCCCTGAGCCGTGCCCACAGATTGATGCGCCAGCCGATGCCCCATCCGGTCGCATCATCGCCACGGATTTCCAGCGATTTGCGTGCCGCTGCCATCAGGTCCGGGGTATCGGTACCGATCTGCAGGCTGGGATAGAGCCCGTAGAGGTGGGAGACATGCCGGTGATGGATCTCCGGGACATCCATGTCCCAGTCTTCCATCCACTCTTGTAGCTGCCCTGCCCTGCCGATCCGGTCCGGCAACAATCGTGCCCGCGCCGCCTTCGCCTCGGATGTCAGCATTCCCTCCACCCCCAACCGGGTGCAAACCCCGGCATAGGCGTCGAACAGATCACGCAGGATCTGGTTGTCCATGGTCGGCCCGGCACAGAGTGCTGCGCCATGCGGATGAATATTCTCCGGGGAAATGGACGGTACCGTGACCAGATGGTCGCTATCGGGCAGTGGCTGGAGGATGTCGAGAATGAACTGCACCGATCCTTCGATCAGCGGCAGGAGGCGGCGCAGCAGCGGCTCGGGATAGCCGGCATAGGCCGCGTGATCGAACAATTGCGCGCATAGCCAGGCACCGCCGGTCGGCCACAGGCCCCATTCGGCGCCATCGACCGGCCCGGAGGCGCGCCAGAGATCGGTATTGTGGTGCAGCACCCAACCACGTGCGCCATAATGCGCCTTGGCCATCTCGGCACCGGTGACACTTAGATCTTCCACAAGCGAGATCAGGGGCTCGAAGCATTCGGCCAGATTGGCTGGGTCGGGCAGCCAATAGTTCATCTCGAGATTGATGTTGGAGGTATATTTGCTGCCCCAGGGCGGCCGTGTTTCCCGGTTCCAGATGCCCTGCAGGTTCGCCGGCTGCCCGCCCGGTCGGCTGGACGACAGCATCAAATAGCGGCCATATTGCAAGTATAGCGCCGCCAGCGCCGGGTCCCCGCCATCTGCGAAACGGGCAATACGCTCATTGGTCGGCAAGTCGTCCCGCCCCTCGCCCAGATCGATCCCAAGGCGGCCGAACTGGCGCTGGTGCCGGGCGACGTGATCCGCCCTGAGCTGAGCGTAGTCCTTGCCAGCGATGGCGTCCCGCCGCGCCGCCAATAGCGCCTCGGGGTCCCCCGACACATCATCGAAGCGGCGGAAGGATGTGGCGGCATCAACGATCAGCGTTGCAGCCGCCGCACCCTCAACAACAAGCCGCCGCCCGCGCCGCTTTGCGACACCACCTTCGACACGCAGTTCCACACCGATTCCGAGTGTCAGCCGTCCCTCAATGCCGTTGAGACCGGAATTGGTGCCGAAATAATGCAGTCTGGCGGCATCGCCCTCCCGCCAATTGCCCGGCTGCGGACTATCGAGCCAGACCTCAAAGGTCAGCGCCTCGTGTCGATTGGCGCTGAGCCGGGTAACCAGCACATCGTCCGCGGCGGACGCAAAGCTTTCCCGTTGTACAATGGCAGCGTTCTCGCCCAGACCCCAGCCGAGCAGGCTATAGCTCGTGGTTGCCACGGCCTCGGCCAGGTTCAGGCTGCGCCTGTATGTGCCGGGCGTTGCCTCGTGCCGGAACTCGATGAACAGATTACCTGCCGGCTGATAGGTCATCTGCGTCAAGGGGACGGCCATCGCCGTCTGGTCGGCCAGCGCCTGCGCCTCGGCATAGCGGCCGGCCAGGATCAGTTCCCGCACCTTGGGCAGGTTGGGCAGTGCCTGGCGATTGATGGGCTGATAGGGCCCGCCGCTCCATAGCGTGGCCTCGTTGAACTGTATTTCCTCCCGGCCGACGCCTCCAAAGACCATTGCCCCCAACCGGCCATTACCCACCGGCAAGGCCTCGGTCCATTCCGTCGCAGCACTGCGGTACCACAATTCAAGATTCTTCATTCAATTGGACTTTCAGGATGGTCAGCTTGTTGCAAAATGCTCAGGTCCTGGGATTTCCAGCAGAACCCCTCAACGTGATATTGGCGTCGATGCGCAAGGTTCGCCTTCCGGCCGGCAATCCCATTTCCAGGCGATCGAGCAGGGTCGAGGCGATGGTATCGGCAAGCTGCTCAAGGGGCTGGCCTGCGGCGGTGATGCCGGCGGGGTGGATTGTCCAGGCCGGCACATCGTCGAAACTGACCAGCGACAGATCGCCCGGCACGTCGAGCTTCTGCTCGCGCAACCAGCGCAAGGCCCCCATGGTCATGTTGTAATTGGCGCTGAACACCGCCGTTGGCGGCTCGGGCAGGGCCAAAAGGTCGCGCATGGCGGCATAGCCTCCCGCTTCCGTCCAGTAGCCGGCACGGACATACTCTTCCCGCCGCGGCAGGCGCTGCACCTCAAGCGCATCCTGATAGCCCATGAGGCGTTCCCTGCCGGCGGAATCCTCGTCACGACCGGCAATGGTGGCAACGCGGCTATGCCCCAGTTCCGCCAGATAGGAGACCAGCCGCTCACTGGACCCACGATTATTGGTGAAGACACGGTCTGCCGAGAGGCCGGGAATGTCATTGTCGTAGAGCACCACAGACAGGCCATCGGCGACGTGGCGCTCCAGTATCGGAGCGGCGACGGCAAGCCCATCCATGACCACGGCTTCCACCCTGTGGCCAGCGAAGAACTCGAGGCCCTCCGCAATGGTGCGCTCTTCCTGGTCATGGCAGAAACACATCACGGCCAATCCCCGCGGACGCAGCCGCCGGCCGAGTTGGTCGAGCAGTCCGGCATGGAACTCGGTCAGAGCCGGCACCATCATGCCCACCACCTGCGCGCTCTGGCGCTTCATCGACACCGCCACCAGGTTGCGCCGATAGCCGAGCTCGCTGATAGCCTGTTCGATAGCCAGCCGGTTCGCAGTGCGGATGGACAGGCCATTGAGATAGCGCGACACGGTCCCGATGGCGACGCCCGCTGCCTCGGCAACATCGGTGATCGTGGGCTGTCGCTTGTTCGTCTCGCTCATGTCCCCAACCTCGCCTGCACCATCAGCCGGCTAGTCCGTCTCGAAAACGATCGCTGCATGGATATGCAGTCTGTCGAGGGTGACGCCATAGAGACCCTCTCCCCGCTCGTTCACCTCCAGCGCCGCGCCGGACAGGGCATCGTAGGCGCGCGACGGCCGAGAGGGGAGAACCACTTCTGTCGTGACCGGTCCGATCGCCGGGATGTCCTCGATCATCTCCATGACCCGGCTCCCCTCGCCATGCGGCACATGTTTGCCGCGGACCTGGGGTGGACCATAAAGCAGGTGCAGGATGTAGCGCCCCTTTTCGGCCTGATGGGTCAGGCTGGCGCGCCCGGACGAAGGCAGGTCCGTGGTCAGCACCGGCCTTGGGAGCAACCGGTTGAGCAGCCCCCGCACAAGGTGCCGATAGAGCGGCTGACCCATGCGGTGGTAGGTCGAGAAAATGGGAAAGGCGATATAGCCCACCTTTCCCTTGAGCGTTACCGCGGGTCCCAGGGTCTCTGCATCGGGGTTGTCGGGCGCGTGCTGATGCGAGCAGAAATGCGCATAGCTCCGGTTGAAATAGGGCGGCACAATCTCGGCCAGCACCTCCGCCCCGTCGACCCGGAGCTTCAGGCCGCGCCCATAGACGACGAACGGCGTCCTGGTCAGGCCTGCATCAAAATTCGGCCCGGCAAGGACATAGGTGGGCTCGTATTCGACTTCATTCTCGATGCGGATACCGGCAGGCACGGACATTTCCCCGTCCTCTCCCCTGCCGGAATTACCTGAGAGCAACAGGCCGCCGCCGCTGTTGAGGAACGCCTGCAGGCGCGCCGCCAGCGCAGCATCGACTGGTATGTCATCCGGCAGGATGATCACCTGATAGCGCGAGAAATCCGCGCCGCCGTCGATGACATCAAACGGCAGGTGCATTTCCAGCAGCATCTGTGCTGCCCCGTCATCGGCGGCCACATTGTGATCACCCTGGGCATTGAAATATTCAGACGACAGGATGGCGATCTGCGAGACCTGTTTTGCGCCCACCAGATAGGGCTCCAGCCTGGCAATGCGGGCATAGGCGGGGGCAATTGACGCATAGGTATCGGGATTGATCGCGCCATTGGGGTGCAACTGGTCGCCCACCAGGCATTTGGAGCCCAGCGCCGCCATCTGCGCCGCCTCGTACGCCAGCGCATGCGGATGCTTGAATCCGCCAAATTCTCCCCAGGAGGTGTGGAACTTGCCGGTGTGGGCAACATAGTCGAGCCCGAGCGTCGCCGCATAACGTGCAGACACGGGGAAGTGGTCATATCCCCAGCCGCCGGTCGGCAGGCTTTCCAGTTCGAGGTGGCTATAGGGCGCAAAACGCTCGCGGCCCTGTTTGTGGATATGCCCGCAATTATAGAATATCCGCAGCCCCGGAAACTCGGCATGGAGCGCGGCGCTCATCTCGTTGCGGAACGTCGCATTCACCCGCTCGTCATTGCGCAGCCGGTCCGCGGGCCGCTCCGGATCGAGGCCCGCTCCGGCCATGGACTCAAGACAGGCCTGGCAGACGCAATCGGTGGCCAGAACGATATCGAAGAACAGACCCGGCGGATCATAAGCCCGCACCACTTCGCGCGCCTGCTCGAGCAATTGTGCCCGATAATCCGCATGGTTGAGGCAGAGGGTATGCCAGCCAGCCTTGAGCTGGGACGGATCGAGACGGCTCGGGGTCGCCGCCCGGACGCGCCATTCCGGATGCAGACGCGCATTGCGCTCATCCCACTGCACGGAGATGTAGATGGGACATTCGATATCGGCAGCCGTGAGGGCCTTGACCATGTCGCCAAGCAGATCGGGCCTGACAAGGTTCGGATGCGGCGCGCCCACATTGGTCGGGTAGTAGGACCAGCCATGGTGGCACTTGGCAAAGAGCGTCACGCTGTCCACATGGGCCGCCTTGAAGGTCGACACGAACACATCCGGATCGAAGGCGGAGCCGATGCCCGGAATGTGTTCTGACGTATGAAAGTCCAGGTGTATCTGCCGAAAGCGAAGCGGCCTGTAGCTGGTGGTCATGCATTTCCTCCCTGGCAGACTAGGCACCCAAATCCGCTTTAGCGTCGATACCCTGTCGCCGCTCCCCTGCGGTCTTGTGCGGGCACTCGCAGCACCCATCAACTAAGTTGAAACGTTATCAACTTTGTTGCATTTGGCAAGCGATCGTGACGCCAGCCGAGGAGGCGGCGGTCAGAAAAAGCAGCGCCCGCGGCTGGCGCGGGCGCTTTGGCAAGGCAATCGCCGATCGGGCGCGACGAGGTGCGTCGCCGCTAGAGCCGTAGCCCGGACTGGTCGAAGGCGAGCAGGGCACCCGGCTCGATACCGACCGTGATCGGCGCGCCATCGGCGATACGCGAATGCCCCTTTTGCTGGATGGTCACCTTAGTCTCACCATCCTTGCCCACGGCATAGACGAAGGACACCCCGCCCAATTGCTCGACCACTTGTGCGGTGGCCGTCAGGGTCGGACCGCCAAGGGCAGCATCGGCGAAATGCTCGGGGCGAACACCGACGCTGATTTCATCGCCCACCGCTCCGGTCTGGCTACGCCGCCGCACGACCAGGCCCGGGGCATCGAACGCCTTGAGTGTCACACTCATCTCCGCCCCGTTGATGGCGGTGATTGTGCCATCGAGGAAGTTCATTCGGGGCGAACCGATGAAGCCGGCAACGAAGACATTGTCGGGGTCGTCATAGAGCTCGATGGGGCTCCCCTGCTGCTCGATCCGACCAGCGCGCAGCACCACGATGCGGTCGGCCAGCGTCATCGCCTCGACCTGATCATGGGTCACATAGACCATGGTCGCGCCGAGCTGCTGGTGCAGCTTGGCAATCTCGATCCGCATCTGCACGCGCAATTCGGCATCCAGATTGCTCAGCGGTTCGTCGAAAAGGAAAGCCTTGGGCTGGCGCACAATGGCCCGGCCAATGGCCACGCGCTGCCTTTGCCCACCCGAGAGTTGCCGCGGCTTGCGTTCCAGCAAGTCGGTCAGTTCCAGGATGCGGGCGGCCTCGGCCACGCGTTCGGCGACCAATTGCCTGTCCATGCCGCCCATGCGCAGGCCGAAACCCAGATTCTGCTCCACGCTCATATGCGGATAGAGCGCATAGGACTGGAACACCATCGCCACGCCCCGCTCGGAGGGGTCATAGTCGGTCACATCCTCGCCGCCGATCAGCACCTGCCCCGAACTGGGTTCTTCCAGGCCGGAAATGGTGCGCAGCAAGGTGGACTTGCCGCAGCCCGAGGGGCCCACGAACACCACGAATTCGCCATTGCCGATGTCCAGGTCGATATCGTGGATCACCTTGACGGTGCCGAAGCTCTTGTTGATGCCCCGAAGTTGCAATTCTGCCATCGTCTCCTCCTTGCCGATGGTTGATGTCAGGTCAGCGGGCAGCCCAGAGGGCGCCGCGTTCGAAAATCGTGCGCATCTGCGGCACCTGGAACTCGTCCACCACATGGCCGAGCGTGGAGTGGAATACCCGCCCCTTGCCGAAGCGACGCTTCCACACCACCGGCATCACCACGCCGTCGATCTCGTCGAAATACTCCCCCGAGAACGTGGTGGTCGCCAGCACTTCGATGGTGGGATCGAAATGCATGTAATATTGCTCGGAATGATAGGGAAAATCCCCAATCCCCTGGACGATTAGATCGTCCGGCTTTGAGATATTGACGGTGAAGTCGAGGATATTGCCCGGATGGGCAACCCACTGCCCGCCAATCATGAACTGGTAGTCCGGTTCATTGCGGAAACTGTCGCTCATCAATCCATGAAAGCCCGCCAGTCCCGTGCCGGCGCGCACCGTGGCCAATAGGTTGGTCAGCTCCTCCCGCTCGATGCGCGACATGGTGATGGCCGGCACAATCAGGTCGTAGCGGCCCAGATTATCGTCCGCGAAAGCCTCGGTGGTCGGCTCGATGTCCACCGCGAAATCGTGCTCCTCCAGCATGGAGCCAACCAGGCGCGCGCTTTGCTCGGGCGTATGGCCGTCCCAGCCACCCCACACGATCAGGGCTCGTTTGTTCATGTCTGTTCCTCCTGGTATGCCGATGTCCATGGGGCGCTATAGATGTCGCGCAGCATCAAGGCGGCGGCGCCGCGCGCCCAGAGCTGATCGTCCAGTGTGTGGAAGACCAGTTCGGTCGATGCAAAATGAGCCCTGAAGCTGTTGGCAGCAGCAGCCTCCCGCACTGCTGGCTCCACCAGCTCGCGATAGCGGTGCGAATCCAGCGCAATGATGATTTTCGCGGGGTTGATCAGATTGATGACATGGGAAATGCCGATGCCCAGCTTCTCGCCATGCGCTGCAATGATATCGCGGACACCCGGCATGCCCGCATCGCTGGCTTCGGCCAGCGCTGAAAGCATATGGGTGCGGGCCAGGGGCGTCTCGACGAAATCCTTGCCCAGCACGGCACAGGCACGCTGCCTCAGGGCCGCCTCGCCGGCATGCGCGTTCAGGCAATCGCGTTGCCCGCATTCGCAGGGCACCCCCTCGCTCCCGACCTTGAGATGCCCGAAGGTCGGCCCCAGAGTACTCGCGCCCCGGTGGAGATCGGACCCCAGCCAGAGACCGAGGCTGGCCGTGCGATCGAGAACAATCAGCGCAAAATTGGTCTCGCGCTGGGCATCGCCAAACCAGGCTTCCGCCAGCGCCAGCAGATTGGCGGGCTTTTCCAGCTTCACTGGCAGGCCAGTCCGCTCGCCCAGCAGCGCGCCCAGGGGGACCTCGCGCTCTCCAAAGACCGAGCTGGCATAGCTGCGCCCGGAGCGCGGATCGACCAGGCCCGGCACGCCGATCCCCACGCCGCGTATCCGCTTGCGGTCGACTCCCGCCTTGTTGACGCAGTCGTCCATGGCGTCTTCGATCAGGTCGGCGATCACCTCTGCCGGCTGCCGGGCCAGCCTTATGGGCAACTGCACCGAGGCCACCAGTTCGCCGCGGAAGTCGACCAGCGCGACCGTCGTCATGATTTCCGATATCTTGATGCCCAGCACATAGGCAGCATCCGGCACCAGTCCCAGCAGCACACGCGGACGGCCCCGATGCCCCTCGCCATTGACCTGCGAATGGGTGGCCTGGATCAACCCCTCTTCGATCAGCGCCCCGGTAATGGCCGACACGGTCGTTCCGCTCAGCATAGTCCGCTCAGAGATCTCGACGCGCGAAATCTGCCCATGACACCGGATGGTTTCCAGCACATGAAACTTGTTGATTTCGCGCATGAGCAGCGGATCGGCGATCTTGACGACCAATGGGGTACTCCCAATGAGAATTTCAGCTTGCCTGATTTAGTTCGGCATCTGTATCCAAATCAACCGCCCAAAATTCGAGCGCATGACGCCACCGAGCCAATTTTTGGCACTTTTCTTGGTAATGCCAGTCATTTACACCGCCTCGCACAATCTTCTCACCGGCCAATCACCATTTTGAGGTACGTCACTCTTGCGTCTTTAATAAGGGATGCGTAGAAAGTAGCAAGTGGCGAGTTCAGTGGGGACTGGATTGCCGCAGCGGTCTGGGAGGAATTCCGGAATTGGTCCGGAGGCCGCATTTCACAGGAGGAATTCATGAAGCATCTTGCGCTTGCCGCAATGCTGGGACTGGCGGCAATTGCGCCCGCACAGGCCCAGACGGTCGTCCGGCACCTGCACATCACATCGATCCCCGCGGAAGTGGAATTGATGAACAGCATCGCCGCCGATTTCATGGCGCAGAACCCTGATATCGTTGTTGAACTGCCCTTCCTCGAAAACGAGGCTTTCAAGGCCAAGCTGACGACCCTGCTGCAGTCGGCAGACGCCCCGGACGTGTTCCATTCATGGGGTGGTGGCGTATTCTATGAACAGGCCGCGGCCGGCGTGCTCCGTCCGATCGAGGACGTGCTGTCCGACGAAGCCAAGGCCAATGTCGGCACCGCCGGTATTTCTGCCTTCACCGCGCCCGACGGCCACCTCTATGGCGTGGCCCGCGACGTCAGCGAAGTCGTGCTCTGGTACAACAAGACCCTGTTCGAACAGGCCGGCGTCGATCCGGCCAGCATGGAAACCTGGGATGGCTTCCTGGCTGGTGTCCAGACCTTCAAGGATGCCGGCATTACCCCCATTGCCATTGGCGCCAAGGACAAGTGGCCGGCCCATTTCTGGTGGTCCAAGCTGGTCGTTCGGTTGGCCGGACAGGACGGTTTCGCTGCCGCAGCTCGCGGTGAAGGCGACGGTTTTGCCGGCGAAGATTTCGTCAAGGCTGGCGAATACTTCCTCGAACTGGCCGCGCTTGATCCCTGGCAGGAAGGCTTCCTAGCTGCCGGCTATGGCGACGCGTCGGGCTATTTCGGTGACGGCAACGCGGCCATGCACCTGATGGGTGACTGGGACTACGGCGCCATGAAGGACAATTCGGCTGACAAGAATGGCATTCCCGATGAGGAACTGGGCATCCTGCCCTTCCCGACTATCGAAGGCGGCAAGGGCGACCCGACCGATACTCTCGGCGGCCTGGGCGGTGTGCTCTTCTCCCGCAATGCCTCGGACGCGGCTGTCAAGTGGATTGAGTTCTTCAACAATCAGGAGAACCAGGCCAAATACGCCGCCGATGCCTACTACATCCCGATTGCCAAGGGCGCCGCTGACGTCATGACCAACCCCTTCAAGGTGCAGATCGGTCAGAACATCAGCAATGCTCACTGGCACGCCCTGTTCTTCGATCAGGCTCTGGGCCCCAATGTCGGTGGCGTCGTCAACGACATCTCCGCCGAGCTGGCCGCCAACGCCATGAGCGCTGAGGAAGCCGCTGAGCTGATCAAGGAAGCGGTCGACGACTCCCTATAAGTCCACCGACCCGTCCGGCGGGCATCGTGCCCGCCGGATACCCTTTTGAATTGTCTTGCCGGCCGCAGCGCATCGAGCTGCAGCCATGAGGGGGAAGTATCCATGAGCAGTGTTGCAAGCGGAACCGGCATGGAGGTGGTCGCGGCCACCCGTCCACGCCGCTATGTGGATCGCAAGAGCCTGATACCGCTCCTGTTGTTCCTGCCACCCTCGCTTATTCTGTTCACGCTGTTCGTCGTCCTGCCGATGATCGATGCGGCGACCTTCTCCTTCTTCGACTGGAACGGCTACGGCCCCATCACCGACTTTGTCGGCTTCGAAAACTATGCCGACGTCATCACCCACCGCAATTTCGGCACTGCCGTCCGCAACAGCCTGATCGTGGTGGCCGTTTCGCTGCTGATCCAGCTGCCCCTGGCCATGTGGTGCGCCATCGCACTGGCCGAGCGGGGTGCGCATATCAATCTGATCCGCGTCCTGTTCTTCCTGCCCTATATGCTGGCGGAAGTGGCTGCCGGGCTGATCTGGAAATTCGTCTATGACGGCAATTACGGCCTGCTGCCGGCGATCGGCGGCGCCATTGGCGTCGACATGCCCTTTGTGCTGGGCGACAAGCTCTGGGTAATCCCCGCCATCATGCTGGTCATCACCTGGAAATATTTCGGCTTCCACATGATGATCTTCATTGCTGGCCTGCAGTCGATCCCCAATGAGGTGATCGAGGCCGCCCGGCTCGATGGCGTCAAGAAATGGCAGATCGTCCGCCACATCAAGATCCCGATGATCCGCTCGGCCATCGTCATCTCGGTGTTCTTCGCCATCACCGGGGCACTGCAGCTGTTCGACCTGATCATTCCGCTGAGCAATGGCGGCCCATCCCACTCCAGCCATACCATCGTGACCTTCCTTTACCAGTTCGGCATTCTGCGCATGAAACTGGGCTTTGGCGGCGCGGTCAGTGTGCTGCTGTTCATCGCCTGCGTGATCGTGGCGCTGGCCTATCGTCGCATCCTGTTCAGGGTGGAGCAGAACTGATGACTACCGCATCCAAGAAACGCCGCCCCATCATTTCGTCGGCCCAGTGGATCAGCCTTCTGGTGGTGGCCGCCTTCGTCATCGTGCCGTTCTACACCACCGCCCTTGGCGGCTTTAAGGAAATCGGCGAGCTGCGGGTTAATCCCTTCGGCCTGCCGGCCAGCTGGGACCCGGTGCGGTTCACCGAAATCCTGGGCGGCCCACGTTACTTCTCGTCGCTGTGGAACTCATTCCTCATCGCCGGAGGAACGGTGATCCTCTCGACACTTGTGGCGTCCATGACCGCCTTCGCGCTGGCCCACATCAAGTTTTTCGGTAGCCGTTTCATTCTCGGCTATCTCATGCTCGGCCTGCTCTTCCCGGCCGCCACCGGCATCCTGCCGCTCTTTATCAAGATGCGGGACCTTGGCATGCTCGACAGCCACTGGGGCATCATCACCGTGCAGGTGGCGTTCAGCGTGTCCTTCTCGGTCCTCTTGTTCCATAATTTCTTCAAGGAACTTCCCAAGGAACTGATCGACGCCGCGCGCATGGACAATTGCGGCTATATCCGCATCTATTGGTACATCACCCTCCCACTGTGCCTCCCGATCATCGCGACCGTGGGCGTGTTCAATTTCGTGGGCAGCTGGAACAGCTTCCTCTTGCCGCTGATCGTGCTCAACTCGGAGGCCAAATATACCTGGCCGCTCGGCATCATGCAGTTCCAGGGCCAGTACGGTTCGGATTGGCCGCGTATCCTGGCCTTTCTGACCCTGTCGATCATGCCGGCCATCGCCTTCTTTCTCCTGGCCCAGCGCTACGTGATCTCGGGCCTCACCGGCGGCGCGGTAAAGGGTTGAGGCGTACCGGGCGATGACCACGCCGATCAGAAGCGCGCGCCATCCTCGCAGAACAGGTGCGCGCTCTCTGCCTTGAAGCCGAGCGTGATGGTCTCCCCGGTCTCAATCCGGTCCTGCCCGGGCAGGGCGGCGGTGATTTCGGTGTTGCCGGGGAGCATTACCCGCACAATCGTCTCATTTCCCAGCCGCTCGATCAGGCGCACCTGCCCCTTGAGCGGGCCATCCGGCGCCAAGGCCAGGTCGTGCGGACGGATTCCCAGCGTTAGCTTGGCCTCGGCAGACAAATCATGCTGCAACGCCGGCAAGGGCAACGGCGCCGCCAGGGCCGGTGACACAACGGTTCCGCCCGCTTGCGAGGTCACAGAAATGAGGTTCATCTTGGGCGACCCGATGAACCCGGCCACGAACAGGTTTGCCGGCTTGTTGTAGAGCTCCAGCGGCGAGCCGACCTGCTGCACCACGCCACCATCGAGCACGACGATCTTGTCCGCCAGGGTCATGGCTTCCACCTGATCGTGGGTGACATAGATCATGGTGGCATCCAGGTCGCTGTGCAGCCGCGCCAGCTCCATGCGCATGTCACCCCGCAGGGCGGCATCGAGATTGCTGAGCGGCTCGTCGAACAGGAAGACATCCGGCTCCCGCACGATGGCCCGGCCGATGGCCACGCGCTGGCGCTGGCCGCCGGAAAGCTGGCCCGGCTTGCGATCCAGCAGATGCTCCATCTGCAGCACCTTGGCCGCCGCCCTGATTTTGGCGTCGCGAATTTCCTTCCGCGTCCCGGCCAGTTTGAGGCCGAAGCCGACATTGTCGTAGACGCTCATATGCGGATAAAGCGCATAGGACTGGAACACCATGGCGACGCCCCGGTCGCGCGGCTCGACTTCGTTGACGACGCGGTCGCCGATGCGGATTTCGCCGTCTGTGATGTCCTCGAGCCCGGCGATCATGCGCAGCAATGTTGATTTGCCGCAGCCCGAAGGGCCGACAAAGACCACGAACTGGCCATGCTCGATATCGAGGTCGACGCCCTTGATGACGGGCACGTCGCCATAGGCCTTGTGAACGGAACGAAGCGTGAGGCCAGCCATGAGATGGACTCCTGTTAGCCCTTCACCGCGCCCTGCATCAGGGCGGCGACGAACTGGCGCTGGAAGAGGAGGAACAGCGCCACGGTCGGCGCCAGGATGAGAAGTGAGCCGGCGCAGAGCAGCGGAATATCAGTGCCCCATTGGCCCTGGAAGGCGCCGAGCGCGCCGGCCATGGTGCGCTGCATCGGGTCCTGAACCAGGACCACGGGCAACAGGAACTGGTTCCAGGTCCAGAGGAACAAGAGGATGGTGAGCGACATGATCGCCGGGCGCGCCAAAGGCACCTGGACCAGCCAGAATTCCTTCCAGCGGGTTGCACCGTCCAGTTGCGCCGCCTCGGTCAAATCATGCGGTACATTGAGGAAATGGGCGCGCATCCAATAGACGGAGAAGGGCATATAGAGCCCGATCAGCGGCAGGATGATCGCAAAGCGCGTGTTGAGAAGGCCCAGCGCCCGCACTTCATAGTAAAGCGGGGTGATCACCGCCTCGAAGGGTAGCGTCAGCCCGAAGACAAAGACGAGGTACAGCCACTTGTATTTGTTGGTCGTGAGCTTCGCCAGGCCATAGCCGGCCATGGTGGCGATCAGCACCGAAATCGGCACCACGCCGAGCACGATCAACGTGCTCGAGAGCAGCAATTGATCCATCTTGGCCACTTCGAAGGCCCGGACGAAATTGCCCCATTGCGGGTCGGCCGGCCATTGCAGGCCATTGGGATAGGTGCCCTGCGGCGCCAATGCAGCCGAAAGCATGGAGAGGAACGGCAAGAGCGTCACGATCATCAGCAGGATGATGAGCGAGCGAGCGATCAGCGTGTTGGGAGTGGTGGTAGCGGTAGCTGTCATTTCTTGTCCCGCGTGAACCACTGGACGGGCGCAATAGAAATCAACACCAGAACCATCAGCACGATGGCCAGCGCCGAGGCGAGGCCGACCTGCCGGTGGGCAAAGGCCAGGCGATAGATTTCAAGCCCCGGCACGGTGGTGGTGATCCCCGGCCCGCCTTGGGTGGAGATATAAACAATGTCGAAACTGGCCAGCGCCGCGATCACGGTTACGGTGATGCAGACGCCGATTTCCTGGCGCAGGCCCGGCAGGGTGATGTAGCGGAACTCGTGCCAGGGGCGCGCGCCGTCGAGCCGCGCGGCCTCATAAAGGCTGGGATCGATTTTGGTGATGCCGGTGACCAGCAGCATGGTGCACAGCCCCAGCAAAACCCAGGCACCGATAATGCCCACGGCCGGCAGCGCCCAGACGAAGTCGCCCAGCCAGCCGCGCGCCCAGCTCGATAGCCCAATGGCCTTGAGGGTCTGGTTGACCAGGCCCGTGGAGGCAAACATCCAGCTCCAGGCGATGCCGGCTGCGACCAGCGGGATGACCTGGGGCAGGAACAGCACCGTGCGGGTGATGGTGCCGAAACGCCCGGCCATATGGCTGCGAATGGCCGAGGCCACCGCCAGGCCGAGAACGACCGGGATCAGGGTGAAATAGAGAACCAGCTGGAAGGCATTGCCGATGATCTGCAGCAGGTCCCGGTCGGTGAGCACGGTGATGTAGTTGGTAAGGCCATGGAAACTGGCCTCGCCAATCCCGTCCCAGCGGAGGAAGGAATAATAGAAGCTCATCACCAGCGGCGCGAGCACGAAGGCGGCGTAGGCGATGAAGGCGGGCGCCACGAAAAGCCAAGCCGCGGTTCTGGTCTTGCGGCTCCCGCGCGATGGCGGGAGCCGCTTTGATGTGGGCAGGGCGTCCGGAATGGACGTCGTCTTGTCAGTCATGGTTCATTCCGGCCGCTCTAGGGCAGTTTCGGGCGATAGATTAGCGCGAAAGCTGGGTTTCGTACTCTTCCTGCACGGTTTCGAGCAGGCCCTCGGGGGTCTGCTGTCCACCCACCATCTTTTGCAATTCGGGCGTCCAGCCTGCCGCAAAGATGGCGCCGGTGGCATTGGCGATAAAGTCCATGGCGCCATTGTCCTCCGCCAGGGTCTGGCCGGCGGCCAGCGAGGCTTCGGTCACCGAACCGGGTTCGACCGCCGGCATGGGCAGATCGGTCGGGCCACCGGGGTTGGAACCACCGACAGCGACATTGATCTTGCGGGCCTCTTCATTGGTGGCCACCCAATCGAGGAAGAAGGCAGCGCAATCCGGATTGGCCGCGTTGGCGGCAATGCCAAAAGTCAACGGTGCCGACATGGTGGCGTGACGGCCACCCTCCTCTTCGGTCGGCATGATGAAGAAGCCGAACTTACCCGGTGCATTGGCGTCGAGATTGCCCGACTCCCAGTCGCCATTGAACATGAACAGGCCCTCGCCCCCCATGTACCGGCTCATCATCTGGAAATATTCGATGGCATTGGCATCGGAGGGGAAGTAGCCCGCCTTGATCCATTCATCCAGATGCCGGGCCGCTTCCAGGTTCTCGGGCGTGTCGATGGTCGCGCCTTCCTTCTGGAAGATCCAGTCATTGATCGGCTCGGGCGCGCCATAGGCCCCCATCAGGTTCTGCAGCGGGAAGGCCAGGCCTGCGGTACCCTTGTTCCACTGCATGATGGGCTGGATACCGGCTTCCTTGGCGGCGGCCATCAGGGCATCAAGCTCGGCCAGCGTTTTGGGAGGCTCTGTCATGCCGAGCTGGGCCGCCAGTTCCTTGTTGTAGAACACGCCGGTCATCGAATAATTGAGGCCCATGGCGTAGAGCGAACCGGTACCGCGCGGACGACCACCCTCTTCGACACGCAACTGCACGAGTTGGCCGGCAGGGAACGCGTCCCAGCCGAATTCGTCGAAATAGCCGTCCAGATTGAGCAGCAGGTCGTTGGCGACCAGGTCGGTCAGCGAGGGCAGACGGATCAGGTCGGGCGCATTGTCCTCGGCCAGGATGCGCGGCGAATTCTCCATCATATTGGCGAACTGGTCTTCCTTGATGTCGAACGTGACATTGGGGAACTGCTTGGTGAACTCCTCTGCCAGACGTGTCGGCAATGGAAAGCCGGTTTCAAAATAGGAATTGAGCACGACCGGATCGGTGCCGCAGCTCGGTGCGGCCAGGGCAGCACCCATCAGGGCGCTGGTGGACAGGCTCAGGGCGGCAATGCGAAGTGCGTGGCGGGATGAATTTCTCACGACTACCTCCTCCAGGGTAAAGTCTGCAGTGGATATTTCCGTCTGCTAAATGGATTTAGCGCATGAGCGCGAGGCGGTGTCAATATGCCGCCCGCGCCTGGCGCGGCGACTAGACGACCTTGCGCAGAGCTGAGATGATCCCAGTTGCGCGCTGGTCTTCCGGCCCCATCATCCAATTGGTGACAAAGCCGAAACCGATCTGGCGCGCGGGATCGGCAAAGCCAACCTGCCCCCCTGCGCCATCATGTCCGAAACAGCCTTCGCCGAGGTAGCGGCGGGCTTCGGAATCAAGCTGGAACCCGTAGCCCCAGCGGGAATAAGGCGGATCGCCGCCGAATACCGAGACACCCTCGCTCTGGGTGCGGGTGGCCGTGGCGATGACCGCGTCATCGATCAGGCGGATGCCCCGGGTCGGTACAACGGTGGCCGACCATATGGTCGCCAGCGCCTTGGCCGTGGCCACGCCCCCGGCGCCGGGAATCTCGGCGGCACGAATGCGCTGGCGGTTGAAGCCGCCATCATCGGTGACCAGATCGGCCGGCAGGGCGTCGCCCAGGGTCATGGCCTTGTAGGGCCAGTTCGGCGCCGGCTTTTTCGCCTCCTCGGCCCAAAGAGCCGACAAGGGGGCACTGACCTGCAAATGTGCGGGGCGGTCTGCCAGGGCATCCGGCAACCCGATCCACGCGTCGGCCTCCAGAGGATCTGCGATCAACTTACGAAAATATGTGCCAGCAGACTTGCCGGTGACCCGGCGGACCAGCTCTCCGGTCAACCAACCATGGGTCAGCGCGTGATAGGCATAGCCTGTGCCGATGGGCCAGAGCGGCTCCTGCGCGACCATGACAGCCGCCATGCGGTTCCAGTCGACAATGTCATCCTCGGTCAGGTTCTCGCGCGGGGCGGAGAGACCGGCTTGATGCGCCAGCGTCTGACCAACAGTGATATTGGCCTTACCGGCCCTGGCGAACTCGGGCCAGTAGCGGGCAACGGGGGCGTCGTAGTCAAGCCGCCCATCCTGCACGAGACGGGCAATCAGGATCGACATCAACCCCTTGGTACAGGAGAAGACGACCGACGGCGTCTCCTGGACCCAAGGCCGCCCGGTGCGCTCATCGGCGATGCCACCCCAGAGATCGATGACGCTCTGCCCGCCGACCCTGACATGCAGCGCCGCCCCCATGGTGGGCCGCTCGGCGAAGGACGCCGCAAAGGCGTCTGCGACAGTCTCGAAACCGGGTTCGACCGAACCATGCACTTCAATGGTCATTGCGCGCAGACCTCAAGATAGCCGTCGGAATTGATGGAGATCGGCAGCGGATCGCAGATGCCGCCTTCGAATATGCCGTTGGCGCTGACATTGTTGAACGCCAGCAGTTGCGGTGCCCCTCGCCTGTCGACGGCGATCCGGCCGGCATAGAGCCGTTCATCCACAAGCAGTCGCGCGGCGCTGAAATCCACCTGGCCGGGAAAATCGCCGACGGGCAGGCTCCAGATGCCGCCGATGCCGCCCGCCCGCGGGCCACACAGCTTGGCGCTGTCGCAGCAGAAAACCAGCTGATTGCCGCCGCTGATCCTGATCAGCTGAAACACTTCCAGATGTGCAAAGCCTGATCCCGTGACGCTCAAGGGCGGCTGCACCTCCCAATTCGAGAGATCGGTGGAAACCGCGTGCCCCATCACCCCCCGATCGGGCTCGGCGCCATCCTTGCCCCGCGCGGTAATGAGCATGTGCCAGTGCTGATCAGCCTGCTGCCAGAAGACCCACGGGTCGCGCCAGGCCTCTTCTGGCCAGCTCGAGGTCCCCAGCGCCTCATAGAACCGGTCATCGGCCACGCAAACGGGGCCCGGCTGCTTGTTCCAACTATGGAGATCGGCAGAGGTCGCCAGCCCCACCGTTTCGACATTGGCATGGCTGTCAGGCGAGAGGAACCGCGAGCCGGTATAGAACATGCGCCAGAGCCCATCGGGTCCGCGCACCACGCTGCCCGTCCAGGTCGCACTGCCGTCAAAACTGCCCGGCGCCCCGGCATCAAAAATCCGGCCATGGTCGGTCCAGTGGACGAGATCGGCAGAAGTTGCGTGACCGATTCGGGCATTGCGGTGCCGCAAATGGGGATCGCCAAGCGCTTTGGGAGCATGGAGATAGTAGAGATGAAAGACCGCACCGTCGTCGGCGAGCCAGAAATCCCACACCCAATGATCCGGCAGATGGAATGCCACTCCTCAAGCCCCTTTCCGAGGTCTGTGCGATGCCGCTCTCAGGAACGGCTTTGCTAAATCCATTTAGCACATGCTATGCTCCGTTCAACTTGTCAAGCGGGGGACGCATGGCTATCCAATCCAAAAGCGGCAACGCGGCCGGGGGGACTGCAGGTCATTGGGAAAAAAGCGTGTAACACTGGCCGATGTGGCGCGTCTGGCCGGGCTGTCGACCACCGCCGCCTCTATGATTCTGACCGGCAGGCCCGATACGCGCCTGTCACCGGAGGCCCACAAGAAGGTGCACGACGCCGCCGCCAGCCTTGGCTACCGGCCCAATGTCGCCGCGCGCGCCCTGCGCACGGACAAATCACGGTCCATTGCCTTCATCTCCGACTATGTCGCCACCACCCGTTTTGCCAGTGGCCTGATCCGGGGCGCCCTGGCCGCCGCCGAAGAAGCCAAGCATGTGATGCTGCTGCTGGAGACTGGGGGCGAGCCGGCCCGCGAAATACAGGCCGTCGAGGCAGCGCTCGACCGGCAGGTGGACGGCCTCATCTTCGCCGCCATGCGTGCCCGCGAAGTCTTCGTGCCCGATATGGCAATCAACGTCCCTGTCGTCATGCTCAATGGCACCAGCGCCCGCTTTTCCTCCTCCGTGCTGCCCGATGAGTATCAAGGGGGTCGAACCGCGGTGGAGTTCCTGGTCCGCGCCGGTATACGGGACGACATCGTCCTGCTCGGCCACAATGCACAGCAGGAAGAGGGTCTGTTCCGCTCCGAAGCGATTTCCAACCGCCTCAGGGGCATTCGCGATGCCATGTCCGACGCCGGAATGGCGTTCCTGGCCGAGGTCAGCTGCTGGAACTGGGAACCCAATTTCGGCTACGAACTGACGCGGAAGGTCCTCAAGACCCATCGCCCCCGCGCCCTGCTCTGCCTCAATGACCGCCTCGCATTTGGCGCTTACCAGGCGCTGGGCGAAGCAGGCCTCCGCATCCCCGAAGATATTGGCCTGGTCTCCTTCGACAATGACGAGATCGCCGGCTATCTGCGGCCCGGCCTCACCACCATAGGCCTGCCCCATGAGGATATGGGACACAGGGCCGTGCAGCGCCTCCTTGAGGGGCCGCTCACGCCCGGGGCCGACCTGCTCGCCATGCCCGCCATCTGGCGCGGTTCGCTGCCCGAAAAGCAGGCCTAGCGCCGCCTACCGCAACCCCAGCTTGCCCAGGCGATAGTCGAGGCTGGCGCGCGTCAGCTTGAGCTCCCGCGCCGCGCGCGAGACATTGCCGCCATTGCGCTCCAGCGCCTCGCGATAGATGGCGCGCTCCATATCCGCAAAGGATTCCGGCTTGGCCCGTGCCCCGCCGGTACTGTCGTCGGTGAAGGGCAACTGGTCGATCCGACCGTCCTGCGACAGGCGCACCGAAAAGGGTGGCAACAGCTCCGAGCCGCTGAACAGGTGCACCACATCGATATGACCGTCATTGTCGGCATAGACGGTGCCGCGCTCGATCAGGTTCTGCAATTCGCGGATATTGCCCGGATAGTCGTATTTGAGCAGTGCCTCCGTGGCCCTGCGGGTAAAACCGAGGATCTTGCGGCCATGGCGCGCCGAATAGAGGCGGAGGAAATGCGCCATCAAGAGGGGGATGTCGTCGCGCCGCTCCCGCAACGGCGGGATCACGATCGGGAAGACGCAGAGGCGGAAATAGAGGTCCTGCCGGAACCGGCCGGCGGCCACTTCCTGCGCCAGATCGACATTGGAGGCGGCCACCACGCGCACATTGACCGAAATGGTACGGCTGCCGCCGACGCGTTCAATCTCCCGCTCCTGCAGGGCGCGGAGCAGCTTGCCCTGGGCTGAATAGGCGAGTGAGGCGACTTCGTCGAGAAACAGCGTGCCGCCGCCGGCCCGCTCGAAATATCCGGCGCGGGAACTGGTGGCGCCCGTAAAGGCCCCCTTGTCGACGCCAAACAGTTCCGATTCCACCAGATTGTCGGGAATGGCCGCGCAATTGATGGCGATGAACGGCCCATCCGCGCGGCTGCTCATTTCGTGCAATTGGCGCGAGAACAGCTCCTTGCCCACACCGGATTCGCCCACGAACAACACCGTGGCGTCGGTGGCGGCCACCTTTTGCAGCAGGTGCCGCGTGCGCACGAAGCTGGCTGAAACCCCCACCGCCACATCGCCGTCATCCGGAGCGGTCGGCGTTGCCTCTGTGGTCTCCGGAGCCTGCCGGGAAACGGCATAGCTCCTGCGGTTCTTCCAGGTCAGGCCGAAATATTCCCGCTCTGGCGCGTCCTTCTCCCAGGCTTCCGCATTCTGCCCGATGACCGTGCAGCTTTTGGCCCCCATGCCAACGCATTCCACCTCGCGGAAGATCACAGGCTTGCCAAAAAGCGTGCTCGTATAGCCAGAAGGATACCCGGTCTGCAGCCAGCACACCGGCTGGGTCGAAATCCCATAGCTCGCCAGATGCTCGGCCGCCTCGGAGGAATCGTCCCAAAGAAACTCGCCGAAATAGGTGCCCTTGTCGCCATCAAACTCGAAATGTTTGGTGGTGACCTTGACGAAGCCTTCAAGCGTATGGACGCGTGGACCGGCCGCCAGCGCATGGGTCAGGTCTTCATTGGGCCAGCGCTTCTGGATCAGCTCGGCATCACGCACGCCCTGCATATAGCCGATGCGCATGAACATGGCGCGGGCCGTGTCGGTCCCGAAGGCGTCGATGATCTCCTCCCGCATGCGGCCCAGCACCGAGGACTGCATCAGCACCACCCGCTGGTCATTGAGCCAGATGCGCCCATCGCCCAGGGCGAAATGCAAAACCTCGGTCAGGTCCTCGAAAGTGGGGGCCGCCCCGGTCTCGAGCTCACTGCTCGCCCCACGTGTCAGGATGCCCTTGGCCTGCCGCGACGCCTCCGCGAGCGATATCAACCGGTCTGCCGTTTTCATTGTCCACCCCTCCACCAGACCAAGAATTCATCATTTCATGAACGCACGCCAGCAATTTTCATGAAATTCGTGAGTTCATCAGCACCAGCTTGATGATTTGGAGTGATCCTCCCATCGCCCACCACTATGCCAAACCCCTGAGATCACCCGAATTTGGCGAGCCGCCACGGCCTTCCCGCGAAGTTTGGCACGGGCTTTGCAATTCTGCCGCCAAGCCCGTTTGAGGAATCGGGTGTGGGAGGACATCGACCGATCCGGTCTGTGTGATGCTGAAACGGCAGGCGAAAAACCGCTTGCGCGTCAACGTTATCGGCTTGCCTGAAAGGCGAGATCGCCACCTTCACCCACCCTCCTTCGCGGCATCCGGCTTTCGCCCGGAACCACAAACACGCCGCTGGCCGGCAACAGGAGGAGCACGACATGAACATTCAGAGCCCCAATTTCATCGCGGTCGAGAAATGGACCGGCAAGGCGCTGTTCAGCGACTGGCAGACCACTGGCGCTGGCGCCATCGAGGTGCGGGACCCGGCCACCGATGCGCTGCTGGCCAGTGTCGGCCTGGGTGGACCCGCCGATATCGCTCGCGCCGCAGCGGAGGCGAAGCAGGCCCAGCGCGCCTGGGCCAAGACGCTGCCCACCGAGCGCGCCGCCATCCTCAACAAGGCGGCTGACCTGCTGGTCGCCAATGGCGAGGAACTGATCGGCTGGATCATGCGCGAAAGCGGCTCCATCCAGCCCAAGGCCAGCATCGAAATCGAGCACGGCGCGCTCTTCATCCGCCATGCCGCCAATCTGGCGACCCTGCCGACCGGCCTCGTGCTGTCCGGCTTCGACAATCGCACCAATTATGCCAAGCGCGTGCCGCATGGCGTGGTCGGGGTCATCTCGCCCTTCAATTTCCCGCTCGTGCTTTCGGTGCGCGCCATTGCGGCTGCATTGGCGCTCGGCAATGCCGTCGTGCACAAGCCCGATCCGCGCACGGCCATCAGCGGCGGCATCATCATTGCTCGCATTTTCGAGGAAGCGGGCCTCCCCAAGGGCGTGTTGCAAATCGTCCCGGGCGGCGCCGATGCCGGCGAGGCCATCTGCACCGATCCCAATATCGCCATGGTGTCCTTCACCGGCTCGGCCCGTGGTGGCTCCAAGGTCGGCGAACTCTGCGGCAAGCATTTGAAGAAAGTGCAGCTCGAACTGGGTGGCAAGAATGCCCTGATCGTGCTCGATGACGCCGATCTCGACGTAGCTGCGTCAAACGCTGCCTGGGGCGCCTTCCTGCACCAGGGCCAGATCTGCATGGCCACCGGCCTGATCCTTGCCCACAATTCAATCGCCGAGGCGCTGACCGAAAAACTGGTTGCCAAGGCAAGCCACCTGCCGGCCGGCGATCCGTCTTCGGGACGCGTTGCCCTCGGCCCCATCATCTCGGACGGGCAGGTCGCCACCATCCAGGCCATTGTCGATGACGCTGTGGCCAAGGGGGCGAAGCTCCTGGCGGGCGGCACACATGACGGCCGCTTCTATGCCGCCACAGTGCTCGATGGGGTCAAGCCCGGCATGCGCGCCTTCGAAGAGGAAATATTCGGGCCGGTCGCCTGCATTGTCCGCTTCGCCTCGGACGAGGAAGCCATCGAGATCGCCAATATGTCCGACTATGGCCTTGCCGCGGGCGTGATCTCGGCCGCCTCCGGCCGCGCGCTGGCGCTGGGCGAACAGCTCAATGTCGGCCAGCTCCACATCAACGACCAGACAGTCAATGGCGGTCCCTTCGCCCCCTTTGGCGGGCGCGGCAAGTCCGGCAATGGCAGCCGCATCGGCGGTCCGGCCGACATCGAGGAATTCACCCAGTGGATGTGGATCTCGGTCAAGGACCAGGCCACAGCCTACCCGTTCTGAGCGCCACACAGGAGAGAATGACCATGAACCTACAAGGCAAGACCATTGTCATCACCGGCGCCTCCTCGGGCATTGGCGGGGAGGTGGCGCGCCTCGCCCGCTTCTCGGGCGCCCGCGTTATCGGCATGGACCGCAACGACCCGCTCATCACGCTCGATGGCTTCGTCAAGGCTGACCTCGGCGATCCCGCCAGCATTGACGCCGCGATTGCGGCCCTGCCGGACAGCTTCGACGGGCTGGTGAACGCTGCCGGCGTGCCGGGCACAGCCGACAAGGACCTGGTCGCGCGGGTCAACTATCTCGGACTGCGCCACTTCACCGAAGGCGTCGTTGCTCGCCTGACCCCCGGCGCTTCAATCGTCAACTTTGCCTCTGTTCTCGGCGGCGAATGGCAGCAGCGGCTGGCCCTGCACAAGGCGCTGGCGAGCACGAACAGCTTCGCCGAAGGCGCGGCATGGCTGGCGGATAACCTGGTGCCGCAGGAGACCTGCTACCAGTACTTCAAGGAAGCGCTGATCGTCTGGACCTTCGCCCGGGCGCAGGAGCTGTTCCTCAAGTCGGACCTGCGCATGAACTGCGTCGCGCCGGGCCCTGTGTTCACGCCCATCCTCGGCGACTTCGTCACCATGCTGGGCGAAGAGCGTGTGGCCAATGACGCCCCACGCATGAAGCGCCCCGGTTTCGGCGACGAGATCGCGCCGCCGGTCACCTTCCTGCTCTCCGACGCTGCCCGCTGGATCAACGGGATCAACCTGCCGATCGACGGCGGGCTGGCCTCCACCTACGTTTGAGGTGGCGCCATGTCCAAGGAACAGCTCGACTTCATCCTCAGGCTCAGCGCAGAAAACCCGCCCCCGGCCAATGCCACACCGCCACAGATGCGGGAATGGTTCGAGGCTATTAATGCCCAGACCCCGATAGCCGAAGGGGCGATGATTGAGACGATCTCGGTGGGCCCCTGTCCAGCCGAACTCGTCCGTCTGCCAGGCAGCGACGAAAACCAGCTGGTGATCTACTACCATGGCGGCGGCTTTCTCTTCGGCTCACCCCGGTCGCACCGCACCATCGCCACCCACCTGGCCAAGGTCAGTGGCGCGACGGTGCTCAGCGTCGACTACCGGCTGGCGCCCGAGCATCCAGCGCCGACAGCCCATGACGACGCCTATGCGGCCTATTTCTGGGCGCTTGAGCATGGCTATGCCCCGGCCTCGATCGTCCTCAGCGGTGACTCGGCCGGCGGCAATCTGGCACTAAGCACGGCCGTGCGGGCGAGGGACAATGGTGTTCCTCTTCCATCCTGCCTGGTGCTGATGTCCCCGGCTTTGGACTTCGCCAGCGAAGGCGAGTCGCACCGCACCTTGGCTGACGCGCCACTGGTCAATCGTGAACTGATGGGGCTTTTCAACGCCGTCTATATCGGCGCCGGCGACCTCCGCTCACCCCAGGTGACACCATTTTACGGCGACGTCTCCGGCCTGCCGCCGGTGCTGGTCCATGTCGGCTCCTGGGAACTGCTCCGCGACGACAGCATCACCATCGCCGATCGCATCAATGCTTCGGGTGGCAGCGCCGAACTCAAGGTCTGGGAGGGCATGTGCCACTCCTGGCAGCTGTTCGCGCCCATGCTGGAAGAGGGCATGGCCTCCATCGAGGAGGCGGGGGGCTTTATGCGCCGCCATACGGCCTGACATCTCGACTGCTGCGGGCCGGTTGGGAGGCCGGGCCGCATGCCGCTCACATCCAAGGGAGGAAACCATGAGCACCTATAGGACCATTAGCAGCCGCAATGTCACGCGGCGCCAGTTCATCAAGTCGGCGACGGCCGCGGCCGGCGGCGCCGCCGCCATGCTGGCCGTTCCCGCCAGTGTCCGCTCTGCCTTTGCGCAGGGTGACGAGGTCATCCGTGTCGGCTTTGTCGGCCCACGCTCGGGTCCCTTGGGCGTGTTCGGCGAAGGCGACGCCTTCCTCGTTGAACAGTTCAACGCTCATATGGCCGATGGCGTACAGGTCGGCGACAAGCGCTATGGCATCCAGCTGGTGCTGGCCGACACCCAGTCCGATCCGGTGCGTGCCAGCCAGGTCGCCAAGGACCTGATCAATGGCGAGGCCATCGACCTGATGCTGGCTTCCTCGACACCCGAAACGGTCAATCCGGTGGCCGATGCCTGCGAGGCGGCCGGCGTACCCTGCCTCAGCACCACCGCGCCCTGGGAGTCGTTCTATTTCGGCCGTGGCGCCAAGCCGGGCGAGCCCTCCCCGTTCAAGTGGACCTACCATTTCTGCTTTGGCGTGGGCAATTTCGCCACCCTTTATGCCGACCAGTGGAGCAAGGTGGAGACCAACAAGACGGTCGGCGTGCTGTTGCCCAATGATGCCGACGGCAATGCCATTCGCGGCCTGCTCCTTCCCGAGCTGGAAAAGGCCGGCTTCACCATCGTCGATCCGGGTCCGTACGAAAACGGCACCGCGGACTTCTCCACTCAGATCAATCTGTTCCGCGATGAAGGCTGCGAGATCTTCAACACCTTCCCCTTCCCGCCCGATTTCCCCGTGTTCTGGCGCCAGGCGGCACAAAAGGGCCTGGCCCAGCAGATCAAGATCTGCCAGCTCGCCAAGGCCGGCCTGTTCCCGGCCGAACTCGAAGCCATGGGATCGCTCGGCTATGGCCTGCACGCTGGCGCCTATTGGCACAAGCTCTTTCCCTTCTCCTCGCCCTCGACCGGCATGAGCAGCCGGGTGATCGCCGAGGGCTACGAGGTGAGCGTGGGCAAGCAGTGGAACCAGCAGGTGGGCGCCAATGCCTCGTTGCTCGACGCTGCCGTGGCTGCCCTGGCCAGTTCCGGCAACCCCAAGGACAAGGCCGCCCTCGCCCAGGCGCTCTCCGTGCTCAAGGCGGAAACCGCCGTCGGTCTGGTCGACTTTACGGCCGGACCGGTGCCCAATTGCGCCACGACCGGCGTCGTGGGCGTGCAATGGGTCAAGGCCAGTGAAGGGGCCTGGGAATACGATCTCAACATCGTCTCCAATGCCGATCATCCCTTCGTCCCGACCACGGCGGACATGACCGCCTACACATTGCAGGGCTGACCATGAGCTCGGGTCCGACGACTGACCAGCCCATGCTCGAGGGCAGCGGCATCGAAAAATACTTTGGTGCCTTCAGGGTGCTGAAGGCCGTCGACTTCGCGGTCGCGCCTGGTGAGGCGGTTGGCATCGTCGGCCCCAATGGCGCCGGCAAAACCACACTGTTTGGAGTTCTGGCGGGGGCGCTCCCCCCCTCCGCCGGGACGGTGCGGTTTGCCGGCACCGATCTGACCGGCACCGGAGCGGCGTCCCGGTGCCGGTCGGGCATTGCCCGCACCCACCAGGTGCCGCGCCCCTTCCTGGGCATGTCCGTATTCGAGAACACCCTGGCCGCCGCCCGCTTCGGCGCCGGGCTGGGCGAGCGCGCCGCCGCCGACTGCGCCGCCGAAGCACTGGAGCGGACCGGCCTGATGCATCACGCCAACCGGCCCGCGGCGGCCCTCGGGCTGCTCGATCGCAAGCGGCTCGAATTGGCACGCGCCCTGGCGACCCGCCCGCGCGTGCTGCTGCTTGATGAAATCGGCGGTGGCTTGACCGAGGCCGAATTGAACCTGCTGGTTGCCCTGATCGGCCAGCTCAAATCCGACGGCCTGACCATCGTCTGGATCGAGCACATCCTGCATGCCCTGGTCCGCGTCATCGACCGGCTGGTGTGCATGAGCGCCGGCGCGGTCATCGCCCAGGGGCGCCCCGAGGTGGTGATGGCCGATGCCGAAGTTCGCCGGGCCTATCTCGGAGGCGGCGTGGCATGACCCTGCTATCTGTCACCAATCTTGTGGCCGGGCATGGCCTTCTGACCGCCGTGCGCGAGGTGAGTTTTTCTCTCGATACCGGCGAGGTGCTGGGGCTGATCGGGGCCAATGGCGCCGGCAAGACCACCCTGTTCCGCACCCTGGCCGGTGTGCACCCCGCCATTTCCGGGACCATTCTGCTCGACGACGTCGAGGTCACGGACAGCTCCGCTTTTCGCCGCGTTGCACGTGGCATTGCCATGGTGCCCGAGGGGCGACGGCTCTTTGCGGAAATGAGCGTGCGCGAAAACCTTCTGGTCGCCGGCGAGAACGGGCGGCGCGGCCCCTGGTCGCTGGACGGTGTCCTGGCCGCCCTGCCGGCCCTCGCGCCTCTGCTCAACGTCCCCGCGGGCGGTCTCTCGGGCGGACAGCGGCAAGCCGTCGCCATCGGCCGGGCCCTGATGAGCAATCCCAAGGTGCTGCTGCTCGATGAAGTGTCTTTGGGGCTCTCCCCCGTGGCCATTGAGGGACTTTACGAACAGCTTGAAGGACTGAAGCGCCAGGCCGACACCGCCATGATCGTAGTGGAGCAGGATCTGGACCGCGCCATGGGCTTTTCCGACCGCGTGCTCTGCATGCTCGAAGGCCGCATCGTTCTCGAGGGCGATCCGCAGGCGCTGGGCAAACAGGCCATCACCGACGCCTATTTCGGCCTTGCACATCTGGAGGTCACCCATGCTTGACGCATTGATCCAGGGCATTCTGCTGGGCGGCTATTACGCCATCCTCGCAGCCGGCCTGTCCCTGATGTTCGGCGTGGTCCGCTTCATTAACTTGGCCCATGGCGATCTTGCCATTCTGGGCGCCTATCTGGTGCTCTTCGCCGTGGAAGTGCTCGGCCTCTCTCCCTGGGTCGCTGTTGCGGCAACCTTGCCCATCATGGCCCTGATCGGCTGGCTGCTGCAGGCGACCTGGTTCGCCCGCACCGTCAAAGGCGGCTTCCTGCTTCCGCTCCTGACCACGTTTGGCCTCGGTGCCGTGCTGCAGAACGGCATGTTTGGCCTGTTTGGTTCGGACACGAAATCCCTGGGTAATCATATCGGCAACCTCTCCTGGGCCAGTTGGCAATTGCCCTTCGGCATCAGCGTCGGCCAATTGCCCGTGATCACCTTCGTGGTGGCCGTCACCGTCCTGGGCACCTTGCAGCTCGTCCTCAGCTTCACCCGGCTTGGTCGCGCAATTCGCGCCACCGCCAGCGACCCCGAGGCCGCCGAACTCAGCGGCATCGATGCGCGCGCCGTCCATCGCGCAGCAGCCGCCATTGCCGTTGCTCTGGCAGGCCTTGCCGGTGCCTTCCTGGCCATGCGGGCGCTGATCAATCCTTATGCTGGGCCGGCCCAGTTGATCTTCGCCTTCGAAGCCGTGGTCATCGGCGGCATCGGCTCGCTCTGGGGCACGCTCATCGGCGGCATCGTCCTGGGCGTCGCCCAGAGTCTTGGCGCCACCGTTTCGGCGCAGGGATTCCAGCTGGCCGGTCATCTGGTGTTTCTGGCCGTGCTGGGTGTCCGCCTCTATCTGGCCCATAGCCGCAACCTGGGTGGCTGGCGCAGCCTGCTGCCCGCGCTCAAGCCAGGAAGAAAGCCCGCGGCCCGGCTTCAACACGCCACCAGCGAGGGTCGGTCATGACACATTACAATGTCGAGCGTTGGACCCGTTCCGGGCGCCTCACCGTCGGGGCTGCTCTTGCCGGCCTTGTCGTCCTGGTCCTGCTGCCTGCCTTCGCCAGCGGCCTTGTCATCGACAAGCTGACCACCCTGTTTATCTATATTCTACTGGCCGTCATGTGGAACCTGCTCGCCGGCTATGCCGGGCTGGTCTCGGTCGGCCAGCAGGCCTTTTTCGGCGTCGGCGGCTATCTGGCGCTGCGGCTGGTCGACGCCGGCCTGCCGCCCTATCTGGCCCTTATTGCAGGGGCTGCGGGTGCCGGCATTGCCGCCATTCCCATCTCCACCTTCGCCTTGCGCCTCAAGGGTGGAGAGTTTGCCATCGCCATGTGGGTCATTGCCGAGGTGCTGCGCATCCTGGTGATGTTTGATCCCCTGGTCCAGGGCGAGACCGGCACATCGCTTCTGGCCCTCAACGCCTATGATCCGGAGCTGCGGCGCAACCTCACCTATTGGCTGGGTCTGGGCGGGCTGGCGCTCATGCTCGCAGGCACCTTCTGGTTGCTGCGCAGCCATATCGGCGCTGCGGCACAAGCCATTCGCGACGATGAGGACGCGGCCGCGTCCATCGGTATCGATGTGATGCGCATCAAGCAGATCATCTTCGTCCTCGCCGCCTTCGGCTGCGCCCTGGCCGGCACCATCTGGCTGGCCAGCGCCATCACCTTCCTGCCGCGCACCAATTTCGGGGTGCAATGGACCGTGTTCATGCTGTTCATGGTTCTTGTGGGCGGCCTCAGAACCTTCGAGGGGCCGATCATCGGCGCCCTCATCTTCTTCCTGCTCCAGGAAGTCTTTGGAAATCTGGGGGTGTGGTACCTGGCTGGCCTCGGCGTGGTCGCCGTCGGGTTCGCCCTTTATCTCCCGGCCGGCCTGTGGGGCAGCTGGCAGCAGCGGAGCGGCCTGCAGCTTCTCTCAGTCAATGTCGTGCTCAGAAAGTCCGGGCAGTCGACCGAAACACCCTGACCACCGCGCGGCAGGGCGGCGATCGACTGGTTAGCTGTCGTCGCCGTCCGCTGCCGGCTCGACCAGCCGCACATCGGTAACATCGGACAGGGCAACCTTGTTCTTGCCCACGGTCAGCATGGGCTCGGAACCTGAGAAGTCCACGCCGGTGACAATGCCCACCGAAGAGGTCGAAACCTTGACCTCATTGCCCGCCAGGTTCGTACCCTTGATTTCGATGGTATAGATGCCGTCAGGCTTGGTATTGCCATCCGAGCCAACGCCATCCCAAAGGAAGCTGCCGGGTCCGGCATTGAGCGAGCCGGTTTCGGTATAGACCACGCTGCCGGCCGAATTCTTGATGGTCACTGTGGCATTGGCCACATTGGCCTCAGCGCTGTAGGCCCAGAAGGCACCGCCGTCCTTGAGTTCGGCCGTTTCGCCCGAAGCAGACACCTGCTTGCCGATATAAGAGACGGCGTCGGCGCGATAGCTCGTCTGGGTGTTGAGCAGCAGGGCCTCAAGGAATTCATTGGTCTTGAGTTGCTGCTCGACCCCGGTGAACTGCACCAATTGCTGCGTGAACTGGTTTGTGTCGAGCGGGTCGAGCGGGTTCTGGTTCTTGAGCTGCGTGGTCAGAATCGACAGGAAAGTGTCGAAATTTTCCGCAATCGTCGACCGTGAGCCCGAAAGGGCACTGGTATTGGACGAACCTGAAACGCCATCGACGGCCATGGCTGCAACTCCTTACGCGATAATGTTGACGCCGCTGGCCTGCAAGGCGCCGCGATAGAGATTGACCATGGGCGCGACGTCCTCAGCCTCGCTTCCGGTCAATCCGTTGTCAGTGGTGGCCGGACCGCCATTGGCCCCGTCCTGCCCCTTGCCCTCACCCATCTGTCCCTGCTGTCCGGCAAAGGGATTTTGCTTGAGGGAGAATTCGAGATTGGTCTTGGCGCCATCCAGCCCGGCCTGCTGCAGGGCACGCTCCAGACCGCGCTGGTCGCGTTGCATCAAGTCCAGGGTTTCCGACTTTTCCACGACCAGCCGGGCATTGACCTGCCCCGCCTCATTGATATCGAGCCGGACATCGATGCGGCCCAACTCGGGCGGATCGAGCCGGATCTGGAACCGCGTATTGCCGTCCTGCACCTGACGGGCCAGTTCGAAGGCAATCTGCGGCAGGTTGAGCTGCTGCTGGCTGGTCTGATAGCCCGCCTGGATGATGCGCGGATTGGCTGAAGCGTCCACCCGCATGCCCGCGGGCTGCTGTGCGGAGGCATCCGCCGATGGCGCCGCGGTATTGGAGGCATCCGTCGGTGCCGAGGCCGCAAAGGCCGGCGCGGCGCGGGTCTCCCGGGTCGTCGGCTCATTGCGGTCGCGACCACGCTCGGCAGTGGATTGCCCGCTGGCATCGCTTCGTTCGTCCTGTGCCTCCGCCCGCGCGGCCGCCGCATTGGTCTGCGTGACCTCTGTCGTCTCAGCCGTTTCGGCAGCCTTGCCGGCCAGCACCGGCTCGGTAAGCTTGAGCGCGGGCATTGCCAGCGCCGGCTCTTCGGGCACTGCAGCGGCCTGCAGGCTGAGGCCGGCAGCAAAGCGGCTGAGGGCCGCCTCGATTTCAGCGTCGAGCGGCTGGCCCGGTGTCATGCCCAGCGAGGCGAGCTTGTCGGAAGGTACCTCGCCCTCGGCCAAAGCGGCGAGCAGCGCACCCAGCCTGTCCCCCAGGGCCTTTAACAATCCCTCGGCCGTGCGCGCCTGTTCGTCGGCCACGCCATCCGCCGCAGACTGCGCCGTGGCCAGGGAGTCCGCCAGCGGGGCCAGCAATTGTGTCAACGCGCCAGCCAGGCCAGTTTCGTCGGCCCCTGTAGTTTCCAGCAGGGCGGCAAAGTCGTCGGGTATGGCGAGGTCATCGAGAGTGAGACCGAGGGCATCCGCCAGCCCGGTCAGCGCCGTCTCCACCTGTGCCAGCAATTCCGGATCGAGCGGCTCACCCTGGTCGAGGCTGGCCTTGAGGGCGCCGAGCGCCTCTACAAAATCGACCATGGGCTTGGGATCGGCGGTGACCGCAGGGAGAACCGGGCCGTCAAGAACAGCGGCAAGGGCGTCCGGATTGTCGGAATTCTCACTGGCACCATCGCCCGGCTCGCCGTCAATGGCGTTCTGGAGCGTCAGCCGGAACAGGCCAGCAAGGCCACTATCGCCGCCTTGGCCGGACGTGGCAGAGGCGAGGCCGGCCGGTGCGTTGGCGGCAATGGTCTGCGCGTCCCCGCCCGCCAAAAGCGCGGCAAACAGCCCGAGCAAGCCCTTGGGCTCGCTGGTCGCGTCCTGCGCACCCGCCTGCTGGCCGGCAAAGGCCCGCGCCGATGCGCTGGGGCCGCTGATAATCGTCAGATGTGAAGCCACGTGGGCGCCCCTGAACAAACACTCATCCGGCCTATGCGATGCAAGAGCCTTGCCAATCCGTATTGTCAGAAGAAATTGTTTTATATCATTGGATTAGTTGGTCGGGTCTCATCCGGGCCGCAGCGCCTCGGGGCCAGTCCTGCCGGGCAGGCGGCAAAAGCTGCCGGGTGCCGCGATGGACAGGCGGGGCACTTTTGCGTATGGAAGCGCCACACAGTAGCCGCTGGCCCTTGACCCCAACCGGATACGAGAAAAGATGTTGAACTCGCTTGATATTGCCAAGCGCCCGGAGGACACGCGCGTCGTCGTCGCCATGTCCGGGGGCGTGGATTCCTCCGTCGTTGCCGGATTGCTCGCCCGCGAGGGCTATGAAGTGGTGGGCGTGACGCTCCAGCTTTACGACCATGGCGAAGCCATTCACCGCAAGGGCGCCTGCTGTGCCGGGCAGGATATCCACGATGCGCGCCGCGTCGCGGCCAAGCTGGGCATTCCGCATTACGTGCTCGACTATGAAGAGCGCTTCAAGAATGCGGTGATCGAGCCCTTCGCCAATGCCTATCAGCAGGGCGAAACGCCGGTGCCCTGCATCGCCTGCAACCAGAGTGTGAAGTTCGTCGACCTGATGACCGTGGCGCAGGATCTCGGCGCCGACGTGCTGGCCACCGGCCACTATGTGCAGACGCGCTTGGGGGAGGATGGCAGGCGCCACCTGTTCCGTCCGGTCGACAATGACCGGGACCAGTCCTATTTCCTTTTCGCTACCACCCAGGACCAGCTCGATTTCCTGCGCTTCCCGCTCGGCGGCATGGGCAAGGCCGAAGTGCGCCAGCATGCGCGCGACATGGGTCTGGAAATCGCGGAAAAGCACGACAGCCAGGACATCTGCTTCGTGCCGCAGGGCAAATATGCCGACATCATCGCCAGGATGCATCCCGAAGCCCTCAGCAAGGGCGAGATCGTGCATCTTGATGGCCGTGTGCTGGGCGAGCACGAGGGCATCGTTCATTACACCATCGGCCAGCGCAAGGGTCTGGGGATCGCCGCGGGCGAGCCGCTCTACGTGGTCAAGCTCGATCACCGGACCGGTCGCGTCATCGTCGGCCCGCGCGAGGCCTTGAAGACGCATACGGTGCGCCTGCGCGACGTCAACTGGCTGGGCAGCCTGCCGCTTGCCGAGGCCAGCGCCGGCAATGGCGCCCCGGTCGAGGTCAAGGTGCGTTCCACCCGCGGCCCGCAGCCGGCGGTGATCCAGATGCGGGACGGCGATGTCTATGTAACGCTCGTTTCGGGCGAATACGGCATTTCCCCCGGCCAGGCCTGCGTCTTTTATGCCGATGACAGCGAAACCAGCGAAGTGCTGGGCGGTGGCTTCATTGCCGAAGCGGTGCCGCAGGCGCTGGTAGCTTAGAGCCGTCCCGCAGGGCAAATCGCTCCTGTCTAGCGGTGGGATGCTAGAAAGGCGTAGCGGACGGCATCCCGCAACGCTCCCGGGGCTTACCCCGTCCATTGGCTTGGGCGCCGCCCGCATCGTTATGCCATCCTG